>JGI24723J26617_10000380_pt1 | contig 44330 bp, 43 predicted proteins | sample Cruoilmetagenom6_FD_26617 | JGI IMG/M metagenome (IMG submission 26617) | reverse complement strand
GATCCACCCGCCGCGATGGCATCGCGCAGCACCTCACGGATGATCGGCACCAGCCCACCCGCGCGCCGGGCGCTGAGGCTCGCGGCCCTTCGTCGCGGCGAGATACGCCCGCGAAAAAGCGCCTCGCACACATAGATATTGCCCAGCCCGGCAACGATTCGCTGGTCCAGCAACGCCGATTTGATCGGGGTCGCCTTGGCCTTCAACGCAGCAATCAGGTAATCCTCGTTGAAACTGTTGCCGAGCGGCTCCGGCCCCAACTTGGCCAACAGCACATGCCCCTCGCCCAGCGCCGTATCGAACAGATCCATCGCCCCGAAACGCCGGGGATCGTTGAACGTGATCCGCGCGCCATTCTCCATATACAGCACCACATGGTCATGCTTTTCCAGCGCCGGATGGTCATGTACGAATCGGCCCGTTTTGCCAGAGGCGCTTCTGGGGTCAGACGGATTGCCCGAGATCAGCATCCGCCCCGACATGCCGAGATGGATCAATAACGTCTCGCCAGAACTCAGGTCAGCCAGGATATACTTGGACCGCCGCCGCAGCCCCAGCNCCCGTTGCCCGGCCAGCCGCGCAGCCATATCAGGGGGGAACGGCCAGCGCAGATCGGGCCGGTTCACATCAGCCCGGGCGATCACCGCGCCCTCCATCACCGGGGCCAGCCCGGCGCGGACGGTTTCAACCTCTGGCAGTTCGGGCATGGCAGTCTCCGGCAGTATACGGGCAAGTGTGAAAGGGCCGCATTGTGTCCGCGCCCGAGCGCTCTATAACAAGGCCCTGAAACCGTGCAAGGCAAGGCCCATGACCGAGAAAACCACCCATTTCGGATTTCAGACCGTCCCCGAAGCCGAAAAGGCAGGCCGCGTGCGCGGTGTGTTCGGCTCTGTGGCCAGCAAATACGATGTGATGAACGACGCCATGTCGATGGGCATCCACCGCGTCTGGAAGGATGCGATGATGGATTGGCTGGCGCCCCGTCCCGGCCAGTGCCTGCTGGATGTGGCGGGCGGAACCGGCGACATCGCATTCCGGTTTCTCAAACGCGCGGGTTCTGGCCATGCGACCGTGCTGGACCTGACCGAGCCGATGCTGGTCGAAGGCCGCAAGCGTGCCGAGGCCGACCAGATGGCCGCCAACCTTGACTGGGTGGTGGGCGACGCGATGGCGCTCCCCTTTGCCGATAACAGCTTTGACGTCTACACGATCAGCTTCGGAATCCGTAACGTCACCCGCCCCCAAGAGGCGCTGAACGAGGCCTTTCGTGTGCTCAAACCCGGCGGCCGGCTGATGGTGCTGGAATTCAGCCAGATCCCCAACGATCTGATGCAAAAGGTCTACGACCTCTATTCGTTTCACATTATCCCGCGTCTGGGACAGGTGATCGCCGGTGATCGCGACAGCTATCAGTATCTTGTCGAATCGATCCGCCAGTTCCCCGATCAGGACACTTTCCTCGGGATGGTGCGCGCCGCAGGGTTCGAACAGGCCAAGTACCGCAACCTGACCATGGGCATCGCCTGCCTGCATTCCGGCTGGAAAATCTGAGCGATGCGAGGTCCACATAATATCATCCGCCTGATCCGCACGGGTGCCACGCTGGAGCGCACCGGCGCGATGGCCGTGATCATGAACGCAATGGACGCGCCTCCCCTAGTCCGCGGCGCACTGCGTTTCCTCGCCTGGCCGTTCCAGTGGCTGGGCCTGCGCGGCGACCCCAACATGCCCCCCGCAACACGGGCGCTCACGGCACTGGGCCCGGCCTATATCAAGTTCGGTCAGATCCTCTCGACCCGGCCCGATCTGGTGGGCGACGAACTGGCCACGCAGATGCGCATCCTGCAAGACAAGCTGCCGCCGTTTGACATCGACACGGCCAAGGCCAGCGTCGAGCATGAACTGGGCCAGCCAGTCGAGACCATGTTCGACGATTTCAGCCCGCCCGTCGCCGCCGCGTCCATCGCCCAAGTGCACAAAGCGACGCTGCGCGAGAATGGCGAGGCGGTCGCGATCAAAGTGCTACGCCCCGGGATCGAACGCGCCTTTCGCGTCGATATCGATGCCTTCTACTTCGCCGCCAACTTGATCGAATTCCTCTCACCCGCCGCGCGCCGCCTGCGGCCGACGGATGTGATCGCCCATTTCGAGGGCGTCGTGATGGGAGAACTGGATTTGCGGCTCGAGGCGTCCTCGGCCTCGGAATTTGCCGCCAACACCGCCGGTGACGAGGGCTTTCAACTGCCCGCGATCAAATGGGATCTGTGCAGCCGCCGGGTGATGACAATGGAATGGGCCGATGGCGTGTCGCTGGGCGACAATGCCGCGATTGACGCAGCTGGCCATGACCGTGTGGACCTCAGCAACCGAGTGCTGCAGCTCTTCCTCAGCCACGCGCTGCGCGACGGGTATTTCCATGCCGACATGCATCAGGGCAATCTCAAGGTCGCGCCAAATGGCAATATCATTGCCTATGACTTTGGCATCATGGGCCATATCGACGAATACACCCGCCGCGTTTATGCCGAGATCCTTTATGGCTTCATCAAGCGCGATTATCGCCGCGTCGCCGAGGTGCATTTCGAGGCCGGTTATGTGCCAGCCGACCGTGATGTAGACGAATTCGCCCGCGCCCTTCGCGCCGTAGGCGAGCCGATATTCGGCATGGACGCCAGCCGGATCAGCATGGGCAGCCTGCTCAGCTACTTGTTCGAGGTGACCGAACGTTTCGGCATGGAAACCCGGACCGAACTGATCCTGCTCCAACGCACGATGGTTGTGGTCGAGGGCGTCGCACGCTCGCTAAACCCGCAGATCAACATCTGGCAAGTCGCCCGCCCTGTGGTCGAGGACTACATTCGTCAGAGCCTGGGCCCCCGCGCCATCGCTCAGAGCTTCGGACGGACTGCCGCGGTACTGTCACGCTTTGGCCCGCGCCTGCCGCAACTGGTGGAAGCCGCGCTGATCCGCGCCTCTGCCCCGCCGCCAGAGCCACCGCGCCACCGGCGGCGTGACCTGGCGCTGTGGGGCGCCGGTGGGGCTGTTCTGGGGGCCGGTCTGCTGGCGGCCTGTCTCGCGGTTCTCTGAGACCGGGAACAGCCACCGACATTTCGGAGCTACAAACGAAAAAGGCAGCCCAGTGGGCTGCCTTTTCCTGATACACCCACGCCGAAGCGCGGTGCGTATTCTCAGGTGTCGTCGCTCGAGTCGAGCGCAGCGATACCGATGATCGTGACAGCGATACCTGCAGCGATCAGGCCGGGCGTCAGGCCCAGCGCGGGACCTGCGGTCGACACGAACGGATCAGCGTTGACGTCTTGAGCTGCAACAGGTGCAACAGCGGAGACGGCGATTGCAGCAGCTGCTGCAAGGGTCATAAGCTTTTTCATAAATATTCTCCAAACCGGGTTTCAGAATTTGTGTCTCCACAAACCTCAAGGCGAATATCGCACAATCAGAAGACAAACAAAATAGTAATCCTCAGTTTCGGTCTGTTTTGCGCTTCTTCGCCGATCATGACACGCACATCCCTACACAACTGATATTGCTTGATATTTTTTGACGTAATTTGGTGACCCAGCATGAGTAAGCGGCGCGACTTTTCAACCGTTGCGATCATGCAACATGCCGCGGCGTCAGGCAAATCGGCATCCCCCCACGATTCATAGCCGCCCTATTTCACTCTGAAGAGGTGCAAGCCACCGTGACTTTGAGGCCGAAATGATCACGCAGTAACGCGCAATCGCCACGTCGCACCCGGCGAGGTTGGAACGCGGCAGGCTGCCGCCTCACCCGTCCTCGGGTCGGAGCAACGCGATGACAGAGGACGTCAGTACTTCCTGCCCGCCCTCCATAATCAGGACCGTGATGCCACCACTCAGCCGGGCTTCGACCACGCGCGATTGAGTGGCGACCGGGGCGGTCCCCAGATGCGTCTCGCCCGGAAACGAATCGACGCTCATATGATAGGTGCCCTCAGGCAGGATCTGGCCTGTCTCATCGGCGCCATCCCAGGCCACGGCGCCGCCTCCCGCCGGCACCGGTTGCTGCTGAACAATGGCGCCTGCGGTCACATCATCAAAGCCTCACCCAAGGGCAGTGTTACAGGGCGCTTCTCAAGAGGGCGTTAACGTTTCAATTTGTAGGGGTTTTGCAAGGCGCGCGCTGTCAGCCCCGGAATCTCTCCCATTTGGTCAATGATTGCGCCTTTTGGCACAAAGCCGGACACGCGCCACAATTGACAAATATCAATCATTGGGCGGGGTTTCGTGCTAGACTGGTCTGATTGACGATGGAGGTAGAGATATGCGCTACATCACAATCACCACATGGGAAATTGCCGATGGGGCCGACTACAATCTGGCCCTGCGCGCAATCGAAGAGAAACGTATTCCCGCACTCAAGAGTTACGGGGCAAGCCGCGTCACGGTCATCCGCACCAGCGACCGGACCAGCGCGGCCATCACCGAATGGCCCGACAAGATCACGCGGGACGCAGCCGAGTTGCAGATCGACGAGGTACGCAAATCGATCCACCGGGATGACCAGACCCGGATGACCGGAGAGATGAAGGGCGAGATCGTGGCCGACATCTGACGCCCGCCGCCTGCGTGACGCCTACCCGACCGGAACCGCGGCAGCAGCCTCGCGACCAGCGCGTCCCGGACCTTTCGAAAGATCCGCATCGCGCAACCTGCTCTCGTATCATCGCTCAGTCGTAACTGCGGCGATCTTCGATCACTTTCCCATCGTTGGGAAGCGCGCCCTTGGGAACGATCTCGATCCGGCCCTTCAGCTTCAACGCATCGGCGACCGACCTTGCATAAATGGCCTCGTCGCCCCCTTCGCTGCTCTCGATCTGAACGGTCATCACGTCCATCTCGCCCTCGCGGGTGGCGACGACACGCACGCGGGCAATCTCGTCATGCCGCGCGACCAGATCCGCCACCTGCTCTGGGCGCACGAACATGCCCTTGATCTTGGTCGTCTGGTCGGCCCGGCCCATCCATCCCTTGATCCGGATATTCGTCCGGCCACAGGGGCTTGTCCCCTCCATCTGCGCGCTCAGGTCGCCGGTGGCAAAGCGGATCAGCGGATAGTCGGGGTTGAGCGTGGTCACCACCACTTCGCCAACTTCGCCGGGGGCAACAGGGTTGCCCGTGCCCGGCGTGACGATCTCGACGACCACGCCCTCATCCACGATCAGCCCCTCCATCGCCGCGCTTTCATAGGCGATGTTTCCCAGATCGGCGGTGGCATAGCATTCCCGGCAAACGATGCCCCTGTCGGCATATTCCTGCCGCAGGGAAGGAAACAACGCCCCCCCGCCAACCGCAGCCCGGGTGATTTTCAGCGCCAGCCCCAGCTCGTCCGCCTTGTCGAGGATCACTTTCAGATAGTCAGGTGTACCGGCATAGGCGGTCACACCGATATCATGCGCGGCGCGCGCCTGCAGTTCGGTCTGGCCGGTCCCGGCTGGCAACACGGCGGCTCCCACGGCGCGGGCGCCATTCTCGAAAATCATCCCCGCCGGCGTCAGGTGATAGCCAAAGCAGTTCTGAATGATATCCCCCTTGCCGATCCCGCAGGCCGCCAGAAACCGGCCCATTCGCCACCAGTCGTGATCGGTGCTGCCCGGCTCGTAGATCGGCCCGGGCGACTGAAACACATGCGCAAACGCACCGGGCTCGCGCGCCGCCAGCCCGCCAAAGGGCGCATTGGCGCGCTGTTCCCGGCTCAGATCGGATTTGCGCAGCACCGGCAGAGCTGCCAGATCCTCGACCCGAATCACACGTGCCGGATCGACCCCGGACAGGTGATCGCGGTACCCAGGCAGCGCCTGCGCCCGTGCCACCTGAAGCGGCAGATCGCGCGCCAGCGCCTCGGCGCGGGCCTCGGCGCTGCGTGTCTCCAACTCATCAAAATACTGCGACATGTAACCTTCCTCTCACCCGCTGCGCGTCTGCGACAGCCTGACCAGTTGCTTTGGACGCCGCTCTGTGGCACATTTCGGTATTCCTTCGTATACAATAAAGCTCGGAGTGTGACCGCCATGCCTCTCACCAGCACGCCGTCCACCGCGGATGATGCCGAACTCGACCGGCGCATCACCTTTCACGACGATATCCAGACCATGGAGGTGGATTTTTCCGATTTCCATTTCGGCGGCTCCGAGATCGTGAACCGGTTCTACGACCGGCTCGAAGCCCGCATCGACGCCACCGGCGAGCCGCAGTGGTTCTTCATGATCAACCTCAACGGCACCCGTATCGACCCCGCCGCATGGATCGCCTATTCGCGGCGTGGCCGCGCGCTGAACCTCGCGCATTCCATGGGCTCCGTTCGGTATGATGCCTCCGAAGAGACCCGCCAGCAAATCATCCGCGCCGCCAATACCGAGGCATTCGATCCCAACCTCTTCGCCGATCGCAAGGCCGCTTTGGCGCGGATCGCCGAACTGCCCAACACCCGCCGCCGCAAACAGAACCTTGAACCCAGCCATACGCTGACCGATTTCGTGCGCCGCGTCCGCTTCGATGACGAAAGCGGGATCATGCATGTCGATTTCTCGCATTTCACGCTCAATCACAGCCGCGACGTCGACGATGTCTACGAGTATCTCGAGGAACGCCTTAAGGAGACCGGCCGCAAGTGGTTCTTCCTCGTCGACATGAACGGATGCCAGATCATGCCCGGCGCATGGATACGCTATGCTTTTCGCGGCAAGGCGCTCAACATCGCCTACTCGCTCGGCTCGGTGCGCTATGCGGCCGATTCCGAAACCGAGGCCGATATCCGCCTGCGTGCCGAAAGCCAGGGCTTCCGCCCCAACATCCGCAACACCCGCGCCGAAGCGCTCGAATTGATCGAGGAACTGCGCGCCGACCTGCCCGAAGACTGAGCCTGCGCGCACCGCGATTTCGCGCTGCCCGGTCTCTGTGTTGCTATCGGTACTGGGGTGCTGGGTCATGTGCGGCTCCGGCCCGGCCTCAGCTCAGCCACCGCTTGCGGCGGCGATAACTGCGCACATCGCGAAACGACTTGCGCCCGTCATCCGACATCCCCAGGTAAAATTCCTTCACATCCGGGTTTTCGCGCAGGCTCTGTGCCGGGCCGTCCATCACCACGCGCCCGGATTCCAGGATATACCCGTAATGGGCAAAGCGCAGCGCCACGTTGGTGTTCTGCTCGGCCAGAAGAAAGGTCGCCCCTTCCTTCTCGTTCAGCGATTTCACGATGTTGAAAATCTCCTCCACCAACTGCGGCGCCAGCCCCATGCTCGGCTCGTCCAGCAGGATGGTCTCGGGTCGTGACATCAATGCCCGGCCGATCGCCACCATCTGCTGCTCACCGCCCGAGGTATAGCCGGCCTGGCTGCGACGCCGCTCCTTGAGGCGCGGGAAATAACTGTAGACCAGTTGCAGATCGGCATCGATATCTCCGCGGCTCGCCTTGCGCGTATAGGCCCCGGTCAGCAGGTTTTCCTCGACGGTCAGGTGCTCGAAACAATGCCGCCCCTCCATCACCTGGATGACACCCTTCTTGACCAGTTCCGAGGGCGCCAGATCCTGGATGCGCTCGCCCCGGTAGCTGATGCTGCCCTTGGTCACCTCGCCGCGCTCCGAGCGCAGCAGGTTCGAGATCGACTTGAGCGTGGTGGTCTTGCCCGCCCCGTTGCCCCCCAGCAGCGCGGTGATCCCGCCCTTGGGCACGTTGAGGCTGACACCCTTCAGCACCAGGATAACGTGATTGTAGATCACCTCGATATTGTTGACCTCTAGGAGGTTTTCCTCGGTCTGTCCGGCATCCAGCATCTCAGGATTCTCCCGTCATGGCGCGCCCGACTGACAGGGCGCACGATCATGCTTCTTCTTTGTAAAAATACTCGAATTCCCCGGCCGCAACGGATGCTGCGGCCGGAGAGTTAGGCTCAATTGCAGGACGGCTCGATCCCGTTCTCTGCCGCGTAAGATGCCGAATCCTCGGCAACTAGGGCATTGATGACTTCCTGGTCAGACTGATAATAGTCGGTGATCAGCTCAAACTCGCCCTTCTCGGCATTCCACTGCGATACAGCACCCATGCCGTCGCCGCCGTGGTTCTCGCACGACACTTTGAACTCCGGCCCAAAGCCCGGCAGGCCCAGACCGGCCATCTTGGCCTCGGTGATCTCCAGCGCTTCCATGCCATCGCGCATCTGCGCCGCATTGATGGCCGACGTGCCGGCAATCTCCTGCGCGGTCCGCATCGCTTCGACCGCCAGCATCGCCGCGTACATGCCGCGGTTATAGAGAACGCTACCGACCTGATCGCCCGCACCCGCAGCCTTGCCCGCCTCGACGACATATTTCGCCATGTCGTCATAAAGCGGATAGTCGCTGCCAAGGTTGTGGAAGGTCAGCGCCTTGTAACCATTGGCCTTGGCACCCGCCGATTTCACGTCGTTCTCCGACCCGGACCACCAGATACCGATGAACTGATCCATCGGGAAACGGATGTTCACCGCTTCCTGGATGGCCACCTGGTTCATCACGCCCCAGCCCCACATGATCACATTGTCCGGCTTTTCGCGGCGGATCTGCAGCCACTGCGATTTCTGCTCTTGGCCCGGATGATCCACCGGCAGCAACATCAGCTCGAACCCGTGCTTCTTGCTCAGTTCTTCCAGCGTGCGGATCGGCTCCTTGCCATAGGCGGAATTGTGGTACACCAGCGCGATCTTGCGTCCTGAAATGTCGCCGCCATTCTCATTCAAGATATGGGTGATCGCGTGGCTTGCCCCGTCCCAGTAGTTGGCCGGATAGTTGAACACGTTCTTGAACACCGCACCGTTCTTGGCGGACGTCCGCCCATAACCCATCGTGTGCAGCGAAATTCCGTCCGACGTGGCTTTGGGGATCAGCTGATAGGTGATGCCCGTGCTGAGCGGTTGATAGAGCAACGCGCCTTCGCCCTTGGTCGCTTCATAGCATTCGACACCCTTCTCGGTGTTGTAGCCGGTCTCGCACTCGATCACCTTGATCTTCTCGCCGCCAACGCCGCCGTCACGTTCGTTAATCAGGGTAAAATAATCCTGATACCCGTCCGAGAACGGGATGCCGTTCGCAGCATAGGGGCCGGTGCGATAGCTGGTATCGACCACGACGAGATCCGCAAGCGCGGGCCCCGCGGCCATCATCGCGCCCAGCGCGGCCGTCATCAGTGTTTTTCTCATCGGTTTGATCCTCCCTTGGTTTTGTCCGATCTCTTCTTTCGCAAGGTGGGGTTCCTCCCCCCCACCGCACGTCGTCAGCCCGCCCCTAGTGGGGAAAGGGCCAAAGTCTCAGCTTCTCTTTCGCCACGCGCCACAGCTGCGCCAGCCCATGTGGCTCGGCCACCAGGAACGCGATGATCAGCGCACCGACGATGATGAACTCAAGATGTGCCGCCAGATCGGTAGGCCAGCCCAGCCCGCCCACCAGCAGGTTCTTCAGAAATACCGGCAGCAGCACCAGGAACGCAGCACCCGCAAAGCTGCCAAAGATCGAGCCAAGCCCGCCGATGATCACCATGAAGAGCACGAGGAAAGATTTGTTGATCCCAAACGCCTCGCCCACTTCCACAGCGCCCAGATAGACCGAGAAGAACAGCGCACCGGCGATCCCGATGAAAAAGCTACTGACCGCAAAGGCGCTCAGCTTGGCCTTGAGCGGATCCACCCCGATTATCTCGGCGGCAATGTCCATGTCGCGGATCGCCATCCACTTGCGCCCGGCCATGCCCCGCGTCAGGTTCCGCGCCACCAGCGCGCTCGCCGTCACGAAAAGCAGGCACACAAGATAGGCCGCCCAGGGCGCGGTCTCGGCCCCAGTGACCGGCACGCCCAGCACGGTGCGCTCGGGCGCGCTGATCTGGCCCGAGGCCGAATAATTGTAGAACCACGGCACCCGGTTGAAGAGCCATACCAGGAAAAACTGCGCCGCCAGCGTCGCCACCGCCAGATAGAACCCCTTGATGCGCAGCGACGGCAACCCGAACAAGACGCCCACGCCCGCCGTGATGCCCCCCGCGAGGATCACATGGATCAGGATCGACACCTCGGGAAATGACGTCATCAGCTTGTAGCAGGCATAGGCGCCCACCGCCATGAACCCGCCGGTGCCCAGGCTCACCTGCCCGCAATAGCCGGTCAGGATGTTCAGCCCGATCGCCGCGATGGCATAGATCAGGAACGGCAGGAACACCGCGTTGACCCAGTAATCATTGATGACGAACGGCACCACCGCAAAGGCGATGACCAGAACCGCATAGTACCGGTACCGGTCGAACTTGATCGGAAAGGTCTGGCTGTCCTCGGCATAGGAGGTCTTGAAATCGCCTGCTTCACGATAGAACATGATAGGACCCCTCAGTCTTGTATAGGCCGGGCGTCATCCCGGCAGTCTTGTACCGGTCAAACGCGCTCAATGATCTTCTCCCCGAACAATCCCTGCGGCCGGAACACCAAAAAGATCAGCGCCAGAACATAGGCAAACCAGTTTTCCGTCGCGCCCCCGATCATCGGACCGATGGCAAATTCGAACAGCTTCTCGCCCACGCCGATGATCAACCCACCGACAATGGCACCGGGGATCGAGGTGAAGCCACCCAGCATCAGCACTGGCAGCGCCTTCAGCGCGATCAGCGACAGCGAGAATTGCACGCCCGATTTCGTGCCCCAGACGATCCCCGCAACCAACGCCACGAACCCCGCCAGCGACCAGACCATCACCCAGATGTAATTCAGCGAGATTCCGACACTCAGCGCCGCCTGATGGTCGTCGGCCACGGCGCGCATCGCCCGGCCCTGCTTGGTGTATTGCGCGAATATTACCAACCCGACGACCAGCAGCGCGGCGATCCCCGTCGCCACGATATCCAGATTGTCGATGAAGAACCCGTAATCGAAGATGCCAAAGGTAATTTCGTCAATCGCGCTGTTGATCCCCTGCGGCAGCCCGACATCCAGCTTCTTGATGTCTGCGCCCCACATGATGTCACCCATTCCCTCTAGGAAATAGGCCAGCCCGATACTCGCCATAAACAGGATGATCGGTTCCTGATTGACCAGGTGGCGGAACACGAAATGGTTCACCAGCCACGCCAGCGCAATCATCACCACCATCGTCAGGACAATCGCCAGCAAGGCGGGCAAGTGCCAGCCGAAATGGTGAATTTCGGTGCCGAAGACCGCGTTGATCAGGTGCGAGAACGGCACCTGCCCGTCCATGATCCCCACCAGCGTCAGCGCGGCAAACAGCGCCATCACCCCCTGGGCATAGTTGAAGATGCCGCTGGCCTTGTAGATCAGCACAAAGCCCAGCGCGACCAGCGCATAGAGCACCCCGGCCATCAGCCCGTTGAGGAAAACCTCCATCGCAAAGACCAGTTGTTCAGGCATTGTGCTGTCCTCCAGAATTGGGGCCTACCCGCGCCGGGGCCTTTGCGCCCGCGTCCGCGCGCACCGACGCTCTACCGACGGAATACCGACGCGATACCGATGTGCGAAAATCAATCATGCGCCACCCCCAGGTAGGCATCGATCACATCCTGGTTCGTGCGCACCTCGTCGGGCGTGCCGTCTCCGATCTTCTTGCCGTAATCCATCACCACCACCCGGTCGCTGAGATCCATGACCACGCCCATGTCATGTTCGATCAGCGCGATGGTCGTGCCGAACTCGTCGTTCACATCCAGGATGAAACGGCTCATGTCTTCTTTTTCTTCGACATTCATGCCCGCCATCGGCTCATCCAGCAGCAGGATCGACGGCTCCGCCGCCAGCGCGCGAGCCAGCTCGACCCGCTTCTTCAAACCATAAGGCAGACGGCCGACCGGCGTTTTACGGATGTGCTGAATCTCGAGGAAATCAATAACTTTTTCAACAACTTCCCGGTTCTCCACCTCTTCACGCTCGGCCTTGCCCTTCCAGAGCGCCTGCGCGATCAACCCGGCCTTCATCTGCCGGATACGGCCCGTCATCACGTTGTCCAGCACGCTCATCCCCTCGAACAGGGCAATGTTCTGGAACGTGCGCGCGATGCCCTGCTGAGCGACCTGGAAGGGCTTCATCGGCGGGCGTTTCTCGCCCTTGTAGAACACCTCGCCCTCCTGCGGGTTGTAGAAGCCGCTGATGACGTTCAGCATGGATGACTTGCCCGCGCCATTGGGGCCGATGATCGCGCGGATCTCTCCGTCGCGAATGTCGAAGCTGATATCCTGGATCGCCGTAACCCCCCCGAAACGCAGGGTAATATTCTTCATCTCCATCACCACGCCGCCGATCTTCCGGCCGTCTTCGGTGGTATAGGGTTCGACGCTGTCAAGCATTGGAATATCCTTTGAATACCGCGCCCAGGCGGGATGGCGGGCGGGGCGAAAGCGAAGCTGAGCGGTGCACGATCATTCCGCTGCCACCTGTCGCGTACCCTCGACCGGGACCACCGCCGCATCGACAATCTTCAGCGTGGCTGAAATGCTGCCCTTGCGGCCATCCTCGTAGGTCACTTCGGTCTTGGTGAATATCTCGTCCGACCCGTCATAAAGCGCGGTCAGAAGGTCGTTGAACTTCTCCGAGATCACACCGCGCCGCACCTTGCGGGTGCGCGTCATCTCTCCATCGTCGGCATCCAGTTCCTTGTGCAACACAAGGAAGCGATGCACCTGACATCCCCCCAGCATCGGATCATGCGCCAGCGACCGGTTCACCGTCTCGACATGCTCGCGGATCGTCTCCAGCACCTTCGGATGTCCCGCCAGTTCCTGATAGGACGCGTAACCAATGTTGTTGCGCTCCGCCCAGTTGCCCACGGCCGTCAGGTCGATATTGATGAAGGCGGTGCATTCCTCGCGGCCATTGCCGAAAACCACGGCCTCCAGGATGTTGGGAAAGAATTTCAATTTGTTTTCAACATATTTGGGCGCATATAGCTCGCCCCCCGCCATCTTGCCCACATCCTTGGCGCGGTCGATGATGCGCAACTGGCCGGTTTCCTCGTCAAAGTAACCGGCATCGCCCGTCGCGACCCAGCCTTCGGGGTCTTTCGTGCTCTTCGTGCTTTCCTCGTTCTTGTAGTAATATTCGAACACGCCGGGGCTGCGATAGAACACTTCGCCATTGTCGGCGATACGGATTTCCACCCCCGGCGCGGGCACGCCCACCGTATCGGCGCGCACTTCGCCGTCGGGTTGCAGTGTGATGAAAACCGATGCCTCGGTCTGGCCGTAGAGTTGCTTGAGGTTGATCCCGAGCGAGCGGTAAAAGCTGAAGATCTCCGGCCCGATCGCCTCGCCCGCCGTATAGCCCACGCGCACGCGGCTGAGGCCAAGCGTGTTCTTGAGCGGGCCATAGACCAGCAGGTTGCCCAGCCCGTATTTCAGCCGGTCCATCATGCCCACGGATTTGCCGTCCAGAATGTCGCCGCCCACCTTGCGGGCGTGCTCCATGTAGCGATCAAACAGCCATTTCTTGAAACGGCCGGCATCCTCCATGCGGATCATCACGTTGGTCAGCTGCGTCTCGAAAACGCGCGGCGGCGCAAAGTAGTAGGTTGGCCCGATCTCGCGCAGGTCGGTCTGCATCGTGTCCGCGCTCTCGGGACAGTTCACGCAGAACCCGCACCAATAGGCCTGTCCGATGGAGAAGATGAAATCGCCCACCCATGCCATCGGCAGATAGGCCAGCACTTCTTCGGTCAGCCGCAGTTTGTCGAACTCGGACGACGACCTAGACGCCTCGATGATGTTGCGGTTGCTCAGCACCACGCCCTTGGGCTTGCCCGTAGTGCCCGAGGTATAGAGCATGACACAGATGCTATCGTAGTTCAGCTTCTCGCGGCGCGCCCGCAACTCGTTGATGTTTTCTGCGTGGGTGGCGCGGCCCTTGTCCTGAATCTGACTGTATTCATGCAGCTTGGAATGATCGTATTTGCGCAGGCCGCGCGGATCGATATAGATCATGTGTTCGAATTCAGTCAGTTGGCCCTGAATCTCGATGACCTTATCGACTTGTTCCTGATCCTCAACGATGGCGATGCGCGCACCGCAATGGTCCATGACATAGGCCATCTCGTCGGCCGAAGCGTCCTGATAGAGTGGAACGGGAATCGCGCCCACCGATTGCGCCGCAACGATGGCCCAGTAGAAATAAGGGCGATTGCGCCCGATGATCGAAATGAAATCGCCCTCTTTGACGCCAAGGTCGATCAGACCCAGCGCCAGCGCCTCGATCTCTTTTTCAGTTTCGGCCCAGGTCCAGCTCTGCCAGATCCCGTATTCCTTCTCGCGGTAAGCAGGGCGATTGGCGAACTGCGATGCATTACGTTGAAGCAGCGCCGGAATCGAGCCGAGCCCGTCCGTCGCCTCTATAGGCTTGGCCAAATTGTCTTCCTCCCAGATGCCCGTCTGCGCGGGCCGATCACCTCGACGGGCGATTCTCGCTACCTGTCAGAGTGATGCAATTACTCTCGCGGTCAACTTTTTCGTGAACATTTCTCAATCCCTACGAATTGTAACAAGCACTGCAGGGCTTGACATCCCGACCCCGCTGCCCGGAACTGCGAAGCGATCAAATCGCGCGCGTGGCCCCATATGACCAAGCCTTCCCTGGAGTTCTGGTTCGAATTCGCCTCGACCTATTCCTATCTCAGTGCGATGCGCCTGCCGGAGGCGGCGCAGGCGGCGGGTGTAGACGTGCGCTGGCGGCCATTCCTGCTGGGGCCGATCTTTGCCGTGCAAGGCTGGGATACGTCGCCGTTCAACATCTTCGCCGCCAAGGGCCGCTACATGTGGCGCGACATGGACCGTCGCGCTGCGCAGCTCGGGCTGAGCATCCAGAAGCCCGACCCGTTTCCGCAAAACGGCCTGCTGGCCGCACGGGTGGCACAAATTGCGCTGACCCGCCCCGAGGGCGTGGCCTTTTGCCAGACCGTCTACCGCGCCCAGTTTGAAGAAGGTCTGGACATATCGGACGCGACGGTGGTCGCCGCCTGTGCCGGGGCAGTCGGCCTGCCCGACGATATCCTGCCAGCAGCACAGGACGCCGCCAACAAGCTGGCATTGCGAGAAACAACCGCTGAGGCCACCCGACGCGGGCTCTTTGGCGCGCCCAGCTTCCTGATCGAAGACGAGCTCTTTTGGGGGGACGACCGGCTGGAGGATGCGCTGGACTGGGCCGCAGGCCACACGGCATGAGCAATTACACGACCACCGAGATGACGATGGCGGGCCTTAACCTGATCCAGCAGGCACTGACCATCTATGACAGCGACCTGCATCTCGCGGTCTGCAATCAGCGGTTTCAGGAAATGTTCGAACTGCCTGACGCGCTGGTCACGCCCGGCGCCAGCTTTGCCGAAACGATCCGCTATCTCGCGCAGCGCGGCGACTATGGCGATGTCGGCGATCTGGAGCAGTTCGTCACCAGCCGCACGCAGATCGCCCGCGAGTTCGAGCCACATTACATGGAGCGCACACGCGCCAATGGCCGCACGATCAGCGTCGAAGGATCACCACTGCCACAGGGAGGCTGGGTAACGGTCTATACCGATATCACCCGCACCAAACAGCATGAAAGCCTGCTGCGCGCCCGTTCCGAAGAGCTGTCGGACCAATTGGGCAGCTATTCGAGCGAATTGTCGGCCACCAATCGCCAGCTTGAGGCAACGGTCACCGCGCTGGAAGAGGCCAAGCGCCAGATCACCCGGATCGAGGCCCGCACGCGCCTGACAACCGAGATGATGCCCGCGCATATCGCCCATGTCGGCCCCGACCGGCGCTATACGTTCTCGAACCGGCGGCTGAGTACGATCATGCCCGGCAGCAAGGCCGAACTCGTCGGCCAGCGGATCGAGGACGCGCTCGACAAGCAGGCCTATGACGCGATCCACCCGTATGTGGAAAAGGCGTTTGCAGGCACGCCATCCGTGTTCGAGTTCACGCATGAACGCAGTTCGCGCCGCATCCGCGTCGCCCTTACCCCCGACCCCACGCAGGGCGGTATCTATGTTCTGTCGATGGACATCACCGAAGAGACCCAGACCCGCGCCGCACTGCAACAGACCCGTCGCCGCGAGGTCGCCGCACAGATGACCAGCGGCCTTGCGCATGATTTTTCGAACCTTCTGACCATCATCCTCGGCATGCAGTCGAAACTGGCCCGCATGGACCTGCCCGAAGCGGCGAGCGCGTTGATCTCGGCCACGCAATCAGCCGCGCGGCGTGGTGGCAGCCTGCTGAACCGGATCAGCGACATGACCGGCCGTCGAGAACACAATCCCACGCCAACCGACCTGCCCGCTTTTCTGTCAGAGCTGGATACGCTGGTGCGCGCCGCGGTGCCAGACGGCATGGAATTCTGCATCGTCGCACCAGATCTGCCCGACCGGGTGCTGCTTGATTCTGGAATGGTGCAGGATTCGCTGCTCAATCTGGTTCTGAACGCCCGCGATGCCTGCGATGCACAGGGCCGGATCACGCTGACCGTCTCCGCCGTCAAGGATACGTGGATCGACTTTACCGTGACGGATACCGGGACAGGTTTCAGCGAAAGCGCGCTTGAGCGCGCATTCGAGCCGTTCTTTACCACCAAGGGCGGCGAAGGCTCGGGCCTCGGGCTCGTCATGGTCTATGATCTGACCAAGCTGGCAGGAGGGCGCGTGACCATCGGCAACACCGACACAGGCGGGACAGTGACGTTGCGCCTGCCTTTGCGCATCGCCGGGCATGCCCCGCCACGGGGGCTCGTCCTGCTGGTCGAAGACAGCGCCGACCTGCGTGATACCGTGCGTGATATGCTGCGCGATGCGGGCCATAGCGTCATCGAGGCGACGTCAGTGCCCGAGGCGCAGGCACTGCTGGAGCAATTGCCCGAAATCTCGGCGGTTTTGTCGGACATCGTTCTGGAAGGCGACCAGACCGGCCTCGACCTGGTCGAGAAAGCGACCTGCCCGATCTTCCTGATGACATCGTTACCGCCGTCCGACCCGCGTTTCACCGCGGCGACCGCCATCGCGCCAGTGCTGCGAAAACCATTTTCAGGCGCGGACCTGCACGCCTTTCTCACCGTCAAATCGGAGACTCCCCAATGAGCGCGCCCCTCGTGACGATCCTCGATGACGAACCTGAGATCCGGCGCATGCTGGCCGACGCACTGGAAGAGGCCGGATTTCGAACCCTGACTTTTGGCCGCGCCACCGAATTCGAGGCCGCGCTCAAGACGACCACGCCGGACCTCTGTCTGGTGGATCTGTCCCTGCCGGATCGCGACGGGTTGACGCTGGTACACCGGCTAGCGCTGGAACAGGGCGCTGCGGTCATCATCATCTCTGGCCGCGCGCAGGTGCAGGACCGCGTGACCGGGCTGGAACTGGGCGCGGACGACTACATCATCAAGCCTTTCGATCCCGCCGAGGTGGTGGCGCGCATCCGCGCCCGGCTGCGGCGCGACACCCCCATCGCCCCCACCGCCGACGTGGCGCATTTCCAGGGCTGGACTGCCGCGTTTGACCGCTTCGTGCTGGTCGACGAGACCGGCCTCGAAACCCCGTTTTCACATGCCGAAGGTGAGGTGCTCCGGCTCTTTCTCGAACGCCCCAAACGCCTGATCTCGCGGCAGGCGATGCAAGAGGCCCTGGGCGGCGCGGCAGGCGACAGCTTTGACCGGGCAATGGATGTGCGCATCTCGCGGCTTCGCACCAAGCTCCGCGAAGACCCCAAGAACCCGCGCCTGATCAAGACGATCTATGGTGCCGGCTACATTTTCCTGTCGGATGTCGACTGGGGATGATTGGGAGCCAATCACCTCAATAGGCCGTCGCTGCCTTGATATATGGCAGGCTACGTGAAAGCTCAGCCCTGTTCGGAACGCTCCAGGTGGGCGCGCATATGCTCGGCCTCCTGCCGGGCCTCGCGCAGCCCGTCCATCGTTGCTGCCAGCTCGGCCTCGGTCTGGCTCAGCTGATTGGTCAGCTCGGCCTCGCGTTGCTGCAGATAGGTGATCGCCTGATCGCGGGTTTCTTCGGCCTCATGCAACTCCTGCGCCATGCGGTCCAGCTCTCCCATGTCCGAGGATGACACGCGGATAAAACGATTTACCAGCCAGTTGGCGAACCAGCCCAGACAGAAGGCGACGAAGAGAATGATCGCCGTGGCAAAGATAAACTCAGTTCTGTTCATCGGCTGTGCCTTCTTCTGCGACGGGGTCTGCATCAGGGTCCGTATCGGCGGATGTGTCTTCTTGACCCGCATCTTCTGCGGCTTCAAGTGTTGTTTCGTCAGCCTCTTCGGTCTCGGGCCGGATCAGCCGGAACTCGATACGCCGGTTTGCCTCCCGCCCCTCTTCGGTGGAATTGTCGGCGATCGGGTTCGCCTCGCCATAGCCGACGGCGGTGTAGTTGCTGGTGATGATCCGCCGCGCGCGCAGCGCATCAAGCACCGCATTCGCGCGTGCCTGACTCAGTTGCTGGTTCATCGTCTCGCGCCCCTGGCTGTCGGTGTAGCCGCCGATCTCGATCTTGATATCACCGCAAGATTTCAAAACCTCAGCGATATCATCCAGGATACTCGCGCCATTTGCGTCAATCGTGGACGATCCGGGCTCGAAATTCAGCTTCCGCCCGACCTGCTGCTCGGCGAGCATGGCGATGCATTTCTCGGGCGTCGGGATATTGGCGATGGGATCGAGCTTTTCCTGATACGTCACTTTGATTTTGAAATGTTCCGCCTCGCCCAGCTTTTCCGCCAGCAGCCCGGCAATCTGGGCGCTTGCGTTCTTGTTCCCGGTATTGCCCACGACGCTCAGCGTATGCGGCTCGACCACCACGGCACCGTTCGACAGATAGGCGAGCGCCTCCAGCCCAGTCAGCACGCGCACCGGCCAGTCAGCGGGCAGCCCTTCGACGACACGCGCCTTGGTATAGACGCTTTCGGTGGTGAAACGTGCCTTGGCAAAGCTGTCCACGGTCTGCCGCAGCCGCTCGCTGCCCAGCCGTCCACGCAACTGCACCAGCCCTTCGGGCGAAAGGGTGGCAACGAATTCGGGGGTGACGGGCGCTGCGTTGTCCTCCGGTGGCGGCAGTACAGCATGCAGCGCGAATACCTCGGGCAGAGCGGCATCGAGCGCGCCCACCACATCATCAAACACATCCTCGGGCGTTCCCTGCGCCGCGATGAGCGAAATATCGGCATCGGCGAAGGTGACGCTACCGCCACCCAGTTCACCGATAGCAGAGATCGCCAATGCGCCCGCATGTCCCCATTGCGGCGTCGGAACGCCAAGGCCGATCACGCAATCCGTGTCATCCGTCAGGCCGGCCTTGGTCGCGGCATTGATGATTTGGGTGCGAGCCAATTCTGTATCGGCAGAGCAGGCATCGAACCGTGCTGTCCCCTCTTCGATCAGAAACCTCAGGGTGAAGGGTGTAATCACCGGGCGCGGTGCAGAAACTTCCACATCCACCAGCAGCTTGGCCGGGATGCGCCGGTTCAGCTCGGTCTCCAGCGCCAGTTTCTCCTCGATGCTGTCGGTCATTGTCTTGATCGTGACCTGTCGGGCATCAATCGATATCTTGGCACGGTCAAGCTTGCCCAGCGCGCGCATCGCATAGTCGATCGCTGTTTCCCAACCTGCGGGCATCGGGTAGTCGGCGGTTTCCAAAAGGTCGGTAACCTCGTCTGTCTTTGCTGACTTGACGATGCGCTCCAACAGCACATCACGGTCCATCGCCGCGGGGATCAGGCCGATCAGCGACAGGCCACTGCCATTGCGCAGGATTTCCACGGAAAAGCGCGGCGGCTCGATATCGGCGCTGTCCTCGACCAACATCTGGTCGATCACCCGCGCCGCATCCACGACACCGCCCGCAACCGACAGCGCGGCAAAACGCGTGGCTTCGGTCGGCGCGGTCCCGGCGAGAAAAACCTGAAGGCCGTCAGCATCCACCTCGGCCCACTCCATCCCCTGAAGCTCGAGCGCGCGGCGGACCGAGGTCCGCGAATTGTCTTCGATAACCGTGACCGAAAACCCGGCTGCCACCCAGGCGAGGATTGCAGCCAGCAAGAATGTACCGGCAATGGCAAAGATCGAGGACAAACGCATCAGCGGGCCGATCATTATTGTTGATCTGAAACTCTTTAGGCCCGCCCGCGCCCGAGTTCAATCAAAGGAACAGTGCGACGGCGAAAAACGGCAGGGGCAGCATCCCCGCGTCCCGATTCGAGCGAAAGAGCATGAGCAGCCGACCTGTGTCCTCGGCATCAAAACGCGTGAGTTGCCGGAGCATGTGCAAACCAAACGCCCAAGGCCCCAGCAGCGCGATCAGAACGGCAATCGGATCGCCACCGCGCAGCGCCAGAATAACCGCCAGAGACATCAGGACAACGCTTGCCACCAGAAAACGCCGCAACCATGTGGGCGACCGCTCGCCAAAGAGGCGTGCGGTGGATTTCACACCGATCAGCGCATCATCCTCGGCGTCCTGATGGGCATAGATCGTATCGTAAAAGAGCGTCCAGCAGATGCCCGCGAGATAAAGCACCACCGCAGGCCATTCCAGCCGCCCGGTATGCGCTGTCCAGGCCAGCAACGCGCCCCAGTTGAACGCGATTCCCAGAAAGACCTGCGGCCACCAGGTGAATCGCTTGGCAAAAGGGTAGATCGCAACCGGCACCAGCGCGACGACCCCCAGAACGATGGCGGCGGGCGGAAAGCTCAGCAGGATACAGAACGCAATGAGGGCCTGCACGACAAGCCAGGCCAGAGCGCCCTTCACGCTGACCTGCCCTGACGGTATGGGCCGCGAGGCGGTGCGCGCTACGCTGCCGTCGATATGCCGGTCGGTGATGTCGTTCCACGTGCAGCCCGCGCCGCGCATCAGGAACGCACCGATGCCGCAGCCCACAAACACCCACAGATCCAGCCACCGCGCCTGCCCGTCCGACAGCATCGCCAGCAGCAACCCCCACCAGCACGGCAACAGCAAAAGCCACGTTCCGATGGGACGGTCGGCCCGGCTGAGGCGCAGATAGGGGCGCGCGCGTTCAGGCGCCAGCCGGTCCACCCAGTTACCTCGCACGGAGTCGGCGACCTGGCCTGTCGGGGTCTCGGGGCTCTGGCCCTCTGGTATCGGATCGGGATGGGTCATATGTTGCCCTCATGGCTACGGCAAAGATCAGGCTTTATGTAGAGCACCCGTTAGGGGCAGGGCAATGCGTTCCGCTGGAGCGCGCCCAGGCGCATTACCTCTTTGGGGTGATGCGGCAGGGCGTGGGAGCACAAGTGCTGCTGTTCAACGGTCAGGACGGTGAATGGCTGTCCGAGGTGACAGAGGCGAGCAAACGTGGAGGCGTGTTGTGCTGCGAGAAGCAGACAAAACCATTGCAACGGCCGCCCGACCTGTGGCTGCTGTTCGCCCCGATCAAGAAAGCGCGCACCGATTTCATCGTCGAGAAGGCCGCCGAGATGGGGGCCGCCCGCATCTGCCCGGTGCAGACCGAGTTCACCAATTCCGAACGAATCCGGCAAGACCGCCTGCAGGCCCATGCGATCGAGGCCGCAGAACAATGCGGCGGCACCTATGTGCCCGAAGTGGCCCCGTTGCAAAAGCTCGACCAGTTGCTTGCCAGATGGGATGCCAGACGGCAGATCCTCTTTTGCGACGAAACGCTGGCAGGCCCTGCCTCCGCCCTTCCCGGCGCCACCGGGGCAGAGCATCCATGGGCTATCCTGATCGGGCCTGAAGGCGGGTTTTCGAAGGACGAGCGCGCGCGGCTGTCCGCCCTGCCCCACGCCCATGCAATCAGCCTCGGGCCACGCATCCTGCGCGCCGATACAGCCGCGGTAGCGGCAATGACGCTTTGGCAGCAGGCATTGGGGGACTGGCGATGAGCTTTATCCGCCCCGAGGCGTCGCGGGCGCTCATGCGCTGGCGCGAAGTGATCTTGTCCGCACTGGTGATCGTCCTCGGGCTTTGGTGGTCCCTTACCAGCGTGGGCGCGATCAGCTGGATCGGCGCAGCGGTGGCTCTGGCCGGTATCGCATTGGGGGTGGCCGCACTGCAACGCATGCGGTTTCACGCCGGCCGCGACGGGCCGGGCGTGGTAACGATCGACGAAGGTGCGATCGCCTATTTTGGCCCGCTGACCGGCGGCGTCGTGGCCCGGTCCGAGATTACCGCGCTGGTGCTCGACCGGTCGGCAAAACCGGTGCACTGGGCGCTCAGCCAGCCGGGGCAACCCGATCTGATGATTCCGCTCAATGCCGCGGGGGCAGATGGTCTCTTTGACGTCTTTGCCAGCCTGCCGGGCATACGCACAGAGCGCATGCTGAACGAGATGCGCAACAGCAACACGGACCGCGTGGTGATCTGGCAGCGCCATGCCCGCCAGGTACCGCGCATCCTGCACTGAACCACGCGATCACACCGCCGTGCGCCCGTCGCTCGTGCCTTGACACACCGCGGCGTTCGCTTCAGGACTGACCCGACACGCAAAATGGAGGCCTCGCCCATGTCCATTCCTCAATCCGGCGGCGGGCCGATCGAAGATCACGCGCAACTGGCTGAATACCTTGCCGATGGCTGCAAGCCGAAAGCCGATTGGCGCATCGGGACCGAGCACGAGAAATTCGGCTATTGCAAGGACACGCACCGCCCCATTCCCTATGCGGGCGAACGCAGTGTGCTGGCGGTGCTGGAAGGGCTGCGCGATCAGCACGGCTGGGCGCCGGTGCTGGAAGAAGGTAACCTGATCGGCCTGGAAAAGGACGGCGCGAATGTCAGCCTGGAACCGGGCGGACAGCTGGAACTGAGCGGCGCGCCACTGGAGACGATCCACGAGACCTGCGACGAGGTGAACGCCCACCTGCGCGACGTCAAGGATATCGCCGACAAGGTCGGTGTCGGTTTCATCGGGCTGGGGGCCGCACCCGAATGGATGCATGACGACATGCCGCTGATGCCCAAGGGCCGGTACAAGCTGATGGACGCCTACATGCAACAGGTCGGCACGATGGGCCGGACGATGATGCGGCGCACATGCACGGTGCAGGTCAATCTCGACTTTGCTTCAGAAGCGGACATGGTGCAGAAATTCCGCGTGGCGCTGGCGTTGCAGCCAGTCGCGACAGCGCTCTTCGCCAATTCGCCGTTTTTCGAAGGCAAACCCAACGGGCACAAGTCGTGGCGCAGCCGCGTGTGGCGCGATCTGGATCCAGATCGGACCGGCATGCTGCCTTTCGTGTTCGAGGATGGGATGGGATTCGAGCGCTACGTTCAATACGCGCTCGATGTGCCGATGTATTTCGTCTACCGCGACGGCAAGTATATCGACGCGCTGGGCATGTCGTTCCGCGATTTCCTGCGTGGCGCGTTGCCCGCACTTCCCGGAGAGATGCCGACCCTGTCGGACTGGGCCGACCACCTGACCACAGCCTTTCCCGAGGCGCGGATCAAGAAATTCATGGAGATGCGCGGCGCCGATGGCGGCCCGTGGCGGCGGCTCTGTGCGCTGCCCGCGTTCTGGACCGGCATCATGTATGACCAATCCAGCCTTGATGCGGCCTGGGACCTGTGCCGCGACTGGACCGCTGAGCAACGCGAGGCGTTGCGCATCGCCGCGAGCGTCGAGGCGCTTGACGCCGAAGTTGACGGCATCAAGATGCACGACCTGGCGCGCGAGGCCGTGAACATTGCCGAGGCGGGGCTGAAGGCGCGCGCACGCAGTGGCGCCGATGGCCTGATCCCGGACGAGACGCATTTCCTCAACGCATTGCGCGAAAGCATCGAGAGCGGACAGGTGCCGGCTGATGAATTGCTGGCGCGCTATAACGGTGAATGGGGTGGCGATCTGAGCCGGATCTACGAAGAGTTTTCGTATTGAGGTGATGGCGCCTGCCGGGCGGAAGCCCGGCTTATGAACGCAGCGCGGGCAGGCCAATGCCCGTCGCCTCGAACCCGCCATCGGATGCAATGATTTGCCCGGTAACAAAACTGGCCTTCTCCGAGCACAGAAAACAGATCACCGAGGCGATCTCGTTCTCGCTGCCATAGCGGTTCAGCGGCAACGCATCATGGTAAGCCGCTATGATATCGGGCGTGTGTACCGCCATCGCCAGTTTGGTCGCCACCGGACCGGGGCAGACACAATTGGCCCGCACGCCGAATTCGCCCAGTTCGACCGCCTGCTGCCGGGTCAGGTGCATTACTGCCGCCTTGCTGGTGCCGTAGGCAACGCGCAGTGTGCTGGCCCGAAGGCCCGAGATCGACGCGATGTTGACTATTGCGCCCTTGGCGGAAATAAGCGGCGCGCGCAACGCCTGACTCATCAGGAAGGTGCCGTCGAGGTTGGTCTCCATCACTCGCCGCCAGCAGGCGAAATCGGTCTCGGCAAGCGGACCGAACTCGGCGACGCCCGCGTTATTCACCAGCGCATCTATGCTGTGCCCCGCGGTCGCCAGATCAGTCGCCATGCGGTCCACCTGATCCGGTTGCGAGATGTCGCAAAGCACCGGCTCTGCTCCCTCCAGAGGGGCAGCAGCAGATGACAGCGCCGCTTCGTCGCGGTCGATCATTACCACATGCCAGCCATCCGCCAGAAACTGCCGGGTCGTGGCCAGCCCGATGCCGCGTGCGGCCCCCGTAACGACGGCTGTTTTCATCTCATTCCCCTTTTCCTTGCTGCGCGGCTGTCATCCGTCCAGATCACCCGAGGTCGGCATTGGCATCACGCGCACCACGCCCTGATCCGCATTTCCCTGATAGATGCCGAACTGACCATGCTTGTACTCTTGCCGGTAACGCGCCAGCATCGAGCGTTCGGGCGCGCTGTGCATCTTGTCCAGCGGGATATCCTCCAGCGGCAGATAGACCATCCCGGCAGGCGCGGGTCCGTCGACGGTACCGTGGTAAATCATGGCATGATGGCCATGGTGCGGATCCTTGTAGACCGAATAGAGGTGATCCAGCTGTACAGTGAGGCCCAGAGCCCCCAGATGTGCAGCCAACCCCGTCACGCTGCCCGCGCCAGCCGGGGCGACCGGCACACTGACCCTACCGGCCGCATCCCGGCAGAGCAACAGCGCGCCGTCGCGCTCCATGATCGCGCCAATCCGCATGCCGCCCTGTCCGGCAGCGGCGTCGACCACCCGATCTTCCAGCCCGATGGAAAAATAGCTGCCTCGGTGATAGCCCAGCGGCGCACCGCCGCGCATCTCGAAGCTGAGTACGCGCCCCATCAAGACGACATGATCACCCGCATCAATCTCTGCGTGACGCGCACAGACAAACGAACACAGCGAGCCGGGCAGGATCGGCATGCCTTCGGGGCCGGGGCGCCAATCGCTCTGATCGAACTTGTCGGGCGCGCGCGAGGCAAAAAGGCCCGAAACGTCGCGCTGCTCTTCGCTTAGAACATTGACGGCAAAATGCGATGCCGCACAGAAGGTGGAACAGCTTTGCGCAGTCTTGGCAACGCAGATCAGCAACAAGGGTGGATCGAGCGAAACCGACGTAAAGGAGTTGGCCGTGAAACCACGCGGCGTGCCGTCCGCCTGCCGCGTCGTGACAACGGTGACGCCGGTTGCAAAACTGCCGAAAGCGTCGCGGAGCGCGCTCTTGTCGGCCTCTGTCATTGCGCCGTCCCTTGCCTCAGCCATACTGCCCTTCCGCGTTTGCGCCTGCGATCATACCGCCATTGCCACCACCATCGTAACGGGCAGGTCTTTGGCGGCAATCACATAATGCGCAGCGGAGCCACGGCCTACACCGGACGGGGCTTGGGATCACGTGTGATGCTTCAGATCGCGACCAGGTGATTGTCCCAACGCAGCCCGGCCTGTGCCGCCTGCGACAGCCTGCCCCCCTCGATGAGCGCCAACGCCCCAGTGCCCGAAGAGACCAGAACGCCAGTTCCCGAAGGCGCGGCACCGCAGGCATCTGCAAGCGGCAGGGACGCCGCCAGCTCCTTCGCGCCGGTGTCAAAGACCAGCACGGTATTGCCGCGCGGCGAAGTGACGATGACCGCCCGATCGCCGGGAGCCAAGGCGACGCTACCGATATAGCCCTGCATCTTCCGCCATTGCTCATCCGGCGCGCGTAACAGGCGTGGCGCGCTGCCCCTCTCGTGCAGCCCGACCAGCGGCGGTGCCTCGCCCGCCCCTTGCCATTGCATCCCAAAGGCGACCTGCCCGCGCGCTGAAACAGCCAGATGACGGATCGAATTCTTGCGCCAGTCATGCGGCAGTTCTGCCGTTTCGACGATCTGCCCCTCCGCGACATAGCTGAGATTCGGGCGCATCGTCGCGATGTTCAATGCGGTTCGGCCGGTATCAGGGTGGGTATCTATCCCGCCATTCGCAACGACCAGCACATCGGTGCCCGGCAACCGCCGGATATCATGCGGCCCGGTCCCGCCACTGGCGAATTCGTCCGCGCGGGCATAGCCGCGCGCCGTGTCCCAGACCCCGATACGCCCCTTCCCCGCCTCGTAATCATTCTCGGTGGTGAAGAGCCATCTGCCATCCTGCGAAAAAGCGCCATGCCCGTAAAAATGCCGTCCCTCCGGCGCGTTGAGCACCGCCTTTTGAGCCCCCGACATGCAGTCGAGCACCACCGCGAATGTGCCGGGGCGGCGGGCAAAGGCCACCGCCTCTGGCCGCGTGGGGTGGGCCGCCGCCGCATGGCCGCGCGCTGGCAAAGGGATCTGAAACAACAGATCACGCGCAACACCGATTCCGCACAGCGCATAGCTGCCATCTGCCGTCGCCGCCGCCGACAGGTACGCAGGCCCGCCCACGTCCGCCCAGGTCGGGCGCGGTGCCAGTCCGGTGGCCAGAAGCCCGGCCAGAAATCCCCGTCGACTGGTCATGTCAATCACCATCCAGTGCGTTGAACCCGGCGGAAACGCCCAACCGCGGGCCAAGTCGGGCCGCAACCAGATCGCGGATATCATCCACCGATTGTTGCATTGCCTCAATGCGAAACCGGCTTTGCGGCTTGGCTACCCCGGCAAAGATCGGGTCTTCCAGCGCGACAAGGTCACGCTGCACATGATCGAACGATGTACCCAGGCGGGCTGCCAGCTCCGCATCCCCCCCTGCAAGCCGAACAGCCAGATCCCGCAGGGATGCCAGCGACAGCGCCACGTTGCGCGCCGACCGACCCGACCGCCACGCTTCGGCGCGTTTGGGATGCGGACGTTCGAACGTGCCCAAAGGCCGCCCCAGGCGCGCATCCGAAGTGAATTGCAGCCCGGTAGTCAGCGCCTTGAAGATCACCTGCAACGCTTCTTCATCGCTGCGATACGGCCCGGTGGCCGATGGCGCGGTCAGGCGTCCCGCATGATCGTGCCGCCATGCGTCGTCAATATCGGCAGCAGTGGCAGCGATATCCGCGGTAATGGTACGAACGAGCGTGCAGCGATACGCCGCCGGGCCAGCGGTGCTGACCTGCGTATCGTACAGCAGAAACTCCAGCGCGTAGAATCCCCGGGCCGCAATCGAGACCTCCCCATAGGCTTGCGGGCTTTGCGCAATCGGATCCTGCGCGGCGATCAGCGCCCCCAGCGCCTTGGGCGTCGCCCCCCGGCTGTCAGGCCAGAAGGCAAGCGCAAAACCGCGATCCGCCTCTTCTGTCGGACCAAAGCGCAGATGGCTGGCCGAAATCCACGCATCAAACGCCGCCCCGTAGGCTGTGCGCAGGGGCCGGGAGGCCGCATCGCAATCGGTTTCTGCCGCCGCGGCCAGTGTCTGCGTCTCCTTCGCCAGCGTCTCGAAACCCGGCAAGATATGGTGCGTGACGATATTCTCGACCAGTTCATCTGCTGTTTGCGCGGCAATCGGGGTGGACATCGCCACCAGCAGGCAGGCAATCTTCAGATGTTTCATAGGCTCTCCAGAAACCGGATCAGCGCCGCGCGGTCTGCCTTCGGCATATTCACGACATTATCACGCGCGGCCTGCGCTTCGCCACCATGCCACAGCACCGCCTCCAGCAGCGATCGCGCGCGCCCGTCATGCAGAAAATATGTGTGGCCGCTGACCTGTTGCGTCAGACCGATCCCCCAGAGCGGCGGCGTACGCCACTCATATCCCGTTGCACGGGCTTCGGGCCGATGGTCGGCCAGCCCCTCGCCCATGTCATGCAGCAGCATGTCGGTATAAGGCCAGATCAACTGAAAGCTCTGTTCGGGCTGGTTCCGCAAACGGTGCGTGACAAAGCTGGGGGTGTGGCAGGCGGTGCAGCCGGTGGTGTAAAACACCTCCTTGCCGCGCAGCACCTCGGGGTGATCCACTTCGCGGCGCTTCGGCACAGCGAGGTTGCGACTGTAGAACGTGACCAAATCCAGCCCCTCGGCGTCGATCTCGAAGCCTCGATCGTCGCCGCCGCCATGTGGCGCGGCCATGCAATCGGCCTGCAGATCGGTGCATTCGCCCGATGCCGCCGGAAAAAGCGGGTTGGAGATGCCGATATCCCCGACAAAGGCCGAGGCCGATTGTTCGCGGATCGTCGGATTGCCCGCCTTGTGGCCGAACCGCCCCAGCATCGGCTGCCCGAACTCGACCGACCAAACGATGTTGGCGCGCCCCGATATACCATCACCGTCCGCGTCCTCTGGATCGGCCCCTGCCAGAATATCCGCCGCCGGGATCGCCTCCAGCAGGCCAAGGCCGATCATCTGCGGCGCGACACGCGGGCTGAGCATCGCGCGCGGGTGCAGTGGCCCGTAGCCAAGATCGGTTGCAGTGTAGGTCGGGTGACGCAAGGAAGCGGTTTCGCCATCCGACATCGGTACCGCGACTTCTTCGTAGGTGATGGCCAACCTGTATTCGGCGGGAATGCCCGGCAGGCTGAAATCCTGCAATTGGGTGCCGTAGGTCGGTTCCGGCAGCGACGCTATGTAATCCTTGATCTCGGCAATCGCATCCGCTTCGGTGCCCGGGATCGACACCCGCAGGAACATCGACACCGCGTTATCCTCCGCCCCTTCGGGCGGGTGTCCGCGCCCGTCCTTGATATGGCAGCGCTGGCACGAGCGCGCATTGAAGAGCGGGCCCAACCCGTCCGAGGCCAGTGTCGACGACGGCGACGACACCCACAGCTTGCGAAACAGGCCGTTGCCGACCTTGAATGTCAATTCATCCTCGAAAGCGACGTTGCCCGAGGGCAACGAGAACGCATCGGCGTTGGGCCGTACGCGCACGGTAGCGGCACCGGCCGACATCTCTTCGAACGGGGCTGCGGCATCGAACGTGGTGGCGGGCGCGGTCACATCCGCGATGCGCGCGGCTTCTGCAGCCGTTCGCGGCACGATATCCAGATGCGGCTCGTCCATCGGGCCGGCGAGGGCGGCAGACCCGCAAAGGGCCACCGCGCAGATGAGGCTACTCGGCCTCGTCCATTTTGGATGCATTGAGTTGGGCATATTTCTCTTCGCCAAGTTTTTCGACCAGATCGAGCTGGGTTTCCAGAAAGTCGATATGCCCCTCCTCGTCAGCCAACAACTCCTCAAAGAGGTTTTTGCTGACAAAATCACCAACAGATTCGCAATGTTGGCGCGCCTTTGCATAGAGCTCTCGCGCCTCGTGCTCTGCCGCCAAGTCGCATTCCAGCGTTTCCTTGGGCGTTTGGCCGATCCGCAGCGGGTCGAGCTTTTGCAGGTTCGGGTGCCCGCCCAGAAAAAGGATCCGTTCGATCAGCTTGTCCGCGTGGTGCATTTCTTCAATGCTCTCTTCGCGAGACTTCTTGGCCATGTGGCCCAGCCCCCAATCCTGCTGCAGGCGGAAGTGCAGCCAGTACTGGCTCACTGCGGTGAGTTCGCCCCGGAGAGCGCTGTTCAGATATTCGATAACTTTCGCGTCGCCTTGCATGGTTGGTTTTCCTGTGTTTGTCCGCGGCGAAGTCCGCGGAGATTCATGGGGACTTCCAGATTAGTGTTTTGACGCATGGTTGCCAGAAAAAGCGGCATACATCCGCCGCAATCCGCCGCTTTGCCCAAAGCGCGATAGATTTTTCCGGGCGTAATGAGAGCCGCCGAGTCGGCAGCCCTCATCCAGTCGATTGCCGCATCTATATCGCGATCCGTGATATTCTGGCAGTGGCAAACGATCATCAGACACCTTTAGAATTCATAGACAAGGACTGACCCGAGCGTGTGATTCCGATCACCAGCCTCGCGGCCATAACGATAGCCGATCGTGGTAGAGAGACTGTCAGTGATCGGCATTTCGACACTGAGCGTCGCCAGATGGTCCGTCGGCGCATTCTGAATATCGCGCACAGCATAAACACCCGAGACTGTCGCCGGGCCAACGGCAAAGGCCGCGCCGAAGGTGGCGATGGTCGCGTCTGTCCGGGCACCGCCGAACGCGTCGAAATAGGCCACCTCGCCCAGAAGTTCGACAGGGAACGAAGATCCTTCGCCCATCGCATAAACGACTCCGGCAACAAATCCGGTCTGATCCGTGACGTCACCGACGCCCCGCGCCAGATTTTGCACACCGACATTGTACGCGGTATTACCCACCTCGCCCGCTAGGCTGATCGCAAAGGATTCCGGGTCGCTGGTGTTCGACACGCCACCCGCCGCCAGGTTGTTCTGCAGGCGCCTTCTGCCCAGGGATTTGCTGAAGATCGACCGGTCCGCGTTGAACGCGGCAAAGGACAGCACGTGCTCTCCTACTCCCAAGGGTAGCGCGATATTGATCGCCGCGCCAACAGCTTCGGTCAGTTGATAATCCTCGGCAAAATCCGCCCCATAGAGGCCCGGCGCCACATCCCAAGCGGCACCAAAAGCCGGGTTGAACTTACCCAAAACCACTTCGGCCCCGCCGAAATCATGCGCAAAGTACAGCTCCTCTGCGTATAGCCCATGATCCTCCAGCACCCGATCCTTGGTCGCGCCAGTGATCGGTTCGATTACCAAGGAGGCGTTGAACGAGGTCTGCGACGTGAACGCATAGCGCAACGCGCCATTTATCGTCATGTAGGTATCGTTGATCTCGTTCGCCTTGTTCGAGGAATCGAACAGCATATCACTTTGCAGTTCGATACTGCCTTCCCAGGTGAAGGGGCCTTCCTCTGCATTTGCGGCCCCAACACTGGCCAACAAAAGGCCACCAAGCCCGGCGAGTGCGTTTACTTTATTCATCGGATATCCGTTTTTATTGAGGGTTGTCGTGCATTGAGCAACTGGAAGCCCAGCCTTTATTACGTTATATCATCACAATCCAGTGGGATTGCGATGGATTACTCAAAAACCGCCCCAGGATTATCCAAACTGTCAGAACCTTCAAAACCGATGTGATCGAGATCCAGCGCCGTCACGACACGCTCGATGCTGCGGGTCTGGTCGATCAGGCCGTTCACGCCGCCCATCACCAGCGCTTCGCCCGCCGCATTACCGCGCTCCAGCATCTGGTCATAGGCAAAGCCTGCTTCTGCTGCGGTCTTGATCCGCCCCAGCGCCCGCATCGTAGCCGACAGTTTCTGCTGCATCTCGGCATCCAGCGCCGCGTCCTTCTCGGCGACCAAATCGGACAGGGACGCGCCCGATACCAATGTGCCATCCACGCGGACGTACTCGCCCAGATAGACATTCTGAATGCCCAGCCCGTCGTAGTAGTGGCTGTTATGGGTGTTGTCGGAGAAACAGTCGTGCTCTTCCTCGGGATCGTTCAGCATCAGGCCCAACCGCATCCGCTCGCCGGCCTGCTCGCCGTAGGACAGCGATCCCATGCCGGTCAGGATGGTGGCGATACCTGCAGCCTCGTCCTCCAACAGGGTCGCGCGGGCGGCACCGTCGGCGGCCCATTGCGCCGCCATCCAATCCAGATCGGATACCAGCAATTCGGTCGCGGCGCTCAGATACGCACCCCGGCGGTCGCAATTGCCGCCCGTGCAGGCATCGCCCTGCGCATAATCCGTCCAGGGACGATTGCCCGCCCCGGCTGCGTGCCCGTTCAGATCCTGCCCCCAGAGCAGGAACTCGATCGCGTGATAGCCGGTGGCAACATTCGATTCGACGCCGTCCGCCTCGTGCAATGTCTCTGCCAGCAGCGCGGGCGTGATCTCGGAGGCGTCCACGTCCTTGCCCGAAAGGGTGAAAATGGGGTTGGCCACCACATTCAGCGCCGCCAGCGCATTTTCGTCGGTCGCGCCGCCATAGGCGCTGTCAACATAATCAATCAGCCCCTCGTCGAGCGGCCAGGCGTTCACCTTGCCTTCCCAGTCATCGACGATGGCGTTGCCAAAGCGGTAAACTTCGGTCTGCTGGTACGGCACACGCGCCGCCAGCCACGCGGCCCGGGCGGTCTGCAACGCTTCGGCAGATGGCTCGGAGATCAGCGTTTGTACGGCATCCTGCAGCTTCTGCGCCAGAGTCAGACTGTCTTGGTACTTGGCGGCGGCGATGTTGGCGTAGTTGTCCAGCACTTCCGTCCTCTCCACGGCCAAAGCTGAACTGGCGCATCCCAGGGTCAGGGCAACGGCAAGGGTAAGTGTGTGTCTCATGCATAAATCCGATCAGTGAAGTGTTGTATGTTCTGGCCGCGCAGGCGCGACCGTGTTTCCGAAAGGCGGTAGCCGCATGCGTCGAAGCGCCACGCCAACGTCGCGGGCGAGTTCGGCCATCTCCCCTGCCTTCGCGGGCCGGACCATCAAGGTTGCGATCAGCATCGCATCCGCGCGCTCTCCCGCAGCCGCTGTCGCGACGAGATTGGCAAAGCACGCCTCATCCGCGCCGAGGCATTTGCAAGTGGTCGCATGGCGCATCAGCGGCCTGCGACCCTCGCGCGTACACAATTCGCAAAGCTGCAGGAAGCTCCGGGCGGCATGCCGGCCCTCGACCTCGCCCAGTATTGTGGTGAAATCGGTCTCGATTTCCGCCTTGCCCGCCACACTATCGCACCAGAGACGCAGGTAGATAACCGATGCGGCCTCGACCCTGTCCAGATCCCGGATCATCCCGACGGGGGCACCCCCACGTCTTGCCTCTGCCCCATTCATTTGGTCAGGATCAGCTTGCCTGCCCGCGTGATACGCAGGGTATAGGTCTGATCGCCCAGGACGATCTGCGCCTGATCGCCGCCCTGCATCAAATCGCGGGCGTCGTAGGCAGGCAGTTGGTTGTTTGCGACAATCTGTTTCCGGGGCGGTGTATGAAACGACATCACAGGCGCTCCTGAAGGGTATCATGGCGGTCGAATATCCATTCCAGATTGAACCCGTCCATAGCTTCGGCCTCGGCTTCCCTCAGCAATGCCGCAATGTCAGCGCGGACAACGCTCGGGGGGCAGGAATGCGATACTGGGTCATTTCGTCTCTGCTTCACCTGTGCCATGCGAGAGATCCTTCTATCTTTTGGATGTCGGGCTTCCCCAATGAAACTGAGGTGGCTGGAACGTTGCGCGATTATCTGATGGATTCAATCAGGTATGTCAATCCGACTTTTTCAGTCAGGTAAATTTTTACGGAAACATGCGACCGATCCCGCCCGCATCAACAAGCCACGCAAGGCGCAAAAAAAACCGCCAGCGCGAGCGCTGGCGGTTGGTCAGCTCTCATAGAGCCTTGACCCGTTAGGTCAGTCCATCGTGCCGTGTTTCGAATGATCCATGGCTTCCCCGTTCCGCTCTTCAACGTCAAAGACGACCTCGACCTCGCCCGCCTTTTCAAAGACGAGCGTCGCCGGGATCTCTTCGCCGACTTCAAAGGGATCGCCGTTCAGCCCCATGAACATCACATGCAGACCACCCGGCGCGAATTTCACGGTTTCGCCCGGCGAAATTTCGACAGCCTCGACATGCATCATCTTGAAGACGCCGTCTTTTTCCTCGGTGGTATGCAGTTGGACCTTGGGGAAATCGGCACGCACTTCGATCAGACGGTCAGGCGTGCTGCCGGTATTGATGATCGTCAGGTAGCCACCGCCGGACATGGCGGTTTTGGGCGTCTCGAACGCCATTGGATGGTCAATGACGAGATCGCCAGCCTTGAATTCATGGGCGCTGATCGGATGGCAGGCAAGGGTAAAGGCCGCAACGGCCGCGAGTGTATAGCGTTTCATGAGGAAACTCCGTGGAAACTGTACCAGACAGGGCTGGCAGGAATGGGAAAACGATGGTGTAACTCGGTTCAGGCGCTCGGGGGCGCCCGCGGCGGGCACGCAAGATCCAGCTGCGCAGCCGGTGCACAGACGCATTGGGTGCCGATTTGATCGGCAGCAAGCCGAATGTGCAGCGGGCGCAGGACGACAGCGGCCTCGGGCAAGACCGCGGCACCAACCAGACGACAAACCTCGCATCGCTGCCCGGATGTGTCCTGCCCCTCGCCGAGGTCGCCGCAAATATCCGAGAACGTTCCGCCAATTGCCAGATACTGGGCCAGAGCCGCATCACGCGGCGCAGCAAAGCCGCGATGCGCAAATCCGGTCGCCGCCAGCGCGAAGCAAATCGCCGCAACGCCCAGGGTCCGGAAAACAAACTTAAGGGTCGGAACATCCATGCCGTCTGAATACCCCTGCCACCCGACGCTTTCAATCGCTGTTGGAGCCGTCGGCGCATGCCCACTCATCGCGCGCATCCGCCTCAAGGCCAGAGCCGCGCCGCTTATTCGCCCAGCTTGGCGTGAACTTCGTCCAGATCAATCTCGCCGATGGGCATCTTGTTCGACGGGTCGGCAGCGTCATACTTGAACAGCTCGAAGTCGCGCTTGTAGATTTCGTAGACCAAGTGCATCGAAAGGTCGTCAAAGTAGTCTTCCACCGGGTGGGCGCGTTTCGGCCCATGCCCTTCGCTCTCGTTAAAGCGCGGGATGGTGGACAGATCGACCGGCTTGGGTGTCTGGATCGAGTTCAGAACGTCCTGCATGCCTTCGTTGAAATGTTCGGTCCAGAAAATCCGGTCATAAGTGCCGCCGTTCACGATAAAGGTGCTGACATGCCCTGCCTGAGCGGACCAGTGAATGTCAGGTTCCATCGGGCGCCGCCAGCGGATGGTATCGCGTGCGAACAACAGGAAGCGGCGGAAACTGGCGATCTGATCAAAGTCCTGCTTGCCATCGTCGCCACCCACTTCGACACCGTATTTCTGCATCACCAACGGGACCAGCTTGCCCCGGTATCGCTTGCCATTGCGCTGGATGCCGCAAATCTTGTCAAAGAACGAGCTGAGGATGCGCGTATAGGGGTTACGCACGCAGGTGAACGCATAAGAGCTGTGCGACGTCACATTGGCGGTGATCAGCGGCTGGCTTTCGTCCAGCGCCCATTTGTGCAAACCGTCCTTGGCATCGTGGATATCGCCGTCGAAAAACTCACCATGATCGGAATAATACAGGATCTGTCCGATGGTCGAGCAGGCGCATTTGGGCACCACGCGGTACACCACGCTTTCGCTCTCGGTCATCCATGTACCCGGAAAACCCATGCCTGCCTCTCCAAACCTCAAATGCCCTGTTTAGGGTCTATTGGTCATTTTCGCGTTAAAACCAGAGAAAGCCTGTTTATTCAACGCTTCATCGCGACTATCACTGTAAACAATCACGGTCACAAGGGCTAGTCTGTTTCCCGCATGGCAAAAATCGCCTACATCCTTCTATGCCACAAAGGCCCCGAAGCCATCATCGGGCAGGCAGAGATGCTGACCGCCGCTGGCGACTATATCGCGATCCATTTCGATGGGCGCGCCAACCCCGAGGATTTCCAGCAGATCAAGACCGCACTGGCGGGCAATCCCAATGTCACTTTCGCTCGCAAGCGGCTCAAATGCGGGTGGGGCGAATGGAGCCTGGTGCAGGCAACGCTGCTGGCGGTCGAGGCCGCGGTGCAGGCGTTTCCGCGGGCCACGCATTTCTACATGTTGTCGGGCGATTGCGCCGCGATCAAATCGGCCCGCTATGCGCATGAATTCCTCGACGCCGAGGATGTCGATTACATCGAAAGCTTCGACTACTTCGAAAGCGACTGGATCAAGACCGGGATGAAGGAAGAGCGGCTGATCTACCGCCATTGGTTCAACGAACGCAAAAATAAGTGGCTTTTCGATACATCCTTTCACCTGCAGCGCAAACTGGGACTGAAGCGCGAAATCCCGCACGACATACAGGTTCAGATCGGCAGCCAGTGGTGGTGCCTGCGCCGCCGCACGGTGGAATGGATCCTGAATTTCACCCGCGAACGCCGCGATGTGATACGGTTCTTCCGCACCACATGGATTCCGGATGAGACGTTCTTTCAGACAGTCGTGCGCCATCTGGTGCCCGATTCAGAGATCAGGACGCGCACGCTGACATTTCTGATGTTCACCGAATACGGGATGCCGCAGACATTCTACAACGATCACTACGATCTGCTGCTCGGGCAGGATTTCCTGTTTGCGCGCAAGATCAGCCCCGAAGCCATCGAGCTGAAACAGCGGCTGGGTGCGCTCTATTCGAACGACGAGGCAGAGTTCAAGATTTCGAATGAAGGCCGCAGTCTCTTCAAGTTTCTCACCGGCCGGGGCCGAATCGGGCGCCGCTTTGGCAGCCGCTTCTGGGAAACCGAGAGCACGCTGGGCCGACATCGCGAGCTGATGATCGTGATCTGCAAGAAATGGCATGTGGCCAAGCGTATGCTGGAGCAGATCCGTCAGTACACCAACGTGCCCGCGATCGAATACCTCTTTAACGAAGAACATACCGACCTGCCCGATCTGGGCGGCATCCAGTCCAGCCTGAGCAAGCGCACCCGCCACCGCCGGGCGCTGATGCGCATGCTGTTCGACTATTACGAGACCGATCAGCTTATCGTCTGCATGGACCCCAGCGCGCTCGACCTGTTGCAGGATTTCGCCAGCGACCGTTCCACCACCCGGATGCTGGAGGTCCAGTGCGTGTTCACGGACGAATACCTGATCGGCCATGCCATGCGCGTCGGCCTCGCCGGGGAACAGACCAGCGCCGAAACGCTGGAGCGGCTTCTGCCGACGATCCGCGGCGACATGACATTCGAGAGCGACAAGATACGCGATGCCGAGTTCGAGCATCTCTATGTCGTCAACGAAACCCGCGACCCCGAGGAAAACGCCGGGCCTATCGCCGCGTTCCTTGATATCGACCACGACAAGGCGCGTGCGATCGCGCAATCCGAACACCTGTTCGCCGATTGAGGCGTTTCATGTCCAATCCGGGACAAGCGTTTGACATGGAACCTATGAAACGCTTGTGTGTCGCGCGGAGTTTCGCAAAATGCCGCAATTCCGCGTCCCCCAACTACGGTGAGAACTGCAATGCCCTACGACTATGACGACCAGAACATCTTTGCCAAGATCCTGCGCGGCGAGATTCCCAACGCCACCGTGCTGGAAACCGAGCATTCGCTCGCCTTCGAGGATATCGCGCCCGAAGCGCCGGTGCACACGCTGGTCATCCCGAAGGGGCCGTATGTGACCTATGATCATTTCGCGGCAGAGGCATCGGACGCCGAAATCGTCGATTTCAACCGCGCAATTGCCGAAGTCTGCCGGATCAAGGGCGTTGTGCCCGGCGATGGGCAGGGCGGTTTCCGGATGATTTCCAATGCCGGAGAGAACGGCGTGCAGGAAGTGCCGCATCTGCATGTGCACATCCTTGGCGGACGGAACATGGGCCGGATGGTTCCGCGCCCGACCTGAAATCTTTCAGAAAAACCTGAGACATCGGACAAAGGCGAGGCGCGTGCAGCGATCATGCCCTGCACCGCGCTCCGCCAAATACCGTGATTCAGGCTTCTTGCGGAACGCTTTCGCGGCTCTGCGTTAATTCCAGGAAAACGTCCTGTAGATCGGGCTGTTCGGTGCGCACGTCGCGGATGCGGATGCCAGCCTCGCGGACAGCCGCCAGAACTGCCTCGGCGCTGGTCTGCCCCGCGTGATAGGTCAGCGCCAGCGCGCCGTCGCTGCGCATCGCCACTTCGATGCCCGGGGCGTCCGGACGTGTCTCTACCGGCGTTTCAGGCGCAATGATCATGGTACGCGAATCGAGCCGCGCCAGCAGATTCGCGGTGCTGTCGCGCGCCGCCACCTGACCGTGATTGATGATGGCGATCTGGTCGCACATCTCTTCGGCCTCTTCGAGGTAATGCGTGGTCAGGATGATCGTCATGCCCTCGGAATTGAGACGNCGGATATTTTCCCACAGCATCTGGCGCAGCTCGATATCCACGCCCGCTGTCGGCTCGTCCAGCACCAGCACATGCGGCGCATGCACCAGCGCCTTGCCCAACAGCAGCCGTCGCCGCATCCCGCCCGACAGGGTGCGCGCATAGGCCTGCGCCTTGTCCTCCAGCCCGATCAGCTTCAGGATCTCATCGCTGCGCCGTTGCGCCTTGGGCACACCGTATAGCCCGGCCTGCACCTCCAGCGCGCCGCGCGGGGTAAAGAACGGATCAAGGTTCAGCTCTTGCGGCATAACGCCGATGGCCGCCCGGCTCTGACGTGGGTTCACGTCCTGATCGAAGCCCCAGATCGTCACCTGCCCCGCGGTCTTGATCACCAGCCCGGCCAGGATATTGATCAACGTCGATTTACCGGCCCCATTCGGCCCCAGCAGGCCAAATACGGATCCTGCCGGAATATCCAGGTCAACGCCGCGCAGCGCCTCTTTGCCCGGAACACCGCGGCGTCCGGCATAGGTTTTGCGCAAACCGCGAATCTGGATGGCGTTCTCGCTCATGGTCCTCTTGCCCCTACCTTTGGGATCGCTCATAACTGGACCTAGGTGAAGTGACGGCAAAAGGAAACGCCCCGATGGTGACGCAGGCCCCTGAAATTCGGATCGTAGACCAGTACAAGGTGGCGTGCGACGGCAGCGAGGGCGCGCTGGGACATCCACGCGTCTGGCTGCAAATCCCGGCCGAGCTGGGTTGGGTCGAATGTCCCTATTGCGACTGCAAGATCATCCACAAGGATTTTGAAGGCAAAGTCTGAAGACATTTGCCCGTTGCGCCGTGCTGCTACGGACTAAATTGAGTATTTGGCCAAAGTAGAAGCCGGGGCTTCAGGATCGCAAGCAGATCTGCCCTGTCGAAGTGGTCAAGGCGTGCAAACGGGTGGCGAGCGGTGCCGCGCCGTGTCATATCATATCCATCCATTCGAGGAGGCGCGCGCGCATGACCACGCAATTCGGCAAGGGATGCCACCTGCATCTGATCGACGGCTCTGCCTTTATCTTTCGCGCATATCACGCGCTGCCGCCACTGACGCGCAAGTCTGACGGGCTGCCTATCGGCGCCGTCTCTGGCTTCTGCAACATGCTGCAACGCTACATCGACGGCAATGCCGGCCCCGATGCGCCGACCCATGTGGCAGTAATTTTCGACAAGGGCAGTCACACGTTCCGCAATGATCTCTACCCCGAATACAAGGCCAACCGCGAAGCGATGCCAGAGGATCTGCGCCCGCAGATCCCCCTGACGCGGCGCGCCACGGAGGCGTTCAACATCGCCTGCAAGGAGGTCGAGGGATACGAGGCCGACGATATCATCGCGACGCTGTCGGTGCAGGCGCGCGATCTGGGCGGGCGGGTGACGATCATCAGTTCCGACAAGGATTTGATGCAGCTTGTCGGCGGCGGGGTCGAGATGCTGGATGCCATGAAGAACAAGCGCATCGATGTCGAAGGCGTCGAGGAAAAGTTCGGCGTCGGGCCAGACCGCGTGGTGGACGTGCAGGCGCTGGCAGGCGATTCGGTGGATAACGTACCCGGTGCACCCGGCATCGGGATCAAGACCGCCGCACTGCTGATCAATGAGTATGGCGATCTGGATACGCTGCTCGCACGCGCAAGCGAGATCAAGCAACCCAAGCGGCGCGAGACCCTGATTGAAAAGGCCGACCAGATCAGGCTGTCGCGCCAGCTGGTTCAACTCGATTGCGAAACGCCGCTCGATTTCGGACTGGATGATCTGGAGGTGCGCGATCCGGATCCCGAAAAGCTGCTGGGCTTTCTGGCCGAGATGGAATTTCGCACGCTGACCAAACGCATCGCCGACGCGATGCATGTAGAGCCGCCAGTGATTGACGATACCCCCCAGCAAGGGGCGGAAGAGGCCGCCCCCGAATGGCCGCCGATCGATGCGGCGAGCTATGAAAAAGTCGCTGACATGGACGCGCTGCAGGTCTGGATCGACCGGATCACCGCTCGTGGATACGTGGCCGTCGATACCGAGACGACATCGCTCAACGAAATGCAGGCCGACCTTGTCGGCATCTGCCTCAGCGTCGTTCCGGGACAGGCCTGTTATATCCCGCTCACCCACAAGGATGGCGAGGCGGATGACCTCTTTGGGTCGGACAAACTGGCCGATGGCCAGCTTGATCTGGATGCCGTGCTGACCGCGCTGAAGCCTGTTCTGGAGGATGACAGCATCCTCAAGATCGGTCAGAACATGAAATATGACACCAAGATCTTTGCCCGCTACGGTATCGCAGTCGCACCCATCGACGACACCATGCTGATGTCTTATGCGCTCAATGCCGGCCTGCACAATCACGGTATGGACAGCCTTGCCGAACGCTATCTGGGCCACACCGCTATCCCGATCAAATCCCTTCTGGGAACCGGCAAATCCGCGATAACCTTTGACCGCGTCCCGATCGAGGATGCGGTGAAATACGGCGCCGAGGATGCCGACATCACCCTGCGCCTTTGGCACTATTTCAAACCCCAATTGCACCGTCAGAAGGTCACGACCGTCTACGAAACCCTTGAACGGCCGCTGGTCCCGGTGCTCGCACAGATGGAGCGGCACGGGATATTGGTGGACCGTGACGTACTCAGCCGCATGTCGAATGCCTTTGCCCAGAAGATGGCCGGGCTGGAAGCTGAGATTCACGAGCTTGCCGGGCGCAGCTTCAATGTTGGCTCGCCCAAGCAGTTAGGTGAAATCCTGTTTGACGAAATGGGGCTGGAAGGCGGCAAGAAGGGCAAGACCGGCGCCTATGCCACCGGGGCCGATGTTCTGGAGGACCTTGCGACCGAGCATGAACTGCCCGCGCGGGTGTTGGACTGGCGGCAATTGAGCAAGCTGAAATCGACCTATACAGACGCGCTGCAGGATCATATCGACCCCGATACCGGACGCGTGCACACGTCCTATGTCCAGACCGGCGCCAACACCGGTCGGCTGGCCTCGACCGACCCGAACCTGCAGAATATTCCGGTGCGTACCGAGGAAGGCCGCCGCATCCGCACCGCCTTCATCGCGCCCGAGGGCCGGACGCTGGTCAGCCTCGACTACAGCCAGATCGAGCTGCGCATTCTGGCGCATGTCGCCGATATCCCGGCGCTCAAGGATGCCTTTCACCAGGGCCAGGACATCCACGCGATGACCGCAAGCGAGATGTTCGACGTGCCGATGGACGAGATGACACCAGAGGTGCGCCGCCGCGCCAAGGCAATCAACTTCGGCGTGATCTACGGCATCTCGGGCTTTGGGCTGGCGCGCAACCTGCGCATTCCGCGTGCTGAGGCACAGGGCTTCATCGACCGCTATTTCGAACGTTTCCCCGGCATCCGCACCTACATGGATGCGACGGTGGAATTCGCAAAAGAACACGGATATGTGCAGACGCTGTTCGGGCGCAAGATCCATACGCCGGAAATCGGTGCCAAAGGCCCGCGCGCGGGCTTTGCCAAACGCGCCGCGATCAACGCGCCCATTCAGGGTACTGCCGCCGACGTCATCCGCCGCGCGATGATCCGCATGCCCGCCGCCATCGAGGGGCTGCCCTGCCGCATGTTGCTACAGGTGCACGACGAACTGCTGTTCGAGGTCGACAATGACGCGGTGGATGATGTGATCGCCGCCGCCCGCGCTGTGATGCAGGGTGCAGCAGACCCAGCCGTGCGGCTCGATGTGCCATTGATCGTGGATGCAGGCCAAGGCGCCAACTGGGCCGAGGCCCACTGACCTCAGCCGAACTCGCGCCGGATCGCCGCACCGTGCTGGTCAAGCGACGGCACCGGGCCATAAGGGGCACCTTCCTCCGAAGCGATCGTCGCACCGGGCGCCAGAACCGCCACCGGCCCACCCGGCAGCGGGGTATCGGCAAAGCGGCTCTGCGGGTGCTCCACCAGATCTTGCATGCTCGACAACCGCCCATAGGCGATGCGCGCCGCATCCAGCAGTGCCGCCGTGTCTTCGCGGCTCTGGCGACCCAGCAGGCTCTGCACCAGCGCATCGACCGCCGGGCGATTGGCCACGCGGTCGTCATTGGTGGCAAACCCTTTTGCGGTCGCATAATCCGGCACGTCGAAAATCTGCATCAGCGCCGCCCACTCGCGATCATTCTGGATCGAAATCAACAATTCCTGCCCGTCGCCACAGACAAACAGGCCGTAGGGCGCAATGGTCGGATGCATCAACCCCTGCCGCGCCGGCGTCTTGCCGCCATAGCGGTGCTGCAGATAGGGCACGTTCAGCCATTCGGCCATCGCCTGATACATCGACAATTCGATATGGCGGCCCTTGCCGGTCACGCCACGCCCGATGAGTGCCTCAAGAATGGCGGTATAGGCCGTCATCCCTGCGGTGATATCCACCACCGAGACTCCGACGCGGGCCGGGCCTTCGGGCGTGCCGGTGATCGCCGACAGCCCACATTCGGCCTGGATCAGCAGATCATACGCCTTTTGCCGGGCACGCGGGCCGTGTCGCCCATAGCCAGAAATCGAACAGCAGATCAGCGCGGGAAACTCGGCGCACAGATCGTCCGGGCCAAAGCCGAGGCGCTCCATCACTCCCGGCCCGAGATTCTGGATCAGGATATCCGCCGTGGCGACGATCCGGCGCAGAACAGCCTTGTCCTCGTCGGCCTTCAGATCAAGCGCAATGGATTCCTTGCCCCGGTTCAGCCACACGAAATAAGAACTCTGCCCGGCGACAAGCGAATCGTAGCCACGCGCGAAATCACCCTCGGGGCGCTCGACCTTGATCACCCGCGCGCCGGCATCCGCGAGCTTTCGCGACGCAAATGGCGCTGCGACCGCATGTTCAACAGAAACAACTGTCAGTCCCTTCAGATCCTGCATCTTCACCCTTCCTGTTCGCGTTCCCATCACAATGACCGTGCAGGAATTTTTCGGCAAATACCTTGTTTATTACCGCGCGATAGGTTCATCCTATAGGGACACAGAAATCAGCGCATCCGGAGGGTGCTGGCATGGACTCCCGGCAGCTAAAACATTTTCGCAAGATCGTCGAACACGGCTCGATGAGTGCGGCCGCGCGCAGCCTGGGGATCGCCCAGCCGTCGCTGTCGCAACTGGTGCGCAACCTCGAGGCATCGCTGGGGGTCGAACTGCTTATGCGCTCGGCGCGGGGCGTCTCGGCGACCGAGGCGGGTGACCGGCTATACAACTACGCCTGCCGGATCGAGACCCTGCTGGAGGATGCCAGATCGGAGGTGATCAATGTCGGGTCGCGCCCCGCCGGGCGCGTCACCTTCGGTATGCCGCCGTCGATCTCGATGGCATTGTCGATTCCGATGGCCGAAACCCTGCGGGTTGAGCTGCCCGAGATACAGTTCTGCGCCACCGAAGGGATGAGCGGACATCTGCGCGAATGGGTCATGAGCGGCGAGATCGACCTGGCGATCCTCTATGACAATACCGGGCTTGGTGACTGCATGGCCGAGTTTCTACTGACCGAAGAGCTGTGGGTCTATTCGGCACCTGACCTTTGGCCGTTCAAGACCCCGCCGGGCACGCCGGTGGATTTGCGCGACGTCATCGCGCAGGACCTCGTGCTTCCGTCCAGACGCCACGAGCTACGCAAGTTCATCGACCAAGCAGCCCGCAACGAGCGGCCAGAGCCGATCGTGACGATCGAGATGGATTCACTGCCGCAGATCCTGTCGCTGGTCGCGCGCGGCAGCGCCTACACGGTGATCTCGCCCGCCGCGGTTTTCGGGATGGTCCAGGAGGGCAAGCTGATCGGCAGCCCGATCCGGAACCCCAGCCTCAGCCGCAAGCTGTATCTCGTACGCACCGCCGCCGCCCGCATTACCGCCGCAACCCGCGCGACCGAGACCTGCTGCCGCGAGGTGGTTGGCGATCTGGTCACGCGAGGTTTCTGGCAAGCGGAACTGCCACAAACGGAATAGGCTGGCTCTATCGCCCCTCCCCGCCGGACACTATTGGTCTTGGCACCCGCATCGACGCTAGGATGCCCGAAACCGTGCCAGAAACAGGAGCCGCCGCAATGACTGCCGAAACGGGAAAACTGACCGACGCGGTGCGCGCAGAATGCGAGGCCGCCATTGGCCGGACCCGCACCGTGACCGACAGCATGGCCCCCGAGCC
>JGI24723J26617_10000379_pt1 | contig 44474 bp, 44 predicted proteins | sample Cruoilmetagenom6_FD_26617 | JGI IMG/M metagenome (IMG submission 26617) | reverse complement strand
AGCCACACTTCAATGTCGTAGGTGCGCTTAGCTGTAAAGCCAATATCACCCGTACAAAGCTTCACCACACGGTACGGCAGCTTTAGCTTTTGCAACACAGTTTCAGCACAGAGTGTCATCCGCTCCAGCTCTTCATCTGATTGCTCAGGGGTCGTGATGGAAACCATCTCAACTTTTTCAAACTGATGCTGACGGATCATACCGCGTGTATCACGCCCAGCAGAGCCAGCCTCAGCACGGAAACACTGTGAATGTGCCACAAAGCGCATAGGCAGCTCTTCTTCTGCCAAAATTTCATCTTTATATAGGTTGGTAAGCGTCACCTCAGCGGTTGGGATAAGCCAGTGATCGCCGTCCGTTTTAAACAGATCTTCGCGGAATTTAGGCAGCTGCCCTGTACCGTATAGTGAATGCTCACGCACAAGCGCAGGGGTCAATATCTCTGTCATGCCGTGTTCGCCAGTGTGCAGGTCTAGCATAAACTGACCAAGCGCACGCTCAAGCCGTGCAAGGCCTGCTTTTAGCACCACAAACCGCGCGCCTGACATCTTAGATGCGCGCTCAAAGTCCATCATACCAAGCGCTTCACCTAGGTCGAAGTGTTCTTTTGGTTTAAATTTTGACGTTGGCACATTGCCCCAGTCGCGCATTTCTTCATTGTCATCTTCATCGCCGCCGTCTGGCACATCGTCATACACAGTGTTCGGAAGTGAGGCTAGTTCTGAGTCAAGAGCAGCTGACAACACACCCTCTTCTTCTTCAAGCTCAACGAGGCGAGCTTTAAGTGTGCCAACTTCGGCCTTCAGCTCTTCAGCCTTGTCTTTGTCACCCTGCCCCATGGCTTTGCCAATGTCTTTAGACGCAGCGTTACGACGGGCTTGTGCTTCTTGAGCTTCGGTCATCAATGCACGACGCTTTTCGTCCAGAGCCACAAGGCTATCAGCCACGGGCTCAAGCGAGCGACGGGCCATGCCTGCATCAAAGGCTGCTGGATCTTGTCTGATAAGTTTCATGTCATGCATTGTTAAATTCCGTTATTCATCATCATGCGCTGCATCAGCTGCCGCGCGTTTCTTTTCAGTCATGCTAATCAATATAATAGAGATCTCATATAGTAGCATAATCGGGATGCCAAGAGCGATTTGGCTAAAGGGATCGGGTGGCGTCAATATCGCCGCCATCAAGAAAGCCCCCACAAGCATATATTTACGTTTGGTGCGCAGGCCTTCGGCACTAACAATACCAACACGCCCGAGCAGTGTTAGTGCAACTGGCATCAAGAACGAAACACCAAAAGCAAAAATCAGTTTCATAATCAGTGATAGATATTCATTTACCTTGGCTTCTGCCTCAATACGGACAACCTCACCCGCATCAACCTGTTGATAAGACAGTAAAAATTCCCATGCCCACGGCACCACAACAAAGTATGCAAGTGCGGCACCAGCGCCAAATAGTACTGGCGTTGCAATTAAAAATGGTAGGAAAGCACCGCGCTCATGCTTGTAAAGACCGGGGGCAATGAACTTCCAAACTTGCAGCGCCAGCCACGGAAAACTCACCATAAAGGCGGCATAAAGCGCAACCTTCAAATCCACAATAAATTTTTCATGGAGACCCGTGTAAATCATCCGCACATTATCAGCGCCTAGGCTCACTTGTGCGTCAACATAAGGCTTTGCCAGAATGCCAAAGACTTCATTTGCGAAGAACAAGGCGACAGCAAAGGCCACTGCCAGACCAAGAATAACCATGATTAAGCGGCGACGAAGCTCTTTTAGATGTTCCATCAGCGGCGCGCTGGTCGCGGCTATCTCATCATCTGAGTCGTCAAGGTCATGTGGTGGACGCGGCGGATAATCATCACTTGTCATCGGATGTATCCCCTTTAGCGCCTGCCTTGGTCTCTGACACATCTTCATTCACTGGTTCAGTGATGCTTTCTTCAGCGTCTCTTGTGGCATTCTCACTGTCTTCGGCCTCTGCCTCAGCTTCCGCTTTTCTGTTATCCATAATGGTGCGAGTTATTTCATCGGGTGACATGCCAAGGTCAACGCCTTCCAGTTTTCTAAGGTCTTTAAACTGGTCAATTTCTGTCTCACGGGTAAATTCTTCCACACCGCTTTGAAACTCACGTGCAGCACCCTTCACTTTACGGATCGCTCCAGTGATAGTGCGCAGAACTTTCGGCAGCTCTTCAGGCCCCAACACAACAAGTGTAAGAGCGGCTACGATCAAAAGTTCGAAAGCGCCAATATCAAGCATGAAAAACTCGTCTTATAAAAGGGGTTAAAGACGCTTAAGCGTCTTTATCTTCCGCGTCGCTTTTGTCACTAACCTGCTCTACTGGCTCATCTTTGCCATCAGTTTCGTCTGCTTTGAGGCCTTTTTTGAAGCTGGTGATACCGCGCCCCAATTCACCCATCATGTTTGCGATTTTCCCTCTGCCGAACAGAACGATTATCAACAGTGCAACGATTGCTATTTGCCATGGACCTATCATTTTATACTCGCCTCCTTGCGATTTATTCTCTTATGCCTGATTACGCCAGTTTAAGAAAGCTCTTCTTCGTCAGCGTCTGCCCAGTCATCATCATCTCTTTGCATGAAGTCATCGTCTTCTACGTCGTCTTCTTGTCTGCGATGTTCTTCAATTGCTTCTTCCAAATCAATTTGATCTTCATCTTCCCCTTCAAGAGGGAGCTTTGATCCGCGCGTCATTTTTTCCAACGCCTGATCAACTGTCTCTAGCAGTCCTGCAGCTTTAAGTTCTTGCAAGCCAGGTAAGTCTTTAATGCTTTCAAGGCCAAAATGTACCAAGAAATCTTCTGTCGTGCCGTAGGTTACGGGCCGACCCGGTGTTTTACGCCGCCCCATGATACGCACCCAGCCTGCTTCCATCAACAAATCAAGCGTGCCTTTGCTAATCCCTACACCGCGAATTTCTTCAATCTCAGCGCGGGTTACAGGGTGATGGTAGCCAATGATCGCCAGTGTTTCCACCGCTGCACGCGAGAGTTTACGCTGCTCGTCCACTTCACGGCGAAGCAAAAAGGCTAGATCATTGGCGGTCGCAAACATGTATTTGCCTGCCACAAGGTTAAGGTTAACACCGCGAACCTCATACTCAGCGACCAAACTCTGTAAATGGCCCTCTGTATCCGCTCCATCAGGCAAGCGTTCGGCAATTTCCTCAATACTCAGCGGATGTTCGCTGGCAAATAAGATAGCTTCCACCATACGGCGGTGATTTGTTGCATCATCAACGATGCTATTATTTTCGACCGTTTCGCTCATCAATCTCTCTCTTCAACATCATCTGGCGATGCTACTTTCAAATAAATTGGACCAAAGGTCTCCATTTGGCGCAGTCTCGCTTGTCCGTTTTTAGCAAGCTCTAGCGACGCTGCAAACATACTCGCCACAGTCGACCGCCGCAATTGTTTGTTTTTAGTACCGCTGGGTAAAAACTCTTTCAACTGAGTCCAGCTAACGGTTTCACCAATAAGCCCCGACAAACGCTCTAATGCATCCTCAAGTGACATAAGAGGGCGTCGCTCAATACGGATTTCAGTGATAGAATGGCGCTGGTGATGATCCGCGTAGGCTTTAAGCAGCTCATAAAGTGTCAGGTCATAGGAGCCAATCTTGGTTACTTTAATACCTTCGGGGTTACCGCGTTTAAAAATATCGCGCCCTACTCTGTCCCGTGCCATTAACTGGGCACCCGCATCGCGCATGGCCTCTAACCGCTGCAATCTTAGCTGCAAACGCATAGCAAGCTCGTCCGCAGACGGGCCTTCTTCTGCGTCATCTTTTGGTAGCAGCAATCGAGATTTCAGATACGCCAGCCAAGCCGCCATAACCAAATAATCTGCCGCTAGTTCAATATGTAAATCTTTGGCCGCATTAACAAAAACTAAATACTGCTCGACGAGTTCAAGGATGGAAATATGGATCAAATCCACCTTCTGCGCGCGTGCAAGTGTAAGCAGAACATCGAGTGGACCTTCAAAGCCGTCGATGTGCAACAAAAGTGCATCAGACTGATCCACCGCGCCGTCAGGCACGCCAGATTGCGGACGCAAATCCACATCATCGTCTAGCTCATTTGGTGTTTCCTTTTGGCTCACGCCGACCTCTCCTTAAACGCCAACAATAGATAGTATCAGTCCCATCAAAATTCCCAAAGGAACTTTAACAACAGCTGGAATAAATACAATAATACCGATGACTATAAAAAAGCCAAATCGCTCAACTTGCCCAAGGGCTTGCGCCTGATTGTATGGCAAAAGCGCTTGCAGGACCCGTCCACCATCAAGAGGCGGAATTGGTAGTAAGTTAAACACAGCAAGCAAACAATTGAACATCACCGTGTAATAAGATGTCAGCACAATCCAATCTTCAGCGCCGTAGCCCATAGACGTGCTGATTTTCAGAGCAATAGCGCCCACGATTGCCACAATGATGTTTCCAGCAGGCCCAGCGAGTGAGACGATAATATCATCGCGACGTGGGTTTCTTAGCCGCCCAACGTTTACAGGAACGGGTTTAGCGTATCCAAACAAGAACGGTGCACCCATTAGCAATAAAAATCCGGGCATAACGATAGTGCCCATGGGGTCAATATGAACGAGCGGATTAAGCGACAAGCGCCCCGCCTTTGCTGCGGTGTCATCCCCTAGATAATAAGCGGCATAAGCATGTCCAGCTTCATGCAACGTCACTCCTAAAAGAAGCGGCAGTGCCATCACCGAAAGGGTCTGTATTATCGCATTGATATCCATTATAGCCCACTCCTCAAAATTGCATCCAGTGCAGCAACGTCCTCAGCGCGGTCAATCATTGGTTGGCGCGATGCTAGTAAAAGCAACTCGCTTATATCCTCGACCATATAGCTATCCGCTTCTTCTAAAACACTAGCAATATCAATCATTTCATCCATATTTCCGTTACAGTGTAATGCAATGTCACAGCCCGCATCCATCGTGAGCTTGGTTCGCTTTCTAAAGCCACCCTCTAAGGCCTCCATCGATAGATCATCGCTTATCAAATAGCCTTTAAAGCCAATTTTATCACGGATCACATCTTGAATCACGGTTGCTGACTGGGTCGCGCAGTGCTGAGTATCAAGCGTTAGATATTTCACGTGCGCCGTCATAGCAAAAGGTGCGTCGCTCAGTGCCCTAAAGGGGACAAAATCATGCGCTGCTAGGCTTTCATAGTCCGCATCCACAATAGGCAATTCTTTGTGGCTATCAACTGAGGCACGACCATGACCCGGGATATGTTTAATCACAGGCAGAACACCGCCCTCTGCCAGCGCATCAGCAGCAATACGACCAAGCGCCCCAACCAAATGAGGATTATCTGAGAAAGCGCGATCGCCAATTATGGGATTAGCTTCGCTTTGTGGTAGATCTAATACAGGCAAACAGTCCACCGTTACGCCGATCTTTCTAAGGTCATCAGCGATCAACCGACAATTAAGCCTGAGCGCTGTGGCAGCATCTTGTGAACACACCATAGCAAGCTTGCCGAATGTTTCCATGGTCGGGTATTCGCGCCAGTGCGGTGGCTTTAAGCGCGCAACTCGTCCGCCTTCTTGGTCAATAAGCACCGCGACATTATCGTGGTTTACCAACGCGCACATGCTATCAGTTAACGCTTTAACTTGGTCAGGGCTTTCGCAGTTCCGCTGAAACAAAATGAATCCCAATGGTTGCGTCTTTTTGAAAAATGTCTTTTCATCATCGCTTAAACTGGTGCCAAGGCAGCCAAATATGACAGGTAGTGTCATGCCCTACCCCTATTTCTTAGCGACCATACAAGCCTGATTTTCACTTTTTAGGCTCAGACACATGCGGTCAGCAGCTGCGCGATCCGCGAACGGCCCAACACGGAGCCGATAAAGTGTGCGACCACTTGAAGTAACAACAGGCTGATATATTGGCGATAGATCACGGAAATAGCTTGGGTATTTGGCCTTAGCAACTCTCCAGTAATCCGCAGCACCTTTTTGAGTGCCGTACGCGCCAAGTTGCACAACATGGGTGCCAGACATAGCGTCAGAGCTAGCGCTCGGCTGCGTGATAACAGGTTGTTGTATCTTTTTAGCAGGCTCTACCACCTTCGTGATCGGCTTATTTGTGCTGGTATCTTTAGGTAAGGTGCTGATCGGCACCTCAGCTTCAGCGGTTAATTTTGGTTTGCTGGTGTCTTCTTCACCCGTAACGCGCTTAAACACCTCTTTGTCTTGGTGTTGCACTTCCATACCACCGGGGGCATCTGGGCGCTCGCGAACAGGTCCTTCAGCCGCTCGGATATCAAGGGGTTGATCAACCTCACTTACAGGACGATCATATAAGAACCACATAGCAACAGCGAACAGTGCCAGAACAATAACCGCTATGGAAATAATCAGCTTCTTAAGGTTGCCACCGACAACCTTGCTTTCATATTCATCAACCACTTCATCAACGGGTTGAAGCCATGGTGGCATATCTTTGTTCTTATCACTCATTTATCGCATCTCCTCAACAGGCGTAACGCCAAGTACGCCTAGCCCGCTAGCAATAACCATTTGAACCGCACGAATAAGCGCAAGACGTGCCTTGGTAACTTCTTCGTCCCCTTCGATCACAAACCTTAGGGACACATCATCGTTGCCCTTGTTCCAAAAAGAGTGGAACTCTGACGCAAGGTCATACAGGTAAAACGCAATACGGTGCGGCTCGTGCGCAATCGCTGCACTCTCCACCATACGCGGCCATGAGGCTATATTACGCATGATAGCAATTTCGCTTGGGGCTGTTAAGCGGCTCATATTTGCACTCGCAAGCGACGCATCGCTCACATCCAAGTCAGCAAAAGCTGCTTTGGCCTTACCCATCACCGAATGCACCCTAGCATGGGCATATTGCACGTAAAACACAGGGTTATCCTTGGATTGCTCCATAACCTTAGCAAAATCAAATTCTAGCATAGCATCATTTTTACGGGTCAGCATAATGAAACGGATCACATCTTTGCCGACCTCTTCCACCACTTCACGCAGTGTAATGAAGGTGCCTGCCCGCTTGGACATCTTAACAGGTTGACCATCCCGCGTCAGGTTTACCATCTGACAAAGCCTAGCATCAAGTTCTGCTTCGCCGCCTGACAGCGCACGCACAACCGCCTTCACACGTTTGACATAACCACCATGGTCTGCACCCCAAATATCAATTTGGTGGTTAAAGCCACGCTTATACTTGTCATAGTGATAGGCGATGTCAGCGGCAAAATAAGTATAGCTACCGTCAGATTTTTTGATCGCACGGTCCACATCGTCGCCGAAGTCTGTTGCTCTGAACAGCATCTGCGGACGTGGTTCCCAGTCGTCGTCTTTCTGGCCCTTTGGTGGTTCCAAAACGCCTTCATAGATATGACCAGCGTCCGTAAGTGTCTTAATAGCTTCATCAATCCGCCCAGAACTATGCAACGTGCTCTCAGCAAAGAAAATATCCTGCGCCACACCCAGCATGGCCAAATCATCACGGATCATAGCCATCATTAACTTTGGCGTCTCAAGCCTAAAGTCTTGTAGCCATTCGCTCTCAGGGGCGTCGAGATATTTATCGCCGAACATCTCAGCAAGTGTCTTACCCGCTGGCACCAGATAGTCCCCCGGGTACAAACCCTCAGGGATCGCGCCGATATCGCGGCCAAGTGCCTCGCAGTAGCGCAAATGGGCAGAGCGAGCCAGCACGTCAATCTGACCGCCAGCATCGTTGATGTAATATTCTTTAGTAACTGCAAAGCCTGCTTTAGTTAGCAAATTAGCCAGCGCATCGCCGAACACAGCCCCGCGAACATGGCCCACATGCATTGGCCCTGTTGGATTAGCGGAGACATATTCCACATTGGCTGGCTCACCGCCGCCGAGTGTTAGGTTACCGTAATCTGTGCCCGTTTTTAGGATTGGCTTAAGTGTAGACTGCCAAAAACCATCATCAAGCGTGAGATTAATAAAGCCTGGCCCTGCCACATCCACTTTTTCAACACCGCTGGCTTTAGTCAGACCAGCAGCCATAGCATCCGCAATATCTCGTGGTTTCATTTTTGCTTGTTTAGACAGTACCAATGCAGCGTTGGTCGCTATATCACCGTGACTAGCGTCCCTGGGCGGTTCCACCGCAACATTCGAAACGTCCATGCCCTCAGGCACAGTGCCAGCACTCGCAAGCTCACCCAGCACCGTTTCAATAACTGAGCGGTAATAGTCAAAAACATTCATACTGATACGTCCGATAAATCGAAGAGCTTGGTGTGCTCTCTAAAGGCAAAACGGTCTGTCATGCCAGCAATAAAGTCTGATACCACCCGCACTGTCTCTGGTGTGTTAGCACCGTTTGTGCGCTCCGCCCACTCGGTTGGTAGCACCTCTGGTTCGTTGATATATAGATTAAACAAGTCAGAGATAACGCGCTTAGCCTTACTTGCCATGCGGTTAACCAAATAGTGACGATACATGCGCTGATACAAGAAGCCCTTTAGCGCTTTTACAGCCAGCTCCATTTCGGGGCTAAACGCGATCACAGGACGGTCCCACTTACGGATATCCTCCACGCTCTCAGGTTTCAGCTCGCCAAGACGACGACGACTCTCGATGGTGAGGTCACCAACCATACGGTTGATGAGACGGCGCACCAACTCATGGATCAAAATATCATTGCTGGCGTTCGGGTATGTCCAACGTACCTCATCGATCAGCTGACCCACCACGTTAATGCGCTTTAGCTCTTCAATCTCAAACAAATGCGCGCGCAAACCATCATCCAAGTCATGACTAGAGTAAGCAATATCATCTGCGAGAGCCGCCACTTGTGCCTCAGCACTTGGATAGGAATGCAAATCTAGATCAAACTGCGGCAAATACTCACGGATCGCAAAAGGTAATTCCTTGGGTGGATTTTTATGATCAATTGGCTTATCAACCAGCGGCCCGTTATGCTTTACTAAGCCTTCTAAGGTTTCCCACGACAGATTAAGCCCGTCAAAAGCCGCATAGCGACGCTCCAAGCTCGTTACAAGGCGTAGTGCCTGTGCATTATGGTCAAAGCCACCATGCTCTTCCATCTCAGCATTAAGGGCTTCTTCGCCCGCATGACCAAATGGCGGATGACCAAGGTCGTGCGCAAGAGCAAGCGCCTCTGCCAAATCTTCGTTAAGGTTCATTGAGCGGCAAACGCTGCGGCTAATCTGCGCTACTTCAAGCGAATGGGTGAGACGCGTGCGATAATGATCGCCCTCATGGTACACGAAGACCTGCGTTTTATGCTTCAAGCGGCGAAAACCACTGGAATGGATAAGACGGTCACGATCTCGCTGATATGGGCTTCTAAAAGGGCTTTCAGGTTCCTGCACCACACGGCCGCGGGTTTGATCTGCAAAACACGCATACGGCGCAAATAAATCTTCAAACTTTGGTAGTTTCGAGCCCATAAGTACCCCTCCAAATTTTGGTCGGTTTGTCCGACCCATATCTCATTAAAATTGCACTAACACCCTATGGTCTCAAACCGCAAATCACAAGCGCCTTTACGCTGAATATGCTTAGATTTTACAAATACTTTCTCCATCTTCAAAAATGCATGCTTTTTAAGGATTAATTTCGTGAAAATTTTGCCTATTTTCCCTTTAGGTGATAATATTCATCCATAATGTTGACCTTGGGGTGAACCATGCCTACATAAGGGCCATGTCTTCATGCGAGAAAGACAACAAACACGGAAAGCACCATGATGAGCGAACAAGCAACGGCAGTTACACTCTCGACCAGCGCGGCGAACCGCATTTCGGCCCTGCGAGAGCAGCAAGGAGATCCATCATTGATGTTTCGGGTCTCTGTCTCGGGGGGTGGATGCAGCGGTTTTCAGTATGGATTTTCTTTTGAGAGCAATCAGAGCGATGATGACGTCACCGTTGAACGTGATGGTGTGACCATGCTGGTTGATAGCATGTCGCTGCAGTATCTATCTGGTTCCGAAGTGGATTATGTCGAAGATCTGGTCGGCGCATCCTTTCAGGTTAAAAACCCGAATGCGCAAAGCAGCTGCGGCTGTGGCACTTCCTTTTCCATATAGAATTTGGCTTTTCCATATAGANCTTGGCTTTTCCATCTAGGATTTAGTTTATGAAAATCGCTACCTTCAATATCAACGGCATCAAAGCACGCTTACCGCGGCTTTTAGAGTGGCTAGAAACTTTTGAACCTGATGTGGCTTGCCTTCAAGAAATTAAAAGTATTGATGAAAACTTTCCGCGCCTTGAGATAGAGGCGCTGGGCTACCATGTGGAAACCCACGGCCAAAAAGCCTTTAACGGTGTTGCGCTTATCTCAAAAATNAAACCTGAAGACGTGATGCGTGGCCTGCCAGACATGCACGATGGCCCCATAAAGGACGGNGAAAAGACCCCTGAACAAGCCCGCTATATGGAAGCTACATATGATGGTGTTCGTGTTGCGACTATTTATCTGCCCAACGGCAACCCTCAACCTGGTCCGAAATTTGATTACAAGCTCGTGTGGATGGATAAGCTGATCGACCGCGCTAAAATACTTCTAGAAGGCGAAATGCCTGTGGTGCTGTGCGGCGACTATAACGTTATTCCAAAGGATGAAGACTGCTATGACCCTTCACGTTGGGTAGGCGATGCCCTCACCCAGCCAGAAAGCCGTTCACGCTTCAATAGCATGCTACATTTGGGCTATATGGATGCGCTACGCCAAATAGAGCCTGAGGGACCGCAATTTACCTACTGGGACTATCAAGCGGGTGCATGGCCTAAGGATCACGGTATCCGCATCGATCATTTCTTACTGTCAGCTCAAGCGGCTGACCGTTTGAGTACTGCGGCAGTGGACCGTGTACCGCGTGGATTAGAAAAAGCCAGTGACCACACCCCTGTTTGGATTGAATTAACCGACTAAGCTAAAGGAGTTTTACATTGCTAGTAACCAGCCTTACACTCGCGCTTAGCCTTGCCTTAGCAACACCCACGCCCATTAGCGACGACACACAGCTTTGCCATACGGCCAACGCTGGCTTTTGGGTGAAGGGCAAGAGTACTGATGTGCTATTTGACACGGTGCGCCGGCCTACTGTGGGTAAAAACAACTACAAAAGCCCTTCCGTTGAAACACTCAACACAATCATGACATCATCCGTACCGACCATCGCGCTGGTTAGCCATGAACACTGGGACCATTTTGACCCCATAGCAACGATGGAGCACCTATCTGCAAACCCAAATATCCAGTATGTGATGACGAAAGGTGCTTACAACAAACTCAACATCAAAGGCGTTAGCGCAGACGTCCTTGATCGCATTCACGCAGTTTACCCCGCAGCAGATACCCCGCAAACGCTGACATTCGACGATGTTTCGCTAGAGATTTACCGAATTAGCCACGGCGCAGGACGGGCTGAGAACAACGGTTACCGCGTGATCGTTGACGGTATCAGTTTTTTCCATACAGGTGATATTGATACAAACCGTGCCCAGCTAAAAGAAGCTGGTCTGACAAATACGCCCGTCGACTATATGCTCCTCGCTGATTGGTACGGCACCTACTCCGCCAAAGACAAGCAGTCGGTTTTAGAATCATGGAATATTGGCACAATCGTACCGATGCATTTATCAGCCCGCGCCGCATCATGGATGCAAGAGTTTGGTGGCCTTAAGGGTGTGCAAGAACGCGCTTTCAATACTTGGGATAATAGCTTGCGCCTCACCGCGGAAATGGCCTGTGTCATTGCATCAAAAGAGTAATTACTCGGCAGCTAAGACAGTTTCATACTTCTCAAACTGACGGTTAGCCTCGGGTTTTCCAAGATCATCCAATGACGGCGTTACATAAGCATCCACAGAAACAATCTTATTGTCGCTATCCACATGCACTGCTCGAGATACACGCCCAGCTAGCGCTTCAGCAGCCACAGCTTCATACCCCATGATGATCGCGAGATCGCCTTTGTTAAACTGATGCGCGGCCGCCCCGTTCAGGCAAATCACACCGCTGCACTCACCGCCTTCAATAACATAGGTCTGAATACGCTCACCGTTCGTGATGTTCACAACATCCACTTGCGTGTGCGGCAAGATACCACTGGCTTTAAGCAGCAGCGGATCAACAGTGATCGACCCAACATAATCAAGGTCAGCGCCTGTAACTGTCACTCGGTGAAGTTTACCGTACATAAAGCTGCGTGTTGCACTATCAAGCGTAATCATATGTATGCCCTTCCATGACATAAAGTAAGGCGCGCTAAATGAGGCTATTCTTGTACGTTGTCAACTGACTAAGGAGTATGTTTTACGCAATGTGACCTGCCTGCCAAGAAACCAACTATAAGAGGTCCCCACTAATCTTAACCATACTATTTCAAACCTTAGTCACTATTGGAACATGTCACAAATCAACTTAATCATACCAAATATGCCATAGAATCAGACAAATATTCTAGATGTTGTGATTATCACGTCTCAACGAATCGCCTTGAATCAATCACTTAAGCTACGAATCGTAAGCCCTTGTTCCGAATCACTTTTCTATATAATTGAATATAGAGTATGAAAATTATACTATGTAGTATAACGTCTATTTCATTGAATCTAATACATGAATCAAGGTTTAAGGTCCAGATTTACGTCTTAGCTTAAGCGGTCGGCTGATGCCTTCACTTTTTCCATGGTTGCTTCAAGTTCAGCTAGCTGTGCGCGCTGCTTTTCGATCTCAGCTTCAGGTGCGCGGGCAAGGAAATTTTCATTCCCCAAACGACCCTTAAGGCCCCCTGCTTCTTTGCTAAGTTTTTCTAGCTGTTTGGCAAGGCGTGCCTTCTCTGCGTCCACGTCGATTACACCTGCTAGTGGCAAGGCATATTCTTGGCCCGCTACTACAACACGAATGGATGCTGTTGGCACGTCCGCACTGGCTTCAACCTTAAAGGTATCAAGTCGCGCATTGCGTCCAAGTTCCTGCTCGTAGTTATCAAGCTTTGCGCCAAGTTCAGCTGAACCATCCACAGCGATAAGCGTCATCTTCGCCCCTGCCGGTACGTTGGCCTCAGAGCGAGCCGAGCGAATATCGGTAATAAGAGCAATAAGCCAGTTCACATCATCAAGCGCTGCCGCATCAACATCTACTGCTGATACCGTAGGCCAAGCAGCACCAATAAGGTCAACATCGCGGTCATCCATAAGGCCGTGCCATAGTTCTTCCGTGATAAAAGGCATAAATGGGTGCAGCAGAACCAAAATCTGATCAAGTGCCCATCCAGCAACTGCGCGGGTTTCCGCTTTATGCGTTTCATTTTCAGAAAACATCACTGGTTTGATAAGCTCTAAGTACCAATCGCAGAACTTACCCCATGTGAAGTGATAGATCGTATCCGCCGCATCGTTAAAGCGGAAAGCATCTAGCGCCTTAGTAACACCCTCCGTAGCATTTGCCACTTCGCCGATGATCCATTTATTGATCGGCAGGCTCGCGGACGGCACATCGCCGTTTGGTGAGCCACCAATTTCATGCATTTCACAAAAGCGGCTTGCATTCCAAAGCTTGGTGCCAAAATTTCTGTAACCTTCAACGCGACTTTCAGACAGCTTAATGTCGCGGCCCTGAGCTTCCATCGCGGTGAGCGTAAAGCGCAGCGCATCAGCGCCGTAGCGATCAATAAACTCAAGCGGATCGATNACATTGCCCTTAGATTTGGACATCTTCGCGCCTTTTTCATCGCGCACAAGTGCATGAATATAAACGTTTTTAAACGGAACTTCGCCCATGAAATGTAGGCCATCCATCATCATGCGTGCGACCCAGAAGAAAATGATATCAAAGCCAGTAATGAGCGTTGCGTTCGGGTAGTAACGCGCGACATCAGCGTTGTCCTCGGGCCAACCCTGTGTACCAAAAGGCCACATCGCTGACGAGAACCATGTATCCAAAACATCTTCATCTTGGGTGAGCGCTGTGGCTTCACCGTAATGGGCATCCGCCGCTGCTTGGGCTTCTGCTTCGCTCTCTTCTACGAAATACGTACCGTCTTCAGCGTACCATGCTGGGATCTGGTGTCCCCACCAAAGTTGGCGAGACACACACCATGGTTGAATGTTGCGCATCCATTCATAGTAGGTCTTCTCCCAGTTTTTAGGGATAAACTTGGTTTTGCCGCTCTCTACCGCTTCAATAGCAGGCTTTGCGAGCGTTTCCGCGTCTACATACCACTGATCAGTAAGCCAAGGCTCAATCACCACGCCGCCGCGGTCACCGTATGGCACCGTGTGGCTATGGGGCTCAACCTTAACAAGGAAACCACCAGCCTCCATATCAGCGACAATTGCCCTGCGCGCTTCAAAACGGTCCAAACCGCGATATGCCTCAGGGATAAAGTCGTCATCGGTGATGCAAGCGTGCATATCCAGTACGTTAATGCGCTCCAGATCGCAGCGCTTACCCACTTCAAAGTCATTGAAGTCGTGAGCGGGTGTGATCTTAACCGCGCCCGAGCCTTGCTCAGGGTCCGCGTAATCATCCGCCACAATGGGAATAAGGCGATCAACCAGCGGTAGGCGCACCATTTTTCCGATAAGCGCCGTGTAGCGCTCGTCGTCTGGGTGCACAGCAATACCGCTATCACCGAGCATGGTTTCTGGTCGTGTCGTTGCGATCTCAATAAACTTACCGTCTTCACCCTCAAGCGGATAACGGAAATGCCAGAAGCTACCGTCCATTTCGCGCTGCTCAACTTCAAGATCAGAGATCGCGGTTTTAAGCTTAGGGTCCCAGTTTACAAGACGCTTATCTTTCGTAATAAGCCCTTGTTTATGTAGAGTAACAAACTTTTTCATCACAGCGGCATTAAAGCCATCGTCCATAGTGAAACGCTCTTTGGACCAATCACAGCTAGCACCAAGTCGGCGAAGCTGCCCAGTAATGGTGCCACCGCTTTCCGCTTTCCAATCCCAAACGCGCTCAAGAAACTTCTCACGGCCCATGTCGCGGCGATGCAGGCCTTGTTCGTCTAGCTGACGCTCAACAACCATTTGGGTTGCGATACCAGCATGGTCGGTGCCAGGCTGCCACAGCACGTCTTTGCCGCGCAGGCGCTCAAAACGTACCAAAACATCCTGCAGGGTGTTATCAAGCGCATGACCCATGTGGAGACTACCAGTAACGTTTGGCGGTGGCATCATGATAGTATATGGCTCAGCGTCAGGGCGCTGACCACACGCAAAGGCATTTGAGCCTTCCCAGTGGGTGTACCATTTTTTCTCAATATCACCTGGAGTGTATGTCTTATCCATCGCCATCCGCTTAGTCACTTTCATCAATCAAATACATCGCAGCTAAAACTGCGGCTTTCGCATCTTTTAAACGCGCGACATATCAAGGTCAACGCCAGATAGAGCCCTTAGTAGCTTTAGAGCAATAAAAAAGGGACCGAAGCCCCTTTTTGAAGATATTTATGAGGTCTGAAGCTTATTCAAGACCATCAAAGCTCAAATCACCGATAGCAGCTTTTAGGCTGTAGGCAGCGACGAACTTGTTGCGCTGTGCACTAACCAAGTTCACTTCACTATCCAAAAGCTCCTGCTTAGCGTTCAGCACATCAAGAGTTGTGCGTGAGCCAACAGCCGCTTCTTGGGTTACACCATCAAGTGCTATGGTATTAGCCCGAACCTGCGCTTCAGTAGACTTGATGCTAGATTTAGCAGCTAAGAACTGATCCCAAGCTTGACGCACCTGCGTACGTACTTGACGTTCAGCCACAGAAATTTCATGCATACGCTGGCTTTTAACACTTTTAGCACGACGAATATCGGAGTAACGTGATCCACCAGCAAAGATAGGTACATTCACAGTTATGCCCGCAGATTTGGTTGTAGTGGTTGAGCTAGGAAACTGCTGACCAGCAAAGAACTGACCATCATTTTCGCGGCGTGACCAACCAGCATCCAACTTAACGGAAGGCGACAGAGCACCCTTCGCTTGTTTTAGGCTATAACCTGCTGCTTTTTCGTTATGGCTAGCAACAGCAACGATTGGGCTTAGATTAAGACCAGTGTCAATCGCATCAACAAGTGTTCCTGGCAAAACAGGTAATGCTTTTGGCTGTGCTAGAGTGCCTGGTACCATTCCAACAACCTGTTCGTATACCGCGCGTGATGCTGCTAGGCTTGCTCGTGCATTAATCGTTTGTGCCTGCGCACCAGCTAAACGAGCCTCAGACTGTGCAACATCCGTACGGGTGTTATCACCCACCTGAAACCGATCTTTACTGGCCGTCAGTTCACGCTCTAGAACGGTCACCAAATTTTGGTTAAGGTCATACACCGCTTCATCACGTAACACGTTCATATAAGCCGTTACAGTATCAAGGTAGATACGCTGTGCAAGGCTCAAAAACTGCGCTTCCGCAGCAGAGCTAATTTGTTTAGCCGCTTTGGTTGCATTACGGTTTTGCAGGCCAGAAAAAATAGTTTGCTGGGCTGATAAACTGTATGATTTGCTATCAATGTATGGTGAAAAACCAGTAGATCCATCTGTCTTTGTGGCAGATTTACTATAGTTATACGATCCGCCAATTGTTGGCAGCATACCAGCTCTAGCTCTAGATACACCTTCTTTGGTGGCCTGTAAGCTAGAACGCTGTGCTGCTAACTCAGGATTACTACTATAAGCAGCGGCCAGCGCTTCATTTAAGTCTTCCGCTGATGCGGATGGGACGCCAACCAATGCTGTGGTCAGTGCCAGGGCTGAGATTATCCCCAATTTCATATTATGTCTCCCTCAATCGCTTTCCGGACAAAGCTTTCCTCACTATCATTTTTATGTGGCCCTCTTCCGGTAAGGAAGCCACGACGGGTGCTCAACAACGTCGAGCTCGGGGTTCATTCCCCGTTATTTAGTTAGTTTCACCCAGTTGTAATAAAATTGCAACCAAGTCCTTTGTTTTTATTCAGTATTTCTAAAAGACGAAGCCTTCTTGTGCTTCAAACCCTGGTAAAATTTCTGCGTGGGCATCAAATAAGTTTTGGCCACTTACACTATCACCGTCGCGGGTAATCATATGTGCGCGCCCTACTGTGCCGTCCATCAACACACAAAGCAAACGACCACCATCCTTCAATTGATCAGTGAGTAGAGGTGGCACATCTGTTACAGCGCCTGCGATAAAGATAACGTCATATGGCCCTTGTTTTGCAACGCCTTCATTAAGCTTACCTTTAATGACAGCTACATTCACAGCGTCACTTGACGTGAGCGTTTCTTCCGCCGCATCAGCAAGGATTTCGTCTGATTCAAGTGCCACAACGGCGTCAGCCAAGCCAGCTAGCACCGCCGCCGAGTAACCAGAAGCGCAGCCAATATCCAAGACTAGATCACTAGACTGAACGTCAGCTGAGACGAGCATACGTGCAAAGACACGTGGCTCCATCAAAAAACGACCACCCGCCACTTCGAGGGTTTCATCCACATAGGCCACGCTGCGTTTTTCTTTCGGCACGAAGTCTTCGCGCTTAACAGTACGCATGGCAGCAATAATACGCTCGTCGTTTACACGGTTCGGGCGCAGTTGAGATTCAATCATTGAATTGCGGGCAGTGGTCATATCAGTCACGAGACAAATCCTATTTAACAAAACGGTTAACGTTACAAAGTTATTTTCGACTTTATAAGCCTCAAAAGCGAAAGACACAATGGCTTTTCTCGCAAGTTTAGTGGCTAATTTCAGCTTTCTTGTAAATTAAACATTTCCTTCATCTATTACTACGCGACCAAATGCCTCATCCCTTCGAAAAAATAACTAAATTCACTTTTGAGAATTTAAGAGATTGCAGAAAAGAAAGGCCTTTGCTATAGGCTACGGCACACCATATGAGGCGCGGTGGCGGAGTGGTGACGCAGCGGATTGCAAATCCGTGTACACGAGTTCGATTCTCGTCCGCGCCTCCACTTTCAATAAATTTGGCACATCCNCAATTCGATCTCTTTTTTGTCCGCTCACAATAGTTCACAGGACACATTGCTCAAGACTGCTCTCGTCGGCACCTCCAACAAACACACTATCCAGTATTAAAGCGTGCAATTCCCCTTCCCAGTATTACNTCATGGTTATTTTGGCATTGTAGCTATCTTTGCTCAGCAAAAGAAAAGCACGANCTCCTTAAAAAGGTATCTTATGAAAAAAAACACAAGATAAGGCTTGGCAGACGATTTTTTTTTGATATAAGAGGCCTCGCTTCAACAGATACGAAGCATGAGTGATGTTCCGCTTTAGCTCAGTTGGTAGAGCAAATGACTGTTAATCATTGGGTCGCTGGTTCGAGTCCAGCAAGCGGAGCCAATTTAGAAAGGTTCGACTTAACGGTCGAGCCTTTCGTCGTTTAATAACTCATGTTCACTCGATTGATTAGATTCTTTCTGCTCATATTCAAGCGATGCCTCAAGAGGCTGAAGTACTTTCTCAGAATATATCCCAATAGCATCACTCATGACGGCTGACGAAATAATGAAAATTATAGCTGCAGTAATTAAGCGCCAATTTGCAGCTTTTGGCATATTATTAGACTGTCTTCTTGCAGCCATATGAATGAATCCACCACCAACAGCGAAAAGATAGCCGCCAAAAACCAATTTGAACCACACTAAATTCATAAAGTCAGAGCTATCACCATTTAAATTTGCCAATGCGGTAAATGTTATGCCACCCCCTGTGGCTATAGCAGCCACAGCTATTTTAAATAAGCTATCTGATAAATTCATGCTTTAACTCTCCTCATTTTCTTTCATAAGCCTATACCAAAATTTCATATACCTATACCCAAAAGCCCTCTTGTTAAATTACTAAAAAGCCTTAGTCTCTTAATCAGGGAATTTATATAAGGGGTAATAGAGATGTCACAAGATACAACTAGCTTTATGCAAAAATATTGGTTCGACGTAGCGCTGTGGAAACGCATTTTAACAGCACTCGTGCTCGGCGTTATCGCCGGCAGCCTACTGGGCTCTGGTGCTGAAAGTATCCAGTGGATGGGCACAATTTTTGTCCGCCTCATTCGCATGATAATTGTCCCCTTGGTGTTTGTGACCTTGGTCTCTGGCGTCGTAGCAATGGGCGATCCGAAAAAGCTTGGCTCCATCGGCTTTAAAACCATGGCGCTCTATATTGGCACGACAGCTGTTGCCATTATCATTGGCCTTGTGCTGGCTACCATAATCCAACCTGGTATCGGCGTAGACATGATGGGTGCAGACCCTCAGCCGATTAAAGCAGCAATACCATTAAGTGAACGCTTGATTGGCATTATCCCTAAAAATCCCTTTGAAGCCTTCGCAACCACAAATATTTTAGCAGTGATCTTCTTTGCCCTGATGACCGGCATCAGCATCATGCTCGCAGGGGAAAAAGGCAAACCCATCGCAGATCTTATGGATTCTGGCACTGAAATTATGCTCAAAATGACTCACCTAATCATGGAGTTTGCACCTTTTGGCGTCTTTGGCCTCATCGCGTATCAAGTGGGCGATAAAGGGCTAAACATATTAGCTGATGTTATCCCACTAGCGCTCACACTGATGCTAGGTTTCGCACTCCATATCATTGTGACCCACGGCAGCATCATCAAGTTTATGCTTAGGCTTCCTGCCACACGCTTCTTTAAAGACATCATTGATGCGCAGCTCGTGGCGTTTTCTACCAGCTCTAGCAGTGCCACCATGCCGGTGACTATCGCTGTGGCTGAAGATAACTTAGGTATCAAGAAACCTGTTGCTTCCAGTGTTATACCACTTGGGGCCACCATCAATATGGATGGTACCGGCATCTATGTTGGCGTCGTGGCTATTTTCACTGCCCAGTCTTTAGGCATTGACCTATCACTCGCCGACTATGCCTTGATAGCACTGACCACAACGATCGTCTCCATCGGAACCGCAGCAGTGCCAAGCGCTAGCCTGTTCCTACTCGCAGGCGTTTTAACGGGTATCGGCGTCAGCGCAGAGCAAACAGCTCTAGTGGTTGGCTTCTTACTACCGTTTGACCGTCCGCTCGATATGATGCGTACAGTGGTTAACGTAACGGGAGACCTAACGGTTGCAACAGTGGTTGCTAAATCTGAGGGTGAACTTGACGTAGAGGTCTTTAAGGCTGATCCGAAAGTTTAAGACAGGTTTAAACACTTAGATATCTAGACAATATGGGAAGCCGGGTGTTATGAGACATCCGGTTTCTTTTATTTTGTAGGACATGTAATGAAAAAAGCAGTAATTTTGCTCTCAGGTGGTTTGGATAGTGCAACGCTGGTTGCTCTTGCTAAACGTGATGGCTACGAGGTCCACGGACTAAGCTTCAGCTACGGTCAGCGTCATTCAGTTGAGTTGGAGGCCGCTGACCAAGTCGCCGCCACGATGGGTATTACTGAACGTAAGGTCATCGACATTGACCTGCGCGCCTTTGGCGGCAGCGCTCTAACCGATGATATTTCCGTGCCTAAAGATCGCTCTGAGGGTGAAATGGACCAAGATATCCCAGTAACCTACGTCCCTGCCCGCAACACGATCTTTCTGTCCTTCGCCCTTGCCTACGCTGAGGTGATCGGCGCACATGATATTTTCATCGGTGTAAACGCGGTTGATTATTCGGGGTATCCTGATTGTCGCCCTGAGTTCATTGATGCTTACGAAACGCTGGCAAACGTAGCGACTAAAGCAGGCGTTGAAGACGATGATAAAATGACTATCCAAGCACCGCTTCTAAACATGACAAAAGCTGAAATCATTAAAACGGGGACTGAGCTTGGCGTTGACTATGGCATCACGGTCTCTTGTTATGACCCTAGCGAAGCTGGTAACGCTTGCGGCCACTGTGACAGCTGCCTACTGCGCAAAAAGGGTTTTGACGATGCGGGCATTGCCGACCCAACCCGATACAGCAGAAACGCCTAGCATGACCTACAGCGTCAAAGAAATTTTCTATACCCTACAAGGTGAAGGCGCCATGACAGGTCGTCCTGCAGTTTTTTGCCGCTTTGCAGGCTGTAACCTATGGTCAGGACTTGAGAGAGACCGCGCGGACTCTATCTGTAGCTTCTGCGATACAGACTTTATCGGCACTGACGGTGAAAATGGCGGCAAATTTAAAAGTGCTGCTGATCTTGCAGCGGCTGTTGCGGCGCTTTGGCCTAGTGGCGTGGACGGCACACCATATGTGGTCTGCACAGGTGGTGAACCGCTGTTGCAGTTAGATAGCGCCCTCGTTGATGCATTGCATGCAGTTGGCTTTGAGATTGCCGTTGAGACCAACGGCACCATTGCAGCACCAGATGGCATCGATTGGATCTGCGTTAGCCCTAAAGCGGGCGCGGAGCTGGTGCAAACATCCGGCAGCGAGCTAAAACTTGTCTATCCACAAGATGAAAACACCCCTGCTGACTTCGAACACCTCGCGTTTGATAATTTCTTCCTGCAGCCAAAGGATGAAACGGGTACTAACAATACAAACGACACTGTCGCCTACTGCCAAGCAAATCCAAAATGGCGGTTAAGCTTGCAAACTCACAAAATGCTTGGGATAAAGTAAGCCTCAATTTTGGAGACTGACATGAAACGCTTATTTATCATTTTCGCTCTACTCTTCACCGCACCTGCTGTTGCGCAAGACATGCCTGCCGAAAAGCTTACGGATAAGCTTGCCCCAATTGCGCCTTACATTGGCACATGGTCAGCGTCGCTGGGTGACGGCGTTACTGATGTTAGCAAATGGGAGTGGATCATGGGCGGCAAGGCCGTGCAGATCACCCACTCCATCAACGATGGCGCATACGGTGGACGCAGCATTGTGCACTGGAACGGTGAGCGAGAGAGTATCGCCTACCGTTATGTCACGACAGCGCGCTTCTTCACCGAGGGCAATATCCACGTCAAAGACGATGGATCGCTCGAAGTAGAAGAAATTGTTTGGGGTAATATGGACGGCGCTAGTGAAACCAGGTCTGGCTACAGCATTAAAGACGGTAAGATGCACACATGGTCACAGCTTAAGTATGGTATTAAATGGGGTGATGTTTCAAACGCGGTTTATAGCCGCACGCCTGATGCCAAAGTAATATTTAAGTAACTAGCCACGACCACGGTAGGTGGGAACTGCCTGCTCTGGTGCCCAAACACCCGCAGGCAAACGACCATGCTGGAAAAACACATCAATAGGAATTCCCCCACGAGGGTACCAGTAGCCACCAAGGCGCAACCATTTTGGCTTTAAAACTTCAACCAAGCGCTCAGCAATGCCAACGCTGCAATCTTCATGGAAGGCTGCATGGTTGCGAAAGCTCTGCATATAAAGCTTCAGCGATTTGCTTTCCACCAATGTATCACTTGGCACGTAATCGATCATGATATGAGCAAAATCTGGTTGACCAGTCACTGGACACAGGCTGGTGAACTCTGGGCATGTGAAACGTACAACATAATCTCTACCCTTGCGNGGATTTGGCACAACCTCAAGAACAGCACCCTCAGGTGAAGTTGGTGCATCCGTTTGTCCGCCCAATTGCTTTAGGTTTTTATAGATAGACTCAGTCATTGTATTTCCACCCCAAAATTCGCTTAAATCCGTATTTTCAGCTCGTTTATGCGCTAGCTTTGGCTCGCTGTCAAAGACTTTAAAGCCCTGCTAAACCTACTGTTTTAATGATTTTTTCCAAAATTTAGTCAGGCGTTCAGCATTTGTTAAAGGTTTGGTGCCTATAGTTAAGTCATTGGGGCTACTTTTGCTGGGCCTCACCCATGTTACTTTCCAGCATATTGAGAGCGATGATGGCATCTGGTAAACACCATGTTCGCCAGATGATGAATTAGCTCTCCAACTTTTAAGTCTGATAACTATGGGGGTGCCTTTTGGCGCCCCTTTTTTGTGGTCTACGTGCCACATAACGTAAATAAATTGCCTAAGCTCTATTCTTCACTAGCGCCAACGTAAAAAGTCCTTACAGTTTAATGATCAAGGAAATGGGAAATTATGCTTTTTAAATCAAACTTACTGGTCGACACCAAATGGCTCAATAAACGGTTAAGTCGTGATGATCTTATCATCATGGATGCTTCGTGGCATATGCCCGCCATGAACCGTGACCCACTGGATGAGTTTGAGCGGCAGCATATCCCCGGCGCTGTGTTCTTTGATCATGATGAGATCGTAGACCCGGAGAGCTTACTTCCGCACGCCCTACCCTCTGAGCAATTGTTTGCAGACAAAGTAAGCGCGCTAGGTGCCAACAACGAACGCACCATCGTTGTCTATGATACTGGCACCACGCACGCTGCCGCTCGGGCATGGTGGATGTTCACAGCCTTTGGCCACAGCAAGGTTCATGTACTGGACGGTGGCCTTGATAAATGGAAAGCTGCTGGTCACGCGATCGAGACAGGCACAGCCCAAACAGCGCCGCGCCGCTTTGAAGCTAAAATTGATCCAATGTTGCTACGTAGCGCCGATGACATCATCGCGAACCTCGCGAGTAAACGCGAACAAATCATTGATGCACGCGGCAAGCCTCGCTTTGATGGCAGCGTGCCAGAACCACGTGAAGGTCTGCGCTCTGGTCATATCCCTGATAGCATTAACGTGCCCTTTGATGCGCTCTATAGCGACGACGGCACCATGAAACCGACCAAGGAAATCACCGCGATCTTTAAAGCTGCTGGAGTGGATATGGATAAACCTGCTGTCACCAGTTGCGGCTCCGGCATTACTGCATCCTCACTATTTTTAGCACTAAACTTGGTTGGCAAACGCGATGTAGCTCTGTATGACGGGTCATGGAGCGAATGGGGTGGCCTAGGTGACGAAGCGCCCGTTAGTACAAACAAAGACCTTGAAGCAGAATAATTATGACTAAGAGCAAAAAAACAGACACTCTATTGGTGTCAGGCGGACGCCGCAAAGAATGGACAAACGGGATCGTAAACCCACCTGTTTACCGTGCCTCCACATGTATTTTTGAAACCTACGGCGAAATGAAAGAACGTGTCGCCGACATGTACGGTCACTCTCTGTTTTATGGTCGCAAGGGCACACCTACCCACTGGGCGTTATGTGATGCCCTCAACGAGTTAGAGGGCGGTGAAGGCTGCTTGCTTTACCCGTCTGGCATGAGCGCAGTGTGCACTGCCATCTCTTGTCTTCTTGAAACTGGTGACCATATTCTTGTCGTCGATAGCGCCTATGAACCAACACGCAGTTTTGCAGATAATTATCTGGCTAAAATGGGCGTTAGCTGTACTTATTATGATCCACTTATTGGCGCGGGCATCAAAGATCTAATTCAAGACAATACCAAGGTTATTTTAACCGAATCTCCGGGCTCTCTGACCTTTGAAGTGCAAGACATCCCTGCTATCTGCGACGCGGCCCATGCCGCTGGCGCTTATGTGGTGTTAGATAACACGTGGGCAACGCCGTTGTTGTTTGACGGTTTCGCAGCCGGCGTTGATATCATCGTCCACGCGGCTACCAAATATATTGTTGGCCACTCTGACGTTATGATGGGCGCTGCCATTGCTAACAAAGCGACATGGAAGCGGCTTAGAGACACCACCTTCGGCCTTGGACTCATTTGTTCTGCGGATGATGCAGCACTGGCCCTGCGCGGCCTGCGCACCCTCGGTGTACGCCTTAAGCAGCATGAAACATCTGCCCTTAAGGTCGCAGCATGGCTTAAAGATCACCCTATGGTCGATCAGCTACTACACCCTGCTTTTGAGGGCTGTCCAGGCCAGGAGTTCTGGCAACGGGACTTCAGTGGCTCCAGCGGGCTGTTCTCCATCGTACTTAAAAGCGGCACATACGATGACACGGCAGCACTAGTGGATGATCTTGAGCATTTCAAAATGGGCTTTAGTTGGGGCGGTTATGAAAGCTTGATCCTTCCGAGTGACCCTGCCCGTGTGCGCGGCACAGAGAGCTGGCCTACAAAAGCTCCGCTCATTCGCCTACATATAGGCCTTGAAGACGTTGATGACCTCATTGAGGACTTATCGGCAGGTCTAGACCGCTACGCAGCGCATCTAGGCTTATAAATGACAAAAGCCACCCAAAGTTGAGTGGCTTTTTCTTTCTCGGTAACAGTTAATTCTAGCGGCGGTTCATGCGCTGATTGAACTTTTTATGCTCCCAATCGGGGCCAAAAAGATTAAACATGCCAAACACAGTCACGGCGTTCAAAGCCAGACCTAGCCCCCAGCCACCAATGACCCAGTAAACCCACATGTAGCCTGGGGTTATGGTGCTGTTGAAAATATATAATGACGGAATAACAATCGCAAACACCATCCAGTGAACATGAAAAGCTTTTAGGTTTTTCACATACTCGATCGCTTCTGCTTCTTCTCGGTCTTGCATAGTCATTGTTGATTTTGGTGTCGGTAACTCGTTCATGGTTTGCTCCTGCATTAATGATGAGACATTTGTTTCAAAAATTGCAGCAAGACAATTGAGGCTTTCTAAGCTGGCTCGCTGTCCGCGTTCGATCCGTTGGATCGTACGATTACTCAGGCCGGATATTTGCGCCAGATGTTCTTGTGACCATCCTTTGTCGAGGCGTAATTGTTTTATACTCATTGCTTAGTCACTCTTTCTGGTTGCTGCGTTGGAGACCTAGATTTAGGCGCACAAACACAAAAGAACCACGACACTGACGCGTCATGTCGTATAGATTACCTGATGATGTCGTGTATGTCGAGTGCATGACTTTTCTCTAAGTCACTATGATCACTGAATATTTTTAAAAAAGAGAGAAAATGGCGATCCCATCAGGACTCGAACCTGAAACCCCCTGCTTAGAAGGCAGGTGCTCTATCCAGTTGAGCTATGGGACCGCAACCGTGTTAGCGAGGCGCACACTACATCAAAGCTTTTGAAAATGGAATACGTGATTATAGAAATTTTTATCCGCTTATTAAGCATGAAATATGCGTCACTCTATTTGTATGTTTTTAATTTGTAGCGCTAAGTAACATAATGAAGCTATGATGAAATAATCATACAGTATTGTTCATTGAATATCGGATAAGTTTTTATTTAGGGATTAAAATGTCGGAGCGAATTATCTATAAGGGCTGCCCTTTGTGCAACTCAAAAAATATTGAGTTTCATAGACAAGGTAACTGTTCAAAACACCCATTATATAACGCTGTCCTAAACCCCAAAATTATTTGGAACAAATGTAACGACTGCACACATGTTTTTACCGAGGGCTACTATACTGATGAAATTTGTAACCTTATTTTCAGCAAAACAAATCAACAGCAAAAGGTCGGTGACTCTGCTGTAAAAAACCGTTTTATCTCGGCTAAGATAGTGGAGCGTGTTGTGCCATTCGTTAATGAAGGCACATGGTTAGATATAGGCTTTGGTAATGGCTCCTTACTATTTACCGCTCAAGAGTATGGTTTCGAGCCAATCGGCGTAGATCTTCGGCAAAATAATGTAGATATTATGAATGCCCTAGGAATAAAATCCTACTGTGAAGATATTTCAAATCTCAAACTGGAGGAGAAATGCTCAGTGATTAGTATGGCAGATGTACTTGAGCATGTTTCCTACCCGCGCGATATGTTGAAAAGCATTGATGCGTTGCTCGACCCAAATGGTGCATTATTGATCTCCATGCCTAACTCGGAACCCATAGTATGGGAAATGATGAACAGGCAAAAGATTAATCCCTATTGGAACGAAATCGAACATTATCATAACTTTTCACGCACACGTCTTTATGAGTTACTTCGAGAGTTTGGCTTTCAAAAGTTTGATTATGGCATAAGCCAGCGCTATCAAATGTGTATGGAAGTGGTCGCTAGAAAATAAATATGAGCGACAAAGTTACTGCACGATTTAAAACCAAAAAAACCGCCAACCCCAAAGGGGATGACGGTCTTTTATTGGTCGGGGAGACAGGATTCGAACCTGCGACCCTCTGTTCCCAAAACAGATGCGCTACCAGGCTGCGCCACTCCCCGGCGCGGTGGTGTTATTAGGTCGATTACGGCGCGGGCGCAAGAGAAAAAAACATAAAAGCTGATATTTTCCTATATTAGCTGAAATAAAGGCACAGGATTTATTGTACGCAGCATTTTTATCCCTATTAGATTATAAAAAACCGCCCACATTTACATGGGACGGTTCTATCGTTTTATCATTTAGCTATGCGACTTTGGCTGGATGTTTCAGATGACCTTGAATATAGCAGTGCCAGAGGCAACTGCTCGCTGGTCTGTATAAACATCGAAACTTAGAAAAACCATGGATTTGGTCTTACGTACCACAGTCGCTTGACCCATGACCCACTCGCCTATTTTAGCCGCTCCTACATAGTTTGTGTTTAGCGACACCGTCACGCATCTGCTGGCGCCAGCGCGGAAAGTGGCAGTGCCAACAATAATGTCTGCGAAGGTCGCAGTCATACCTCCGTGAAGTATATTCAGCGGATTACAGTGTTTTTCAAGCACCCGAAAGCCTCGCACCCAAGAACCATCTTCGCTAAATTTTTCAAAGATGGGACCTGAACTGGCACCAAACTGCGAGTGCGAAGTTATAGGTTCATAGCCCTCAGGCGCATTAGATGCTTCAATTTCAGTAGGGTCATAAGGGATAACGGGGAACATTTAGGGAGTGTCTTTTTGTGAGTAAAGTGGGTGAATGATGCGATCACCAGGGCGGATGCCAAGTTCCTTCGCGCGTCCGCCAGCAATCTCAAGCACACCAATTGCAGGACCACGTGACTTACGCGGGTCATCTGTCTGCGGTGCTGCACTGCGAATAATGTTAACAATGCGACCATCTTCGCGAATAAAAATAATATCAAGCGGTATGAGTGTATTGCGCATCCAAAACTGCCTGCGTGCTGGCTCAGAGTAAACAAACAACATTGCTTGATTAGGCCCTATCGACTTGCGGAGCATCATGCCGCTTGCCTGCTGCGTTACAGTCAACGCCATTTCAGTATCAAAGCTGTGTGTGACACCACTACGGGTTTCAACTTTCACTTCGTCAGTTGCCAAACGAGCTTGCTGTGCGCTCGCACCGCCGCTAATAACTGCTGCGCTGAGTATGATACCAAATAGGATTTTATATATTGCTCTTTTCATCATAGTCTAAGGCGTAACACATCCTAAATGAATTGAAACTGAATAAAGTAATTAAGACTTAAACATCACCTGTCAGAGCGATTTGCGCGACCATAGGACCGCGATCACTGTCACCTATACGCACTTGCACCTCTTGACCAGGCACTAGCTCGCTAAGGCCCGCACGGCGCAGTGTTTCGATATGAACAAAAATATCCTGAGCGCCGTCCTCGCGAGAGACAAAACCATAGCCCTTAACGCGGTTGAACCATTTCACGGTTACGCTCTCATAGTCGTCGCCAACCGTGATACCTTCGCTTTTAAATGATTTTTGCAGCCCTTCATCCAGCGCTGTGGCAGTAGACAGATCAAGCGAGACAACTTTGCTAACTTGCAAGCCACGTGGGCCTTGAACGGCTTCACAAATGATAGTTGTTCCTTCAGGCACAGAACGACGTTCCACATCTCTCAAGACTGAGAAATGCAATAAGATGTCGCCTTCACCTTTATCCGGGACAATAAACCCAAAACCCTTAACAGCATCGAACCACTTAACAGTTCCCGAATACTCTTGAGCAACTTCAGTTTCGTCCACAGGAAGAATTTCTTCTTCGCCTGACATTATACCCCCCTCGGTATTTCCTGCATTATGGGTTAACCCCATAAGTTACTGAGGAGGAATACTATTAACGAATTTTATCCCTTGCAACATAATTTTCATAAAAATATCAAATCACAAATTATGAAAATCGCACATATTCCAAATAGTTACTCTGGAATTCATCGAAACCAATGCGGGATAATGACCCAAACAAGAAAAGGGAGCCGAAGCTCCCTTTTCAGAATTTACGTTTAAAAGCGCGGTTGCCGTTAGTGACCGCCATCACCTTCACTGACCATTTCCCCAGCCGCATGATGCTCAATCTTGTGACTATCATAAAGGTCTTGGGTCATCGGCTCGAGCAAATAGACAACTGCTATATAGCCCGTTATCGCCATAGTAATAGTATATGGCAGCGCCATGAGCACCATTTTCATGTAGCTTAGACGAATCAACGGTGCCAGTGCACTCGTAAGTAAGAACAAGAAAGCCGCCTGCCCGTTTGGTGTTGCAACAGACGGGATGTTAGTACCCGTGTTAATCGCTACAGCAAGCAAGTCGTAGGCATCTCTAGTAATGGTACCATCTGCTAGGGCTTTACCCATCTCACCAATATAAACCGTTGCGACAAAGACATTATCAGAGATCGCCGACAAAGCCCCGTTGGCAATATACATAGCAGCAACTTGGTTTGAACCCTCTAAGCTCAGCACGTAACTAGTAACAGGCGCGAACAAGTTTTGGTCGTTTATAACCGCAACAATCGCAAAGAACACTGCAAGAAGGGCTGTAAAAGGCAAGGCCTCTTCAAAGGCATGACCAATCTGATGCTCTTCCACAATACCAGTGAAACTGGTTGCTAGCACAATCACCGCAAGTCCGACTAGGCCAGGCGCTGCCCATGTATTAATAAGTGCAACGACGAGGAACAATGCAGTAACCGCCTGCACGACAATAGATGCTTTCTCACGTTTACTCATCCGCTCTTCTTCATAGGCGTCGAAATCTTCTAAAATGGTGCGTACCTTTTGTGGCAGCTTCGTACCATAGTCAAATTTTCCAGCAAGTTCTAACAACACACAAGTGGTCAGACCAACCGCAAGAACTGGCATGGTAACGGGCGACATACGCCAGAAGAACTCCATAAATTCCCAGCCTGCCTTCTTAGCGATTAAGATATTTTGAGGTTCCCCAACAATTGTACAAACACCACCCAGCGCCGTACCAACAGCCGCGTGCATTACAAGCGAGCGTAAAAACGAACGGAACTGATCAAGGTCGTCATGGTTTAAGGGGTCAACGTGATGGTCTTCGCCGTGATCGTGGGCGTGATGGTGGAAGTCTTTACCAGACGCCACGCGGTGATAAACCGAATAAAAACCAACAGACACGGTAATAACAACTGCCGTCACTGTAAGGGCATCAAGAAACGCAGATAGCACTGCGCCTGCAATACAGAACATCAGCGATAACACTACCTTGTTTTTCACCTTTAGTAGCAGTTTAGTAAAGACATACAACAGCATTTTCTGCATGAAGTAGATACCAGCAACCATAAAGATAAGCAGCAAAATCACTTCTAAGCTTGCCTCTACCTCATGAAGCACCATGCCAGGCGTCGTCATGCCTATAGCCACAGCTTCTAGTGCCAGCAAACCGCCAGGCTGCAACGGATAACACTTCAATGCCATCGCAAGTGTGAATATAAACTCAATCACTAATGCCCAACCAGCAATATACGGATCGACATAGAAAAATAGAATTGGATTGATAATTAAAAACGCCAAGATGGTCATTTTGTACCATTCGGCTGTGTTTCCTAGAAAGTTCTTCCCGTAGGAATTAGCGAACAAAGTCATTACTATACCCTTTTACGTTTATTGAGACCTGACGTCCCTCTTCTCTATCTTCATTACTACCCTCGCCATTGGGGCAAATCAAGTATAAGCCGCAAAGGCTGCAACAAAATCTGTTAGTTTCTTGTTTTCTCGCTTCATTTCTTATGTCATGACTTAGTTTACGGCGCACCACCGCGAGCAAAAAGAGGATGATATGGACGAAAAAACCGACATGGAACCAATTGAAGATGATATCTTTGAAAATGAAAATGGTGAAACTGCAGGTCTTAAAACCCGCTACTGGCTGAGTGCGATTGTGATCGCCACACTCGGACTTATATATTATTTAATCCGTTAAATTTGAGTCGTTATCTTCTATGCTATCCGTACCAAGAACCTGTTTAATGATTTCAAAATCAAATCCAACTCGCGCCATCGAGGCAAACTCTTTTTTCTTGTAAGCATAATCAACCACGCCAGGATCCACGGTCCGGTATGGCCCAATGCGGCGCTTACGAGCGTAGGTTAGCGCAGCCCGCATAGCAGTGCCCTCACCTTCTTCAGCTATATAAGCTTTGAAAGCCATTTCACAGTCATCAACACTCACACCTTTTGATCTTAAGGTCGCGGTGATTGCGCGCTCTGATTTGCCCGCATGAGACAAGGCACGCACACGCTGCTCGGCATATTGCTGATCATTGACATAATCAAGTCGCAAGCATTTATCCACCACTTGGTCAATCCACGCATGGTGCTCGTGCGTAACCTCTTCACCCATCTCTAAGCGGCGTTTGACCTTGCGCTCCAGCACATTTCGTAAGTTTTTAACCGAGCTAGAATAGCGCCCAAGATAATGCAGGGCTGCCCGCTCCAGATAGTCTGCTGTTAGTTTCTTAGCCAAATGTCACTCCTGCGCCTTAGAGCGCTGTTATAAGCGCATCCAAATCCGCTTCGCTTGTATAATACTGTGTTGAGACCCGCACGATTGAGTTTAAGCCGCGTTCTTCTAAGTCTAATCGTGTATGCACAACAGAGCCTACTTGTACGACGATATTGTTCTTTGCTAAACGTGCTTTGGTGTCTTCAGGGTCTTCGCCTTGTTTGGTGAAGGTAACAATAGCGCCTCTTGGTCCCTCTTGGTCTTGCACCGTTATGTCATTGCGCCGTGTTAGCTTTTCGCGCAGTAGCGCCGCCATCCTACAGCTCTGAGCCATCAGGGCCTCAGGGCCAAGATTAATTAGATACTTGAGCGCCGCGCCAAAACCCAGCTGCAGAGCCACACTGCGCTCCCACGCTTCAAATAACCTTGCATCTTCTCGCACATCAATGGTTTCTAGCCCGCTCCACACCGCTGACATATTGCTCATCATGGTGGGGGTCAGTCGTTTAAGTGCTTTGTCAGAGACATATAAAAAGCCTACACCGCGAGGGCCGCGCAAGTATTTACGGCTGGTACCCGCCATCATGTCACAGCCAATCTCATCCACATCCACTGGCACTTGTCCAATCGCTTGGCAAGCATCAAGTAAAAATAACACATCATGCTTGAGACAAAGTGCACCTACCGCCGCAACATCGAGGATTTGACCGCTACTAGATGAAATGGTTGATGCTGTGACTAATTTGGTGTTCGCATCAATTAGAGTTTCCATCGCTGGCAAATCCAACACACCGTCACCGTCCACACCAGCTACACGGATTTCAAAACCTATGCTTTGACTACGATGCAAAAGCGCGATGTAATTACTGCAATATTCATTGTAGGTTATCACGACGTTATCTTTTGCCGTTAGCGTCACACTATAAAACGCGCGGTTCCATGCATCCACCGCACCGCTAGTCAGCGCGTAGTTGCTGGCTTTGCCCCCTAGTAAACAAGCTAAACTGTCATAAACTGCTTCAAGTTCAAAAGCTTTTTGCTCTTGTGCAACATAACCCCCCACGCGTGCTTCAAGGTCCAAATGATCTTTGATCACAGCGTTAACCACAGGCGGCGGGAAAGATGCACCCGCATTATCAAAATACAGCCGATTTTCCAATCCAGCGATTTCTCCGCGAATATCTTTAAAATTCAATGTCATTTTCTCGCCCCATTCTTCCCATAAATCCCCTGTTCTCATTTATTCATACGTAGAAAATACTTGCGATTTTCTGCTCATAAGGTTAATTGAGCTACAGTTATTTAAGATCAATATCTTAGATAAGAACGGGTCACCCTTGCAATGCCAAGGAAAAAATGCAGAAATGGGCATGTGAACTGATTTTTGCGGGGTTTTGAAGGGGTGAATTTATCACAACATCAAAACTGTTATTGTTAACTTTCTTTGTGGAGTGTCCCTGTGTTTTATGGGCATACGGCTGAAACATTATGACAGAAACTGTTGCGAACATCATTCCAACCCCAACAATTGACACGGATTTACCGCGTCGTTATTCAGATTTCGATACTCTTGTTGACGCACTCGAATATGCGGCTAAAGGGATTCGCGGTGCAAATTTTTATGACGCCCGCGGCGATATCATTGAAAGTATTACTTGGAAAGTTATGCGCGACCGCGCTGAAGTGATCGGACGCAAACTCGTTGCTATGGGCTTTGAAAAAGATGACCGTATCGCGTTGATCGCTGAAACTAGCGGCGACTTCATCGCTTTCTTCCTTGGTTGTCAGTATGCCAGCGTTTTGCCAGTTCCTATGCCCCTACCCACTTCTTTTGGCGCACGTGAAGGCTATGTAGGCCAATTACGCAACCAAATGGAAAGCTGCAACGCAAACGCCACTATGGCACCTGCTTTCATGAAAGATCTTATGGCTGAAGCCACCGAGGGTATGGACCTTCGTATTGTTGGCTCTCTTGAAGATTATTTAGCATTCGAAGAAGATGGTGACCTCCGCTTACCTGCAAGCGACGACCTCACCTACTTACAGTATTCATCAGGCTCCACCCGCTTTCCGCACGGTGTGTCTGTAACGCACACCTCGCTTTTGTCTAATACATACGGCATGGGCTTCCACGGTGTTGGCCTTAACGACACAGACCGCTGTGTTTCATGGCTTCCGTTTTATCATGATATGGGCTTAGTTGGCATGTTCCTCACTTCGCTTTGTTCTCAGAGCAGTGTAGATTTCTTGGCGACAGAGGCTTTTGCCCGCCGTCCAATCACGTGGCTAAAAATTATGTCTGCAAACAAAGGTACGGTATCCTATAGCCCGACCTTTGGTTTTGAAATATGTGCACGTCGCGTGCGCTCTGATGCTTTAGCATCCCTCGATCTGTCCTCGTGGCGTGTTGCGGGCAACGGTGGCGATATGATTCGCCCCAATGTCATGAAAAATTTCGCGGAAACCTTTGGTCCCGTTGGCTTTTCAGACAAAGCCTTCTTGCCAAGTTACGGCCTAGCTGAAGCAACACTCGCTGTAAGTTTTGCTAAAACTGGCGTTGGCATTGAGGTTGACCTTGTGGACGAAAGCCTGCTTGGCGGCGACGACCATGTAAAAGTAACCGACAGCGTAAACTCTGATCGAATGCGCGAAGTTGTTAACTGCGGATTCCCTCTACCCGAGTTTGATATTGAAATTCGCACCGCTGACGATACAGCGCTCGACGAGTGTTACATTGGCCGTGTTTGCATCAAAGGCCCTAGCGTGATGCGTGACTATTACAACGACCCTGAGACAACAGCCGCTGTTCTTAAAAATGGTTGGCTCGATACCGGTGACATGGGTTATATGCGTGCTGGCTGTATCTATATTGTGGGCCGTGCGAAAGACATGATCATCGTCAATGGTAAAAACCACTGGCCGCAAGATATCGAATGGGCTGCTGAACAAATGGAAGGCATTCGTAACGGCGATGTCGCCTCAGTGTCTATCCCAGGTGAAAATGATGAGGAAGTGCCACTCGTTCTCGCACATTGCCGCATCTCTGACCCTGATGAGCGTCAGGCTTTCATTGATGAAATGAAACAAATCATCCAGAAAATCACTGGCGTCACCTGTGTTGTTGAACCAGTGCCAGCAAGAAGCTTACCGCGTACATCCTCAGGAAANTTGAGCCGTGCAAAAGCACGTCAGCAATATCTTGATGGTAAGCTNAAGTTCTCAAGCTAGGTTCGGGCGGCTACGCCGTGGCAAAAAAAATCAAATACCGCGTTGCTCTAACAGGGGCCACAGGTTTTTTGGGCAAGCATGTGCTCGATGAATTAGTGGCAGCAAACTATAACGTTCGCGCCCTCACTCGCCGTGAGCAAGCCTCACGAGCATCTGTTGAATGGGTTCGGGGTGATCTGACCGACCCAGCAGCACTAGCAGCCCTTGTAAAAAGATCAGACATGGTTATTCATGTTGCAGGCCTCACAAAAGCCAATAGCCGCGGCGAATTTTTTCAAGTGAACCGTGATGGCACGGAGCGCCTTTTGCGCGCATCTCGTGATGCGGGGATCAGACGCTTTATCCTTATTTCAAGTCTAGCGGCACGCGAGCCACAACTTTCGCATTATTCCGCTAGTAAGGCTGCAGCTGAAAGCCTTGTGCTCGATCGCACATGGCCTTTTGAGCGGCTAGTTATCCGCCCCCCTGGCATTTACGGCCCGGGCGACATGGAAATCTTAAAGATTTTGAAAGCAACCAAATATGGTATTTTGCCAGCACCAGGTAGTGTCAAAAACCGTTTCTCTATGATTCACGGCATCGACTTAGCACGCGGTATAGTCGCCTCACTAGCCGCAAAAGACTTCAACCACAACTTCGCGGTAGAAATGGATGACGGTCATGAAGGTGGTTATACCATCAAGCAGGTTGCTAAGGCCCTCGCTGATGGAACCGAGAGCAAACAGGCTAAAACAATACCGCTACCTCGGGCATTACTAATGGGCATTGGTGGAATTAATTTAATGATATCAAAGACTACTGGCAAAGCCCCAATGCTGACACCCGCCAAAGCAAATGAACTTTGTCATGAGGATTGGGCTGTACGTGAAGTGCTTCGCTGGCAGCCAAAAAGCTGGCGCGCCGAGTATGATTTACCTACGGGCATGAAAAACACTATAGAATGGTATCGCCAACAAGATCTTTTATGATATTGTCAAAATCTACGCTGAGCCAGGACAGATGGTGCAGCCTCATAATTTATAGAAATGGAATATACGCGACCATGAGTAATCCAGAAATTTTAAGCCAAGTCATCGAGATCATTACGCCCTATAACAAAAAGGGTCTCACGGTTACTGGCAGCACCACCTTCGCCAGTGATTTGGAACTAGATAGCCTTACAGTTATGGATATGGTCGCTGACTTCGAAGACGATTTTGACATTCTATTACCGCTTAATATTTTGCCAGATCTGGAGACAGTTGCAGATGTAGCAAAAGCCATTGAAGACATTCTTAAAAAGGGTTAATCCATTGGATCTACTAGATAAATTTGATAATATTGCCAAGTTAAAAGCCAGCCTCCCGTTCGAGAAGTCTGACCCATTCAAAGTTATTATGGATGAGATGGTTTCTGAAAATGAGGCAATCATTAACGGCAAGCACACCATCTTAGCTGGCACTAACAACTATATGGGCATGACATTTAATGATGATGCTATGCAGGCCGCCAAACAAGCAATTGATAAGTTTGGAACTGGCACCACTGGTTCACGTGCATTGAACGGCACTTATACCCTGCATAAAGAGCTTGAGCAGACTATTTGTGACTTTTACGAGATGAAAGACTGCATGGTCTTTACCACAGGTTACCAAGCCAATTTGGGTTTAATCTCTACGCTTGCAGGCAAAGATGACTATGTGATCATTGATGCAGACAGCCACGCGTCAATTTATGACGGATGTGCGCTGGGTAACGCAACCATTGTTCGTTTTCGCCATAATGATGCAGAAAATTTGCGTAAACGCCTTGCTCGCATCCCTGAAGGCGCAGGTAAATTAGTCGTTATAGAAGATATCTATTCCATGCTCGGTGACCGCGCCCCCCTCAAGGAAATCCTTGAAGCCGCAAAGGAAGGTGGCGCTACGACCGTTGTTGACCAGGCCCATTCCATGGGTTTTTGTGGTGAAAATGGTCGCGGTCTGGCTGAAGAATTGGGTGTTGAACACCTCTGCGACTTTGTTGTTGGAACTTTCTCAAAATCCGCAGGTACCGTTGGTGGTTTCTGTGTTTCAAACCACCCGAAGTTTGACATTTTACGCCTGGTTTGCCGCCCATATATGTTTACCGCATCGCCGTCACCGTCTGTGGTGGCGAGTGCAACGGTTGCTCTAAAGGCGCTAAAGGGCTCCCATAACAAGCGTGCTGCGCTTTGGGACAATGCAAGGATCCTACATGCTGGGCTTAAAAATGCTGGCTTTGAAATGGGCACCCCCAAGGAAGAAAGCCCCATTATTGCGGTATGCCTGCCTGAGCCAAAAATTTGTACCAAAATGTGGGAACAATTGCTCGATGAAGGCGTCTATACCAATATGGCACTGCCTCCTGCGACACCAGCTGGGCTTAATTTGCTCCGAGTTTCGATTAATGCCCTGCATACCACAGAGCAGATCAATACCATTATTGGCCGCTTCATCTCTGCAGCTGAAAAAGCTGGTGTGAAACTGGATAAGGCTGCGATTGCTGCCGCGAAATCTGGCAAGCCTGCCTCTGCCCCCCGCAAAGTGAAAGATCACTATAAAGCATCGCCTTGGACCCGCTTAAAAATGTGGGCACTTAAAAAGTGGATCTAGGTATAAGCCATCATAATTAAAGAGAAAGCCGCAATGATTGTTGCGGCTTTTTTGTTAGCGAACTGCACCCTTGCCGCGAATAGACCAATAGGCTTTCAGTCCACCAAAAAACTGATGCTTTCGCATCCACGGAGTTATCTCCACTTCAACACCGGAGTGTCGCTTAATTTTCCAAGCNAGATAATCAATCCCGNCTTCAAAGGTGATAGATGCTTTCATCAGACGCAGTAAACTCACGGTTCGCCCGTTCATACGGCGCAGCATCCATTTGATACGAGGCCCGCTCCGTGCACGTCGGCTTGGTTGCCGTGTTATGCTATCGTTTGGGTCCACGTTCAACTCGTTTAGCGCCAGTGCTGTTATAGCCTCATACCGTTCCTGATTTTGCAAATAAAGTTCTAGCGCTTTGCCTTTACGTTCACTCCTTAGTTCTGCTGTGTACGTTAGGTCGAGCCCGTTCAACCAAATGTCGTTTGATTCTGCTCCGTTCGGTAACACTGAAAGACTTTCCTCCACCATAGTTAGTGCGGCAGCTGCACTGCATTTCGCTAAAAAATAGCGCCAGTCATTCGCCCAACTTAGCAACTGCACAGGTTGGCTGAATCTCGCCCAAACAGATGTATTTAAAGAGTTTTTAGAACATCTAAAGGCGAAATCTGACACGGATAAAACNGCGTATTTTGACCGTACTGTTATCCCTTGATACTCCGTTTCCTGATAAAACACATTTGGTGGAATAAGCCAGTTTAGCCCCCTAAGCCATGGCCGCTCATAGGCCATCGCATAATTGTTCACGATAACATAAAAATCCAACACTGCGTCTTCCACCGCACCTGTCCTAAGGCTTGAGCCATAAAAAAAGGTAGCAATATGAGCCTCGCCAAAGCGAGCGGCAATCATCTCAGCTGCTGCCGACACAGCTGCTTCAGGCGCAGATGCATTTGCCCATTCTTCTAGGATGAACTCTGTGAGTTTGTTATTTGGCTTTTTTGACATTGAACTGAGCTTTTTGAGGTTTTCGCATGGTGACAAAGGTTAGCGATTTGTCGCCACGTAAAGTAAGAGTTTGGCCTGCATTTGGTGTGAAAAATTCACCGTCTAAAGTTACCATATCATTAGTTTCAATGGTAATTTTGCTCGCACGTCGCACGTGCACACCTTGGATATATTTTTTGCTAAATTTACCTGAAAATAGCCCGAAGATAGCCCGCAAAATATTACGTCCACCTGCCTCAACACAAGAAAAGCGTAAACCACCCTTTCCAACCAGCGAATATGGCTTAAGGCCAAGTACAACACTGTCAAGCGTGGTGATAGACACCGCGCTATATTTACCACGAAAATGACCGCCAGCTGAAACGTTTATATGCATGGCGTTACTGGTGTTTACATTCTTGGTTTGCCCGAGACCAATAGCGGCCTTGGTCAGCACTAAAAAAGCTAAGAAGTGCGAGATAAAATTTGGATACCCTTTAGGATAAATATGCGCGCGACACCATTTTATGCTTGGCACAATACTCGCCGCACCAAAGAACAAACCAACCGCAGGTTCTTGTCCGTCGCCACGGTCCATTTCAATCAACATTCTCTTAGTTAAGTGTTTGTCTAAAATACCTTTTTTAACCTGATCAAGCAATGTTGAAAGTGACTTCTCAGGTGCGCCTGACAGGCCTAAGTCTGCCGCTGTCATGTTGGTTTTTCCGCCCGGTAAAATAGCAATTGGTGGCGTTACTGTGAAAGGGTTTCGGTAAAGCAAAGCTGCCATTACAGCCCCCGCAGTACCATCACCGCCGTTGATGATAATTACAGACGGCTGCGCCCGCGCAAACAGTAATAATGCTTCATCAATATCATCAATAGAACGCAGTTCAAAATGCACAACATTTTGGGCAGCATTAATGGTTTTCCTGATCTTAGGAAGGCGCTTTTTATTAGTTGTGCTATGCGGATTGGTCAGCACCGCAACCATGGGCACTGGCATGCCTGACGCGATATCTTTTTGAGGCTGTTCCATTTACCAAATCCAAATTTCTACTACCGTCGCTTGGAGCGTCGACGACGATCAACTTTTTCTTCATCTGCACCAATTAAGTAAGACATGCTAACTTTTAATTTGTTCACACCTTTTTTGGCTTTGTAGACCACTTCATCATGATCTGGTGGGCCAAACCCTAATTTAGGATTACGTGAGAAGCCAAAACCTTCTGTGAAAACATCCAATTTACCATTGGCGTTACGGTCATGTAGGATAGCAAGTGCAAATTCACCCTCAGAAGGCAGTTCAATACATATCTGTTGCTCAACATCTTCACTACGCATTGTTTTTATTTCTACGCGTTTAAGCCAGGTACCTTTTTCTAAAAACTCATCTGCTTTATCGCTGTATATCTGCGCTCTAATATTACCTTCATCATTACGAAGGTTTTCCATAGTTACAAAGAGATACGCGCCATCACCACCTGCACCGCAACCGGCTTTTGTGTGCCATGGGCTGGTCGCATCGCTGTCATCTAAAGAGCTAACTTGCCCAGAAACTCCGAGTGAGAACATTGCTGTCGCAAAAAAAGCCTTCATCAACGCTTTACTAATGTCTTTATTTAGCACAAAAATACTCCCACAAGCTATGCGCACCCAATTAGCTGGGTGATGGTGACGAAATTATGTCCTTTATGCAGCGAAAATAGGTATAAGTCATCACACTTTTACCCTATTTAAGTAGGAAGAGATGAATACGCAATGAATGGCAGGAGTTTTAGGACGTGATACTGGGAAAACTAGATCGCTATGTCCTTAGAGAAGTACTTGTACCGATGTTGATCACTTTGGTGATCGCAGCGCTTTTGCTCATCCTAGAAAAGATGCTCTCACTGTTTGATTTTGTGGTGAACCAAGGCGGCCCCGTTGAGGTGGTATTCAGGATGCTAGCGAACCTAGCTCCACGCTATGTGGGTTTCGCACTGCCCATTGGCCTTTTCCTTGGCATTCTTCTCGCTTTCCGCAAATTATCATTGTCGTCTGAGCTTGACGCCATTAAGGCCACAGGCACTGGATTGGCGCGCTTGCTGCGCCCACTATTGCTACTGGCACTGTTTATGATGTCGATTAATGTTTATCTGATGGGTTGGATCCAACCACACTCCCAGTACGCATACGAAGGCTTAGTCTTTGAGCTGCGCAGCGGCGCGCTCGGGGCTAGTATCAAGGTCGGTGAATTCGTTGAGGTGGATGATAACACCGTGTTGCGCATTGGTAGCTCACATAATCAAGGCTCAGAACTTGGTGAAATTTTTCTTGAACGCCACGATGAAAACGGCGAATCTATTGCTGTTACAGCCAAAAAGGGTGGATTTTTCTCTAGCTCAGATACGCAGACTATTATCTTACGACTTGAAGACGGCACGCTCATTGACCTTAATGAAGTGTCAGACAAACCCCGCGTGCTTAACTTCGATCGGCTGGACAGGAAACTAAAACTACCTGAAGTTAAAAACTTTCGTGATCGCGGCGGTATTGAAAAAGAAATGACACTACCCGAACTGTTTAATAACTTAGAAAGCAACACCCACACCGAAGATGAACAAAACGCCATCATTGGTCAATGGCACTGGCGCATGATGCACACCCTCACCTTCCTGATTTTGCCGTTTCTTGCCATGCCGCTGGGCGTGGTGAACCGCCGCAACAGCAAGGCCACTGGTCTTGTGGTGGGTATGGCAATGATCATTGTTTACAACGAATTGATGGAGGGCATGCAAACGGCTATCGCGGTTGACGGTATGTCGCCATATGTCACCGTTTGGGCACTGTTTACGCTCTTTGCAGCGGTGTCATACGCTATTTTCTACACGACCAATTATAAAGTGGGCGGCGAGCCTCTGCGCTGGCTTGAAGTGATCATGTCTAAAGTATTCACGCCGATCTCGCGCCTATTTAAAAAGATTGTGGGGGCTAAATAATGAATTGGTACCGTACATTACGTAGGCGCTTCGCTCCTTCCAAAACGCTCGCAAGCTACATGGTGAAAATGTATCTAACCCGCTTTTTGGGTATCTTAATTGGCCTTACTGCTGTGTTACAGCTATTAGACCTACTAGCAGCGACTGATGATGTGATGGCAGCAGATGGCGCCAATTTTGGTTCGATCATCAGCTATCTATCCATGAGGACACCGCAAATCATTAGTCTATTTGTACCCTTTGTGGCGCTGCTTGCTACCCTGCTGACCCTCGCTACCCTTAACCAGCATAGCGAAGTGATTGTGATGAAAGCCATGGGCCTTTCAGCGCACCGTATCCTGCTGCCGCTTGGTAAAGCTTGCGCAATCATTGGCCTTTCCCATTTTGCCTTTAATGAGCTTATTTTAACGCCTGGCACTGCTGATCTTGATTATTGGCGCAGCCAAGATTACGCCGTTAACCTGCCACCTACAGAGAGTGACACCCACCGCGTGTGGCTAACCGAGGGCAATACCTTGGTGCTGGTGAACTCAGTGACACGCGCACAGGACAAGGTTATATTAGACCAAGTAAACTTTTTTGAACGCGGTGAAGATGGCCGCATGCAAGCGGTAGTGAAAGCTGATTTCGCATGGCACCAAAACGGTGCTTGGACCCTGTTTGATGTGCGTCGTTTTAACGTGGTGACTCATGAACTTACCCTGCTTGACAACATGCCATGGGGCATCGTCACTCCACCTGAACGCTTTATGGCGCTGACCGTAAACCCCAAGCACGTCAACACTTTTCAGCTATATAAGTCGGTGCAACAGCTGCGGCGAGAAGGTTTACCGACAGACGCGCTGATGACGGAGCTACTGCATAAATTTACAGGGCCAATGTCGTCACTTCTTATGCCGCTACTCGGGGCTTTGGCGGCGTTTGGTGTGCATAGAGCTGGTAACCTGTTTATGCGACTTGTGTTTGGTATGGTGCTAGGTTTCTCGTTCTTCGTTGCAGATAACTTTATGTTAGCGATGGGGCAATTCGGTGTGGCGCCGCCATTCCTCGCCTCCTTCGCCTCGTTCCTTATTTTCTTAACAGTGGGCTATTCGGTTATCTTCTACACAGAAGAAGGCGGTGACCTGCGANTGGGGATGGCGAAACGTGACGGATGATCTAACCAAAGCTGAAGAAAGCCATAATAACCGCAAGCGAATAGCCGGCGGGGCCGGTATCGTGTTTTTAGGCCGCATGGGGGCGCTCATAGAAGCTGTCGCTATTATTGCCTTCACGTGGCTTTACGGCCTGACTAATTTCGGGCTCTATGCAACAATTTGGAGCTTTATTATCATCGCGACCCCGCTTGCACAAACAGCGATGCCGCTGGTTCTACAGCGCTTTGTGCCCCGCGGTGACAGCGATAACGCGCACAGCGCTATTGGTTTTGCCCTAAAGTGGAGCTTTCTAGCCGCATCGCTCTTAGCGCTTGTGGTCAGCATCTACGCGCCAGAGCTAGCAGCGCGGATGGAAGCTGATCCTGATGACATTCCGCATCTCACAAACATTATCCGCGTCTTTGTGTGGTCCCTGCCTTTTTGGGTGCTCGTTGAGGTTGGCACATCCGCCATTCGCTCTTTGCGCATTTTTGGCCCAGAGATCAAAGTACGCATCGTGTACGAACAGGGTATTCGCCTGATCCTAGGATTGGGTCTCGCCTTCGCTGGTTACATCACTTACGGGCTTTTTATCGCGCATTTCGTCTCAGTGTTTTTCACAGGGCTTCTCACACTTCGCTTACTTTCCAAACACTTGGACCTTAAAACATTATTGAAGGCCCCAATGACAGGCGACTTACCAAAAGCCATGTTGAAATATGCACGGCCTATCACCCCAGCTTGGATGATCAAATCATTGTTTAGTGAGTTGCCTGTGCTGTTCTTAAACTTCTTCTTACCCGGTGCACGCGGTTTGGATGCGGCAGGCCTTTATAAGGTTGCACGACAGTTTACTAGCGTCCTGCAAATGGTTGGCATCACTTTTGAGTATGTTATGGCGCCCCTCGCCGCTGAAAAAGCTGGCAAAACAGATAAAACTGGCCTGCAAGATATGTTCTCATACGCTGTAAGGCTGTCCACCGTAATCGCCCTGCCGTTTTGCGCTGCTGTTATACTAGCCAGCAAAGATATCCTCTCCATGATGGAGCCACAGTTTATGACAGCTACCTACGCTGTGGTTGTTCTTGCGATTGGACGCATGATAGAGGCCATGGCGGGGCCGTCCACAGCTATCATTGATATGCTTGGTCACCGTTTTTTACCGCTGACTAATTTTTTGATGGGCCTTTTTGCCATGAGTGTGCTTTCCGCTTATCTCATACCGCTTTACGGTGTAACGGGCGGTGCTATCGCAGCTGCTGTCGCCATGAATGTAACTGCATTGCTCGCACTCGCTGAAACCATGATCCTATTTAAGCTTAGACCTTATGATCATAATATTATTCGTCCACTGCTTATATCGCTGCTTGCAACGTCTGTACTGGTTTATCTCATCACACTTACAAAATATATGGCATCACCTATTGCTATCACACTCGCACTAGCTGGTCTTTTTGCCTCTTTGTTCGTCGTGGTCAGATACGGCTTAACACCAACAGATGCAGCAGCCCTAGGGCCACTTGCGCGTCTGTCGAAACGCCATAAAAAATCATTAGAATCCTCAAAATAAAGGAATGCCCATGTCTAATATTGAAATCTTTGAGGTAACTGATCGTGCAGACCTTAAGCGTTTTATCAAGGTCGCTAACAAGCCTTATGTGAACGATGAAGCCTATGTCATCCCACTGATGATTGAGCGCATTGACGCGCTGGCACCAGAGAAAAATCCTTATTTTGAACATGCGGAAGTCCAATATTTCATCGCGGTGCGTGACGGCGAAGACGTGGGTCGCATTTCAGCTCAAATCGATGCCCTAGCGCAGGAAAAATGGGGGCCAAACATGGGACATTTTGGCCTATTTGAAGCGATGGACCAAGAGGTCGCAAACACACTACTCACCACTGCTGAAAACTGGTTAAAGGCACGCGGCATGACCACCATGCAGGGCCCTTGGAGCCTAAGTGCCAATCAAGAAGCTGGTTTGCTGATTGAAGGATTTGATACGCCACCTGTTGTTATGATGCCCCACGGCAGACCTGAGTACGCTGGGT
>JGI24723J26617_10000374_pt1 | contig 44721 bp, 36 predicted proteins | sample Cruoilmetagenom6_FD_26617 | JGI IMG/M metagenome (IMG submission 26617) | reverse complement strand
CTTCCAAGCGAGGAACCACGCCACATTTACTCGATTCCGTCCTGCGTCCAGAGCGTGCGGACCGGGTTATTTGTGAAGCCCGGGTCGAAGCACTCAACACCGATACAACCGATCGGCGGTGGTGCACAGTCAGCGCCTGTGCAATCCGGGTCGTCGGGGCTCGGGAACAGGAACTGCGGGGTCGGTGCAATACCGCCCTGTGCCAGTTGCGTGCGCCGCGCGTCATCTTCGCCGCCTGTCGGCACATTGCCGAGATCGTCTACGATCGGGTCCCCGTTGACGATGCTGACGCGCCACAGGAAGTTCGTGCCTTGCCCGACGTTGCAGGCTGCGGCGCCCGTTGAGTCGGGTGAGAACGTCACGAAGAATACTTCGTTATCGAACGTGATCGAGTCGGCAAGAACCATCTGGCTCGGCGGCAAGGTGAGCCTCCAGCCAGCATCACTTGAAGAGACGGTCGCACCCACCTGGCCGGAAACATCCACGAGATCCGCTTCCGTAAACGGTACGAACGCGTCGTACTGTGCCTGTGTGAGCGAGTTGAAGACATTCGGATCACGAATCGAATAGAAGCGATCGGTTGCCGTCAGGTTGAGCGGGTGCGCGCGATAGCCGGAGCCTACGCTGACCGAGATGAAGCGGCGGTTCTGACGCGTGTCGGCGAACATCGCAATGTCCGGCGAATTGTAGATGCGTCGCGTGTCGCCTGGTCCTGGCGTCGCGAGGCCCTCGGCACCGAGTTGTGCGATGACACCACCTGCAACCAGGGTCGCCGCTGCATTGCCATTCTGGATATCAAAGCGCCAGACCTGACCACCCAGGTCAGAGGCGTACATGCGATCGGCAAAGCCGTCGCCGTTGATATCGATAACCTTGACGCGTGTCGGAATCGCGCGCGTCATGCCAGACAATTGCAGGTCGGCCGTGCTGCTCGAATGTCCTGCGCGCCACAAGGTCGAACCGCTGAAGAGGTCGAGCACGTGGACGCCAGCGCCGACACCGTCAGCAGCGGCATTGTAGGCGGCTGTATCGTGTACGCCGTCATAGCCGCCGCCCACGACCACTACGGCCTTGAGCGCGTTCTGTGTAACGCCAGAGACATCCATGCGCGTCACGACCGGCGAAGACCAGCTTTGCCCACCGTCGTCAAGTACACGCGACCATACAAGAACCGGGTTGTTCTTGTCCGTTACGTTGAGCATGCGATATGTTGAGCCACCCCGGCGCATGCCGAAGAGAATCAGCGCAAAGTCGCCATCGGCCGCTTCGATGATGCCGTCGTTGTCGTTGTCGCGCAGCACCGGCACGACATCACCATCAATACCGTACAACTTGTATTTCATACTCGGGTCGTCATACAGGCGTGCCATTCCGGGCAATAGCTCTTTGGGTACATACGACCAGAGTTCCTGGCCAGTTGCCCCGTCGATCGCATGCAGGTATCCGTCGTTGGTGGCGGTGAAAATTACGGAGTCGGGATTCAACTCCGTACCACCGTATACAACTGCAGCAGGCTGCGAGTGCAAGGGGTCGCCCATCGCATAGCGAACGGTCGTGGCCGGATTATTGTCGATGTCCTGGACATCCTCACCGCGCATCCAGCGAATGACTTCGTCCAGTGTCGGGTCGGCTCCTGTGAGGCCGAAGTCGGAGTCCGAGTACATCGCGATATTGCCGGTCGAGATGGCGTTACTTGCGCCTGACAGGTCGTTGTCAAAACCATTGTCAGTGAACAGGCGGCGTACGCTCGGATCGGGGATCAGGTTGGCTGCCCCACCCAGCACGACATCATTGCCATCCGCCTGGCCCACGGTCCAGTAGGAACGCGCGGTAGGGTAGAAAAACCCGGTGCTCGGATCGACCGCGTCTGCGCCTGTCGAGTCGACAATTCTGCCACCCTGGATGCGATAGGCTTTCAGGTTGCCTGGCCAATGGGCGGCGCCTCGAGCGCCGAACATGGTGAGGTAAACATCATTGAGGTTTCGCGTCCGGTTAAACGTATTAACCGAAACAGCCGGCGCACTGAATGACAAGGCACGTTCGTTGACCTGGGTAACGATGTCCGTGAGCGCGACCAGCAGCGAGTCTGTGTCATCGGCCAGGAGGTACTGGCCACCAGAGAGACGTGCCGTATCGGCAAGAATCGGCAGGTCAATCGTGAAACCAATAGTGTGAGTGATGACAGACTGGCGCCCGGTCAGCGTCGGATGGATGTCGACGTTGGCAAGGTACTCTCCCACGTCGTCCAGGCAGGCGCCGTCGCCAGTACCGGTACAACCGATACGACCACCAAGCGTTGCAGAATAATCAGGCAACTGGCCAAGTAGTCCGGGTGTCTCAACATCTCGAGTCGGCTCACCGTCCGTGATAAGAACGTTGAAGTTCTTTGAACAAGTCAGCATATTCGGGCGTCTGTAAACGTCCGGTTCGGTAGAAGCAAGCGCCAGCGGGTCGGTCGTGTGCTGGTTATAGTTCTCAGCGTAGTGCCCTGGCAGGCCCTGCCAGAAGAGCGCTGATTCAAACAGGGTCTCGGATAACGGCGTCCAGCCATTATGGTCTAGCGCGTCAATATCAGCGAGAATCGCGGCCCGGTTCGCATCCAGATCAATCGGCGCACGAATGACGACGCCGCCTTCCTCGCTGTTGAATCGCATCAGGCCCACGTTCATGGCATTGACGGAGTTCAAAACGCCCTTGGTCGCCACCTTCATAATGTCCGTGCGCGTCATGTCGACGGTTGCTGGATCGTTCTGGTAGTTCAGGTAGTTGCCGTCATGAATCGTATACGTCGTACTACGTCCGGAACTGCCCCAGGCGAGTTCCTGTGCCGAATCAGACGTCCACGCGTAACTCAGGCCGGAGCCCGACGCGGCATAGACCGCTGAGGGATTGGTCGAACCATGTTCTCCGTGCAAGGCGCTATCAGACTCGCACTCGACATCGTCGGAAAAGTTGCCGGCCGCAAGTTCCTGCCATTCGGTTGTTCCGCTGGCACCCGACCGAAACTGGACGAGTACGCCGGTGTACGCACCGACGCCGTCAATCTGGATTGTCGCATCGTCACAGTGGAAGGACGACTTGTCGATATGCATTGTATTGGTGCCATCGCATACGGGCGTGCTGGATCCATCGTTGTAGTACAGACTGTTTGCATCACAAGTACCGAATGCGGAGTAGTCCTGGTTGGGGTCGTAGGGTCGCGAGGTTTCCTGGATGGAATCCATGGAACCTGACGTATCGAGAATAAACATTACGTTAGGCCTCACCTGGTTCGGATCCGGCGGCGCAATAAGCAGCAGCTCGGTGTCATCCGCAAGTGCCGGCGCACCGCTGACGATTGCCAGTGTCAAACCGAGAACGGTCCCTGTCGTTTTTCGAATTAGCTTGTTCATATTGCTATCCTCAGAGGTTGACCGACACAGCGGTCACCCGATTCCGTTTGAGGTGGTGAAGTACGGTTACTGGCTGGTCATCGCGATCTCCGACGAGCTTCAGTGCATCACGGAATTTCGCAAGCGGTACAGCCTTGCCATCGATTCTGTACTGCGTGTCCTCTCCAACGCGCACGCGTATGTAGTCGCATTTGTCGCATTCTTTGAAAGCGATCGTCCCACCGTTCGCACGCGGCAGGCGCATGTCACTCAGCGCAATTTCGTAGGCCTTCTGCACGACAGTCATGTCGGCAGCGGCCGGCAGCGCCAGGCTGAACAATAAGGCTGTAATCAATACTTTAAGTTTCATGAGCTTGCTCCGTTCCTTCTATCGCTCAAAGCGCCGACATTTCCGGTCCGACGACGTAAAACGCTTGAGAATGAGTCGCGCTTGAGTCGCGATCGGTCGTGTTGCCAGGGTCGCGAAACAAGTCTGCCTGCGACGTGGCGAGAAAGTGGTAGGCGGCGATACCGCTGCCGACGCCAAGACTGAAGGCCTTGTCCGGCACCATGGTCGAATCCTCGAACTGGATCGTGGTAGCGATGTTCTGGTGCGAGGATGGTATCTGCGTCATGGATGTGGCGCCGACGGTCGCAAACTGTCCTTGGGAAAGCGCAGTTTCGATGCCGGACTCTGCAGCCTGGAACGCATCTTCATGGGCCTGGTCATTACGCACCAGCGCGAGCTCTGTCGTCGCTGTGTTCATGCCCGAAATGGCAAGTACAGTAATAACCACCAGCAGCATCAGGCCGACAACGAGCGCCGCACCCTGCTGCGTGCTACGAGAAATGATCTGTGTGTGTTTCATAGTTATTTGCTCTTGATAATCAGGTGCGGGCGTTTCGCAGCAGGATCGTCTTCGATATCTGCAAACGACGGAAGCCATCATTTTGTTGTCCCAGGTTGGCGTTGCCCGGCTGGTAGTTGCGGCCGTCCTGCAAGCCAAATTCGGTGGTGACGCCACGAACGACGAGCCAGACTCGTGCTGTCATTACGCGTGCGCCGGGCACGTAACCGGCCGCAGCCGGGTTGTAAATGTCATCGCCAGGGTTAACGTAGCGATCGACGGTGTTGTCTTCATCAACGTCAATACCCAGCTGCAGCTGAATATTCTCAACGCCGGGTGCTACTTCCTGGTCGGTAATAAACGGTGCGCCGGCCTGGGTGGTCAGCGTCTTGCGACGCAGGGTCGGCACGCCCGGGATAAGGGTCGATGTTGGTGAGACGTAATAACTATTGACCATCAGGGTGTGTGTTGCCGACGACGGGGCGCCTGTAATGGGGTGATTCGTGATAGGCAGGAATGCCGGCGGTACTGCCCCAGTCTCAAACAACTCGCCCTGGATACGCGTCGACTGCAGCTGGATTCGTCCTGCCTCAAGCGCAACCGGCTGAACCGTCGCGCGGCGAATCGTTACCAGATCCGAGTTGCCCTGCGCGCCGCCCTGTGCACCGCACAGGAGATTGTAACCATTGTCAGTGCCATCGATGGGCCTCGCGAGGTCAAATGCCCAGTTGGTGCCGCAGGAGCCGCCTGCGCCAACCGGCTCAGTGAGCCCGGTTGGATTGTCGTCGCCAACCAGTGAGCGTCCTTCAACGGCCAGGCCTCGGCTGTTGCGTCCCCAGTTACTCGCCATGCGCAGATCAGATTCGATGGTGTCCATCGCGAACTGAGCCGTTTCCTGCACGCGAGCGATTGACTCGTTCACCACAAAGGCTTGACGGCTCTGATTGTAAATCTGGACTGCGCCAATGATCAGGAACGACCCGATCGCGAGTGCGACCATGATTTCGACCAGGGTCAGACCAGTCTGGCGTTGCAGCGTTGCTATCTTGCTATACGTCATCTTGGGATCGCTCCTAGAACGGGTTTACTGGAAACGTGATCGCGTACTGAGGCTGAATGCCGTCAGGCGTCGGTTCGTCCCAGCGCACGGTAATTGTGAATGACGGTGGCAGCGTGCCGGCATTGAAAGCGACCAATACCTGTTGCGTGCCATTCGCCATTGGTGGCAGAAACTCCAGAGCCTGTGCCTGCCAGAGGAAGATGTCCTGCGCCGCCATCTGCGCGACGTTGCAGTCCGAATTCTGTGTGACGCAGTTGTTGTCCGCCCCGGCGGCTGCAGCGTAAGCAACGCCTGCCGTCGGGTTAGCGCGAATACGGTCGGCGATATCGCCAGCCAGCGTGACCGCATGGTGGCGAAGCATCGCGGTACGTCCAGCCTGCATGCTGTGTACATATAACCCGGCGATACCGAGCATACCTACCGACATGATGACCAGTGCGATCAACACCTCGACGAGCGAAAAACCTTTGGATTTCCTGAGGATCGTCATTTTTATTTCCTTACGGACAGGATTTAGCCATCGCGGTGAGCGCATTGCTGACCAGGGCGTTGTCACGGAACACGGTGGCACGGCCCAGCGGTGTCGCTACAAACAGGCGCGCGGCGGAGCTGCCGCCGGCCGCCGTGGTGACGCCGCGCTCATCACACATGACCACCTGGGTAACAGCAGGGTTGCCACCGACATTCGGACGACCGAGACCCGTCGACGCGTAGCTGAAGTAGGCAGCATCGTTGGCAACGGCCAGCGTGATACCTTCAGCGACGGGACCTTGGGCAATCAGCACCGTCTCGGTAGCACCGGCACGATTGATATTGCCGTCGGTATCGACGAAAACGATGTGTCCCTGATCCCAGGTACCGCCGCAGTTAGCCGCAGCGGACAGGGGGTTGGCGCTCGCGCACACAGTGATATTCGTCTTGGCACGACCGGATTCACTGCGTGCCAGGTGGAACGAGGAATGCAGATTGTTCGCGGTGGCCGTCATGCGACCGTTCTGGTTGAACTGCAGCATGTTGGGTATACCAAACGTCAGGACGACGCCCACGATCAATACCGTGATCAGAAGTTCGTACAGCGTGAAGCCGTTTTGAGTTGTCTTGTTCATGCGCGCACTATAAAGAGTCCGGGAAGCGGCGTTTCGACTACCCGACAAACGGCACACCAGCCCCGANAAGCGGTTGAATTGGCGACCCGCGATTTAACTTATTCCGCGCAGGCATAGGGAGTGCCATCAGGGCGCTCGANTGCCACCCTCGGTCGTCCGGTGTAGCTGACAACCAGCCCCTTGCCGGCAGTGCGGCCCTGGCGGTCGCAGACGACAAACGTGCCGTTGGTTGCTCGCAGGAACGTGGCCCGCAGNGTGAAGCCGCGACGGTTTGCCTGGATGCGAATGTCGCGGGACACCTTATGGGTCCGGAGCACCCGTTCCCCGGGATCGACGTAGGGTGGAGAGTCCCGGTCGATGTTCTCGAACAGGATCCACCCGGCAGACCAGTCTGTCCCGGGCGTGCAGCTATGGCCGTCGTCACTGGGACACAGTGAGACAACCCTGCGGCGCATGATCGACTCTTTTCGGGCCAGATGGACGGCGTGAAAAAGAGCATTTATTTCAACGGCTTGCCGCTGTCTCGCCATGGTGTTCGAGAACGCCGGCAGACCGGTCGCCAGCACGATGCCGACCAGTGCCATTGTCATCAGCAACTCGTACAGCGTGTATCCACGGATCATAGTCATCATCGGGACCTCCTTGTCCTGATGGCAGTGTTACAGCACCCGCGGCAGTTGCCGATTCACCTTACGGCTGGATTCACGCAGGAATGGGCATTTCCACCCGCAGAACCGCGACTTCAGTCATGTTATTCTGCTCGGCGCCGGGCAAACAGAAGCCACGAGGACTCCAGCATGTTGCGTTCAGAAATACACGTGAAATTCGACGAACTGGACATTTATTCGACACCCCAACGCCTTGAAATTGCAGAGATTTTGCTCGACAAGCCGCAGCATTTGTCGGCCGAGCAGATCATTGACCGGTTACGGGCGGCCGGGAGCAGCGTCTCCAAGGCTACGGTGTACAACACACTGAACCTGTTCACCGAACGCGGCCTCGTTGGTGAGTGCGTCGTGGACCCGGAGCGACGCTTCTACGATTCTACGACCGAGCCCCACCACCATTTCTACAACCTGGATACCCGCGAGTTGACAGACATACCGCAAGATGAAATTCGTCTCAAAGGGCTGCCGGAGATTCCTGGTGGTGGCTGCCTTGACTGTGTCGAGGTCGTGGTCAAGGTGCGGAGTGGTTCGGCGGAAAAACTCGCCTGAAACCCTTTTCGTNAGGTTCCCGCGCAGCTATACTGCGCGCCGCTTAGCGAGCCGACATAGCTCAGTTGGTAGAGCATCGCATTCGTAATGCGGGGGTCGGGTGTTCGAGTCACCCTGTCGGCACCATTTCTTTCAATAAGTTACGCCTCTTTCCGGCCTAATCTCAAATTCTCGAGATGCCTTGTAGACGCAATGTAGACACGATTTTTCGTTCCTGTTTAGTAGGCGCAAACATCGTCCCAATTAGCCAATCACGTGGCCGCAGAGTTTCATCTGCGCAATGGCGCTTCATCAGTTAGACGCCATGTAGACAGATCGACCATGGGAAACTTGGTGAACTTGGCAATTGTGGGAGCCGGCCTGCTACTTAAGATCGAGAATAGTTTGCGCCCGACTATCAATGAATAGATCAACTGGCACGCTAATCATTCGGTCGTTCTAAAGCGTTCGTAATGATGGGGTCAGGTGTTCGAGTCACCTGTCCGGCACGACTTCTTCTACGACTTGCCTGCCCCGAAGCGGCCCGTGTCGTAAGGATTGTATCCCGCATCCTCGTCATCCATATCGGCTATGGACAGTGCATCGCTGACTGTCTCCTGCTGGAGGGCTACGCGAACGGAGTAGCGCCTGGGCTCTGCCTTGACCTCCTCAACGTCGGTCGCTTCGAATATTCGTTTCAATATGGACTTCATCAGCGCCTCCTTGGCGTCATGTCTCAAGACTGTCCACCCAAGAATAAGGTGGCGATATGACTGGAAAATGAGACGCAGATCACACGAGACGGGAATTGGGGGCTAACACCCCCCTCTAAGCAGGGTTTAACCGGCCACCGGATGTCGGTGCCGAGTACCGCTCAAACATCACTGGTTACCTCTCCTCAAGGCACCACTGTCGAGGATCATCTCGAAGCCCTGCATATTGGCGGGGATGACGACGACACTGCCGTCGTTGTCGGCAAATCTCAGCAGGGCCGTGTTGACCTCATGCTGGAGGTATTCGGCTGTCAGGCTGCTGTTGATGATGTTGTTGGCCTCGGCAATGCCCTTGGCACGCTCGATTTCGATCTCGGCGTCNTTCTTNGCNATCTCGACCTGAACCTGCTTCGCCTCGAGGCGTTTTTCGGCTTCCACGGCGTCGCGGATCGCCGCTTCGATGCTGGGGTCCGTATTCAGTGCCCGTACTACAACGCGTGTGATGATGATGTCACCAGGATCCGAACTATCCAGCCGTCCCTGCAGTTCCTCGAGTACGTCTGATTGCAAAAGGCCGCGTTGCTTGTGCAGCTGCAGGCTGTCGATCTGTGAAACCTGTTCGTAGATGGCTGCGCGTGCTTCTCGATAGAGAAGTCCGTATGCCGGCATGTAAATACCGTCCTGGCCCCTGGCTGCCGCCGCCGCGTACTTGACCATGAGTTCCGAAACGCGATCCTTGGGAACCTGGTAGAACACCGACACGTCAAGATCCTCGAGCGACAGGTTGTCGGCCGCCTTGGGCGTCAGGTCGTTGATGTCGATCGCGATTTCCTTGGCGCTGAACTCGAGCGAGTTCGTCAGGAACGGCATCTTGAAGTTCAGGCCCTGGCCTTGCTCTTCATGGTTGACCTTTCCCAGCGTACGCTCGACGGCCACGTTGCCCGTTTCAACCGTATACGCGCTCATGAAGCCGATGATCGCAACAAGGATAACGACGATAATAATTTTGATCTGCATGGTATTCCTTACCTCAATCGTACGAAGGTGTCCGCCCGTAAGGCGTGCCAAGTCTCGTTTGAATTTGCTTGCCATAGAGCGCCATAGAATAGGTTAGGTCGCCGGCCATGTCACCGTTTGACAAATAAGTCCTTTCTTTTTCAAGGGTTTCTGTTACAGTCCGCTCCGTCCTGGCGCACCTCGGTCTGCGCCACTCACTCTGACCCCGCAATTCGGCGCGCTCAGAGCACTTTACAAATTCCAGTCTGGACCGGACCGCAACCAAGCGTACTTTCGTTTGGCACGTCGGATCAGGCGACCCGGAGACAATCCAATGTTATTTAACGAACTCGGCCTTTCGGCCGACTTGCTGCGTGCTGTCGAAGAGCAGGGCTACGAAACGCCCACGCCCATCCAGCGCGAAGCCATCCCCCACATTCTCGAAGGCCACGATATTCTCGCCGGCGCCCAAACAGGCACAGGCAAGACGGCAGGCTTTACGCTGCCAATGCTGCAACTGCTCGAAAACTGCCCGGAAGGTCCGCGACGCGTACGGGCGCTGATCCTGACGCCTACACGTGAGCTTGCGGCTCAGGTCAATGAGAGCGTGCATACCTACGGCAAGTACCGCCCGGTTCGCGCGATGGAGATCTATGGCGGCGTTAGCCCGCGCCCGCAGATCACCAAGATCAATCGCGGCGTCGACGTCGTCATCGCCACCCCGGGTCGCTTGCTCGACCACGTTCGCCAGGGGAACATCGATCTCTCGTATGTCGAGATGTTCGTTCTTGATGAAGCGGACCGCATGCTCGACATGGGTTTTATTCGCGATATCAAACAGATCATCAAGCACCTGCCGAAAGAGCGCCAGAACATGTTGTTCTCGGCGACGTTTTCAAAAGAGATTCGGGAGTTGGCGAACAACCTGCTCGACAACCCGGCGGAGATTCAGGTTGCGGCGCGCAACACTACTGCCGATCGTGTCGAGCAACTCGTGTACCCCGTCGACAAGGCGCGCAAACGCGAATTGCTATCCGAGATGATCGGTCGCGGCAACTGGCAGCAGGTACTCGTATTCACGCGTACCAAGCACGGTGCAAACCGGCTGGCGAAGCAGCTCAACCAGGATGGCATCACGACCGATGCGATTCACGGTGGCAAAGGGCAGGGTGCTCGCACCCGGGCTCTGCGCGATTTCAAGGCTGGCAAGGTACGTGTCCTGGTCGCGACAGATATCGCCGCACGTGGGCTCGACATCGAGAAACTGCCGCATGTCGTCAACTACGAGCTGCCGCATGTCCCGGAAGACTACGTGCATCGCATCGGCCGCACAGCGCGGGCGGGCCAGGATGGCACCGCAGTTTCACTGGTGTGCATCGATGAGCAGAAGCTCCTCGCGGACATTGAAAAACTGCTCAAACGTAATATCAAGAAAGAGTTCGTACCTGGCTACGAAGTCGACAAACGCATCAAGGCTGAGCCAGTCCAAAAGGGCAGGCAGGGCCGCCAGGGCGGACCGCGTCCGGGCGGGCCACGCAAGCCGAGCGGCAAGAATCAAGGTCGCAAGAAGGCGGGCAAGTCGGCCGCATCTCGCCGGCCCGGCAAGAACGCGCGCAGTAGTCAGCGAAAGCGTTTCTCTAACTCACCGCGATCAAGCGCATCCTGAGCGTGCACGGCATCCTTGCGAACCTCTCGCAGGAACAGTATGCCGAACAGGTAGCCACCGATTCCGCCCATGACGTGGGCCAGGACGTTGACCGTACCGTAATCGTCCCTGGTTAACAGGGTGACGATGTCACCGCCGAGGTACCAGGCGGTGAGTATCCAGCCCGGAATGGCGATCGAACCGAAGACGATGATAAAGAAGTAGTAGCACTTGATCTTGCCGCGTGGCAGCAGGTACGCGAACAGTCCCATCATCCCCATGACCACCCCCGACAGGCCCAGCGTCCAGTAATGCTGGTCAGTCGCGGCGGCGGCCATGGAACCGGTCAGCCCGATAAACCAGGAATCAACCAGGACAAACGCGACATACCAGATCGGGCCGACGAGCACCTCGACGGCTGCCGCGAACGCGAAGAAGAACACCAGGTTGAAGATGATATGACCCCAGTCGCCATGGGCGAAGCTGGACGTGATCATCGTGAGCGGGTTCCACGAGCCAGTGTAGTAGGCCAGACCTTCGTCTGGGTCCGGCGGGACCAGCGTATTGAATCGCCGTGTCTCTGTTTCGAGCATCTGGCGCACGTACTCCTGGGAATCCTCCGCATTGAACCCTGTTAGCGGCTTGATTTTCGACGCCATATCCACGATGACCTCGCTATCTTCCCGCGCAGGGTCGAAAGCAATCGTGTACATGATGTCGCCGCAGGTATCCATTTCCTGAGACGCTGCGATGCGCTCGAAGACGATCGTTTCAATGTGCGAGCGACCGGTGTTACAGAAACGGTCGATCGCCATACCGAACTCTTTCCAGTCGCTTTGCTGCTTCACAAATACGCCGAAACAGATGAGGCAGACGAGGACAGTCAGAATCGGGAAGCGTGGGAGCGTGAAGTCGGCTTTGACAGGCAGGAACATAGGGGGGAGGCTACCATGGGATCTCACGCAGGGCTTGTTATATTAGTATTGAGTAATATATACTTAAGCAAATCCTAATATAACTCCGGTCTAACACATGATTCGATTGACTACGCTCTTGGTCGCGCTCGCCGTCACCGCACCCTCGTATGGAGCCGTGCCCTTTGATACGGCGACAGCCAGCCTGCAGGACGCCGCTCGGGAAAGGGTTTGGGATGGCCGTGTGGAGGCGGTAAACCAGGCCACGGTGTCGGCCCAGACATCTGGCAGGATCGCCGAATTGCTCTTCGACGTGAACGACTACGTCGATACAGGCGACGTCATCATGCGTTTTACGGATACCGAGCAACGGGCCGCATTCGCTCGTGCCGAAGCAACGCTCGAGGAAGCGCGTGCGCGCCTGTCGGAGGCACAGCAGGAATTTGAACGGTTCTCGAGAATGATCGAGAACAACAGCATTTCGAAATCACAGTTCGACCAGTCGCGAGCCAATCGAGATGCGGCGCAGGCGCGGTTGAATGCCGCGGTCTCTGGCGTCGAGACCGCCAATGAGCAACTCGAGTACACGGTTGTTCGCGCGCCGTACGCGGGTATTGTCTCGAAGCGGCACGTCGAACTCGGTGAGCTGGTCTCGCCCGGCCAGCCATTAATCTCCGGTTTGTCACTGCAGCAGTTGCGCGTGAATGTTGACGTTCCGCAGAGCATGTTTCACGCGGTTCGCACGATCGGCAAGGCGTACGCCTACGTCGATGGCGAACGCATCGAAGCAGCAAGCCTTACTTTCTCCCCCGTTGCCGACGATGCCGCGAATACGTTCCGCGTTCGCGTGAATCTGCCCGACGGCGCGGCGACGCTCTACCCGGGCATGTTCATCAAAGTCGGTTTTGTGGTCGGCGAGACCAAACGCCTCCTCATACCTAAGGAGGCCGTTGTGCGCCGCAGTGAGCTCAGCGGCGTGTACGTGACCGATGGTGAAAAAGTCTCCCTGCGACAAGTGCGACTGGGTCGACGCTATGGCGAGTCCATTGAAATACTCGCCGGGCTCGCCGAAGGCGAGTCGGTAGCGACCGACCCGGTCCGCGCCGGCATCTGGCTCAAAGAGCAGGCGCAGTAGACGATGTCGGATGATGTGAAGCTCGGTTTTTCCGGGGCGCTGGCCAAGCGCTTCCAGGATTCGAAGATCACCCCGTTGCTGGCGGTGACCGGCCTGCTGATGGGCTTGTTCGCCATCGCTGTGACGCCGCGCGAAGAAGAGCCACAGATCAACGTCACGTTCGCCAACATCTTCGTGCCGTTCCCGGGTGCCAGCCCGGCCGAGGTAGAGAACCTCGTGGCAATTCCGCTCGAGCAAGTGCTCTCGGAGATCGAAGGCGTTAAACACACCTACTCGGTGTCTCGTCCCGGAATGGCAGTGCTGACAGTCCAGTACGAAGTCGGCGAGGAGCGTACCAGTGCGATCGTGCGCCTGTACAACGCCGTCTATTCGAACGAAGACTGGCTGCCACCGGGCAGCGGTGTCATGCGCCCGCTTGTCAAACCGAAAGGCATCGACGACGTACCTACAGTAACGCTGACGCTCTGGACCGAGGACCAGGATCGTGGTGCCCATGAGCTGCAACGCGTGGCGCACGCGCTGGAAGCGGAAATCAAACGCGTGCCGGGCACGCGCGATGTGTACACCATTGGCGGCCCCGACAACGTCGTTCATGTGCAGTTAGATCCACAACGGCTTGCAGCTTATGGCTTGTCGCTTGATGCACTGCGTCATGCGTTGCAAGTGAGCAATGTCGTTTCCCAGGCTGGTGCGGTTGTCACTGACAACCGGCACGTTCCAGTTACCGCCGGCACCTTTCTCGCTGACCGGAAAGACGTGGCCGAACTCGTGATCGGCGTTATCGATGGCAAGGCGATCCACCTGTCTGATGTCGCCGATGTCTCAGCCGGGCCGGACCAGCCCGAACAATACGTGCGTTTCGGTGATGCACCGGCCGTCACGATCGCAATCGCAAGGAAACCCGGCACCAACGCGGCGCGCGTATCAGAGCAGGTCATCGAGCGAGTGGCATCGCTGGAAGGTATCGTGATTCCAGAGGGTATCAATTACACGGTTACGCGCGACTACGGCAAGACTGCCGACGACAAGGCGAAGAAACTGATACAGAAACTCGCGTTTGCGACGATCTCTGTCATCTTCCTTATTTACGTCACGCTCGGTTGGCGTGAAGCTGTTGTTGTCGGGTCCGCGGTCGTTATAACTCTGACATTGACACTATTCGCATCGTGGGCCTGGGGCTTCACGATTAACCGCGTGTCCCTGTTCGCACTGATTTTCTCTATCGGCATCCTTGTCGATGATGCGATCGTCGTTGTTGAGAACATTCACCGCCACATGGCGATGAGCAACAAGATGCTGCTTGAAGCGATTCCGCCCGCTGTCGACGAAGTCGGCGGCCCGACGATCCTCGCGACATTTACCGTTATCGCCGCGCTGCTGCCGATGGCGTTCGTCACGGGTCTCATGGGGCCGTACATGAGCCCGATTCCGATCAACGCCAGCATTGGCATGCTGCTGTCGCTGGCCGTGGCCCTGATCTTTACGCCGTGGGCGAGCCAGAAGCTGCTGCCGCAAACGCAGCATGATGAAAAGGAAGACAAGTCTGCCGTATGGCTGGACCGCTTCTTCCGGCGTGTCGTGGGACCGTTTCTGCGCGGCCGTGACGGACGCAAGGCCCGTGCCTGGCTCGGCGGTAGCGTGGTCATCGCGATCCTGCTGGCGATGAGCCTGGTGGGCCTCAATGCCGTCGTCATGAAGATGCTGCCGTTCGACAATAAGTCGGAGTTCCAGGTCGTACTCGATATGCCCGAAGGCACCACGGTCGAGCAGACCGGACGCGTTCTTGACGAAATGGCGGCCTACATAAAGACCATTCCCGAGGTTACCGACTACCAGGTGTACGTCGGCACCTCGGCGCCAATCAACTTCAATGGTCTCGTTCGCCAGTATTACCTGCGCGAAGGAGCCAACATCGGCGATATTCAGGTGAATCTCGTCGGCAAGTCCGATCGCAAGCGCAAGAGCCACGAGATCGCGAGCACGGCACGCCCGGCACTTGATGCAATCGGCAAGACGTTCGGTGGCTCGGTCAAGGTTGTCGAAGTACCACCGGGACCGCCGGTGCAGGCGCCGCTCGTGGCCGAGGTTTACGGACCCGACTACACGGGCCAGCAGAAGATAGCCCGGGAAGTGCGCGCTGTGTTCGAAAGCACAGACGACATCGTCGATATTGACGACAGTGTGGAAGCGACAGCGCCGCGCATCGTGGTGTCAGTCGACCGCAACAAGGCTGCGTTGCTTGGCGTATCACAAGCCAGTGTCACCCGGGCGCTGCAGACTGCGCTGAGCGGCGAAGACGTCGCTTACGTGCGCGACGGCTACCAGAAATACCCTCTCCCTGTGCGACTGGAACTTACCGTAGCAGACAAGTCGGAGCTCGACAGCCTGTTGATGCTTCGCGTGGCTGGCCATGGTGACTCTCTCGTCCCCCTTACCGAGATCGTCAACGTCCACGACAGCGAATGGGAGCAGACCATTTATCACAAGGATCTGCTGCCAGTCGTATTTGTCACGGGCGACATGGCCGGCCGTTTTGACAGCCCGTTGTACGGCATGTTCGACATGGTCGGTGACATTGATCTGGAGCAGTACTTCATCAGCCAGCCGGAAAATCCGTACGACTACAGTGTTAAGTGGGACGGTGAGTGGCAGATCACGTATGAGACATTCCGCGACATGGGCATCGCCTATTCGGTCGGACTGATCCTGATCTACCTGCTGGTCGTGGGGCAGTTTCGATCCTACGTCGTGCCGCTGATAATCATGGCGCCGATTCCGCTGACTATCATTGGCGTCATGCCGGGGCACGCGTTGTTCGGCGCCCAATTCACGGCGACATCCATGATCGGCATGATCGCGCTCGCCGGCATTATCGTGCGCAACTCGATACTACTTGTTGACTTCATCAACCAGGAAGTCGCTGCTGGCGTTGATTTCCAGGAGGCCGTGATCCGTGCCGGCGCCGTGCGCGCAAAACCGATCGCATTGACAGCTGCAGCGGCCATGCTCGGTGCGTTCTTCATACTCGATGATCCGATATTCAATGGACTCGCAGTGACATTGATTTTCGGCATCCTCGTATCGACGGTATTGACCCTTGTTGTTATACCGGTGCTTTACTATGCTTTCGGCTACACCAAGGAGTAGCGCCGCGCTTGAAAAACTCGCTGATTGCACTGTCAAGAGACGCGCTGAATAGTCTGCGCGATCTCGCGCCGATCGTCCTTGTCATTGCAGTTTTTCAGGTCTTTGTCATCAGGCAACCCGTTTCCGGGTTCCTTTCGCTCGTTATCGGAGGCCTGCTCGTCGTAGCAGGCCTTGCGTTCTTTATATTCGGCCTGCGGATCGCATTATTTCCGATTGGTGAGAACCTCGCCCATGCGCTGGCACGCAAGGGCAGTGCGATCTGGCTCTTCGTTTTTTCTTTCGTCCTCGGCTTCGGCACCACCATCGCCGAGCCGGCTTTGCTTGCGGTTGCGCAGGAAGCGGCGAGTGTCGCCGTTGGGGCCGGCGTTATCGACGACACACCGGAGGCTATCAAGGGCTATGCCACCGGTCTGCGTCTGGTCGTCGCGCTATCGGTAGGCGTCGCATTGTTACTCGGTGTGCTGCGCATCCTGGCGAACTGGTCACTGCCGGTGATGATCATCGGTGGTTACGTGCTTGTCGTTATCATCACGACCATCGCGCCGCCGGAGATCGTGGGCGTCGCCTACGACTCGGGTGGCGTCACGACGTCGACGGTCACTGTCCCCCTGGTAACGGCACTCGGCGTAGGGCTTGCCAGTTCCTTGCAGGGCCGTAACCCGATGACCGACGGCTTTGGTCTCATCGCATTTGCGTCGTTGACACCTATTCTTTTTGTTCTGCTGTACGGGATTGTTCTGCAGTGGATCTGATTTCCGCCAGCCTGGGTTTTGTCCTCGCCAGCGCGAAAGACGTCGCGCCCATTGTCTTGTTCCTGTTCGCGTTTCAGATATTCGTCATCCGGGCGCGGATACCAAACTTGCGGCAAATCCTGGTTGGCTTCGTCTTTGTAACCGTTGGGCTGGGCCTGTTCCTGGTCGGCCTCGAACAGACGCTGTTCCCGCTGGGCCGTCTCATGGCGCAGCAGCTTACAAACCCGGATTTCCTGGAGGAGGTCAGCGGTCATGTAGGTGCGGCCCTGGTCTGGCAGGATTTCTACTGGGTGTACCTGTTCGCGGCGGCTATCGGTTTCGCCACAACCCTCGCCGAGCCCGCGCTCATGGCCGTTTCGATCAAGGCCAACACGGTATCCGGTGGCGCGATCGGTGTCTGGGGTCTGCGGGTCGCCGTTGCGATTGGTGTCGGTGTTGGGGTCAGCCTTGGCTGTTATCGAATTATTACCGGCCTGCCGTTGCAGCATTTCATCGCGGCGGGCTATCTCATTGTCATCGTACAGACCACGGTGGCGCCAAAGATGATCGTTCCGCTCGCCTATGATTCCGGTGGCGTAACGACCTCTACCGTTACGGTGCCGCTGATTACGGCACTCGGGCTGGGACTGGCTGAAGCTGTGCCGGGACGTAGCCCATTACTGGATGGATTTGGACTGGTGGCATTTGCAAGCCTGTTTCCGATAATCTCCGTGCTCGCCTACGGGCAGCTGGCAGCCCGGAAGCAGAGAACGTCCAAGTCCTCAACAGAAGACACAGATTTGCCAGAGGAAAAGAAACATGCACTTTAAACTGATATTGGCCTTCGTCGAGGACACGAAAACCGACGCCGTCATGAAAGCAGCGCGCGAAGCGGGTGCGACGGGCTGTACGGTCATCAACAATGCGCGTGGCGAGGGACTCGAGGCGAGCAAGACGTTTTTTGGCCTGACGCTGGCCACGCAGCGTGACGTGATCCTGCTGCTTGTCGAGAAGCACCTGGGCAGGCACATACTTGAACATATCGGCGAGGTGGGCGAGTTCGACGCCAAGCCGGGAACCGGAATAGCCGTTATGATTGACGTCGAAGATGCGGTCGGCGTCGTGCATCAGGCGGCAGAACTCACCGAGATTGTGGAGGATAGTCTATGACCGGCCAAAAATGGGGATGCGTGCGTGACTGCATGAAGACCGAAGTCACCGAAGTTGACGGTCGACTGGATGTACTGTCCGCGATGAAGGTCATGAAACAGGTTAACGCGACCAGCCTGATCGTCAAACGCCGTGACGAGGACGACGAATACGGCCTTTTGTTATTCTCCGATATCGCCAAGAAAGTAATCGGGGAGGACCGGGCGCCCGAGCGCGTCAACGTCTACGAAGTCATGGCCAAGCCCGTGGTGACCGTCAGGCCTGACATGCACATCCGCTATTGCGCACGGCTATTCGAGAACATCGGGATCGGACACGCGCCCGTTGAGGAGAACGGCAAAATCATCGGCATGGTGAGTTACTACCGACTCGTATTGTACGGCCTGCCCAAACTCGATTAGAGCGGCTCGAATCTCGCCTGGAAGAACCTCAGGTACTCGGGTTCGTACACCATCTTCAGGCCACGAATTTCATCGCGCCGCTCGTAGACATCGATAATGGCCTCGGCAACAACGTCCATGTGTGCCTGGGTATAGACACGGCGAGGAATCGTCAGTCGAACGAGCTCAAGTTTCGGATGACGGTTCTCACCCGTGATCGGGCTGCGGCCCGCCGACACATTTCCGCGTTCCATTGTCCGGATGCCAGCTTCTATGAAGAACTCGGCGGCCAGTGCCTGCGCGGGGAAGTCGTCCTGGTCAATGTGCGGCAGGAACTGGCGCGCATCGATGAATATTGCATGTGAACCGATCGGCTTGACGATCGGTACGCCAGCGGCCTGGAGCTTGAGACCCAGGTAGCGGACCTGGCCAATGCGAGCGGCCATGTGTTCCTCGGTTACTGCCTCGCGGATACCCTGTGCCATGGCCTCCATGTCGCGGCCGGCGAGTCCGCCGTAGGTGTGCAAGCCTTCGTAAACGACCACGAGGTTTTGCGCCTTGCGGAACACGTCGTCGTCATTGCAGCAGAAGAAACCGCCGATATTGACGAGCGCGTCCTTCTTGGCCGACATCGTGCAGCCATCGGTCATGTCGCATATCTCGCGCAGGATCTCGCGAACCGGCTTGTCCGCGTAGCCTTCTTCGCGCTCGCGAATAAACCATGCGTTTTCAATCGTGCGGGTCGCGTCGAGCATGATCGGGATGTCGTGCTTGTCGCAGTACGTCCGTAGCTCCCGCAGGTTGGCCATCGAGAAAGGCTGACCACCCGCCATGTTCACGTTGCCTTCGAGGCTGATGTACGGAACGTGGTCGGCGCCGACTTCCTGTACCAGTGCATCGAGCTTGGCGAGGTCGACATTGCCTTTAAACGGGAAGTCGCTGGCAGGATCGTGCGCTTCATCGACAATGACGTCGACGAATTTGCCGCCGGCCAGCTCCTGGTGCAGGCGTGTTGTCGTGAAGTACATGTTGCCCGGCACATGGTCGCCTTCCTTGATCAGGATCTGCGACATCAGGTGCTCGGCACCACGTCCCTGGTGGGTCGGTACCAGGTGCTTGTAGCCGTAGTACTCCTGGACAACCGCCTCGAGGTTGTAGAAGTTCTCACTGCCCGAATAAGCCTCGTCGCCCAGCATCATGCCGGCCCATTGCCGGTCGCTCATGGCGGAGGTGCCGGAGTCTGTCAGCAGGTCGATATAGACGTCGCGGCTGCGGGTCAGGAAGGTGTTGTATCCGGCCTCAGCGATCGCTTCGAGTCGTTCCTCGCGCGTGGTCATGCGCAGAAGCTCGACCATCTTGATCTTGTACGGCTCGGCCCAGGTGCGTTTCTTCGGTGTCTGCTCGTTCATAGCGCGGAACATAAGGTTTCCGCGCCATTCTTGCGATACGTAAAACTACGGCGCTTGCCGCCGCAATTCCCGCAGCTGGGCCCTGTCGACCTTGCCCGGGCCGGTGCGGGGAAACTCCGCCACCACGGTGATACTGTGCGGCACTTTGAACCCGGCGAGCCGTGACCTGCACCAGGCAAGCAAGGCTTCCGGCTTTGCCTCAATACTGCGGACGAATGCCACCGCAACCTTGCCGAGCCTGTCATCGTTGTCGGCGAGCACGACGACCTCGCTGACCAGTGGGTGCGCTTCCAGCGTTGCCTCGATCTCCGCTGGGTGGATATTCTCGCCGCCACGAATGATCACATCGTCACGGCGTCCCAGCACCCGCACACGCCCCGACGAAGTGATCTCGCCGACGTCATCAGTTTTCAATTGGCCGCTGGCGGCAGGGCCGTCAACGACGAGACGACCGTCCGCATCGGCGCTGACCCGCACCCAGCCCAGCGGGGGAATCCCGGCGTGGAGCGGGGCAAGGTCCCCGGGCTGCCGGGTTGCGACCTGCGAGGCGGTCTCGGTCATGCCCCAGCTCAGCGCGACCGGCAGGCCCGCGCTCCTGCAGCGCTGTAGCAATCGCTCGCTGCAGGCCGCCCCGCCGAGCAGAATCGCCCGCAGCTCGGGTGGGAATTTGTTCTCGCCGCGACTGTCCAGAACAGAATCGAGCATCGCAGGCACGAGGGAGACCAGGCTGACCTGCCCGCTATCCAGGCGCTCGCCAACGTCACTGGCGTCAAAGACAGGCATGAGTTCCACGGCGGTACGGTTGTGCAGGCTGCGAAATAACGCGGCCAGTCCGCCGATGTGATTCATTGGCAGGCAGACGAGCCAGCGGTCATTCTCCCGCCGTCCCAGTCGCAGGTTCGAGCCCAGCGTGTTGAACCAGAGCTGCTCCAGTGTGAGTTCCACGCAGCGGGGTGTGCCACTGCTCCCGGACGTGCAAAGTCTGAGCATGGCTTGCCGGAGGGGCCATTCTGTGGGAGACGTTTGTGTATTCTCACCCGGCGCCAACAAGTCGCTGGCGCGAGGCGACCAGTGTGCGTCGCAGCCGAGAATGCCGGCGTCGCGCTCACGTTCCGCGCCTGGCTGCCGGTGATTGAGTGGTGCCGCAATGGCGCCCAGACGCCAACATGCGAACAGCGCTGCCAGCCAGGCAGGGCCGGGCACACCTTCGAGGGCGACAACGGATCCGGGCCCGGCGCCCATGCTGCGCAATTGCTCCACGCCGCGCGAGGCGGCCACATCCAGTGCCGCAGCCGTAAGCTTCGTGCCAATGTCTGCAATGACCGCCAGGGCACCTGGTTGGGAGCGCGCAAATCGCTGCAAGAGGTCCGGGAGCGCCTTGATCATGGGCCTGCGCATATGGACTCCAGATCGTCCTCGCGCAGGCCGAGGCAGCCGAGACCGTTCCCGGCGGGCATCAGCAGGCGATCGGGTTGCAGCACCGGTTCGTCCGCAAGGTGGGTCAGCCCTGGGGCATGTAGCCCGTGCGGCCACGGTGAGTCGGGACACATTGCGTCAACCGCCGCCGCAACGTGCATGGTCGCCAACCTCCCGACTGTGCCGTCCATTGCGTGAGTGACGCAGGCGCCGATGCCATACTCGGCCGCCGCAGCAGCCAGTTGCAACGCACCGTGGAGGCCGCGATACATGGGTTTGATGACTATTAGCTGGGCCGCGCCAACACGCGCGGCTTCGCCGACGGCCTCTGCCGATACGGCGCCTTCGTCGAGGGCAACCGGGACGTTCACGCGATCGCGCAGCCACACGCAACTGTCCAGGTCACCGGGTGGAAACGGCTGTTCCACGAAACAGATCGAACCTTCCGGCGCTTGTCGCAGGAAGCCAAGCGCCGTGTCCCGGTCCCAGCTGCCGTTTGCATCAATACGGATACTGGTCGAACCATCACTCGTATCGAACAGGCACTGCAACAGGCCCATGGCGTCAATCGCCGGACCCTGGGCCTTGAGTTTGAAGTTGTGGTGCCCGTCGCCCAGGAGCTGCAGAGCCTCATTCTCATCGGCGACCAACAGGCTGTTGCTGAGTGCCTGTGGTCGTGCAAATCCGAGGTACTCGACCAGGGACATATCCCGACGTCGTGCCTCGAGGTCGGCCAACGCGGTTTCTGCCGCGAACAATGCTTCTACCGGCGCGCCCGGATCGGCTTCGCGATGATCCAGCAGTGACTGGACAGCGTCAGGACGAGACAGGAATTCCTGAAGCACGGCGGGACCGGAGCCAAATCCTTCCAGAGCACGCGCCTCACCCAGGCCAACATGGCCGGCTTCGTCGTGAAGCCGCAGGACAAAGCCGCGGCCGGCGGGGAGGCGGGCAGAGTAGGCCAGGACCTCCCAGCGTGTGATCACGTCAACACGATGCCCGCGCTGAGCAGGATAGAGAAGGCCAGTTCCGCGACAGCGGTCTTCTTAAGGAGGCCGTTGAGTTCCTGGCCGTCGAGCAGGAACGCTTCCCGGGACAACTGCAGCAGCCACGGCGCCAGCGCCAGCGGCGCGAGCCAGCCTATTCCGGCACCCGGTACGAACAATGCGACGAGGACGACAAGTAGTGCAGCGCAAACGACGAGGCAAACATACTGGCCACGTGCGAAGGCCTCTCCGTAGCGCACCGCCAGCGTGCGTTTCCCGGCGAGTCCATCTCCCGCACGATCGCGCAGGTTGTTAACTGCAAGCACCGCCGTGGCCAGGCAGCCCAGGATAGCTCCGCCCAAAACGGCTGACAGCGACAAGCTGCCGGCCAGCACGAAGTACGTGCCGCCCACGGCGACGAGGCCAAAGAAGACGAATACAAAGAGGTCGGCTATTCCCAGGTAGGCGAGTGGCCACGGTCCGCCCGTGTAGGCGACCCCGCAAATGAGGCTCGCCAGCCCGATAATGACGACGGGCCAGCCGGCAACTGCTGCGAGATAAATCCCCGCGGCCATCGCTATCGCGAAGGTGATGCCTACGCCGGCCAAGACCTGCCGAGGAGGTAGCCAGCCGTTCGCGCAGGCCCGCAGCGGTCCCAGGCGCTCTTCACCATCCGCGCCCTTTTTGAAGTCGGCAAAGTCGTTGTACAGGTTGGTGCCGATCTGGATGCAAATGGCACCGATCAGTGCCGCGAGCAAAACCGGAATGCTCAAGGGGCCAACCTCTGACGCGAGCGCTGCACCGAGCAGCACCGGCGCTACTGCGACCGTAAGGGTCTGTGGCCTTGTGGCCAGCACCCAGGCTTGTGCGACGGTAGGCTTCACGGCAGGCGTTTGAACTTCTTGAAATCCGGTTGGCGCTTCTCCAGGAATGCGTTCTTGCCTTCCTGACCTTCCTCGGTCATGTAATACAACATCGTGGCGTTGCCAGCGAGTTCCTGAATGCCGGTCTGGCCATCGCAATCGGCATTGAACGAGGCCTTAAGGAAGCGCAGGGCAATGGGCGACATCGTGAGCATCTCGCGGCACCATTGCACCGTTTCGTCTTCCAGCTTCTCGAGTGGCACCACGGTATTCACGAGGCCCATGTCATAAGCCTCGTCTGCCGAGTACTGGCGACACAGGTACCAGATTTCCCGTGCACGTTTTTGCCCGATGTGCCTGGCCAGGTAGCCGGCGCCATAGCCGCCGTCGAAGCTCCCGACCTTGGGGCCGGTCTGGCCGAATACCGCGTTGTCAGCAGCGATCGTCAGGTCGCAAACCACGTGCAGCACGTGGCCTCCACCGATGGCATAACCGGCGACCATCGCGACGACGGGCTTCGGCAATGTGCGAATCTGGCGCTGCAGGTCGAGGACGTTGAGCCTGGGTACGCCTTTCGGGTCCACGTAGCCGGCCTCGCCGCGGATGCGCTGGTCGCCACCGGAACAGAAGGCACGTCCACCGTTGCCGGTCAGGATGATGACGCCGACATCGGGATCCTCGTGTGCGAGCTCGAAGGCCTCGCGCAGTTCGAAAAGGGTCTCGGGTCGGAACGCATTGTGTACGTCCGGCCGATTGATGGCGATCTTGGCAATGCCATCGGGCGACGTGAAAAACTCTATGTCGCTGTATTCCTTAACCCGATTCCATACCACGCTGTCCGGGGCTGGCTCGTTTTCCATTGTTTGTCTCCAAGTGAAATGCTTGATCGAGCCTGCTGGTCACTGCGGCGCTGATCTCTTTGTGAATATAGACGTTGTGTGCGCGATCAACCATGATTTCGGCGATACGTGGTCCTGGCAAGGGTGCGTCGAGGAACCGGGTCAGCTCGTCGATCGAGGTGCAACGAGACGCCTCGATTCCAAATGCTGCGGCTACCGCCAGGATGTCTGTTTGCTGAGGTGCCAGGAAGTACTTCTCGAAAGACTCTCCCGCCTGACTGATTGGCAGAAACTCGAATATGCCGCTGCCGCTGTTGTTGATCACGACCATCTCAAGATTTCGCCGATCGGCAGCGACCGCCAGCGACCCCAGGTCGTGAAGGAATGCCTGGTCACCCACCAGCAGGCGTACCTGCTTGTCGGGGTCGTGCGCGGCCACACCGGCCGCCGTGGCGATTAATCCGTCGATGCCGTTGACACCGCGATTCACCAGGCACGTCGTGTCCGACTCCAGGTGAGTGACATAGGTATCGACGTCGCGAACGGGCATTCCCGACCCAAGCACCAGGCTTGAGCCTGTTGGCATTGGGGTCACGACGCGTGCGACCGCGCCTTCCCATAGCCCGGCGTCGCGTGTCGCGTCCTCGAGCGCCGAAAAAGTGAGCCGTTCCGCGGCTTGCCATTGTTGCAGCCAGGGGCCCGGTTGCCGACTTTGCGATTCATCTGCCTCACAACTGGCGAGCAGCTGGCGCCAGCTGCTCGGGATGATCTGTGGCGCCCGGCCGAGCGAATGGGCCTGGCCGTCAGTGCTCAGGTGCAGGACATTCGTGTCGTGGTCTTCGAGGTTCTGCAGCCAGGTAAAAAGAGTCTTGGATGTCGGCATGCGCCCAACGTGCAGGACGAGCTCGGGACGAAGTGCCTCACGAGTCGGCGCGGAGCGTAAGAACAGGTCGCAACCGTGCACGAGACCGGATGTTTCGGGGCCGCGGCTTCTAAGTCCGGACGCGATGTCTGCGAGCACCGGCCACCCGCGCCGCCGGGCCAGTGAAACCAGCGATTCCACAGCTCCCCGGGACTCCGGGTGCGCTTCCTGCACCGGCCCTATTACAAGGGCACCGCGCGCGACATCCGGAAGGGGGATGGGATCACAGGGCAGCGCTTCAGGACGTGCGGTCGAAACAGCTGGAGGCTCCAGGTCCACCGTCGTCGGCGTGGCTTCCCACAACGGCTCACGGAAGCCGATATTCAGTTGTACCGGACCGGGCTTGCCGCTGCTCGCGGCCACGAGAAGTTTGGTAAGGCCGTCGAGTTCCTCTATCGCGGAAGGATCGTCGGCTGCGCCTATTTCTAACCGGCCTTTTACGTGATTCGCAAAAAAACCGTCCTGCCGCGTTGTCTGCGGAGCGCCAATGCCCAGGTGTTCCGGAGGACGGTCCGCGGTGATTAGTACGAGTGGCACCCCGGACTCCCAGGCTTCGATGACCGCGGGCAGGTAATGGGCCCCGGCACTGCCGGATGTACAGATTAGTGCGATGGGTGCCTGCGTGGCCTTGGCCCAGCCCAACGCGAAAAAGCCGGCGCTGCGTTCGTCCAGGATAACCTCAGTCGGAACCCGGGCACTGGCGATAGCCATTACCAGGGGCGTGTGGCGGGAGCCGGGCGAAATGACAAAGCCGGCGCAGCCGCCGTCGATCAGCTGCGATACAGCCTGCCGGGCAAATTGGGCATTGCGTTTTGCGACGCTGTCATTGTCCAAAGCGCTGTCCACGAATCACGGCGCGCATGTTGTCGAACTTGGCCTCGGTTTCCGCCCACTCCTCCTCGGCAACGGATCCCCGGACAATGCCGGCTCCCGCAAGTGCGACGGCGCGTTCCGCCGAGATCCACAGCGAACGAATCGCGATCGCGGCGTGCAGGTCTCCGTTCCCGGCCAGCCAGCCAAATGGCGCAGCAAACCAGCCACGGCTGTACGGCTCTATGTACTGCAGGGCCTGCTGTGCGGCGCGCTGCGGCAGACCGCCGATCGCGGCCGTGGGGTGCAGGTCCGAGAGGATCTGCAACGGGTCGACGCCGCGGCGCAGTTCCCCGCACAGAGGTGTTTCCAGGTGGCTCACGCTGCCTGACTGCCGTACTCGCAAGGGGCCGGGGCGAATATCCCGTACCAGGGGTCCGAGTTTGGTCACCAGGCCGTCCGACACCAACGTATGCTCTTTCGCGAGCTTGCTCGATGCGAGGAAGTCTTCGAGTGACGCATTGCGCTCACGTGTCCCAGCCAGGGCGTGCGTCGTCAACGTGCCGTCCTGCACCTTCAACAAGGTCTCGGGCGTTGCACCGATGAACATGGAATTGCCGCGATCCATGCTGATAGAAAAGCCGGTTCGATCGACCGCGAGGCCGGACTGCCACGTACTGGCGAACGGCGAAAAAGGCTCGTGATCAGGGCCGAATGTGAGGCGTCGACTGACCACCAGTTTTTCCAGATAGCCATCCTGGATTCCTGTCAACGCCTGTTGAACCCGTTGCTGCCAGGTTTCCCTGCCATCCAGCGGTGATTCCAGGAGACGCGGCTGGCAGCCATGCGGCATGCGTAGCCCCGACGAACTCGTTGCAGATTTAAGCCGCGATACCAGCTCGCGCCGCAAGCTTGCATCCGCGCAATAAAGCAGCACATTGTTCCCGTCCGCGACCAGCAGTGCCTGCGGCATCCAGCAGAACGACGCGGTTTCACTCTCCCCGATCTCGAACGCACCCGGGCGTTCATCGGTCTCGCCGAGTACGAACAGGCCCAGCGGCAGTCGCATCGCGACTCGTTCCGGTAGCTCAAATTCTTCGGCGGCCTCGCGCACCGCGCTGTTGAGGTCATGGAAGCTGACACTGCCGCTTTCGCCGAGTGCGGCGAAACGCGTACGCCCGCCGTCACTGGCCCAGAGAAAACGTCGGTCGAACAGATCGTCCACGGCGGTTACGGCGAGCCACGGGTCCAGACCGTCGAGCCGTACGACCGTTGAGGTTGGCCTCAGTGAGGCCCGGACAGCAGCCGGCACAGGCTGTACTGCCGCGCCGCCCTGGGGGCAGTGCAGGGCTGTGGCCTCAAGGGGGCCGGCCTTGTTCGGTCGCGTCGTCATCGTGTCGTTGATTATCAGTCAGAAACAGCCAATCTTCCAATTGCGTGACCCGTGAAGGGCAGCAGTTGGTCGTGGCCTTAGCGGCGGCTCTCTCGCCGCTCAACGCGGGACAGCTCACGGGGGTGCCTGGCGCGCCGGCGACCGTCCATATAGTGCGAGATCGTCATGACAGGATGCCGCAGCAACATGCGAGGCCCGGCGTAGCGCATGATTTTTTTCGCCTTCGCCCGGAACTGGGGCTTATAGCAGTGAACCGGGCAATTGGCGCAGGTCGGTTTGTCCTCGCCGTAGGGACATTTTTGCAGGCGTACTTCGGCATAGTCGAGGAACTGCGAACAGTCGTCGCAGAGGTCGGCGGCATCGTGGTGGGCAGAGCAATAAATACCGACCATCTTGGCCATGGTCCGAAATTCTCGGTCGACGTGATTCATAGAGTTGCATGATAAACCAAGCACCGACCGAGGCCTAAATACGTGATATCCGAGCGTGTGTTCGTACCCGGGGTTGCTAGCATTGCATCGCCCCTCTGGAGGACGCAATGGAACGCACGACACCGAGGCTCAATCGCTGGATCATTGTCACTGGCGCGATCATGATTCAATTGGCGTTGGGCGCTATCTACGCCTGGTCTGTTTTCACCGCACGTCTTACCGCACCGGACGGCAACTATGCATTTTCGGCAAGCCAGACGGCATGGGTTTTCTCAGCCGGCCTGTCGACATTTGCAATTGTCATGGTCCTGGCGGGTCGCATTCTGCCGCGCGTTGGTCCACGCTTGTTGTCGCTCAGCGGGGGTGTACTGCTCGGTGCGGGCTACATTCTGGGTGGCCTGTTCGGCGGGAGTTTCTGGGTACAATTGCTTTGCATCGGCATGCTTGCCGGCGCAGGCATCGGGCTCACCTATGTTGTTCCGATTTCGGTGTGCGTCAAGTGGTTTCCCGATAAGAAGGGAATGATCACCGGATTGGCCGTTGCAGGTTTCGGATTCGGTGCAACGATCTGGGTCAAGCTCGCGGGCTCCTGGTTTGGTGGCTTGCTCAATACGACAAACGTCTTCGGCCTTCCCGGCGTGCAAAGTGTGTTCGTCATCTACGGCATGGCGCTCGCGAGTCTCGTGATCCTGGGCAGCATGGTCATGATCAACCCGCCTGAGGACTACCAGCCGGCGGGCTGGACGCCGCCGACGTCGGTCAATGGCGACCACGAAGGTGCGGTCGAATTCCGCGCACGTGACATGCTCGCGACGCGGCAGTTCTACATGCTGTGGTCGGTATTCATGTCCGCAAGCGTTGCGGGCCTGATGGTGATCTACTGCATCAAATTGTTCGGCATCGATGCGCTGGAGCATAACGGCGTCGTCAATGCGGGCGCGATCACCGGGACGGCCATGGCGTGGTACGCGATTTTTAACGGGCTGGGTCGTATCGCCTGGGGCAGCATCTCGGACAGGCTGGGCCGCCGGCCGACGATTATCCTGATGTCCGCACTGCAGGGCATCACGATGCTCTTGACGTACCACGTGTTCATCTCTTTCGGGATGGTCTACGGCTTTATCTTCGCCGCTGCGCTGATCGGCTTTAACTACGGTGGCGCATTCGCCCTGTTCCCGGCTATCACAGCGGACTACTTCGGCAACAAGAACGTTGGCAGCAACTATGGCTGGATGTTCACGGCATACGGCGTCGCCGGTCTTGCCGGTCCATTGCTGGCTGGCTATTTCAAGGACGCCGCCCAGGGTGCTGCACAACCATCAGTCTGGATGACGCCGTTCATCATTGCAGGTGTCGTCTGTCTGCTGGGTGCCATTGTGATGACGTTTACAACACGGCCTCGCAGTACTGACGAGACGACGTCCGCAGACTTTCGTCCTGCGTCAGTCCGTGTGGGCGCCTAGCCCGCCAGCGCCTGGTCAAGGTCGGCGATGATGTCGTCGATGTGTTCGATACCGATGCACAGGCGGATCATGTCGGGCGTAACGCCGGCCGCGCTGAGTTCCTCTTCGGACAGCTGACGATGTGTGGTCGACGCGGGGTGCGCCGCCAGCGACTTTACGTCGCCTATGTTCACGAGGCGCAGGAACATCTTTAGCGCGTCGTAGAATTTCACGCCCGCATCGAAGCCGCCCTTGATGCCGAAAGTAAGCAAAGCAGATGGCTTGCCGTTCGTGTATTTCTGCGCGAGGTCGTAGTAGGGCGAGTCGGGGAGGCCTGCAAAGTTCACCCACGCGACTTGCGGGTGGTCCTTGAGGTAGTGGGCGACAGCGAGTGCGTTGTCGCAATGCCGTTCCATGCGCAACGGCAGGGTCTGCATGCCTTGCAGGATCAGGAACGCATTCATCGGGCTGATCGCCGCGCCGGTATTGCGCAGCGCAACGGTACGCGCCCTGCCTATGTAGGCCGCGGCGCCAAGTGCTTCCGTGTAAACCACACCGTGATAGGAGGCCTCCGGCTCGTTGAGCATGTGGAATTTCTTCGGGTGATCGGTCCACGGGAACTCGCCTCCGTCAACGATGACACCACCCAGCGAATTGCCGTGGCCGCCCATGTACTTGGTCAGCGAATTGACGACGACGTCGGCGCCCCAGACGAGCGGTTTGATCAAGGCCGGCGTCGCCACCGTATTATCGACGATGAGCGGTACACCATGCTCGTGCGCCATATCAGCCAGCGCTTCGATATCGACCACATTGCCGGCCGGGTTGCCGATGGATTCGCAGAACACGGCGGTCGTGTTTTCATCGATGTGTTTCGCCATGCTCGCCGGACTGTCGTCTTCGGCAAATCGTACCTCGATGCCCTGCCGCGGCAGCATGTGTTTGAACAACGTGTATGTGCCGCCGTAGAGCAATGGCACCGATACGATGTTGTTGCCTTGCTCCGCAATATTCAGGATGGAGTAGTTAACGGCAGCGCTGCCGGCNCTAAGACCAAGTCCGGCGATGCCCTCTTCGAGTTCGGCACAGCGTTGCTCGAGTACAGCGGTCGTGGGATTCATGATCCGCGTGTATATGTTTCCCTCAACCTCTAGATTGAAGAGATCCGCGCCGTGCTGGGCATCGTCAAACTCGTAGGCAACCGTCTGGTAGATTGGCACCGACACGGCTTTGGTTGTGGCATCGGACTTGTAGCCTGCGTGAATGGCGAGTGTCTGGTCTTTCATTACTTCTCCTTAAGGCCGAGCGGATCATCGGCGTCGATTCCAGGCATGAACTGTTGTTTGCGGTCGACGTTGGTTACACCGTAAACGAGCCCCAGCCAGTTGTTGACGACAGCCTTTGCGGTGTCGCCCCAGGTATTGTCGAGCAGTCCTGCAAGGTCCTGTTCGAGCGTGTCGTCGAACCCGTCGCGTGACGCACGTGCCTGCAAGGCCAGTTGCAACTGCGCCGCAGCGTATTCCTGTGCCTGGTCACCAAAGTAGTGATCGGGAAAGGGCGGTGAGGACTCGCGCTCGCCGCTGGCGAACCGCCGTAGCTCACGCCGGTATTCCTTGAGCAGGCTTGCGACGTCGTACTCGGGATGGCCCTGCATATAAATCACGCGGAATTGGTCCGGACTTGCGGCGAGGTGCACGCCGCCCTCACGGCTATCTGCGAGGACCGTAAGTCCGGCCGCTTCGAACTGCTCTCGAGAGATGTCGTTGTAACGCGAATGCGGAATGTCAAAGCGCGTGTTGATCTCTCGCAGCAGCGGATGGCCGGGCGAGCTTACGCGGTGGCTGTAGACACCCCATCGCTTGTCGGGCAGCGGCTGGCGTTCGATGCCGTGCAAATGTTTGAGAAGTGCGTGCGTCGCGAGGCAGGAACACAGGATCGAAGCCACGTTGCCCTGTGCCCAGTTGACGACCTCGATCAGCGGATCCCAGAACGGCTCTTCGTCGAGAGCCGGATTGGCAACGTTGGCGCCCGTGATGATCAGCGCGTCCAGCCCTTCCTTGCGCAGGCTTTCGAAGTCGGCGTAGTACTCGTCAATGTAATCGAGCGTCTGCTGGCTACGCGGCAAGCCAGGCAGGGAAAAGGGGTAGACGAAGAACTGCGCGATGCGGTTACAGCCACCGACGAGTCGAATGAACTGGCGTTCGGTTGCCTGCAAAGCCGCATCGGGCATCATGTTCAGGAAGCCGATGTGCAGCTCGCGGATATCCTGATGTTCAGCTCGATCGAGCGACAGGACCTGGTGCCCTTGGGCACGCAGCTGCTCAAAGGCGGGTAGCTTGGAGTGTGCGACGAGTGGCATGAGCTATGCCGGCACGGAGATCGAGAGTTTTTTGGTCACGGTGAATACCACAAGAGGATTCTGTGACGAAGCATCACAGATTCATACCTACTTCCGCAAATCTGATGCGGTACCGTCAGAAACCCGCACTACCTCGTCGACTGCTAAGTGGCACCACTTAGCGTACTGTGGGTGACCGCAATTGGGTCGAACGCCGGCAGCGAGTAAAATTTCCGCCATGAGGCCGTCCCAACAGGTTTGTGAGCTCGCCATATCTGTTCCCGGGGCCACGTGCGACGAAATGTTGCATACGCTGTTGGCGAACCTGACAGCCGTGTTGGGCGCGCGGCGCGCTTACGTCACAGAAATCGTCTGTAAGGGTAAGTCCAGGACAATCGCGTCCTGGGAGGATGGCCAGCGTGGGCCANCAAGGGAATACGTGCTCAAAGGCACGCCCTGCGCGATGGTCATGCGAGACGGGACCCAGGTCTTCGATTGTGAGCTCAGTGAGCGTTTCAAGTTCGACGAATCCAGCATGGGTTTCGGCTGCGACAGTTTTGTCGGAAGCCCCATTCTGGACCGGCATGGGGACAGAATTGGTCAGTTGTGTGTTTTCGCTGCCGAGCCATTAAGCGATTCAGAAATGGCGAGCGCCCTGGTCGCACTGGCTGCTGTACGGGTGTCAGCCGAGTTTGAACATCTTGAGCATCAAACGGCCCTCGCCCGTTCTGAAGCCTACTCGACTGCAATTGTCGCGACCGCAGCCGAAGGTATAGTCACGGTTGACGCCGAGAGCCGAATAGAGTCATTCAATCAGGCAGCGGAGCGGATGTTCGGCTATCGCGCTGACGAAGTTATCGGCGAAGACGTACACGTATTAATTCCGGAGTCGCTTCGTACCAAGCACGCTGGTTACGTTAGCAAGTTCTTTTCGACAGGCGAAGCGAGCATTATCGGAAACGGCCGGGAAGTATCGGCGCAGCGCAAGGACGGGTCGGTTTTTCCAATCCACCTGGCCGCCAGTGAAATCTCTGTCAATAGTGGGCGCGGATTTGCGGGCATCATCAGGGATGTCTCCGACCGGAAAGCAGCTGAAGAGTCTCTGCGGGAGAGCGAGCAACGATTTCGCGCAGTTTTCAATCAGCGGCTACACATGGTGGCCATCATTAATCTGGAGGGTGCTGTTCTCGAGGTAAACCAGGAGTTCTTGGACTTTGGCGGACTAGAGCGCGACGACATCATTGGGTTACGTCTCTGGGAGACAGCCTGGTGGACCGACTCGGAGGAATGGCAACAACGAATTCGCGAGAAGATCGAGTCGACGGCACAGGGAACAAGGGATCGTTTCGAGGCTCCATGCCCTCGTGAAGACGGAGTAATGGCGACGCTGGATTTCTCAATGCGTCCGGTAAAGGACGATTCCGGCCAGGTCTTGTTTCTCGTGGCTGAGGCCCAAGACGTAACGGAACAAAAAGTAGCCGAACAAGAGGCGAGGCAGCACCGTGAGCGAGTCGCACATGTCACAAGGCTTAGTACGCTTGGCGAAATGGCCGCTGGTATCGCACACGAGATAAACCAGCCGCTCACAGCCATATCGCTGTTCGCACAGGCTGGCAAACGCCTCGTCGAGGCGGGCAAGTTGGAGAAGATGGGTGACGTGTGTTTCAAGCTAAACGAACATGCGTTGCGCGCGGCCGACGTTGTTGAGCGCATGCAATCGATGGCACAGCAGGGCGAGAGACTGAAGGAAGTTGTCGATTGTAATGAGCTCATCGAAAGTACTGTCAGATTGGCCGAGTCCGAGGCCAGAATTCATGACATCCAGATTGAGTTCGACAAAGGTAGAAATCTTCCACCGATCTCTGTTGATGGCGTGCAAATCCAACAGGTCGCGCTGAACCTGTTGCGTAATGGCATGGAATCCATGGTGGCGTTGGATCAACGCAGAGACTGTCCGATCAGGATAAGTACTCGGCTTAACGACGATAGCGAGATAGAGGTCGAAGTTACGGACTGCGGCGACGGCGTTCCGGAAAGTCGCATTGACAAACTTTTCACGCCTTTTTCGACGACCAAGAAATCCGGCATGGGTATGGGCCTGTCCATCAGCCAGGCGATTGTCAGGGCGCATGGCGGGCGAATTGATTTCAAAAACAATGAGACTTGCGGAGCAACATTCCGGTTCGCCCTCCCGACCGCAAAAGAAGAGAATCAATATGGACGATAAGCAAACAGTGTATGTCGTTGATGATGACGAGGGCGTGCGCGAAGGCCTTAGCCTGTTGCTGGAGACCGTGGGACAGAAGTCCGAACTCTTTGCATCGGCTCTGGAATTCCTGGATGTGTTTGAAGAAGGGCGCGGTGGATGTCTCGTGCTGGATATTCGTATGCCGCGAATGACCGGCCTTGATCTACAGGAGAAATTGATCGACATGGGCTCAAAGCTGCCGGTCATTTTCATTACCGGCCACGGTGATATTCCGATGGCGGTTGAGGCCATGCGCCGCGGCGCGGTGGATTTTATTCGCAAGCCGTTCAGGGAGCATGACCTGCTGGATCGAATAAACGAGGCGCTTGCCGTTGACGATACTGTTCGAAGGCTGGCATTGGACCGGCAGGAGGTTCAGGAAAAACTCTCGTCATTATCAGAACGTGAACGGGAAGTCTTCGAACGGGTCGCCGATGGTGAGATGAACAAGATTATCGCTGCCGATCTCGGTATCAGTGAGCGAACGGTCGAAGTTCATCGCGGTGCCGTGATGAAGAAGCTTGATGTTAGAACGCTCGCGCAACTTGTCAGGATCAAAATAGAAGCTGAACTCATTATTGCAGCGTGACCCTGTCTCGATTTCCTGCCGTGTGAGAGCCGCACATCCTTACGAGGTAGCCCCAATACCGTTGCGACTCAACATTACGTGATAATTCGCCGAATACCTTGGATCAAGGTCGAGCAGCGGCAGTTGAAAAAAGACAGGTTTATGGTTCACGTCATCGATCCGGACCCGGCAATCGCCGACGGATTGGTAACTTTGCTGGATACCTATGGCATTCGGGTTGCGTACTACCCGGATGCTGAATCATTTCTAAAGTCGCAGCCTCGCGCCTGCCGCGGGCGCTGCTGTCTGCTAGTCGATGCGGACCTTCCAGACCTGAGCGGCCCTGCCTTGTTGCAGCAGCTCCGCGATGACTTTGCTCACGTTCCCGTGCTGCTGTTTGTTAGCACCTCCTCTCCCGAGCTGATCGAGGCTGCGCGAAGCTCAAGTCGCGTTAGCGTCATTGAGAAACCGTTCGTCGACGGCGTGCTGATCGACGAACTCCTTCGCTTGCGGCAGAGATTGTAGCCCGCCAACCCCCCCCCATCTGTGGGCAGCCACAGATCGTTACGGGGAACATCCAATTTTCGACTGGAATTGATCGGAGCACGATCTGTCATGGCCAGCAAAAGTTTGCTGACCAGGTAGATAAAACTAGAAATCCGAGGGAGAGAACCGTGAATACTCGATGGCCGACACTAATAGCGTCAGGTCTGCTGCTCGCTTGTATTACGACAGCCAGCGCAGACGATGGAGAGAAAACGCTCAAAGAGATGTCCGGCGGCAACGCCGACAATCAGCTCACGGTTCAGCCGGAGGACATCGGGCATACCGTGGCCGACGCCGAGCACGCGTTTATCGACATGATGAAGTTCTATGTTCCGGTTCAGATGGCCAGCGGCGGTGACGAACCGACTGAACAAGTCTCACCGGGGGTCTACAACAACATTGACGGCACTTTGGTGGAACAGCTTCTCGTTGCGAAGCCGCTGGTAAGCGTCTACGTCTATGGACCGACGATTCCGGTTGACGATACAGCCTTCGCGCACAGCTTCATGGATGTGTTTGCAGCGGTAAGCCTTGACGACGGCCTTACCACGAAGAAGACGAACTTGTCGCAGTCCGCAGTCCAGAGCTCGTTCACTCTCGGCGTGGACGGCGGTGGCGGTGGCGGTGACGTCGATGAGCTGCCGGCCGATCATAACCAGATCGAGATAGACGATGGGGTCATTGCTTTCCATGCACGTGGAATGGAGTATCCCTATACAAATCTATGCACCGACTGCCATGGCCCAACGCTGGAAGGTGGTCACCACCGCGAGCCGTCCTGCTATAGCTGCCATGGCCCCGTGTGGAAAGAAGAGGCACCTGACGGCATCGTCGTCGTATACATCGAGAGAGCGTTTGCGAAAATAGAAAAAAACAAGGTCAAGCTAAAGGTCATAGGTGCAGCTGAAGGCGTCGAGAAGAAGACGACCGCTACGCTGATCAATGGCGTCACCGAAGCCTTACTGGCAACGGAAAAGGTCGAGGATAACGGTAAGTTCAAATTCGAGCTCGAGTACCGCGGAATAGCGCCTTGCACGGTCGCGGTCATTGTCGAGGGCGTCCAGAGCATCGTAGTCCCGGTGGTGGACAAAAAGACAGGCGAGGCGCTCGAAAACTGTGAAGGCGAGCCCCTTGACCTCAGCGTCTACCCCGGAGGCGCCTACAACGTATTCCATGCGACAGCAGGTAATAAAGTGCTGATCGCCTGGCCCAGTCGCTTCTGCGAACAGGGCCAACCGACATATGCGATGGCCTGGGACGGTGACGATGAGGGTTTGAGTCAGGCCCAGCTCGATAAGCGCGATGCCCTTGAAACCCTTCTGAGTATCGATGTCTCGAGAGATCTGTACCTGTCCGACCTCTTTGGGGTCGCCGGTTCGCAGGGCTCGGTCAACTTCGCAGACGAGGGCTATCCGCAGGCTGGTGAAGTCCCGTTCGGATGCGTGTGGACGGCGCGCGGCGTACTTCGCGCAGGCGATGATCCGAGGACCGACGAGGCAGAAGTCACACACATGGTCTGGACAAAAGCCGAACGGCTGACTTCAGGCCGTCGCGACCCCAACCGCATCGAAGTCAAGGGTGTGCAGGGGGCCGGCTTCGTTATCACCTGGCAGGAAGACCCCGACGGGCTGCGTCCCGGCCAGGGCCTTGGCCCGGGTGAAGGCTGGAGCGGCGCGGTTGCGCACGACAAGACCGACGTCTGGTACTCGTTCATTCCATGGGAACAATTCGATCTGGTCGAGAATCAGGAAGCACCGGCAGGTATACCCGTGAACATCGCGGACCATGACCTGTTAGAAACCGGCAGACCGCAAGTGTACGTCCCCATGGCCGTACCAATGCGCCTGACCAACAACGACAAGTGCGTTGCCGACGAGTACGGTCCCGGGGCGATCCCGTCAGACAACAAGGTCTTCAGCTACTGCAACTTTGATACAGCACAAGCCTACGGCCTGCAGGACTTCTGCGCTGACGTTGTGCAGATTCCGACGGGACCCAATGACGATCTGGGGCCTATCTGCGTCAACGCGCAAGGGCTGCCGAACATCGCCAACACCGCGTCGACGCGGCCGCGCACTTCGCTGCAGGGCTATGATTCGGACGGCGATTCTGTAGTTGACAGCGCCTGGGTGATCGTGGCGGCCGAAGAGTCCAAGGGACTTGGTCGGTACGCCTTCCTGCCGGGTGGCACACCCTGCGATGAGGATACCTCTGACGACCCGGATTGCGGTGCCGACATCGGTAAGAACCAGTGGTACTTCAGTTTTGATATGGGTGACCCGGCCACGTCTGCGACGATGAGCCACGCGAACGGCCTGGTGCAGAACCTGGTTAAACAGGGCAACCTGTTGAACCAGCCCGAAGTCGATTGGGTCATGGGCGAGTTCTATCCAGTGATCAACACGTCGTTGATGTGGGACTTCGGTTCGTACAACTACGATATGTACAACACCGAGATCGCCCGTCGCTCGAGCCTGCTTGTGCAGTCCATCGCAAAAGCTGAGGAAAGCTCGAGCGGGATTCTCGCCACACCGTCCTGGAAACAGGGCGCGATGCGGCAGGGAGGTCCCGCCGACACAATGCTGCGGCGTATAGCGTCGACGAACTTCACGCAAAGCATTGACAATAACCCTTACGCCTTCACCAACATGGAGTGTAGTGCAGTAGGTGGTTCTGGCGACTGGATCCTGACCGATGGCTCGAATCCGTACTATCCCGACGGTATCTGCCTGGCGCCCGCGACCAACCTCTCCGGGGTTGTGCCAGATGTCTGCAAGGACGACGGTACCGGAGCGGTGGGAGAGGATCTTTGCCCGACAGTGGCATTCGTCGGGTCGACCTTCGGCCAAGGGAACGTCAACCCGATCCTGCAGGGCTATACCCAGAACGAGGGTAATCAGACGCGCGTGCTCACCTGGCACCAATGCCCATCGGATGGCATAGCGCAGGACACCAGTGAGATGACGGGTGCAGGCTATACGCAATACACCTGCGCCACAGACGGTCGCGATGACGACTTCGCTAACCTGAAGGACCAGAGCTGGTACAACCCGCTCGACGTCTCCAAGGGCCACCGGGGCTTCATCGACGGCGACTTTGTGATGTTCCTGTACGCCTGGTCACCCAACTGGCGCCTTAACGCCAAGGGTAACGATCGCTACGATCTGTACGTGCGGCGGTCCTTCGACGGTGGTCTAACCTGGCAGACGACGCCGAGCGACTTCACGGCCAGCAATGGTGAGTTCTACTCGGGTGACGGCACCGTGACCTGCGAGACCTACCGGTCTCAGGATACGGGAACGTCCGGAGCTCTGGAGCCGCATGTTTGCTACGACTATACCGCTGGCACCGACGAGCAGGCGCGCAATATCACGCAGCACAGCAGAATGCGAACTACGACATTGGATCCGCGTTATGCGCCGACCCCGGCGACCATCGTGGCACCTTGCCTCGACGACACCGATCCGACCGTTGATACGACAGTCATGACTTGTGACGATGGTTCCTCCACGGACCTCGACTCCGACCTGCGCGACCCGAGTCGGTATTTCATGGTCTACGAGACCGGCGATAACTCGACCGTTGCAGTCGGTGAAGCCGAGCCGATGGATCTGTTCTACGGCCGTGCCGAGGACTTCGGCGACGACTATGTAGTCTGGACCGAGACGGACACCGGTTTTGATGCCGATCCAACGAGCGTGTGCTATCCCGCGATGCCGTACGAAGATGCGAAGGTCGTGGGGACAGTCGTCGAGGATTCCGGCTTCTGCAACGAGTTCGACCGCATGAATGCAGGCGGTGATACCCATTCCAGCGAGGCCAACCTCGAGGCCAACCCGGACGGTTCCAAACTCTATGGCGTCTGGACGCAATGGGTGACGGACGACAGTGGTGAGGATGTTATCGACTCCGAAGCCAACGTTCGCCGAATCTGGTGGATCGATGACTACCGTTCGGCAGACGAAACCAACACATGGACATTGCCGGGAACTAATCAGCCCGAGTAGTAGAAACGTGTAAGCGAGAATTCCCTGCCCCATTACCGGGGCAGGGAATTCTCTAACAAGGATCAAACGGTGCCTACCATGTTCACGACCAAGCAATTTGACATTTCAAAGCTCCTGGCGACAGCCGGCCTTGTACTCCTCCAGACGGCCTGCGGCGGCAGCAGTGGCGACGCGTTTGTCCCACCGGTCAACCCGCCGGCCAATCCTCCTGGCGCGCCGGAATTTGCCCAGGTCGTCGCTGGCGACAGTGACAGCACCGAGGTTCTGAATACGATCTCCTGGACACTTGATCCCAACGTAACGGACTACACAGTCTATTGGGACAACGTGCCGGGCGTTACGGAAAACAGCAGCGAGGTCGTCCCCGCCGCGTCAGGGATTCGCTACGTAGTTCACTCCGATGTCGACGTGTTGGCAGGCAATACTTATTACTACCGGGTCCGCGCCACGGCGGCTGGCGGGTCATCCACCCTGTCGAACGAGGTTGCTGGCACGCCGCAACGAAGCGTGACCGGCAGATCGCTCAACGACGTAGCTTGGAACGGGACTGATACTTTGGTCGCCGTCGGCGACAGCGGCGTAATCCTGAGCAGTCCGAACGGTACGAACGACGGCTGGACCGATGTGTCTGTCGCAGGCGTTCCCGAGCCACTGGCCGGGGTGACCTGGGAAGGCGCAAACTCGCAGTTCATTGTCGTGGGTGCCAGCAGCACGGTGCTCACGGGAGACGGAACAAACTGGGTACAGGAAAACCTGAACAACATCGCCGGCGCCAGGAACCTGCAGGATGTGGCCTGGCTCGGAAATCGCTACATTGCCGTGGGCAACAACGGCGCCATCGTTACAAGCAATGCCAACGGCAGCATCTGGACGTTGCAGGACGCTGGCGCGGGTGTCGCGAACACATCATTTAATGCCGTCTCGAGCGACGGCAACACGATCATCGTTGTGGGTTCCAACGGTACGATTCTGAATAGCGCCGATGCGATTACGTGGAACGAACAGGCCAAACCACTCAACAACGACCTGAACGACATTACCTGGGACGGTAGTCAGTTCCTTATTGTCGGATCCAACGACACTGTTCTGACCAGTCCTGACGGGATGATCTGGACAGCACATGTTCCGGGTACATCCAACATCAACTTTGTTGGGGCAACCCAGTGGGACTCGGGACCGCCAGCAAATCCGGTGCATGGAATAGTCGGATCGTCAGGTACGTTTGTTGTCGACCCGGCCGCGGACCCCGGGACAATTATCCGAAGCGGGACAACCGCACAGTTTGGCGCGATAACCTGGGTTGATAACGGTGTCGCAGCCCCGTACTTCATGATAGTCGGCAACGATGGGACGGTCATGACTGTTCAGTACGAGTAGTCGGCGGAACCTGTTTTCGCAAAATGGATGCGGTACCGTCAGAAACCGGTACTACCTCGTTCCATCCCTGATGTCAGGGAAGAGAAGGATGTCGACGCGCTGATTGTTCGCCGCGACCTCGTTCCAGGTCGATGCGGTAACGATTTCAGTCGGAGACGGATACGCAGCGAGTGGATTGGAATTTCCGTGTGAGACGATTTCAAATCGTACGGTGCCGCCGTTTCGCTCATTGGTGAGACTGACGAAGTTCGTAAATGCTACCGACTGTTGTAGCCCACGTTCGTAGGCCTCGCTGGCATCGAAGCCGATCCGGTCACACTGGGCTGCCGGCAAGTCCGGGGCGGCGAGCACGTACTCGGCCGGCCCGGTCATCATCATGCAGAAATCGCCCACGTTTGACTCTATGCGAACCACTCCGCGGAAGTTCAGGGCATTCAATTGCGATGACAACTCGCCGACGATCGCCAGTCTGACATCGCCCAGTGGTTCGTCGTAAAAGTCGAACCTTGATGAGTGGTTGGCGGCCCACTCGAGCGCATCGAGCGCGACGGTGTAGGTTGAATCCAGTGCCTGGCGATACCCGGCGAGCTGTTGTCGCGCCTGCAACGAGTTCTGAGAACCCGTTGCTTGCTGTTGCCCCAGTGCGATTTGCAGGTCTGCATTCTGTTGCCTGAGCGCAGCACTATCCTGCAGGGTCAACCAGTACAGCCATGCGAATAAAGCCACGAACACAGCGAGCAGTGCTGCCGCGACAGTCGCGAACGTTGCTGCATGCCTCGTGAGCCAACCCGTCTTGCTGCCTACGACGTCTTTCGCAGGTGTACGGATTTCATCGGCGACGCGTGCGGCGATTTCGTCCTGGCTGTCGCGTAGGTCGCGGCGCATGATGGCGCGTTGCTGGTCGAATAACTCCTGTATGAGTATGCCCAGGTCATGGTCAAACTTGTCCAGCGCCGGATACTCGCCGCTCGCTCTGTCCTCGTCGACTTCCTGGTAGTGTTCGCGGCGCTCAGCGTCTTCGCCGATGACACGCAGGGACTCCAGAACCTTCGAAAGCTCGACCGGCTCGACCTGCTTAGGCAGCACGCCAACGGCGCCCAGCGCCCGTGCCTGGCCAACGTACAGTTCTCCCTCCTGGGCCGTGTACATCATGATCGGGATCGTTGCGGTTGCCGGGTTCTTCTTGATAGCAGTAACGGCTTCGAAGCCATCCATGCCCGGCATTTCATGGTCCATGAAAATAATCTCGGGCCGGTTCTCACCGAGGTAGGTGAGCGCATCCTCCGCCGAGGATGCGTGGTCAACAACGAGGTCATGCACCTCGAGCATACGTTGCAGCACCTTACGCGCTGTCCTGGAGTCATCGACGACCAGAGCCGTTTTTCCCATCGGTCTCCCTCCGTGCACGCGGCCCATAATACTACTGTTCTGCCTTTAGGTCGTAGATAGCGTTAATTCGCCATAATTTTCTCAAATCAGTNGGCCGAAACTGACGTGTGTCAATTTCAACGCGTGGGTCTTCGCTTAGCATGGAAGCGCGATCGTGTGCCTGCCAAAAATAATCAAGACGAAGCAATCCTGCGTTGGTTACACGTCCTTCAAATAACAAAAATACGCAAATCCTGAAATGCCGGTAATCCGGAAAGGGAAGTTGTCATGGAAAAGATCTCCCGAGTAGCCCTCTTGCTAGTACTGATATTAAGTGGCTGTGAGTGGTTGGACCCGGAAAGCAGCAACGCATACCTCACTAGCCTCAATCTTACAGGGGGAGTACTTCAACCGAGCTTCTCGCCAACGGTCACCGAATACACGGTAACCGCTGACCCAGGAGTTGATGCCATTTTGGTGATCGCGTCGGCCGCTCATCAAAAGGCGACTGTCAGGGTAGACAATGTGCCCGTCCGGGGTGGCGGCATGGCCACGAGCATTCCCCTTGTTGTTGGGAGTAACTCGATCTCTGTTTCCGTGGCAGCTGAAAACGGTAATGTGCTTGACTATACGATTGACGTTGTACGACCCGTACCGACGTTTTCCGTCGGTGGTCTGGTCGCGGGCCTGTCCGGCGAAATTACGTTACAAAACAACGGCGCCGATAATCTGGTCGCGGTAACTGACGGACCGTTCACTTTCGCGGCGCCTCTGGATGATGGCCAGAGATATGACGTAACGGTCAGCAGCCAGCCCGTGGGACAGACGTGCTCTGTTAGCAATGGCGAAGGCACGATTTCTGGTGGAAACGTTGTCAATGTTGACGTCAACTGCGTTGCCGATACATACGCTGTCGGCGGCTCGGTCAGCGGTCTGATTGGTACGTTGGTGCTGCAAAATAATGGTGCTGATGACCTGTCCCTGGACGCCAACGGAACATTCGTGTTTGCGACGCCCCTCGACAATGGCGCCGGCTACGATGTGACAGTCAGCAGCCATCCGGTTGGGCAAGCCTGCGCTGTTAGTAATGGCAATGGCACCATCGCGGGCGCGAACGTTGCGAACGTCAGTGTCGACTGCACAAGCAACGTCACAGGCTCGATATTCGATTGGGAATGGGCCAACCCGTTGCCACAGGGCAACACGATCATGGATGTCGCCTCGGATGGCACCCAGTTGGTCATCGTTGGCACTTTCGGCACTGTCCGGACCAGTTCGGACGGATTGAACTGGACTACCCGAGACGCCGGAACTGGCGAGAACCTGAATGCCATCACCTGGGACGGTGCTCAGTTCGTTGCTGTTGGCGGGCGTGGCACGATTGCCAGCAGCCCCGACGGACTGACGTGGTCCATACAGAGCATCGGTAGTACCTACACCCTGCGGGGCATCGTCTGGAACGGCAGCCAGTTTGTGGCCGTGGGACAGGAAGAAGCCAACGCGTTCGGTGGCGCGATCGCGTCAAGCCCTGATGGTGTGACCTGGTCCGTCCGGAATTTTGATCTCGCTGGTGCGTACTCGTGGGATGACATCGCCTGGAACGGCAGCCGGTTTGCGGCCGTGCAGTTCCCCAACTTCATTCATTCGAGCCCCGATGCGGTAACGTGGACTACAACGGATTTTACAGCCGATAACCCTCTGTTCAGAACAATTGCCTCGGACGGGACCCAGTTCGTTGCCATGGGTAATGGTGTTGCATACACCAGTCCGGACGGCACAACCTGGACAGCGGAGGCCGGTGGCAGCATCACCCGTGCTGTCGACGTCACGTGGGATGGCAGTGAATTCCTCGCGGTCGGCACGCTCGCTCTGTATCGCAGCCCCGACGGGTCGAACTGGTCGCAGCAGGTGTTGAGCCTGCCCGGACCGATAGGAAAGAACGGCGCAACGAGCATTTTCAATAACGGCGGTCAGTATCTGGTCACGGGAACCAATGGCATTGTCATGGATAGTGCCGATGCGGTGACCTGGAACACGCAGTCCTCGGGCGAATTTGATGGTCTTACCGATATCACCTGGAGTGGAAGCCAGTTTGTCGCAGTAGGGCACGACAGAGTAATACGAACCAGCCCCGACGCCGTAACCTGGACCACGCAAAACGTCGAGTCCGGTACCGATGCCTTGTTTGGTATTGCCTGGAGTGGCAGTCAGTACCTGGCCGTCGGTGGTGGTAGTAGCGGACAGGCACTGACGAGTCCGGATGGCATTACCTGGACGCCCCATGACATCAGTACGTCGTTCCTGCAATTGAGCAGCGTCGTTTGGGGTGGCACCCAGTTTGTAGCCGTGGGTTCCGACGGATCGTTATTCAGCAGTCCTGACGGCGCAACGTGGACCGCCCAGACAAACGGTGTAGCGGCGACAGATAATTTTTTTGAGGTTAGCTGGAACGGTAGCCTGTTCGTCGCCACCGGCTCGCAGAATGCCGGTACTTTCGATAGCTTCATAATGACAAGCCCTGATGGCATAGCCTGGACCATCCAGGTGCTGCCGTGGTGGGCCGGCATCCAAAGCTTGAGTTGGAACGGCAGTCAGTTCGTCGGCGTCTCAAGCCAGGCTGTCGCGACGAGTGTCGACGGACTGACCTGGACCATCGAGCAAACCAGCGACACGTTCCTGCGGGATGTGACCTGGACAGGTAGTCGGTTTGTGGCGGTCGGCGGTTCGCCCACGGTTCGGACCAGCCCTGATGGCATAACGTGGACTGATATTCGATCTATTTCAGGGTTTTACGAGGCCATCGCATCTGACGGGACCAGAACGGTGGTGGTGGATCAGACCGGGCATGTTCTCGTTAACAGTTCCCTGTGATCAGCTGACGGACACGAAATACAGCGCGACTGATTCTGAGTGGGGCCGTGGCCCGTAACACGATCAGGCGGTAGAATCTCCGGGGCCTCGGCATCTTGCGGGTGTAGTTCAACGGTAGAACATCAGCTTCCCAATTCTCGGAGCCAAGTTGACCAACTTTGTAACCGCTTGATATCCGTGGTCTTCTGACCACCGATTTCAACTAGTTATTTCACCCAATAGTAACCAACTGATTCCACCGAGCTTTCCGAGTATCCTCAGTTTTACTCTCACATTTCGCTTGTGATATCGCGGCTCTGAAGGACCGCAGTGTGATCATTCGTCCAACGCCAAGGAACGGCCAATACTCGCCGCTCAATAGTTCNCGGTAATCCCAAGACTTGCCACCACGGAGGTATCTTTCCGGGCTCAGCAACCGTCCACTAGGACATCGCCCATCCAGACAGAACGAACTCGACACCGATACAAACCAAGA
>JGI24723J26617_10000356_pt1 | contig 45820 bp, 35 predicted proteins | sample Cruoilmetagenom6_FD_26617 | JGI IMG/M metagenome (IMG submission 26617) | reverse complement strand
AAAAAAACAGCTACTTTGAAAGTTCGGAAATATGCGGCCATAGACATAGGCTCCAATGCCATACGGTTGCTTACCCATAACGTAATTGAAGAAGAAGGGAAAGATACCCTTTTTAGAAAAAGTGCCTTGGTCCGATTGCCAATTAGGTTAGGGGAAGATGTATTTAAGAATGGAACTATTTCCAAACGTAATGAAGAGCGGTTGTTGAATGCTATGAAGGCATTTCAGCTCTTAATGGAAGTACATGGGGTGGAGAAATATATGGCCTGTGCAACTTCGGCTATGAGGGAAGCGGATAATGGACAGCTGGTTATAGACAATATCTTAGAGGCCACAGGAGTACAGATTCAGTTGATAGATGGGGAAAGGGAGGCTTCTATTATAGCTTCCACAGACCTTAAGAATCTGATTAGGAAAGATGAAACTTATCTTTATATAGATGTGGGAGGAGGGAGTACCGAGTTCACTGTTTTTTCCGAAGGGAAGATAAAAATTTCGGAATCCTTTAAAATTGGAACTGTTCGGCTCCTAAATGATATGGTAGATGATACCAAGTGGAATGAATTGGAACACTGGCTGAAGAAACACGTGAAGGGACTTCCCAATTTATCGATCATTGGTTCTGGAGGAAATATTAATAAATTACATAAAATGTCTGGTAGAAAGGAGGGGGAGTCCCTTTCCTATATTTGGTTAAGGGCGCAATATCATTTTCTGACGAGCCTGACATTTGAGGAAAGGATTTCGGAATTGGGACTAAATCCTGATAGGGCGGATGTAATTATTCCTGCAACGCAAATTTTTGTCTCCTCCGCCAAATGGGTCGGAGCCAAAAAAATTCATGTTCCTAAAATAGGCTTGTCAGACGGGATAATAAAAACCCTGTACTACGCCAAAGAGTAAGGATTTCCAGAACAACTTATAGGTTTATTAGTGAAACTCAATTTTGAGAAGTCGGTAAGACGCACTTAAAATTGTAAGTTGAACTAATCCCGCCTTTTTCGGCGGGATCTAGGTTCAATACCTTTTATTGACCTTATTTCCAGGAAGCCAATTTAACCGTGTACGGTTTCAGAAGTACCTAGATCCTTCATGATAGATGCTTCATATGATAATAATGCATCCCATTTTTGGTCCACTTCCTTACGATCCCCATACTTGCGGGCGAAGTTTAGGAACATAGTGTAATGACCTGCCTCACTGATCATTAGTTTGTGGTAAAAATCAGCAAGCTCCTTGTCCTTTAATTGCTCGGATAATAATCTAAAGCGTTCACAGCTTCGGGCTTCGATTAATGCGGCATATAACAAACGGTGCACCAATTGGGTGGTTCTGCTGCCACCTTTGGGAAAAAATTTTAATAAGGCAACAACATATTCGTCCTTTCTGTCTCTTCCAAGTGTTTTTCCACGATCCAATATTCGGTCGTGAACCATTTTAAAATGTCCCATTTCCTCCCTGGACAAGGCTATCATTTCTTGGGTAAGTTCTGTGTATTCGGGAAAGCTAACGATCAATGAAATAGCCGTACTTGCGGCCTTTTGCTCACAATAGGCATGATCTGTTAATATTTCATCGATATTTTTCTCAACAATGTTGACCCATCTTGGGTCTGTGGGTAATTTTAAACCTAACATAGCACAATTTTCTATTTCAAAAATAGAAAGAATACTATAAACCGCGGTAATTTATGCTGATATAGTTTTATATTTAAACCTTCTTTGTAGACAGGGTGGAATCATATGAATTGCTCATGGTCTTACTAAACGTAATATTGAAATTTATAGTTTAACACGGAATAAATATATTGTAATATGTTGTTTAAAAATATCGGTACCCAGCTTCTGAAAATNTTAAAGGATAATGTGGACAAAGAAAACAGACAATGGCTGTTTTCGAAAATTGAAGGTATTGTGGAATCAGAGTCTACAAAGGATTTGTATCTGACCTATAGCTTGGTGCCCGCGAAAATTAAATCTGAAAAAGATCTTTCGCTTTTATTGGATGATAAGGAATTAAAGGATTACCTAGAAGTTCAACATGCCAATCTTCAGCAGATAGGTAGAATTTATTTGCTTTATAAGGTATTGGAGGCCAAGGAAGAATTTTTTAAGGCCAAGGTGGCCAATATTATTGAGGTGGCGGATAAGGGCGAACTTGAAACCTTCCTGAAATTTTTGGTATTGTTGCCCCATCCTGAAAACTATAAAGTACAGGCAGTGGAAGCACTTAGGACCAATATCTCTACCGTTTTTGATGCTATAGCGTTAAACAACCCGTATCCTGCGCTTTATTTTAATGAACAGCAATGGAACCAAATGTACCTTAAGGCAGCGTTTATGCAGCAAAATCTAAATGAAATAGTGCAGGTGGAAAAAAGGGGGAACAAGGAACTTGCAAGAATTATTTCGGATTACGCCCACGAGCGTTGGGCGGCATCAAGGGAGATAGATCCCTGCTTTTGGAGGCCTGTGGGCAATTTTATGAACGACAAACTCCTAAAGGATATGAAACGGTTATTTGCCAGTGAAAATATGGCCGAAAGAAAAGCGGCCGCTCTTTGTTGTTACCATTCCAATTCAAGTGAGGCTAAGGCAATGTTGGAGGGGTATTCCGAGCTCGTAAAGGGAATTGAAAGTGGAAATATTACCTGGGGCAACATAAAGGAATAGGACTGTGTTTAAAAAAAAAAGAGCGGCTCAATATTGCCATTGAGCCGCTCTTTTTTTTGATTTTTTTTAAAATATTACTTCTTCAATGAATTGATCCACCCGGCAATTTTAAGGGCTTCATCTTTGGGCACATGGGGCATAGGTGCCATGGGGGTTGCGTATTCAGGCCAATTTTTGGGCTGTGGGTTATATATTAACTCCACTATTTTTTCATTGTTGTAATTGCGTTTTGATATCTCGGTAAATGAAGGCCCAATGACCCTCTTTTCCTTATGGTGGCATGCCACACAAGTGTTGGACATCAAAAGTGGCTGTACTTCGGTGTCCGACAATACCTTGTTCTTGACTGAAGGTTTTTTTGGAGCCGGTTTCCTAAAGCTGACAGCTTTTTTTAATAAACTACTTCGCTTGGTGGAGAGTTCGGATGCGGGAGTTAAAGCTCCTTCAGGTATATTATTTAGGGTGTAGTACAAGGTAGGATGTAAAATGGTGTGACCGGATTCCTTGGCTTTTACCCCGGGCAACATAATTTCGTGGACATAGTATTGCCTGATATTGTCAATGACTATGCGGACCTTCATGCCATCATCACTCACTTTTACCCCTTTAATCTTAATTTCCTCAATATTTGTCTGTGGACTACCGTAGGCTGCATGATATTTATAAATGTAACTTTTTCCGAAATAGGAATCCAGATCCTCGGCCGAAGCTTTGTCCACGGGCAAAGTAAATTCAATTTCAAAACCATCGGGCGTGGCGCTTACAGTTTTCATTTCAAAAGGGGTACGTCCGGTCCAGGTTAAATATTCCAGACCAGAATTGGTGGTGCCGGCAGAACCCCAACCTCTGTTGGTCTCCCCTACGAAAAGCTTTCCATCATTATCAAAATCCATACGCATCACACCTGACTGAAAACCTGCTCTGAAATCGAAGGCTACACCCTGGTATTCTCCCTTCACTTTTTCCANGACTACCCTCATTATCTTACTCTGCCCCATGTCGCCCACTAGTAATTGTCCTTCAAATGGACCAAATTTACCCTTGGTTTCATCGACCTTGATTTCGGAATTGGATATGCCCAAAATACCATGTGGCAATATGACCGCAGGTAATTTTAATTCGGGGAAGGATTTTTTTATTTCATAGGCAAAAGCTGGATTTTTTTCGTCCATGATGTTTTCAGGCTTCACATAACGCCCATTTACCTTGACCTGCCTTTTATCCAATTTGCTATAGAATTCGTCCTCGGTAAGTTTAATTGGAGAATCCTCATGCCCGGTCCATCTAAGTCCGGCCGGATGTCCGGCAAAGGCACCTTTTGGAAGATGCCAAATAGCGCCTGAACCTACCCAGTCTCCTTGATTGTCCGTGTAAAACAATTCCCCGTCTACCAGGCCATAACCTGCTGGGGATCGCATACCCGTTGCCCAGGGTTCCATTTTTCCATCTTCGGTGATTTTCATGGTCCAGGCCCTCCAGGGTACCCTGCTTTCCCCTCTCCACCATTCTTCATTTCCGAAGGCCACATTGGCCGTTACAAAAAAGGTATTGTCCGGAGCCAATACCGGACCAAAGGAATACTCGTGGTAGTGGGTAGAAATAGGCCAAGCATATATGGTCTTGTACTCATCTGCCACGTCATCACCGTTGGTGTCAATTAGTTTGGTCAACTCTCCTCTTTGGGCAGTATATAGGGCTTGGTCATGATAGGCCAATCCTAAAGGTTCGTGCAATCCGGAGGCGAATTTTTTAAAAGTTGGGGATACCCCATTGGCCATGGATGGATTTTCAATAATCCAAACATCTCCCCGTCTGGTGCAAACAGCAAGTTTTCCATTGGGAAGGGACAACACCCCTCCTCCTTCCATCTGGATGCCCTCGGGCGTTGGTACCGTAATTAACCTGTAGTAGTCATCCTCGGTTGGTGCATTTTGTGCCAAGAGGGTTGTGGCTGATAAAAATAGCGTAGCACAACATAATATGCCTATTCCTCTAATTGTATTTTTCGTAATGGTTCTCATATTTCTTACCAAATTATTTCATATTTAATAGTGCTTCCATCCACAGGAATAATTAATTCCGTCTCATTATTTACCTCCCTAATAATAGGTTCCTGACCGGATAATACGTTTATGTAGAATTGGTGATCATTGATGTCAAAAGACCCGTCTGCCAATTTTTTGGCCTTTCCGGAGGCAATCTTATAGTACCAATTGGGTTCCCCTATTTTGGAAAAATGCACCTCATTGATAAAATGGGTGTTTTTGTCATTGGGGTAAACCCTGTTCTCCACAGCAACACCTTTATAGGTGTATTTAAAGATTGGAAGACCATTTTCTGGGTTCATGCTATATCCTCCGGATTTAAATTCGGGAGCGCTGCCCTTTCTTGGAAACGGACTTTGTAAATCGCTTAGAGCGGATAAAGGTTGGTTTAAAAAAGTCCATAGGACCGCACCATTTGGCCTAAAGGAGCCATCACCTCTACTATGCCACATGGGGGTGGCATCAACAAAGTTGCCACGCCACATACCAACGAGATTTTCCGTCCCCATATCATATACAAAATTTAAGCCTTTAGGAGTCCCTACACCAATGGTGTGGGAAAGACGCTCCTGGTTACCTCCAAAACTTACAAAACCCCTTAGCATTCGTGGTGTAGCCTCTGCATTGACCAAAATAGGGGAAACGGAATTTATTTTTGGTGGGTAGGAATCGTAAACGTGGAAGGTTTTTGGATTGGTTTGTTCCGTTGAAATTGATAGGCCTAATCTCGGGGCCCTCCAGCCCGCATTTTTTATATTGATCAAAGTAAATGCATGGTCTCCCGCAGATAAAGAAACAGATTTTTCCAATTCTTCCTGGGCGCCGGTGGAATTATTTGTGGCTATGGTTTTACCATCCAGGGAGAAGGAGATGCCTCCGGTATATCCAATGGTAAAGATATAATTGCCCGCTTCCGGAACATTAATGTTTCCTGAATAGTGAAGGCCATAACGATCTTCCTCCTCTACCACATTGACATCTATTAGTTTTCCGGATTTCTTTTCGGAGGCCTCTGCAGCTTCCAAATCTTCCAGACCTTTAAAATCGCCTTTATAGGTAACGTAACTTAAATTGGTCATGGTGACCCCGGACTCTTTCAAGAGTTGATACTTTATATTCCTAAAGGCCATAGGACCATGATCTCCTTGGATCATTAACGGGCCCATTGCGGTTTCTTCCGTGGAGATAGGACCTCCAGTAGGTAAAGGTACCTCTACATTGCTATGGATCAAGACATCGTTCAAGAATACGGAAACAAATTTTGCATTGGCAATTTTATTTCCGACATCATCAAATTTAGGGGCTTCAAAATGAATTTTGACCTTTTGCCATAAACCAGGGGCTTTGGCAGGATTGCTCAAAGGTGTAATGCCTAAGAATTTCTTGGAAGGTTCTTCTTCCCAGTTCCGATGGATGCCTCCAAAATCATAGGAGGTAGGATTCATAACGCCCCAGCTATCCTTTATTTGAAGTTCATACCTGCCTTGTAGGTAAATACCCGAATTTGATCCATTGGGAATTAAGATCTCCATTTCCAATTTTATATCACCATGTTCCCATTTCGACAAAAGATGGTCTTTTTGGGTAAAGGTGTAATCGTTGAACAAAACACCTGTTCCAGGTTCTGTATGGATAGGATGTAAGGTTTCTTTAGACTTTTTTAGTTTGCGTTTTTCCTTCTTGGTTAAAATAGCCGGTGCTGGATCTTGATGGGTGTGGACTGTTATGTTCCTGTCTGCAACGACATCACCTACTATTTTCCAATTTTCGGAGGGGTCTTTAAACTCGTTTAAATTTTCTAAGGATAATGGCTCCTGTGCCAAAAGGATAAAACCAGAAAATAAAAAGAGTATTGATAATTTGATTTTCATTTGGTTATTTTGGGTTTCTAATTTATAGGCCTTAAAAGTATCACATAAATTATTTTAAAGAGGGACTAAAATTATTTTTTAACATTTGGACATGGCCTAGGTAGGGCTTTCAAAAGAGTGTTTTTTTAGCCGGTACCTTAAGAATTATTGGTGGATTTCGCACTGTGCCAATTGCCTATGGATAAACGTAACCTAGGTATTAAATGCCGGTGGTCCTTAATCGTATTTTTTCACTGGTTTGTATAAAAATCTTTTCAAATGATTTAAATTGCTGCATTATTGTGGGTAAAATTGAATTTAAGGCAAAAAAAGTATTTGTAATAGTATAATTTGTTTTTAGCTAAGGTGTTTTTAAGATTGATGTTAAGTCTACCTGCGATACCTTAATACAAGGGTTATACTGAATAAATTAATTAAAATGGGTAATATTTTAAAGTTGGCAATGGGACTAATCCTAGTTTGTTCCCTGGCTTCATGTACTTCGAAAGAGACCAGAATATTGGTGTTTAGTAAAACGGAAGGATTTAGGCATGGATCTATTGAGGCTGGTGCGGAGGCATTGAAAAAATTGGGTACGGAAAATGGATTCTTGGTAGACGCAACTGAAGATGCGACCTATTTTACCGAAGAATTATTAAAGCAATATTCCGCAGTTGTATTTTTAAATACCACTGGTGATGTATTGAATGAGGTACAACAGGCAGATTTTGAGAGATATATTCAAGCTGGTGGGGGATTTTTGGGAATCCATGCGGCGACGGATACTGAATACGCCTGGCCTTGGTACAATAAATTGGTGGGGGCCTATTTTAAGGGACATCCTAGAATTCAAGAGGCAAGGTTGAATATTGTGGATAAGAACCACCCAGCTACCCAATCTATGTCCGATACCTGGATGAAGACGGATGAATGGTATAATTTTAAGGATATCAATCCGGAAATTAAGGTGTTGGTAGAAATTGACGAGACCAGTTATGAGGGAGGGGAAAATGGGGAACACCATCCTATTTCGTGGTATCATGACTATGATGGGGGTAGGTCTTTTTATACTGAAATGGGACATACGGATGCCACTTTTGAAAATCCTATTTTTTTAGATCACCTATTGGGTGGTATTAATTATGCTATAGGGGATACTGCCTTGGATTACAACAGGGCCAGGACCGAAAGGATCCCTGAGGAAAACAGATATGTTCGCAAGGTGCTCGATTTTAACTTGAACGAGCCAATGGAATTGGAAGAATTACCGGGTAGGGGGATTTTGTTCATAGAGCGCCAGGGTGCCTTGAAACTTTACGATTTTAAGGAGGAAAAAACAAAGCAATTGGCCCAGTTGGACCTGTTTTATGGCAATGAAGATGGGTTATTGGGTATAGCAGTGGACCCCGATTATCAGAATAATAATTGGATCTATCTATTTTATTCCGCCCCTGGTGAAAAATCGGAGCAACGAATATCTAGATTTACCTTGGCGGGGGATTCCTTGGATATGGCCTCAGAGAAAAATCTATTGACCATACCTACTCTTCGCAAATGCTGCCACAGTGGCGGAGCTTTGGAATTTGGACCGGACGGTAATTTGTTCATTGGTCTGGGAGACAATACCAACCCCTTTGAATCCTCTGGTTATGCACCCATAGATGAACGGGAGGGCAGAGCCTTATGGGACGCTCAAAAATCGGCGGCCAATACCAATGACCTTAGGGGAAAGATATTGAGGATTAAGCCGGAGGACGATGGAACTTATTCCATACCGGACGGGAATTTGTTCCCGGTTGGTACCCCCAATACAAGACCGGAAATATATGTAATGGGGTGCCGTAACCCCTTTAGATTTTCAATAGATAGTGAAACTGGGTATCTCTATTGGGGAGATATTGGACCCGATGCCGGTAAGGGCGATCCCAATCGGGGACCACATGGAATGGGTGAATTTGACCAGGCCAGAAGAGCTGGAAATTGGGGGTGGCCCTATACCCGTGGCAATAATCAGGCATACAATGATTATGATTTTACCACGGAAACACCCGGTGAAAAATTTGATCCTTCCAAACTAATAAACGATTCCCCGAATAATACAGGATTAATGGAGCTTCCGCCCGCACAGGAATCAATGATATGGTTTTCGTACAGTGCTTCGGAAGAATTTCCTTGGTTGGGTTCTGGAGGGGTAAACCCTATGGCGGGCCCAATTTATCATGCTTCCAACTATCCCAATGCTACCAATAAATTTCCTGAATATTTTGAGGATAAGATTTTATTGTACGAATGGATGAGGGACTGGATCTATGTGGTAACCCTAGATGAAGATCACAACTATGTTAAGGCAGACCCTTTTATGCCCAGCGATGAGTTTTCCCATCCAATGGATATGCTTTTTGCTTCGGATGGCAACCTTTATGTGCTGGAATATGGACAAAAGTGGAATTCACAAAACATGGATGCCCGCTTAAACAGGATTAGTTATGTTAGTGGAAATCGCAAGCCGGTTTCCCGAATTACCTCGGATAAAATGGTTGGTGCCCAACCTTTAACCGTGAATTTTTCAGGGAGTGCTTCCGAAGATTTTGATAGGGACCGGTTGCGGTATGAGTGGTATTTTAATTCTGATGAGGTTCAGGATACCTCAATGGAGCCAAGTTTTACCTTTAATGAACCCGGAAATTATACGGTTCGTTTAAAGGTGACGGATGAAGCTGGAAACACGGATACATCCACCCACAAAATATTGGTGGGCAACGATATTCCCGAATTAAAAATTGAATTGGATACGNAGAACAGAACTTATTGGGACGGGCATAAAGTAGCCTACAAAGTTGTTGTGACCGATAAACAGGATGGCAGTACCCTTGANGGTACCATTGACCCTAAGGATATTAAGGTCACTTTTGATTATATTCCGGAAGGAGAGGATATGGTCAAGGCCACGATTGGACATCAACAGAACACCATACCGGAAGGTAAATTAATTATGGACGATACGGACTGTAAGGCCTGCCATGCCATTAATATAAAGGTAAATGGGCCTTCGTACGAGGAAATAGCGGCGCGCTATACTGCCAAAGACAAAAATTACCTGATAGATAAAATTATCAAAGGAGGCTCGGGGGTATGGGGAGAAAGTATGATGTCCGCACACCCACAGCTTAAGGTTACTGAAGTAGATAAAATAGTTGATTATATTCTTTCATTAAATTCGGAAATTGGCAAGGATGATGATCTATTGCCTATTCAGGGCGAAGTTGAATTTAATTCGCATCAGGCCAAAAATAGCCAAGGAAAGTATGTGTTAATGGCTTCCTATACGGATAAGGGAAGTAAAGAGCAGCCCGAATCTTCACTTTCGGTGAGAGATCAAATCGTTTTTAAATTTCCAAAGTATGTAGGAGCCAATGCCGATGAAAAAAGCGGGGGATTGAGCAATTGGGAGGTGGAAGGCGACCGGGTTGTTGGGTCCATTAAAAATAATTCCTATTTGAAATTCAATGACATTGGCTTGGAGGGTTTAAAAAAGATAGAGCTGTACATGTATTTTGGGGCCGATTACCCCTACGAGGGCAAAGTGGAGATTAGGGAAAACAACCCTGACGGCAAATTAATTGGGGAAAGCTCCCTAAAGTATTATAACAAGGAGAAAGGGGCAAAGAAGAACTTTCTTATTCCAGTGAAGCCCACCAAGGATTTTGATGCCCTCTGCCTTGTTTTTAAAGGTACAGGTGACAAGGAGCAAATAATAGCCAATTTTAACGCCATGATATTGAAGTATTAGACTGGTTGTTGGATAGGTTGTATATGGGATTTTTACGGACTACGGAGAAGTCAACAGTTCGCCTTACTGTTAAAACACTTTTAAAATGGACGTGTTATAATCGTTATAACCCATTAATTAATTAACTTTATCGGTTGGAGTTGCCTTCGATATGGGGATTTTTACCATATTTGGACCTTGTTCCCAATGGCCAGTAACACAATGGAAAAATAGAAGCGTTTATCAATAAAAGAATATTGAAATATTATGGAAGAGAAAATGATGATTATAGACCCGCATGTACACATGACCTCCAGGACCACCGATGATTATGAGGCAATGGCCGCTGCTGGGGTAGTGGCTATTATAGAGCCGTCGTTTTGGTTGGGTCAGCCACGTACACAGGTAGGGTCGTTTCAAGATTATTATAGCAGCCTTGTGGGGTGGGAGCCTTTTAGGGCCAGTCAGTTTGGAATACATCATTATTGCACAATAGGTTTAAATTCCAAGGAAGCCAATAATGAAGCCCTGGCGGAACAGGTAGTTGAATTATTGCCATTGTATGTGCACAAGGAAAATGTAGTGGCCATTGGAGAAATTGGTTATGACGATCAGACCCCTGCCGAAGACAAATATTTTAGAATGCAGTTGGAGTTGGCCAAGGAGTTGAATATTCCGGTACAGATACATACCCCGCATAGGGATAAAAAGTCGGGTACCTTAAAAAGCATGGAAGTTTGTTTGGAACACGGTCTGGATCCAGGTATGGTTGTTATAGATCACAACAACGAAGAAACCGTTAAGGATGTATTGGATCGCGGTTTTTGGGCGGCCTTTACGATTTATCCAAAAACCAAAATGGGAAATGAAAGAATGGTGGAAGTAGTAAGAAACTTTGGAAGCGATCGTATTATTGTGGATAGTTCTGCGGACTGGGGCGTTAGTGATCCCTTGGCGGTGCCAAAAACAGCTTCCCTCATGTTGAAAAGGGGAATAGCTAAATCTGAAGTGGTTAAAACCTGTTACCAAAATGCCTTGGATATTTTTGGAAAAAACGGTAAAATGAAAGAATCCGATTGGTTAAACCCACAAGGCATCAATCAAACCAAATTATATAACGACAATAGTGTTTTGCGAGGGCAGGAGCCCAAGGTGGATACGGATAAAATAGTATAATGAATCCTGTATTGAAAGGATATTTAAGGCTCGCCAGACCTGCAAATTTACCTACAGCCGCCGCCGATGTTTTGGCAGGTGTGGCTATTTCGGGTGTATTTACCGGAGTTTTTTCCAATATGGAATGGAATTCCAGTATGGGCGATATACTATTGTTGGTATTATCCTCTGTGTTTCTATATGCTGCCGGTGTTGTTCTCAATGACGTCTTTGATCATAAATTGGATAAAACAGAACGACCGGAAAGACCCATTCCATCCGGATTGATTTCGGTTCAATCTGCCGCAATCTTTGGTGGGGTGTTGCTGAATTTGGGAGTTCTATTTTCTTTTTTGGTAGGCTCTGTAAGTGGTATGGTAGCTGTAGCATTAGGACTCTTTATTCTTTTGTATGATGGCCTGGGGAAACACCATTCCTTCTTTGGACCTCTTAATATGGGAGTTTGCAGAGGTTTAAACTTACTTTTGGGGATTACCTTTTTGGGAGATTTCAGTCACTGGGTGTATTTTATATTTCCTGTATTGTACATAGCGGCCATAACCCTTATTAGCAGGGGCGAAGTGCATGGACACAATAAGAGCCATATAATTTTTGCAGGGGGGCTGTACAGCTTGGTGATTGTGGGGATTATTGTTCTTTTTTCAATCTCCGGNCTAAATTTATTGGAGGCCCTTCCATTTTTATTGTTGTTCGNTTTTTTAATATTTAGGCCTTTGTTCAGGGCATATGCCGAAAATTCACCCAAGAACATAAAAAAAGCGGTCATGGCCGGGGTAATATCGATCATTGTTTTGGACGCGACCATGGCCGTGGGATTTTCACATTGGTGGGTCGGGCTGATTATACTATTACTATTGCCCCTATCTATTTTTTTATCAAAACTGTTCGCAGTTACCTAACGTTTTAAGTATGTCACATTATAAGCCAATAGAGCAATCCTTTAAAGTATCTTATGAGTATAAGTTACATTTTACGGAAAATATATTTAGTTTGGACAACCCCTTGTTCAAGGATATTATTAAAGGGTATAACAAGAAGGGGGATGTAAAAGTACTTTTTGTTATAGACAGTGGTGTTCTGGCCTGCCACCCAAATTTAAGTGACGAAATTACTTCCTATTGTTCACAAAATAGTGCTGTATTACATTTAACCGAAAAAATTGTGATCACTGGTGGGGAACAGTGTAAGAACGACTACGGCAATGTAGAGCGGATATTGAATGCCGTAAATGACAATCGAATCTGTAGGCACTCCTTTGTTGTGGCCATTGGCGGAGGTGCTATTATAGATATGGTGGGATATGCAGCCGCTATAGCCCATAGGGGGGTGAAGTTGATAAGAATTCCTACCACGGTGCTTTCCCAGAACGATTCGGCCGTAGGAGTGAAGAATAGTTTTAACATTTTGGGAAAAAAGAATTTTTTGGGAACTTTTTCTCCAGCGTATGCCATAATTAATGATAGTGATTTTTTAACCACCTTAGAGCAACGCGATTGGATTTCCGGCATAGCGGAGGCGGTAAAAGTGGCTTTGATAAAGGATGCGGTATTCTTCGATTTTATTGAGGACAAAAGTGCCCTACTCCGGGCACGTGATATGGAGTCTATGGAATATCTGATTTATCGCTGTGCGGAGATGCATATGGAACATATAGCCCAAGGGGGAGATCCTTTTGAAAGTGGTTCTTCCAGACCATTGGATTTTGGCCACTGGGCAGCCCATAAACTGGAATATATGACCAATTATCAACTAAGACATGGTGAGGCGGTTGCCATTGGTATGGCCTTGGATTTGGTGTATGCCCACTTTATAGGGTTGATAAGTAAGGAGACGCTGGACCGTATTTTGACAGTGCTGGAACAAATAGGGTTCAATTTACACATCCCTATTCAAAAGGATGGTGATTTGGATNATTTGCTGAACGGTATTCAGGAATTTAGAGAGCATTTGGGCGGGGAACTTACTATTACCTTGATATCAAAAATAGGAGCTAAACACGATGTACATGAAATTGATATTTCCACCATGGAAAAAGCAATCGTGTGGTTGAACGAAATGTATAAACCTAAAGTATCCAATACCATATGTTAATACAAAATAAATATCATCTTAGCTATTGTAGCAACATTCATCCAGGGGAAGATTGGGAACAGACTTACCATAGCCTAAAAACATATCTTCCCAAAATAAAGAAGGANGTTGCCCCNGAATCCCCTTTTGGTATTGGACTGCGTTTGTCCAACCAGGCAAGTTTGGNGCTTGATGAAGGTAGTAATTTGAAGGATTTCAAGGATTGGTTGGACCAAAATCAATTCTATGTCTTTACCATGAACGGATTCCCATATGGAAATTTTCATAACGAAAGGGTAAAAGATATGGTACATGCCCCGGATTGGACCACCCAGGAAAGATTGGATTATACGGAGCGACTTTTTGATCAATTGGCATTTTTGATTCCCGACGGAATCTCAGGAGGTATCTCTACCTCTCCTGTAAGTTATAAGCACTGGCATACTTCTGATAAGGCATTGGACAAGGCCTTTACAACTGGAGCCGAAAGTATGGCGAAGATTGTTTTGCAGTTGGAGCAAATTGAAAGGAATACTGGTAAATATCTGCATTTGGATATTGAGCCGGAACCAGATGGTATGATAGAGAATAGCGATGAGGTTCTTTATTTTTATGATACCTATTTGATTCCCATAGCTACCCAAAAATTGATCGCAGTCTTGGGATGCAATAAGGAAAAGGCCAGGGATTTAATTCTAAGGCATATAACGGTTTGTTATGATGTGTGCCATTTTTCCCTAGCCTATGAGGAACCGGAGTATACATTGGCAAAATTCAAGAGTGCTGGGATAAAGGTTGGTAAAATACAAGTGAGCTCGGCGCTGAAAATCCTTTTTGAAGAGGGTGATAATGAGGCTATATGGCACTCNCTTAGTCAGTTTAACGAGCCCACCTATCTACATCAGGTAACCGAAAAGATTGGTAATAAGGTGGTGACCTATAGGGATTTGCCTGAAGTTTTGGAACAGCGATCCCATGCCAAAGAGCTAAGATCCCATTTTCATGTACCTATTTTTTTGGAAAGGTACGATCATTTATTTTCTACCCAGGACCAAATTCTTAAGGTGTTGGAATATTTAAGAAAAGATCAATTTTCGGATCAATTGGAGATAGAGACCTATACTTGGGATGTTTTGCCCAAAGGTCTCAAAACAGAACTGTCCAATTGTATTGTCCGCGAAATTGAATGGTTAAAGAGTAAAATTTAAGGCATGAAGAAAACCGTAGTGTTGAATGTTGTAGGATTAACGCGAGGATTGATAGGGGAACATACCCCCTTTATTAAATCTTTTTTGGAGAGAGGTTCTTCCGCGACAATTACACCGCAATTGCCTGCGGTAACCTGTACTGTGCAGGCCACGTATTTAACGGGAAAAACNCCTTCCGAGCACGGAATAGTTGGTAATGGTTGGTATTTTAAGGAAGAACATGAGGTAAAGTTTTGGCGTCAATCCAATAGTCTCATCCAATCCGAAAAAATATGGGACAAATTAAAAATGCGGGATGGCAATTTTAGCTGCGCCAATATGTTCTGGTGGTACAATATGTATTCCAATGCGGATTTCAGTGTTACCCCTAGACCAAATTATTTGGCCGATGGCAGAAAGATTCCGGATGTGTATTCCTATCCTGCGGAGCTAAGGGATTATTTGCAAAATGAATTGGGAACTTTTCCGCTTTTCCATTTTTGGGGCCCAANGACATCTATAAAATCCAGTAAATGGATTGCGGACGCTAGTATAAAAACNGACGTTTTGCACGATCCTACCCTCACTTTGGTATACTTGCCTCATTTGGACTACAATATGCAGCGCCATGGAACGGATTTATCCAAAATTTCAAATGATTTAAGGGAGATAGATAATGTAGTTAAGCAATTGGTGGAATACTATGAAACCAAATCGGCCCATATTATTTTACTTTCCGAATATGGGATTACCAATGTGAACAATCCCATCCATTTAAATAGAAAGCTCAGGCAAGAAGGTTACCTTGCNATTAGGGAGGAAAGGGGACTGGAATTATTGGATGCNGGTGCCAGTAAGGCGTTTGCGGTAGCGGATCATCAATTGGCCCATGTATATGTAAAGGATAAAGGGGATTTGGATAAGATCAAGGCTTTATTGAAGAACATAAAAGGGGTGGGGCAAGTGCTTTCCGGAGACGAAATTAAAGATCTACAATTGAATCATGAACGTTGTGGGGACTTGGTAGTGATAGCCGATAAGGATTCTTGGTTTACCTATTATTTCTGGTTGGATGATAAAAAGGCACCTGATTATGCAAGAATGGTGGACATTCATAAAAAGCCCGGTTATGATCCAGTAGAGATGTTAACCGATCCCAAGGATAAATTTTTGATGCCCAAGGTTATTTGGAAGTTGTTGAAAAAGAAGCTTGGTTTCCGAACGGTAATGGATATTATTCCACTCGATGCCACTTTGGTTAAAGGGTCGCATGGTAGATTACCTGAGGATTCCAAGGATCACCCAATATTGATTACCAATAAAAGTGATGCTCCCCTTAAAGATAGTCTATTGGCCACCGAAGTATACGGTATTATTGAAAATCATCTTATAAATTCTTAGTATGCGACTTTTTTCCAAAATATTTTCGGCAGTATTCACAGTATTGTTTGTTTGGGCTGCATTGGTTCAATACAACGATCCGGATGCCCTTATGTGGTACCTTATCTACGGTATTGCGGCCGTGGCGTCTTTTTTATTTTTCCTTGGAAAACTTAATTTATTGATACCGGTGTTGTTGTCGTTTGCCTACTTAATAGCGGCGTGGATTTTTTGGCCGGACCAGTTTGAAGGAGTTTCAATAGGCGGTGGCAATATAGATAATATAGAACATGCCAGAGAGTCCTTGGGACTTATAATCAATGCCCTGGTAATGTTGTTTTATGCTTGGAGGGTAAAGGTTGTCAGGGGCTAAATATCTAAATCGAACTCTTTTCGCAAAAGATCGATGGCCGGATTTTTTTCCCTTAATTTTTGGTACTTCTCTTCCGGTGTAAATGCAAATTTTTTGGCAGTGGCCTCGTTTACAGTTATTCGCAGTTGTATAAAGTGGTTATTGAGTTTTAGCTTTAAATACTCCATTAAATCGTACTTTTCCCGCTCAATTTCCTTTTTCATGGTGCCATTTGGCAACTCAATCCAAATGGTGAAATTATCGGNGAGCTTGGGAACATCGGAATGTAGGTTGGATGCCAAGATTTTCCGACCATCATTATCCAAAATGTCAACGAAATCTGCCCAATGCTTTTGCATTTCCTCTTCCGTAAAATTGGCTTTNGGAAGGTTGCTCTCGTCAATAACATCCTCTTTTTTGTTCAGTTGATGTTCTTTTTTNGCCTTTAAGCTGGATAGTGATAGACCGGAGACCCTTCTTTCGGTAGATTTTATGTTTATTTTGGTCCTGGGCACAGGATGGGATTCCTGTACAACTTTGGCGCTGCTTTTGCCATCATTCCTAAGTGGATTTTGGGAAGCGGATGGATTTTGGGTAATTTGACCCTCTACGATGGCCCTTTCAGTATTGGGTGCATCGGTTNTGATGGTTTTAACCTCCGTTGGGTTGGATTTTACTTCTTTNTCTAAAGGGGAGGGCCTACTTACCTTATAAAAGGAGGCCGGGATTATGAAATCTGGTTTGTTACGACCATTCCCTAAGGATTCAGACTTTTTTTTTTCTCCATCAAAATCGATAGAGGCTAATTTCATTAAGGTCAATTCAACAAGAAGGCGCTGGTTTTTACTGGACTTGTACTTTATGTCGCAATCGTTGGCCATATCGATCGCCGACAATAAAAAACCACTGGTCGTATTCTTGGATTGTTCGCTATAGTGTTTTTTTGCCTCCTCTCCAACTTCTAAGAGCTCAATGGTGTTTTGATGTTGGCATACCATTAAATCCCTAAAATGTGAGGCCAGACCACTTATAAAATGGTGTCCGTCAAAACCTCTGGCCAAGGTTTCATTGAAAAGAATCAATAAGCCCGGAATATCATGTTTTAAAATAAGATCCGTAGCTGCAAAATAAGTGTCGTAATCAAGTACGTTTAAATTCTCGGTTACGGCCTTCCTGGTCAATTTTTTACCCGAGAAGCTCACTACCCTATCAAAGATGGAAAGCGCATCCCTCATAGCGCCGTCCGCTTTTTGGGCTATGATATGAAGTGCATCGTCTTCAGCTTCTATCTCTTGGTTCTCCGCAATATATTTAAGGTATTCGGCAGCATCCTTTACCGTGATGCGTTTAAAATCAAATATCTGGCATCGGGATAAAATGGTAGGGATAATTTTATGCTTTTCAGTCGTGGCCAATATAAATATGGCATGGGCAGGAGGTTCCTCAAGTGTCTTTAAGAAAGCATTAAAGGCAGCCTGGGAAAGCATGTGCACCTCATCAATAATATATACCTTATATTTTCCAACCTGAGGGGGTATCCGNACTTGACTTGTCAACTCCCTTATGTCATCTACCGAATTATTGGATGCTGCATCCAGTTCAAAGATGTTGAAAGCATAGTCCTCATCTTCGTCCGTTCTGCCATCCTGGTTGATCTTTTTTGCTAGAATACGGGCACAGGTAGTTTTTCCTACACCTCTGGGACCTGTAAACAATAATGCCTGAGCCAGGTGATCGTTTTCTATGGCGTTGGTCAAGGTGTTTGTAATAGCCTGTTGCCCAACAACATCCTTGAATGTTTGGGGTCTATATTTTCGGGCGGATACTATAAAAGGTTCCAAGGCTATTAACTTAAATTTTATATACTTACAAAACGCCTGAGGCGTGAAGTACAAATATAAAAATAGCATTGTATTAAAGGGCCTATTTAACTTTCTTTAGTATTTTATTTATCAACAATTGAATTACCTTTGTAGCAGCAGGTCGCCTTATCGCTCCCCNCGTTCCGTGGGGAGAGGAAAGTCCGGACACCANAGTGCAGTATAGCGGGTAACGCCCGTCCATTGAGAGATGAGGACAAGTGCAACAGAAAGTATGTACAGGTTATGCTGTAGTGAAACCAGGTAAACTCTATACGGTGCAACGTCATGTAAATCAGTGTTTGAGGGCTGCACGCCCAAGCTGAAGGGTAGGCGGTTAGAGCCTTTGGGCAACCATGGGCCTAGATAAATGATAGGGAGGCCATGAAGTATTTCAAGGCTAACAGAATCCGGCTTATGACCTGCTTTTTTTAATGAGACAGCATTTGCTATGCAAATGCGTAGTCGAATTAATGCCGCCGCAGGGCGGTATCTTCCTGATGAATGTGGCCAATGAAGATTTTTTGATTAATGCCGCCGCAGGGCGGTATCTTCTTGATGAATGCGGCCATTGGAAGATTTTTTTTGATTAATGCCGCCGCAGGCAGCATCTTTTCCTTATAATTCGGTCGGCCCAAACTTTCATTATTCTTCCATCCATTCGAAAAAGCTAAAAACACTACCGCCATATCTTCTTTGGTGGGTGAAGTGCTCCAAATGTGATAGATCGGAATGTTTCGAATGCTCAACGATCAAAACACCGTTCTCTAGCAGCAGCTGCCTTTCAAAGACCAATTTGGGAATGGTGGCGAATTCTTCAGGGGACAGATCGTAGGGCGGATCGGCAAATATAATATGTGCTTTTATTGGGTTGGCCTGCAAATATTGAAATACATCTTTTTTGATGGTCGTTATAGGAAAGTCCAATTCTGAGGATGTGGCGGTAATAAACTTGACACATCCAAAGTCNGCATCTACNGCGGTAATATTTTCGGAGCCTCTAGAGGCAAATTCATAACTAATGTTTCCTGTTCCGGCAAAGAGATCCAAGACGCTCACCTCGTTAAAGTGGTATTGGTTATTGAGTATGTTGAAGAGGGCCTCCTTNGCCATATCGGTTGTGGGNCGGACAGGCAGNTTTTTNGGGGCAGTTAGTCTTTGGCCTTTGTTCTTACCGGATATAATGCGCATTAAAGAGTGTTTAGTAGTGTAAAATCTATGGTCTCCTTTTCCGATCCCCCAAAATGATAAAATGAAGTGTTGGAGGGGATGAAAATGGAAATGTCCCTTATGTATTGATGGCACATATTATATAATTCATCACCTTCCTCAATAGATCCAAAAAGTTTGAGTTTGGTGGTGTCCGTATCCAATTTTAATTGTTCCAAAGTAAATAATAGATAGTATATAAAATCTTCCTTGGTGGAAAAGCTGAAGTTGTTGAACAGTATCAACTTTTTGTTGGAAATTACGGCTATATCCATATGACCCTCAATAAGATGTACATAACAAATAGGGTCGCTTTGATTGCCGTGATGGGTCGTCAAGGTCTGAACCATGATCGTTCCATGGTGCATAAATTCAAATTCGCCGAAAAGGTCGTATATGTAATTGTTTATATTCATAAAGGGAACATAAACGTTAACCATGTCCAGACTTTTAATATCATCGTATTCCAGATGGTCGTTCGCTAGGATTTTGGCATTGAATTTTAGGTAATTGGCCAACTCATCTTTGTTGAAAAGTGCTTGTGGGACCAAGCTAAAAAGATTGTTCCGATGTATGACGACGACTTCGGAAAACTTTATGTTGCTTACCTTATTTTTTTCAAAGAGCTGTTTGATCTCCTTTTGAACGGCATAAGGGGTAAGTTCATTTTCAAACACTAGTCTTTCCGAAGCAAGAATGGTATTGGATAGTGTGTCCAGTACACAAAAAGAAAGTCCATTCAAGCTAACTTGAATGGACAATTTATGATATTCCGATTTAGAATTTTCTAAAACGCTATTGGTCGTTTCGTTTGTCATATATAGAGGGCCAATTTCCACTAGTACTTACCTCGGTCAATGATCCAACCTTAATTACATTTCCATTTACCTCATCTACATTAATTTGGGTGTTTTCCCTNGCCAATAAAGATTTGGGTTGGTCATGTAAAACAACATCCTTCCTAACTTTTACTTCGAAGACGGGAGCTTTGTATCCGCTTTTTTCGATGATGGTCGACTTCATTTCAAATTTNTCACCATTGGGAGCAAAAGGTACGTTCATCATTGTCTTAAAACGATCGTCTTTCTTGAACAAGGAATCCTTNACTGAAACAGTACCAAGTGTATCAATTATCTTAACCTCTTTCAACATGTCGATACCAAAATTCTTATCGTACTCCAAATAAGAGGAATCTCTCTGTTGGGTAATGGTATATTTGCCGGTGTCCACAAAACTTACTAAGGATTCAAAATCCTTTGCATATCTGCCATTTACAGTTTTGTACGCTTCTTGGGAATTTCTAATATCCTTCAAATTTGAGATTACCTTGGCAAAACGTTCTTGCTTAACTTTCTTAAATTCAATGGGGCCGTTCACAGAATTATATATCATATAACCCAACACGATAGATACTATCCAAAGGAAAATTTGTAAAATGGTCTTCATTTTGTAAGTGTTATTTTATTTAGTGGTTGTCACAAATCTACAATTTTTTTTTAATGGTAAAAGTATTTGACCTTAAAAATACTGATTATCTTTGATGTCCTATGACTTCTATAACCGACGCTACTTTTTTTAAACTACTTACAGACAAATTTCCGCATGTTCCAACTGCCAAGCAGTCAGTGGCTTTGCANAAACTTGCAAGTTTTGTTTTGTCCAAGGAAAAGGATAGTGTTTTTATGTTAAAAGGGTTTGCGGGTACTGGAAAAACAACCATTGTGGGGACTATTGTGACCAATCTTTGGAAGACTACGATGAAGGCTGTTTTAATGGCTCCTACAGGCAGGGCGGCCAAGGTCATGTCCAATTACTCGGGAACACAGGCTTTTACAATTCATAGAAAAATCTATTTTCCCAAAAAGCAGAGTGGGGGTGGGGTACAGTTCGTATTATCGCCCAACAAGCATAGAAATACTATTTTTATTGTGGATGAGGCCTCCATGATTTCCGATACGCGCACTGATTCCAAGTTAATGGAGAATGGGTCCCTCCTGGACGATTTATTAATGTATGTTTATTCGGGACATAATTGTAAGCTAATCCTCATTGGCGATACCGCACAGCTTCCGCCCGTACATTTGAATATTAGTCCGGCCCTTGATGAAGATCAGTTATCCTTGAATTATAATAAGGAAGTTATAAAATTGGAGTTGGATGAGGTAGTGAGGCAAGCCGAAGATTCTGGAATTTTAGTAAACGCCACCAACTTAAGGGAACAANTGCAAAATGAGTTCTTTGATGACTTTAAGTTTTCGGTCAGCCATTATACCGATATAGTTCGCCTNGTGGATGGCAATGATATCCAAGAGGCCATAGATGATTCCTACTCTCAAAATGGTAAAGAGGAAACCGCCATTATAGTACGCTCCAATAAAAGGGCAAATCTATACAATGGAAATATTAGGAATAGAATCCTATATCTGGAAAACGAATTGGCCACAGGGGATTATATGATGGTAGTCAAAAACAACTATTTTTGGTTAAAACCTACCTCGGAGGCTGGTTTTATTGCCAACGGAGATATCATTGAAGTGTTGGAGATTTTTTCCATTAAGGAGTTGTACGGTTTTAAATTTGCAGAGGTTAAAGTGAAAATGGTAGATTATCCCAACCAAAAACCGTTCGAAACAGTCCTGCTTTTGGATACTATTATGGCAGAGACCCCATCTTTATCCTATGATGATGGCAACCGCCTTTATCAGGAAGTTATGAAGGATTATGCCGATGAGAAATCCAAATACAAAAAGTTTTTGGCAGTAAAGAACAATAAATTTTTTAATGCACTTCAGGTTAAATTCTCTTACGCAATTACCTGTCATAAGTCCCAAGGTGGGCAATGGGATACCGTCTTCGTGGAACAACCTTATTTGCCCAATGGAATAGACAAGGAATATCTTCGTTGGTTGTATACTGCCGTGACCAGGGCCAAGCACAAATTGTACCTCATAGGCTTTAAGGACGATTTTTTTGTTGATTAGGAATAGCCTAATTTCGCATTATAGTTTTCGAATATGACTTTTGAAACCATTTTAAGCATATTTTTAGGTATAGGGCTGGCGGCATCTGTTGGCTTTAGGATTTTTTTGCCTTTGTTTGCTTTGAGTTTGGCCGCTTATTTTGATGTTTGGCAATTAAATGAAAGTTGGGAATGGGTAGGAAGCATGGCTGCCTTAATAACCTTTGGCGTTGCTACTATTGTAGAAATTTTTGCATATTTTATTCCTTGGTTGGACAATTTGCTGGATAGTTTCGCCCTGCCCATGGCCGCTTTGGCAGGTACCGCCGTTATGGTGTCCACCGCTGCCAATTTAGATCCTGTAATTACCTGGACCTTGGCCATTATAGCTGGTGGGGGAACGGCCACCGCAATTAAAGGAGCTTCGGCTACCGGCAGATTGGCCTCAACGGCCACCACTGGCGGAGTGGCCAACCCTGTTATCGGTTTGGTGGAAACGGGAACTGCGGCCGTAGTAACTACCGCATCTATTTTTGCTCCGATTCTTGCAGCGTTTTTGGTCCTTATTATATGGATTGTCGTATATAGGCTATATAGAAAAATTAGACCAAGAACATAATCCATATTAAATTTGAATAATTTACGGGTGAAATGGGCATGACCCAAAACTGGGCACAAAATCAATCAAGATATGCGTATTACATATGACCGTCAAATATCGATAAATAGCTACTTATGAAAATTATTGCAATGATACCGGCTCGTTATGCGGCCTCAAGGTTTCCGGGTAAGCTTATGCAGGACCTTCAAGGGAAACCGGTTATCCAAAGGACCTATGAAGCCGCAGTGAATACTGGTCTGTTTCAGGAAGTGTATGTAGTTACGGACAGTACTACAATATACGATACCATTGCCAATATTGGCGGTAAGGCCATAATGAGCATAAAGCAACATGAGTGTGGAAGTGACCGTATAGCAGAGGCAGTGGAATCCATGGATGTAGATATCATCGTAAATGTTCAGGGAGATGAGCCATTTACGGATAGGGAAAGCTTGGTAAGTGTAATTGAAGTTTTTAAGGATGACGTAAAAAAGGAAATAGATTTAGCTTCCTTGATGACCAGAATTACCGATTGGGTCGAGATCAATGATCCCAATACGGTTAAGGTAATTGTGGATAACCAACATTTTGCCCTATATTTTTCGAGGGCCCCAATTCCGTATCCCAGGTCAAGGGAGTTGGACATACCTTATTTTAAACATAAGGGAATCTATGCTTTTAGAAAAAGTGCACTGATGGATTTTCAGAGACTGCCTATGCTTATATTGGAAGCGACAGAAAAAATAGAAGCCATTCGTTACCTGGAGTATGGAAAGAAAATTAAGATGGTAGAAACCAGTGTTACCGGTATAGAAATAGATACTCCCGAAGATTTGGAAAAAGCCAAAAAGGTATGGAGGTAGATTTTGGAAAAATCAGGGTAGTTGGTTTTGATGCCGATGATACCCTATGGGTAAATGAGACCTATTTTAGGAATGCGGAAGAAAAATTTGCCAGTCTTCTGGATAACTATGAAACCAAGAATCAAATAGATCAGGAACTCTTTAAAACGGAGATTAAGAACCTAGAACTATATGGTTATGGTATTAAGGGGTTTATGTTGTCCATGATAGAATCTGCCCTGGATCTGTCGAATAATAGGATTTCGCAGGCAACGATTACGGAAATTTTGAATCTAGGGAAGGAAATGTTGACGCACCCAGTGGAATTATTGGATGGGGTGGAGCAGGTATTGGAAGCATTAAAGGATAANTATCGGCTAATAGTATTGACCAAAGGGGATTTGTTGGATCAAGAGCGGAAATTGGAAAAATCGGGTTTATCCCAATATTTTCACCATGTAGAAGTTCTGAGCGATAAAAAGGAGGAAAATTATAGGAATCTGCTGGAGCATTTGGAAATTCCTGTGGAGGAGTTTTTAATGATTGGAAATTCTTTAAAATCGGACGTATTGCCTATTCTGAAAATTGGTGCAAAAGCTGTACATATCCCCTTTCATACCACTTGGCAACATGAAGAAGTGAAGATGGAGGAACATAATAACGATCATCTCACCTTAAATGGTATCTCCGATATCTTAGAGTATCTTAAGTAAGTTTATGGACATAAAGAGTAAAAATATCAACACAATTATAAGCCCTGAATTGAAGACAAATTACAAGAATTTTCCTATGGTACCACGCGTTATATTTGGTGCAGGATCTTTTGGGCAACTTGGGGAAATTTTACTGCCAAAACGGATCAACTCCGAGGCACCATTTATTTTTTTGGTAGACGATGTGTTCGAAGGCACGGGAATTATTTCTAGAATCCCCTTGGTCTTTAACGATCAAATAATATTCATTTCAGCGGATGAGGAACCCAAAACAGCCCAAGTAGATGCCTTGGTGCAGAAAATTAAAAACGATTATGCCCATTTGCCTTCTGGAATTATAGGTATTGGTGGGGGAACATTACTTGATCTGGCAAAGGCCGTGGCAATCATGTTGACCAATAAGGGCAATGCCCATCAATACCAAGGTTGGGATTTGGTAAGAAACCCTTCCGTATATCACGTAGGTATACCTACCATCAGNGGTACCGGAGCAGAAGTATCCAGGACAACGGTTCTATTGGGGCCGGAGAAAAAACTGGGAATCAACTCGGACTATACCACTTTTGATCAAGTGCTTATGGATCCCGATTTAACAAAGGGGGTGTCCAAGGAACAATGGTTCTTTACCGGTATGGATTGTTTTATTCATTGTATAGAATCCCTAAGTGGTACTTTTCTAAATGCATTTAGCCAGAGCTATGGTGAGAAGGCATTGGAGCTATGTAAAGAGGTCTATTTGGAAGATAGGCAAGAGGATGATGCTAGAAATAAATTAATGATGGCTTCGTGGCATGGGGGAATGAGCATTGCCTATTCACAGGTAGGGGTTGCACATGCCATGAGCTATGGCCTGTCCTATTTATTGGGAGTTAGACATGGAATAGGGAACTGTTTGGTGTTCCAACATTTAAAGGAGTTTTATCCTGAAGGGGTGGAATTATTTGATAAAATGAGGGAAAGGCATAATATTCAGCTGCCCAAAGGCATTTGTAGTGAACTGACGAACGATGATTTTGAAATTATGATCAATGTGGCGCTTGGTCTTGTGCCTCTATGGGAAAATGCCCTTGGAAAGGAATGGAGGACTATTATAACCCCTGAAAAATTAAAGTCGATCTATCAAAAAATATAGTATATCCANCACGATGCTGTAGTTTCATGGCAGTGCTTTGTGGTATATGTAAATGGGGCAGGTATCGTTGAATGGGGNTATCTGTAATAAGTACANAAGACTTCGAACGTTTTAAATAGTTGTTGGTTTATGCAGACCCTTGCCAAATTAATATATTTTAAAATTTTAGGCTGGAAATTGGTTGGTTCCTTTCCACAGCTGGACAAATGTGTTGTTATTGTGGTGCCACATACCAGTTGGGTCGATTTTTTATTGGGACTTCTAATTCGACGGGTATTGAACGAGGATATTCATTTTATAGGAAAGAAGGCGCTGTTTAAACCTCCATTTGGCTGGTACTTTCGCTGGATGGGCGGAACTCCCATTGATAGAAGTAAAAATATGGATACCGTGAGTGCTACGGCCAAGATATTTGATCAAAACAAAAAGTTCAGATTGGCGCTTTCCCCCGAGGGAACCAGAAAAAAGGTTGCGAAATGGCGGACCGGTTTCTATTATATAGCCAAAACGGCCAAGGTTCCCATTGTTATGGTGGCCTTCGATTTTGGTAAAAAACAGATCAAAATCTCCAAACCACATTATCCTACGGAAAATAAAGGGGAGGATTTTGCAACCTACAAGGCATTTTTTAAAGGGGTAGTGGGCAAGGTACCGGAAAATAGCTTTTGAGTATTTTTAAAGATACCTCGTCTAGACCGTATAAATATCTCCTGGCCAAGCCGTATTTCTACCAGTTCAAACATATTTCCATAAAGGATTTTTGGTGGTGGATATTTTGACTGTCCAAATAAGAGGAAGCGCTATATGTAATTGGAAGGTCATNCTGCTGGACGCCTTGGATTTAATTCCCCCGATAAAATTAAAACTGCTCTAAATGGGCTGTACACAACAATTTCGGGCATTTATACATCTTTGGTGCCATAATAAATCCATTTTTAGGTCTGGAATACTAATTTTGATCATGTTACGTTATGAAGGGACAAGGTGCAAGCCTCTATATTACATAGCATAACGATGATTAAAACAGCATTTATAGTATAAATTCCATAGAGAATGAAAAGTAATCGAATAATAGTATTTTTAATCGCCGTCTTCTGTTGTTCCTCGACCATGGCGCAATCCGAAGTTATGGTTACAAGCTTGGACGATGACAATGGCACGGGCACTCTACGATGGGCCATAAATACGGCCAATACTGATATGGAGGTCAATAAAATAACCTTTATGGAAGGATTGGAGGGGACTCTTAGTTTGGCTTCGGACCTACCCCACATTACCAATAACCTGACCATTATAGGGCCAGGGGCTAAGAATGTGGTCATTTCTGGGGAGGGGGCTTATCGTATGTTTGTGGTTAATAAAGGGTTTAGTTTGGATATTTCTGGATTTACCTTAACCGATTCTGCGGATAATTATAANGANGGAACTATTTTTGCCGTTTCTGGGTCGGCAATAAATGCCTCTGAAATAACGGTTACGGGAGTTAGCAACCAAACTGCATTTTGGTCCAAGGGAGATAATTCTTCCATTACGATCTCCAATTCTATCTTTGAAAATAATTCAGCAACCTTATTTCGAAGTTATTGGGGGTCAACACCAAGTGTTACTTCGGACAATGAAAATGACTATACCAATAGAATTACGATTACCGGATCCTCCTTTATTTCCAATAGGGGATTGATCTTTTCAACAGAGCATTATGTGAAGATCGATAATTGCACCTTTAGAGGTAATTATGATCAAATAGCCAGTTTTAAGGGGGTAAACCGCTACCAAATATTGAACTCCAAATTTGTAAATAATACAGGTCGTTTACTGTTTACTTTTTCAAGTAAGATTGGCGATACCCCTTCCTGGGGAGAAGATACCCTAGGGACCAATAATACCCTTTTTGATGGGAACCTGTTTCAGGGTAATACGGGAACTATTATTAATACAGGGGGAGGATTTAAACATGATTCCAAAACAACCATTACCAATAACATTTTTGTCAACAACGGCAATAACTGGTATGGTAATCCAATAGAAACTTCAGGAAACCAGCAGAATAATTTTATTACCTCGGTTACCCCGGCGGACGATGAGGGGACGGTTGTTCTAACGTTGAACAAGTCACTTATCATCCAGTCTGAGGATAAACTGCATTAAAATATTCAGAATTTTTTACCTGATCCTATAATATTAAGAAACCAAAAGAGGCCCATATGTGGGCCTCTTTTGGTATGTAAAAAAAGTGATTATTATTCCTGCATGGTGTGGTACACATTTTGCACATCATCATCCTCTTCAATTTTCTCCAAGAGTTTTTCAACATCGGCCGCTTCTTCCTCGCTAAGGGCCTTGGTGACCTGTGGAATACGATCAAAACCTGAAGATAGAATTTCAATCCCTCTGTTCTCCAGTTCTTTCTGAATGGCCCCGAAACTTTCAAAGGGAGCATAGATCAAAATACCATCCTCATCGGCAAAAACTTCTTCGGCCCCAAAGTCGATCATTTCCAATTCCAGTTCCTCAGGGTCTATTCCTTCGGCAGGAATCCTAAAATTACAGGTATGGTCGAACATGAACTCAACCGAACCAGAGGTTCCCAGGCTACCGTTGCATTTATTGAAGTAGCTTCTAACATTGGCCACGGTCCTCGTATTATTGTCCGTAGCGGTTTCTACTAAAATGGCAATCCCATGAGGGGCATATCCTTCAAAAAGTACTTCCTTATAATCGCCCAAACTTTTGTCAGAAGCACGTTTAATGGCCCTTTCCACATTGTCCTTGGGCATGTTTACCGCCTTGGCATTTTGAATAACGGCCCTTAATCGCGCATTGGAGCTCGGGTCTGGCCCTCCCTCTTTTACTGCCATTACAATGTCTTTGCCTATTCTGGTAAAGGCTTTTGACATTGCGGACCACCTTTTCATTTTACGTGCTTTTCTAAACTCAAAAGCTCTTCCCATTTTTTAGTTTTATTAGAGTAATATGGAACAAATTTAATAATTTTTACTGCTGGCGCAAGAGTTAGGCTTACTTGCTAACAATAATTTCCTCAATACTGTGGGCCAACTTAAAATCTTTGTCTGTAACTCCCTCCGCATCATGGGTGGAAAGCCTTATATTAAGGGAATTGTATACGTTGCCCCAATCCGGATGGTGATTTTGTGCTTCACATTCAAAGGCAATTCTGGTCATTACCGAGAAAGCGTCCTTAAAATTTTTAAATTCAAAGGAGGTTTCAATGGCACCGTCCACGTAATCCCAACCATCCAGTTCTTGCAATCGACTTTCTATTTCTGATTCCGATAATTTTTTCATGTCGGTATTTTTAATAAAGTTAAATAAAACAGGACAATTCCAAGCAGCTTACTCACTAAAGATATGATGGTCTATTATATTCTGATAGTTAAATAATAAATCCTTGGGAAGTCGGTTCGTTTTTGGCAATACCGCCAAATAGCGGTCTTCATTGGTGGTAAAGACATGCTTATAGATGGGTTGATAGTTGCCAATTCGGTCTACAATTTCCTTTATAAAATCTTCGTGATGTATGAGGTCTACACTTCCCAGGTGAAAGGTCCCCGACATATTGTGATTTATTAGGTAATGAATTTGTTGTGTTAGTTTATCATCGTTGGTGACATTTATGATCAAATTGGGAAATACTTCAATGGGTTCCTTATTGGTCAGGGCATTCTTAATTTCCCTAATTCTTGGTGAATTTATACCAAAAACCATAGGCACTCTAAGAATTGCCATTTTGGAAACAGGTATTCTCAGAAGCATATTTTCTATTTTAATTTTCAGGCGGCCATAGACACTTTCGGACAAGGTCTTATCGTTCTCATAAGAAGGGTATTTGCTATAAGCGTCAAAAACATTGGCAGAGGAAATAAAATACAATTTGCAATCCTTGTTTTGTATGTATTCTACTATATGTTGATGGGCCATTATCTGCGCTTGGAAATTTCCCCTTAGGGCAGAAATGATTAAGTCGGGTTTTACTTTGTTCAGAATATCATGAACATCATCTTCTTCCAGGTCATACCGGAAGAATTGTTGATTGTTCCCAAAGCTCTTTCTGGACGAGTAATAAGTACCATAGGTGTCAAAATAGGAATTCAATTCCCTGTAAATGGCATTTCCTATAAATCCACTTGCTCCTAATATGAGTATTTTGTTCATTCTATCACCTCCTTTTGCAAAACTCAGTTGCTTTATCTATTAAACTTTGTAAAAAGGAAGTTTAATTATGGTGGCAGGAATGGCATTTTTCCTAATTTGAATATGTATTTTATTACCTATTTGCGATAGGGCTGTAGGTACATACCCCAAACCTATGCCTTTCCCCAAGGAAGGCGACATGGTGCCCGAGGTTACGACCCCTATTTTATTTCCCAAGGGATCAACAATGTCGTAATCGTGCCTAGGAATCCCTTTTTCATCCAGCTCAAAGGCAACCAGTTTTTTGGCAACACCTTCTTCCTTCTGTTTTGCCAAGGCTTCGCTATTTACAAAATCCTTGGTAAATTTAGTTATCCACCCCAAACCGGCTTCCAAAGGTGAGGTAGTATCATTTATGTCGTTACCGTATAAACAGTAACCCATTTCCAATCTCAAGGTATCCCTGGCGGCAAGTCCAATAGGTTTTATGTTGTAGGCGGCACCGGCTTCAAAAACCTTGTCCCAAATCTGTTGTACTTCTTCATCCTTACAATAAATTTCAAAACCGCCTGAGCCCGTATAACCGGTAGCGGATATAATTACATGCTCAATACCCGCAAAATCTGCCACTTCAAAACTGTAGAATTTAATTGCACTTAAATCTATGGACGTTAAGGATTGCATAGCTTCCACAGCTTTGGGACCTTGAATGGCAAGAAGGGAATATCCATCCGATATATTGCGCATATCCGCTCCGAATTTTTCATTGTATTTGCTAATATGCTCCCAATCCTTATCGATATTTGATGCGTTTACAACCAATAAATATTGTTCTTCCTTGATTTTGTAAACTATGAGATCGTCCACAATACCGCCGGTTTCGTTAGGTAAACAACTGTATTGTGCCTTTCCAATGGTTAATTTGGATACATCATTGGAAGTTACTTTTTGTAGCAGGTCCAAGGCCTTGGGCCCACCTACCAAGAACTCACCCATATGGGAAACATCAAAGACGCCCACTCCTTTGCGGACCGTTTCGTGCTCTATATTAACTCCTTCATAGGAAACAGGCATATTATATCCTGCAAATGGTACCATTTTGGCGCCCAATGCCTCATGGGTTTTTGTCAATGCTGTGTTTTTCATTTGAATAAATTGAGGCGTAAAAATATTGAAAATTAATAGAAGGAAGAATCTATATACTTTTTGTTTTGCACAAATTAATGTTAATTTGGATTTGTACTTTGCTAATTGGTAGGGGAGGGTGACGGTCACTGAGTAAATGGAGCGGTGGATATTTTTGTCCATTTGGGAATTTGCGGGTTGATTTTCCCTGGTTTTACTGCCCATGATTAATGGCTGTGGTATTATAATTGATTATTTTTAAACTTTATTTTAATGATGGCTATGAGAAATTTGATACATATTTTTTTATTTCTTTTTTTAACACCTTTGGTTCAGGCACAGGAAGTCTCCAACGATTTTTTAAGTGCGGATTTTCATAAGGAAAGGCGGCAGGCAGTGCGCAAGGCCATGCCTCCGAATAGTGTGGCCGTTTTTTTTGCTGCTGCCGTTAGGAATAGGGCAAATGATGTGGATTATATATACCATCAGGATCCGGATTTTTATTATTTATCGGGGTACAAGGAGCCAAATGCCCTAATGCTCATATTTTCCGAAATGCAAAAAGACAGGGACGGGGGTAGTTATAATGAGGTGTTCTATGCCCAGAAAAGGGATGTAAAGGCCGAACAATGGAATGGGAAACGGTTGGGAGTAGAAGGGGTTAAAGAGAAATTGGGGTTTGACCGCGTCTTTAATGCGGAGGAGTTTTTAAACGCGGACATGAATTTTTCCAAGTTTGAAAATGTACTATTTTTCGATTTTAAGAATGATTTTAGGGATACCAATGATCCTGCTGATATATTTGATTTGATAAGGGTGTTTAAGGAAAAGTCCAATTATCCGTCAGATTACGATGCCACTAAACAGCATCTTTATAGTATGATCAGGTCCACGGAACTCGAAAATAGTGCCAATGTGGCCCAGACTCTGGGGAGGTATTTAAATTATTACCAGGAATTGAAATCGGATAAATTATTGGTCGATTATGTGGAGGCCACAGACGATAGATCTAGAATCGAAATTAAGGAGAAGGTGGCCCTTCAATTGAAATCCAACAACCTTAACAGCGCCATGTTGGAAGAAATAATGAATACCTTAAGGGAAATTAAGACCAAGGAAGAATTGGTACTGCTAAAGAAGGCCGTAGAGATTTCGGCCGTGGGACAAATAGAGGTAATGAAGGCCATGCACCCCAATATGTCCGAAATGGAGATTCAAGGGGTACATGAGTTTGTTTATAAGAAGTATGGTGCCGAATATGAGGGCTACCCATCCATAGTGGGTGGAGGGAATAATGGTTGTATTTTACATTATATAGAGAATAATAAGCCTAAAGTGGGGAACGATTTGGTCTTGATGGATTTGGGAGCCGAATATCACGGTTATACCGCCGATGTAACCCGGACCATTCCGGCGAATGGAAAATTTTCAAAGGATCAAAAGCAGATTTACGATATTGTTTATAAGGCCCAAGAGGCGGGAATAAAAGCCAGTGTGGTCGGGGCTTCCTTTCAGGCTCCAGGACAGGCTGCAAGTGAAGTTGTTGCGAAAGGGTTGATGCAACTGGGAATTATTGGAAGCCCGGAAGAGGCCAGAAAATATTTTCCACATGGCACATCCCATTATTTGGGCCTTGATGTGCACGATAAAGGTACCTATCAACCCTTTAAGGAAAATACGGTCATTACAGTGGAACCCGGTATTTATATACCTGAGGGAAGCGAATGTGATAAGAGATGGTGGGGAATAGCGGTAAGGATTGAAGATGATATACTTATCACCAAAAATGGTCCTGTTAATTTATCGGCAATGGCTCCCAGGACTACTGAAGCCATAGAGGCTGTAATGAAACAATCCAGTCCTTTGGAGCAGTTTAAATTACCAGCCTTGGATTAGTTGTGTTTCTGGCAGGAACTAGGAAAGTTCTAAGAGTGCCTTCTCCATAGCCACTTTTAAAAATCCACCGGAAATAATCTGTTCCCTAACTTCGGCTACATTTTTTACCATTTTTTGGTAGTCCCCATTGGATAGGGTTTTTAATTTTCCGTCCAATTCCTCCAGGGAGGAAATGCATATGCCCAACTGGCGTTCTTTTATGACGGCGGCAATGGCCGCCTTATCCCAGATAATTATTGGAAGGCCACAGAGCAAGTATAGAGATGTCTTGTGGGGATTGTTATATAAAAGGTATTGTCCAAAATGGCCTGCACATTCGTCTATGGAATTTCCGTTCCAGACCAAGCCGAAGGAACCCCTTATGTGTTTGGCAACGTCATCCGGGGAAAACATGCCCTCAAAACTTATGATGGTGTTGGCTGGGTCCACATCGTTTTTGATAAAACCGCTACCATATAATTTTAAATGGAAACTATTGTTTTTTAAGGCGTCCAATTTATAAATAAAGGCACTTTTTGCAATTCCCAAGCCACCGGCGAAAACCACATCGAATAAACCATTATTGGAAAGTTCCGGTGCAGTATAGTCATTGTTGTCGTCCAAATAATCGAACATGTACAAGGGTATCAATTTGGCAGTGGCCCCTTGTTGTTCGAACCATTTTTTCATGTTGTCGTTATGAACAATAATTACATCGGCACAGGAGAATTTTTTCATTTCCCGGGCAATGTCCCTGTTTTTTCCCATGAGGTATTTAACATCATGAATGATCAGTACGATTTTACATTTTTTTATACCGGCTATGGTAGTGATATATTTAAAATATTTGCTCAACGGGTATTGGATGGCCAAAGTGGAATTTTTGGGCAAACGGATTAGCCCTTTGGTTATTCCAAAAAAACTTACTATCGCACCTATGGCAGAACTGGCATAAGTGGTCTGTTTAAAACCTAAATTCCTAAAGCCCATGGTGTCCAGGATCCGCTCACAATCGGTTTTTGGCTTGGAGGCCGCGCTATTGGTAGCTTTGTAATTTCGGGAGATATAATACAAATTGGTCATTACAGGTCGGTTATATAAGCTATGCAAATATAACCATGTTATAGTAAAGCGGAATTTTTTTTTGATTTCAATTCAAAAACGTGATAATATACATTAGTTTTACTTCCTTACAAATGCAATTCGCTCTAATTACGTTAAAATGAAATACGATTACCTAGTTGTGGGAGCTGGACTTTTTGGTGCTGTTTTTGCCCATGAGGCCAAAAAGAAGGGTAAAAAATGCTTGGTAATTGATAAACGCCCACATTTGGGGGGCAATGTTTATTGTGAGGAAGTGGAGGGTATAAATGTCCATAAGTACGGAGCCCATATTTTTCATACCAACGACAAAGCAATTTGGGATTATGTAAATGGATTTGTAGAATTTAATAGGTATACCAATTCGCCCGTAGCAAATTACAAGGGTGAACTTTTTAATTTGCCCTTCAATATGAACACCTTTTATCAATTGTGGAAGGTACAGACGCCCGAGGAGGCCAAGTTGGTTATTGCAGAACAGGTTAGCGAAGTAGGGGTAGACAGTCCAAAAAACTTGGAAGAGCAGGCCTTGACATTGGTGGGCAAGGATATATACGAAAAGTTGATTAAAGGATATACGGAAAAGCAATGGGGTAGAAAGGCGACCGAGTTGCCGGCATTTATTATTAAAAGGTTGCCATTGCGATTTACCTTCGATAATAATTACTTCAATGATAAATACCAAGGTATCCCTATTGGCGGATACAACAAGTTGGTGAATGGCTTGTTGGATGGAATTGAAACACGGTTGGAAGTAGACTTTTTTAAGGATAAGACGGAACTAATTTCATTGGCAGATCAAGTGGTTTTTACCGGTAAGATTGATGAATTTTACGATTACCGCTATGGTAAACTGGAATACAGGAGTTTGGATTTTAAGCACGAAACCTTGGATATTGAAAATTACCAAGGCAATGCAGTCGTAAATTATACAGCTTCAGAAATTCCATATACACGTATTTTGGAACATAAGCATTTTGAATTTGGAACGCAAAAAAAGACCGTAATAACCAAGGAATATCCAACGGAATGGTCGGGCAATAAAGAGCCTTACTATCCTATCAATGATGTAAGGAACAATGAAATTTATTCCAAGTACAAAACCCTGTCCCAAAAGGACGATATTATTTTTGGAGGAAGACTGGCCGAGTATAAATACTATGATATGCATCAAGTAATTGCTTCGGCATTGGCCAAATGCAAAAAAATCTTTAACTAGATAGATTTATTTACCCAATAGATAAGCTTTTAATTGGTCGTATTGGGAGATTTTAATCGACTTTTTCTTTTTGTCCATTACTTTTACGATGCTCTTCGGCAAATCGATATTTTCACGGATAGTATCCTCTACAACATCCAAAAACTTCACTGGGTGTGCGGTTTCCAGAAAGATACCATAGGTGTCCGGATGGGCTTGTTGGTATTTCTTTAGGCCTAAATAACCAACAGCCCCATGTGGATCGGCAACATAGGTGTAGTCATTGTATAATTCCAACATGGCTTCCCTGGTCTCGTCATCCGTAAAGGAATAGGAAGAAAGGTTCTTGGACAGCTCCTCAAAATTATCCTTGTACAAATGTCTTATTCTGATAAAATTACTGGGGTCACCTACATCCATGGCATTGGAAATGGTGGCAATGGAAGCTTTTGGGTCATATGCGCCCGTTTTCATGTATCTTGGTACAACGTCGTTTACATTCGTAGAAGCAATAAAATGTTTGCACGGCATTCCCAATTTTTGTGCCATGATACCGGCACAAATGTTTCCAAAATTTCCGCTAGGAACGGAAAATACAATATCCTTTCCCTTGGATTTCATCTCCTTGTATGCGAACAGGAAATAAAACATCTGGGGGAGCCATCTGGCCACATTGATACTATTGGCCGAGGTCAGTTGCNTGTTTTGGATCAANTCTTCGTCCAGGAAAGCTGTCTTTACCATATTTTGNCAGACGTCAAAAGTGCCTTCAACTTCCAGGGCGGTAATGTTTTTGCCCAAGGTGGTCAGCTGTTTTTCTTGAATATCGCTGACCTTTCCACTAGGATATAGAATAACAACCTTAACCCCGTCAACGCCAAGAAATCCATTTGCCACTGCACCTCCGGTATCTCCTGATGTCGCCACCAATACTGTTACGTCTTGGGTGGTCCCGGTTGAAAAATAACCAAGACATCTCGCCATAAATCTCGCACCCACATCTTTAAAGGCCAGTGTTGGGCCATGAAAAAGTTCCAATGCTGCCACCTTGTCCCCAATTTCCACAAGGGGAAAATCAAAATCCAAAACATCTGCAAGAATTTCTTTTAGCGCCGGTTCTGGAATATCCTTGCCTACAAATTGTTGTATGGCCAGGAAGGCAATTTCATGATTGGTGTAATCTTCTATATTGTTAAAAAAATCCTTTGGAAGCGCTTCGATCATTTCAGGGAAATATAACCCACGATCAGGGGCAATTCCTTTTATAACTGCATCTTTGAAGGATACATTGGGAGCTTGTTGGTTTAGGCTATAAAAGTTCATTTTTATTAATGTTAGAATGAGTTGTAGTTTTGGGTTCAAATTTAAATGCCGCTAACGGCATATAGTATTAACCTTCTAGAATTTTAATCCCTTGCGTATTTATTTTGGAAACATGAACGTCATAATCCACCCCTATTTTTTCGTATACCTTTCTCATGGCTTGGGCCACTTCAAGAGCATTTTCCTTACCCTTGCTCAATGCAAATATTGAAGGTCCTGAACCTGAAATTCCACAGCCCAAGGCGCCTGCTGCTATGGCATCTTCCTTGACTTTGTCGAATCCGGGAATAAGAATGGATCTAATGGGCTCTATAATGTGGTCTACCAAGGATCTGCCTATTAGGTCGTAGTCATTGGTAAATAGCCCGGCAATTAGTCCGCCTACATTTCCCCATTGTTTAATTCCGTCTTCTAGGGAAATGGATGTTTTTAGTATTCTTCTGGAGTCTGAAGTCCTTACTTCTATTTGCGGGTGAATTACCGTTGCGTATAGCTCTGGAGGAGTCGGTATCTTTACGATATCCAAAGGTTGGTAACTGCGCACCAAGGTGAACCCACCAAATAGGGCGGGGGCTACATTGTCCGCATGGGCGACCCCGCTCGCCAATCGCTCTCCTTCCATGGCAAATTTCACCAACTCTAGTTTGCTAAAGGGGCTGCCCAATAGTTGGTTCATGGCCCATACTGCCCCTGTGGAACTGGCAGCACTACTTCCTATGCCGCTGCCGGCCTTTATTTTCTTGTAAATCTCAATTTCAAATCCGCCAACATGATCACTTTCCGCCAGCAAGGCCAAACCGGCAACACCAGCAACATTTTGTAGGGTTTCGGTTGGTAGATCCTGTCCTGTGAGCTTGGTGATCTTTATTCCTTTTTCATCGGTTCTCCTTACCACCATCTCATCGCCTACCGAATCGAGGGCAAGTCCCAGAACATCAAAGCCGCAAGAAATATTGGCGATGGTAGCTGGACAGAAAATTCTAATTTCGTTAGTTTTCATTTTTAATCAAATAAATTTCACGTGTGCCAGGTTTCTTTAAAAATTACCGATACGTATAATATCTGCAAAAATTCCAGAGGCAGTAACATCTGCCCCGGCCCCGGCTCCTTTAATAATCATTGGTTGGTTTGGGTAGCGCTCTGTGTAGAACAATACAATATTGTCACTCCCTTCCAAATTATAAAAATCATGTCCCTTGGGGATGCGCTGTAAGCCTACACTGGCTTTGCCGTTTTCGAACTGNGCAACATATTTCAATTTGCTATCTTCGTCTATGGCCTTCTTGTACATTTCTTGAAATGATGCCTCATGCTTCGTCAAGGTCTTGAAGAAATCTTCATTGTTGGTTGTTTCCAAGCTCTCTTTGGGCAAGAAAGGGTTGTTTTGGATATCCTCAATATTTAGTACATTACCACTTTCCCTTGCCAAGATCAATATTTTGCGCATAACGTCCACCCCGCTTAGATCAATTTTGGGGTCGGGCTCGGTATAGCCTTCCACTTGGGCTTGCTTCACAATATCATGAAAGGTAGTGTTATCGTTAAAATTGTTGAATACAAAATTTAAACTTCCAGAAAGTACCGCTTGAATTTTCAACACTTTGTCACCTGAGGCCACTAGGTGCTTTAAGGTGTCTATAATAGGCAGTCCGGCACCTACATTTGTTTCAAAAAGAAAAGGCGCATTGTACTGTCTTGCCAGGTCCTTTAACTCCTGATAATTGTCGTAGGCGGATGAACAGGCTATTTTATTACAGGTAACAACGGATATGCTATTCCNTAAATATGAGTTATAGGTTTCCGAGACTGTCTGACTGGCGGTATTGTCTACAAAAATACTATTTCTGTAATTGAGTTTTTTTACCTTCTCGAAGAATAGCTCTAGATTGGTCTTTTCTCCCTTGCCCAGTAATTCTTCCCAGTTTTTAAGGGCAATGCCATCTTCATCAAAAATCATAGTCCTCGAATTGGACATGCCGATAACGCGGATGTTNAGTTTTAGTTTTTCCTTCAAATACTTCTTTTGTGATTGTATCTGGTGTAAGAACTTTGCACCNACATTACCAACGCCCATAACAAAGAGGTTCAACTGCTTTACATTTTCTTCAAAAAATTCTTCGTGTAAAGTATTGAGTGCCTTTTTTACATCCTCCTTAAGGATTACGGCAGATATGTTCCTTTCGGAAGCGCCTTGCGCTATGGCGCGGATATTAACGTTGTTCTTACCTAGGGTACTGAACATTTTTCCGCTGAGACCTTGGTGGCTTTTCATGTTGTCGCCGACCAGGGCAATGATGGCCAAATCTTTCTCTGCCGCCACCGGTTTTATTTTTCCAAGGGAGATTTCAATATCAAATGCATCATTGATAACTTGAACCGCATGGTCAGCGTCCTGATTGTCTATTCCTATGCAGATGGAATGTTCGGAAGACGCTTGGGTAATCATTACAACACTGATACCAGCAGTTGAAAGTACTTCGAAAAAGCGTTTTGATATACCTGTAATTCCCACCATACCTGGACCTTCAAGGGAAACAAGGGCAATATTTTCTACGTGGCTTATTCCCCGTACAGTTTTACCTTGTCCATTTTTGTTCTTGGTAATTAAAGTACCTGGGGCTTCTGGGTCAAAGGTGTTTTTTATAACTATGGAAATACCTTTGGTCAGTACCGGTTGGATCGTGGGCGGATAAAGAACCTTCGCCCCAAAATGCGATAGTTCCATGGCCTCTTCATAAGATATATGCGGAATGGCCATAGCCTGTTTTACTATTTTGGGGTTGGCGGTATACATGCCGCTTACGTCCGTCCATATTTCCAGAATTTCCGCATTTATGGCATTTGCAACAATAGCAGCCGTATAGTCCGATCCTCCACGCCCCAAGGTGGTGGAATCGCCATTTACGGCCGAAGCAATAAAACCTCCCATAATAATTATGGAATTATTGCATTGGGAGGAGTAGTCAATAATATTCTTGTTCGTCAGATCAAAGTTAACGGCCGCTTTCCCAAAACTGGAATTTGTTTTTATAAGTTGTCGGCTATCGGCATGTACGGTATCTATACCTTCAACAATAAAATATTCGTTTATTATATAGGAAGACAGCAACTCTCCGTAGCTAACGATTTTGTCCGATAATTTAGGTGTAATCTCCCCTATTAAATAGGCTCCTTCCAAAAGTGTTTCCAGCGTATTGAGCTCACTCTTAACTTTACTAAGCACTTTACTTTGGGAATGAATGGGAATAAGCTCTTTAATGGTCAGGAGATGTCTGTCCTCTATTTCCTTTAATATGGTTTTATAGGCTTGTTCCTGTGCCGAGGCCAGGGCTGCTGTCTTTAAAAGAAGATCTGTTATTCCGCCAAGAGCTGAAACTACTACGATGGTTTTGTTGGACCCAAGATCGGCGATAATATTTTTTACTAATCTTATATTATTGGCGTTGGCCACTGAAGTGCCACCGAATTTTAGAACTTTCATGGTTCAAAGGTATTAAGTAAGGAAAATTGAATTTTGATAAAATTGTTTAACAGACGTATATGTAGTAGCTTACCCCAAAGGGGTAGTGGTGCTGATAACGGTAATGGCAATGCAACCATCTATAAATGGTGTATTAAGTAGTTTATTGTCCGTATTGTTATATGTCATCACAAGAATAAAGAACCAAATGTAGTATTTTTGATTGCCCAATCAAATGTTTTGACGGATTTTTACTAAATCAACAATTTTTACTAAATATTCTTATTGAATGAAGATTTTTAATGCAAAACAGATATACGAAGCTGATAAATTCACAATAAATAAGCAGCAAATTACCAGTGGGCAGCTTATGGAACGGGCTGCAATCCAGGTTTTTAATTGGATGCATTCCAGAATGCAGGGCGCCCAGACAAAAATCCATTTGTTTTGCGGTATCGGCAATAATGGAGGGGATGGACTTGTTCTTGCCAGACATTTGCAGGATCACGGTTATAATATAGAGGTCTTTGTTGTTAACTATAGCGAACACCGATCTAAGGATTTTTTAATTAATCTGGATCGATTAAAGGAGAAAGGTGTTTGGCCCAACTTTCTAAGTGAACAATCTGAATTTCCCTCAATAGGCAAAGAGGATATAGTTGTGGATGCCATTTTTGGCATAGGACTCAATAGGGTGCCCGATGACTGGGTGATCGGTTTAATGGAGCACCTTAATAATTCCAATGCTTTTATTTTGGCCATAGATATGCCTTCCGGACTTTTCATGGAAGCGGGTCTCACCCATACGGAAGGTGTTATAAAAGCGAATTATGTGCTTACTTTTCAAGTACCGAAACTTGTTTTTTTTCTTCCTGAAACGGGTAAATATATAGATCATTGGGAGGTTCTGGATATTGGTTTGGACCAGGAGTTTTTGTTCGGTTTGAAACCGCAATATGAGCTGATAGGCAAGAACGAGGTATTGTCCTTATACATTCCAAGAGAGAGGTTTTCNCATAAAGGCACCTATGGACATTCCTTGATCATTGGAGGNAGTTACGGAAAGATAGGGGCCGTTGTATTGGCAGCCAAGGGAAGTATGTTGGCAGGGAGCGGATTGGTTACGACCTATGTTCCCCGGTGTGGGTATTTGCCTTTGCAAACGGCACTGCCGGAAGCCATGGTAATTACCGATAAAGAAGAACTGGAAATTTCCAAAATTGATTTCGGCTTGGCTCCTAGTGCGATTGGTATCGGTGTTGGAATGGGGACAACGGTGGCTACTGTTAAGGCATTTTCAGAATTTATGAAGGGGAATAAACTGCCTTTGGTCATTGATGCCGACGGATTGAACATTCTTTCCAAAAATCGCGACTTATTTAAAAAAATGCCTCCCCAGACCGTTTTGACCCCACACCCNAAGGAGTTGGAGCGCATTATAGGTAAATGGACCGATGACTTTGATAAGTTAAAAAAAGCAAAGCAGTTCTCTGAAAAATACGATTGCATTTTAGTTATAAAAGGGGCAAACACCATTACAATTTATAAGGATATGGGCTATGTTAATACCTCTGGAAATCCGGGCATGGCCACTGGGGGTAGTGGGGATGTGTTAACAGGGGTGATCACAGGCTTGCTGGCTCAGGGCTATTCCCCAATGAATGCGGCTATTTTTGGGGTGTACATTCATGGGAGGGCTGCTGACATTGCTGTGGAGGAATGTGGTTTTCAAGCCTTGATCGCCAGTGGTATTCTAGATAACATTGGCAAGGCCTATCTAGACCTTTTTCAAGTAGCCGAACCCGATGCTCCCCCTGCAGAAAGAGAGTAATGGCATGCCATTACTCTGCATTGGAAGTTCTTACCCGCCTTTTGATCCACATCAGGGCATTGTCCTGATCAATGAAGAATTTCATAGGTTTTTTGTAAAATAGTTTTTCGATATTAAAATTGTGCATGTCTATTTCCTTTATGGAGACTACTGCAAATGCCTTAATATTTTCTATTTCCCTAATTTGATTGTATACCATTGGATCAATGGCGTACGAATTCTTTCTTAAACTTATGTAACCGAAGTTTTTATTTCTGAAATGTATTTCCATTATACCAATTATTTGAAATACTCTTTCTTTGGTTATGGTGCTTCCTTCGTCAAAAATAGAAACCATGTAATCGTCAAATACCTGTACTTTTCCAATGTCCAGTTGATATTCTCGTACGATAATAGTCTTCTTGGGTCGTCCGACTTTCATTCTCCGTAATTTATATAGTGTGTCTGCAGCGAATGTAGAATTAACTATAACTATTATAAAAATTATTAGATTAAAGACACTTTAATCGTTTATGTGGAATGGAAATGGGCTAACTGTGATTCATTTCTTACAAATACGTAGGGATAAATAAAAAAAGGAGTAGCATTTGGCTACTCCTTTTTTGGTGTTTATTAGTGATGTCCAAGTTAGGTTTTGGACGACTTTTCTGCTTTTTTGATCTTAATGGTGAGTTCTTCCTTGGCTTCATCAAGTTCCATGTGAATGGTATCGCCTTCCTCCAATTTGGAATTTACGATTTCTTCGGCCAGAGCATCTTCAATATATTTTTGAATGGCTCTTTTAAGCGGCCTAGCTCCGTATTGTTTATCGAAGCCTTTTTCGGCAATATAATCCTTGGCTTTGTCGGATAGCTGTAAATCATACCCAATTTCCTTGATCCTGAGGAACAATTTGTTCAGCTCAATATCGATGATCCTATGGATATCTTCGCGTTCCAAAGAATTAAATACAACAACGTCATCTATTCTGTTTAAGAATTCCGGAGCAAAGGCCTTCTTCAAGGCGTTCTCGATAACACTTTTTTGATGGGTGTCTGCCTGGGCCTTTTTTGCCGAAGTTCCAAAACCAACTCCTTGGCCAAAATCCTTAAGTTGTCTCGCGCCAATGTTGGAGGTCATTATAATGATCGTATTTCTAAAATCGATCTTTCTTCCAAGGCTATCCGTTAAATAACCATCATCCAGTACTTGTAGGAGCATATTGAACACATCGGGGTGTGCTTTTTCAATCTCATCCAACAAAATTACCGAATAGGGCTTACGGCGTACTTTTTCTGTCAACTGTCCACCTTCTTCATAGCCAACATATCCTGGAGGGGCACCTACAAGTCTTGATATGGCGAACTTCTCCATATACTCGCTCATATCCACTCGGATCAAGGCGTCTTCGGAATCGAACAGCTCCTTGGCCAATATTTTGGCAAGTTGTGTTTTACCAACCCCGGTCTGCCCTAAAAATATAAAGGAACCAATAGGTTTGTTCGGATCTTTTAGACCCGCTCTGTTACGTTGAATTGCTTTGGCAACTTTGGCAACTGCTTCGTCCTGACCAATTACATTGCTTTTGATAAGTTTGGGCAGTTCGGCCAATTTGTTGCTTTCTGTCTGTGCAATCCTATTAACCGGTATACCGCTCATCATGGAAACTACGTCCGCAACATTGTCTTCTGTAACGGTTTCCTTATGAAGTTTGCTGTCTTCCTCCCATCGTTCTTGGGCAATGGCCAAATCTTTTTCTATTCGTTTTTCATCGTCCCTAAGCTTGGCGGCTTCCTCGTATTTTTGTTTTTTTACGACCGTATTTTTAAGATCGCGAACGTCTTCCAATTGCTTCTCCAGTTCCAAAATTTGTTTGGGAACATCCATATTTACGATATGCACCCGCGAACCGGCTTCGTCCAGGGCATCGATGGCCTTGTCCGGTAAATATCGGTCCGTCATATACCTATTGGTTAGGTTTACACAGGCAACAATGGCTTCATCGGTGTAAATTACGTTATGGTGGTCTTCGTATTTGCCTTTGATGTTTTTTAAGATCTCAATGGTCTCATTAACAGTGGTAGGCTCAACGATAACCTTCTGGAATCTTCTTTCCAGGGCACCATCTTTTTCTATGTATTGCCTATACTCATCCAGAGTAGTGGCTCCAATACATTGAATTTCACCTCTGGCAAGAGCCGGCTTAAACATATTGGAGGCATCCAAACTGCCTGTGGCACCACCGGCCCCGACAATAGTGTGGATCTCATCGATGAACAGGATAACATCGTCGTTTTTTTCCAGTTCGTTCATAACCGCCTTCATTCGCTCCTCAAATTGGCCGCGGTATTTGGTCCCGGCAACCAAAGAAGCCAAATCCAAGGTTACCACCCTTTTGTTGTAGAGGATTCTGGAAACTTTTTTGTTGATGATCCTAAGGGCAAGTCCTTCGGCAATGGCACTTTTACCAACACCTGGTTCTCCTATTAACAGAGGATTGTTCTTTTTTCTTCTGCTTAGAATTTGGGAAACCCTTTCAATTTCTTTTTCACGTCCCACAACGGGGTCCAATTTGTTTTCCTCGGCCATTTTGGTCAGGTCGCGACCAAAATTGTCCAATACCGGGGTTTTCGATTTTTTACTTCCTTTTTGCCCGGTACTAGAAGATCCAAAAGTGCCTTCTTTTTCTTCATTGGGCTCATCGGAATCACTGGGAAAGGATTCCGAAGTAGGTGAGTCTATATAGTCGTCATCACTTGTTATCATTGATTTAAACTGGTCTTTTACTCCATCATAATCCACCTTTAATTTATGCAATAATTTAGTGGTTGGGTCATTTTCATTACGTAAAATACACAGTAACAAATGGGCCGTATTGATAGAGGAGCTTTGAAATAATTTAGCTTCGAGAAATGTTGTTTTCAGCGCACGTTCCGCCTGTCTGGTCAGGTGCAGGTTCTTTTTGTCCTTTTGTGCAGCACCAGCATTTGGATTGGCGGGACTTAATATCTCCACTTTTCTTCTCAAGTGATCCAAGTCCACGTCCAATGCGTCTAAAATGCTTATTGCTTTTCCATTACCGTCCCGCAGTAATCCCAGCATTAAATGCTCGGTTCCAATAAAGTCGTGGCCCAATCTGAGGGCCTCTTCCTTACTGTAAGCAATAACATCTTTTACTCTAGGGGAAAAATTGTCGTCCATAAAATATCCTTTCAACTTTAAAAATAGTAAATCTATACCAATCTATGGCAAATACTATACCTAATATTCGTTAAACGTAGTGGATTTGCCGAAATAAGCCATTTTTTGGAAAAAAATTAACAATCAAATCGTTATCCGAACCCCATATTGTAGGTGTTAATAAATTCTTTACAAAAGTATGTCCTAAGTACTTGTATAGTGTCGATTTTACGTATATTGTCCTGCTTTTTTAACTAAAATAAATAGAAGATTTTAAATGGCAGAAGGAGAAAAATTAATTCCGATTAACATTGAAGATGAAATGAAATCTGCCTACATTGATTATTCAATGTCGGTCATTGTGTCACGTGCCCTGCCAGATGTTAGGGATGGTTTAAAGCCAGTGCATAGAAGGGTTTTGTTCGGTATGCATGAGTTAGGTGTTAGATCTAATAGTGCCCATAAGAAATCCGCGCGTATTGTCGGGGAAGTATTAGGTAAGTATCATCCGCATGGAGATACTTCTGTTTATGATTCCATGGTCCGTATGGCCCAGGAATGGAGTTTAAGGTATATGTTGGTCGATGGCCAAGGTAACTTTGGTTCCGTTGATGGTGACAGTCCAGCAGCAATGCGTTATACGGAAGCCCGTATGCGGAAGATTGCGGACGATATGTTGGCCGATATAGACAAGGATACCGTAGATCATCAGCTTAATTTTGATGACTCCTTGCAGGAACCTACGGTTCTTCCAACAAGGATACCTAATTTATTGATCAA
>JGI24723J26617_10000353_pt1 | contig 45891 bp, 40 predicted proteins | sample Cruoilmetagenom6_FD_26617 | JGI IMG/M metagenome (IMG submission 26617) | reverse complement strand
CCCGCCAATCCGTGCGATCATCTCCTCGATCCGGCCAAAATCCACGAGACCGCGCATCGCCTCTTGCCGGGTGATGCGCAGCAATAGGTGGTCTGGATCGTAGCGTGCCAGCGTGTCATAAAGGATATCCGAGGAAAACGTCGCCTGCCGCCCGGATTTGCGCGCCTGCGGCGTGTTGCGGTTGATCAGCCCCGCGATCGTGGCCGAGGTGCGGAAGGTCCGCTTCATCACCGCATTGCCCATCAGCCAGGTGTCCAGCCCCTCGCGCAGACCGGTAGGGTCAAACAGCGGACCGGGGTCGGTCAGTGGCTCCAGCCCCCAGATCAGCGTCGCGTAGTCGGTTGCCACGAAGCCGAGCGGCGCCAGCCCCAGCGCCTCCATCCGGTTGGTTAGAAGCAGCCCCAGCGTCTGCTGGGCGTTGCGCCCGGCAAAACCGTAGATGCAGGCATNTTCGCGCCCCTCATGCGCAAAGCTCTCGATCAGCAGCCGCCCGCGCTGGGGCAGACGTGACATCTGCCGTTGCAGATGCAGCCAGTCGCGTGTGTGGTCCGGCAGTTCCGGCCAGTCGTCTTGCGCGAACATGGTCAGAATGCGCTGACTGAGCTGGGTGGAAGTGGCGAACTTCGTGCCGGAGAACGTCGCGATCTTGGGCTTGCGTCCCTTGTCGCGAGACACTTCGACGGTCATCTCGCGCAGGCCCTCGTAGCGCACCACCTGGCCGCCGATCAAAAAGGTATCGCCAGGCGTGAGCGTCGCGGCAAATGCCTCTTCCACCTCGCCCAGGGGCTTGCCTCCGCGCGCGCGTTTCATCCGCACTTTCAGCAGATCGCTGTCCTGTATCGTCCCGAGGTTCATCCGGATCAGCCTTGTGCTGCGCGGATCACGCAATTGCCACAGGCCATCGGGACGCCGGAGCAGCCGCTGCCACTGGTCATAGCTGCGCAGCGCATAGCCACCGGTGGCGCAGAAATCGAGACAGGCGTCGAAATCGGCGCGTGTGAGCACGGCATAGGGCCCGGCGGTGATCACCTCTGCATAGAGCGTGTCGGCGTCGAACGGCCCCGCGCAGGCGGTGATCAGGATCTGTTGACACAGCACGTCGAGCGGACCGGGGCCGCGCGGATCGCCGTCCAGATCATGCTCTGCAACCGCTTGCAGCGCGGCGCGGCACTCGACCACCTCGAACCGGTTGGCGGGCACCAGGAGCGCCTTGGAGGGCGCGTTGTAGCGGTGATTGGCGCGGCCGATCCGCTGCACGAGTCGCTTGACGTTCTTGGGCGCGCCGACCTGTATCACCAGATCCACGTCGCCCCAGTCGATCCCCAGATCAAGACTGCCGGTGCAGACGATTGCGCGCAGTTCGCCGCGCTGCATCGCGCCCTCGACGCGCTGTCGCTGCGTTCGGTCAAGGCTACCGTGGTGGATGCCGATAGGCAGGTTGTCATTATTAGCAAGCCATAGATTACGAAAGAAAATTTCGGCCTGCGCGCGGGTGTTGTGAAAGATCAGCGTGGTGTTGTGCTTGCGGATCTGATCCATCACCGCAGGGATCGAATGGGCCGCGCCACCGCCAGCCCAAGGGGGCGGCTCATCAATTTGGAGTATGGCGATGTCGGGATCGGGACCGGGATCGGCCAGCAGGATCTCGCACTTGTCCGGGTGCCGGGCAAGCAACCTTGCAATCGCTTCCGGATCCTCGACCGTCGCCGACAGGCCAACCCGCCGCAGATCGGGGCAGAGCGTCTGCAACCGTGCCAGCGCCAGCATCAGTTGATCGCCGCGCTTGCTCTCGGTGAGGGCATGGATTTCATCCACCACGACGCGCTTCAGCCCTGCGAATATGCGTGGCGCATCCTCGTAGGAGGTCAGTAGCGCCAGGCTCTCTGGCGTGGTCAGCAGGATATGCGGCGGATCGACGCGTTGGCGGCGCTTGGCGCTTTGGGATGTATCGCCGGTGCGGTCTTCGATCCGGATGGGCAGGCCCATCTCGGTCACGGGGGTCGTCAGGTTTCGCCGGATGTCAGCCGCAAGTGCCTTGAGAGGGGAGATATAGAGCGTGTGCAACCCAGCGTGATAACCCTCCGCCAGATCGACCAAAGTGGGCAGGAACCCCGCCAGCGTCTTGCCGCCGCCCGTGGGGGCGATCAGCAGCAGGGCGGGGGCATCCTTGCGCTCCAGCATTGCCTGCTGGTGCGGGTGGACCTGCCAGCCACGGGTGTCGAACCAGTGGTGAAAAATGGGCGGGAGGGTTTTCATTCCTCCCTATCTAAAGCGCAGACTGTGGTTTTCCCGAGAATTATTTCACGAAAGCTCTCACAGCCGACAAAGGACGTTAGTTCACGATATCTTCGTCCTTGACGAACATGTTGGCCCAGGCGCGGTCGATCAGTTCTGGAGTCATCTGATAGGGAATCCCCTCGAACTCGCAGATCGAAATGATCTGATCGATCAGAAACACCGGTTGGTAGTTGGCATAGGTGTTGTTGATCGTCGGGTATTTCTTCTTCAGCAGATGCACCAGCGATGCTTCGTCAAGCGGTAGCTGCTTCTTGCGCGCGACCATGGCAAAAATTTTCAGGTAGTCCTTCTGCGACGGGCCGTCGATCTTGATCTTGTAGAAAATCCGGCGCAGCGCGGCTTGGTCAAAAATCTTGTTGGGATGGAAGTTGGTCGAGAAGATCGCCAGCGTGTCAAACGGCACCTCGAATTTCTCGCCCGATTGAAGGGCCAGAATATCCTTGGATTCTTCCAGCGGCACGATCCAGCGGTTCACAAGGTTTTGCGGCGGCTCGACCTGACGGCCAAGGTCGTCGACGATGAAGATCCCGCCCGTCGCCTTTAGCTGCAGCGACGCCTGATAGGTGCGTGCGGTCGGGTTGTAGACCAGATCGAGCATGTCGAGCGTCAATTCACCACCGGTGATCACGGTGGGGCGTTCACACCGCACATAGCGCGCATCGAACGTGCGATTGCGGCGCAGGCTGTTGGGATCGTCCGCTTCGGCCTCGGCCTTGGAATGCACGATAGGGTCGTAGACGGTGATCACCTGACCGGCATATTCCAGTGCCAGTGGCACAAATATCTTGTCCCCCATGGCATCACGGATACCATTGGAAATACTGGACTTACCGTTGCCGGGCGGTCCGTACATCAGGATCGAGCGGCCGGCGCTGACCGCCGGGCCCAGATGGTCAAGCAGGCTGTCCGGCAAGACCAGATGGCCCATCGCTTTGGTCAGTTCGCTGCGCGTGATCTGGATGTTGCGGATCGACTGCCGTTTGACCTGTTCGGCATAGGCGCTGAGTGGCACCGGCATCGCGCCGTAATATTCCGACTGTTGCAACGCGTCGAGCGCGCGGGCCTTGCCAGTATCGGTCAATTGATAGCCCATTTCGCTACCGGCCGTGGCGCTCATCGTGCCGGTGGCCTCGACAAGGCGTTGCTCGCGGGCCATGTCCACCAGTTCTTGTGTGACAGTCCGCGGCAGGCAGAGCGCGGTCGCAAGCTCGCTGACCAGATCAATCGATTTGCGGAACATTGTCTTGATCAGAATGTCGCGCATCATCACGATGGGCAGGTTCATGTCCTCGATCCGGCTGGGCGGCGGCGGCGGTTTCACACCTGTGGTGACTTGCATATTCATCGGGAGCGGCCTCGTTTCAGATGAAGTTCAGCTGAAACTGCCAGAAAAAGATGCGCAAATTATGGCGTCAAATCGTTTTGTGCGGGCGCCGTTTCTGCACAAAAGTGGCAAGGCACCGGTCGCAAGCCCTCACGCCCCGTAAAGCGCCCCGAGAACCAGATAGATCCCCAACGTGCCGCCCAGGCACAGACCCATGGGGAATTTCTTGCCGCGTGACCAGCTTTCCCAATCGGGGGCCAACCGGCGTAGCGCGGTGTATTTTGCGATTCGGTGCGCCGTGAACCCGGCCAGCAGGTTCGCGGCCAGAATGACGCAGAGCAGGCGCAGATCGCCAAGCGCGATAAAAGGGGCGGCCGCAGCCGCGAATTTCGCATCCCCCGCGCCGATCAACCCAGCCGCATTCATCACGATCCCTACGAGCAGGACGATCCCCAGCTGCAAAAGGCGCCACGGGTATTGATCCAGCGGCAGCGCGATCAGGCCGATGACGACAAAGACCGCTGCCAGTGCCAGAACCGCGAGGTTGGGAATTTTCATCACCCGCAGGTCGCTCCACGCAACCCACAGGCAGATGGGCAGTACAAACGGCAGGAACCACATGGCCGAGCTTGCGGTGATTTGCATCATGGGCCGGGCCCCTCGTGGTTTGGTTTACTACGTACTGCGTTTTGTCGGCTTCAGGCGTTCAACCTGATGTGGAGGTTTGATCGAGCGCAACTTGCCCTAATTGCACATATTAACCATCCAGGGCGCGCAAGGAGCGCACAGCGGCTTCGAAATGCTGCGGGTGCGTATCAATCGCGTCGCGCAACAGGCCCTTGCCGGTGACCATATCGCCTTGCTTGATCGCGGTGAGACCCAGCGTATACAGCAATTGCGCGCGTTCTGACTGGCTGACAGGCATCACGGGCAGCGTGTAATTGCGCTGTGCCCCACGTGCCAGAACGAGGTTGTTCTTGGCGGTGAACAGCGACTGATCAAGGCGGATCGCATCGGTAAAGAGCCGTTCCGCATCCGGGAAATCGCCGCGCGTCAGCTTGGAATAGCCCCAGTTGTTCATCACGCCAGCGGGCCGGGTCGTCAGGCCAACAGCAGTTTCATAAAAACTGTCGGCGGCTTTCCAATCCTTGTTGCTGTCGGCGATCATCGCTTCCAGCCGGTATCGCTTGAATGTCTCGTAGGTGGGCGGCACCGTATCAAGCACGGCCTCGGCCCGCTCCCATTCATTGTTGCGGATCAGCGCATCGGCCAGATCGACCTTGTCCTCGTCGCCCGAATCCTTGTGTTCGGTCACCCGCTTCCAAGCGGCGGCGGCCTCGGTATTGCGCTTGGCGCGCACCAGGGATTTGGCGAGATTGCGTTGCAGGTCGATCCTGTCGGGTTGCTCACCTGCGGTGCGCTGGAAATATGTGACCGCCTCGTTGGGATCGGCCACTGTCAGCATGACATCGTTCAGGTTGCTTTCGTCAACGACGTTAACCCCCTGAAACGAGCGTTCCACGGTCGCGTTGTCCGATTTCTCGCATGCGGCCAGCGTCAAACTGCCCATTGCGCAGAGCGTAAAAAGGATGGGGTGGCGCATTTTTTGCGTCCTTATACTGCCTTAGCCTCGTTATGATATCGTGCGGATCAGATAGTCGCTGTCGCCGCGCCGTATCATTTTATAATTTTGTTCCTCTTCCTCAGCATAGTAGGAATCTTCGAGTTTTGCGAGTGCCAACCGCAAATTATCGCGAATTGAGTCACTTTGGCCATTGTCGAGCGCGTAAGCGCGGCGAAAAACTTGGCTGGCCTCGGCGACGTCGCCCTTTTCCATCAGAACGACGCCCAGATTGTTCCATGCTTCGGGTGATTTCGGGTCGGCTTCGACGGCTTGGCGCAGCAGGTCTTCGGCCTGGCCCAGACGGCCCAACCCAAGGTTCGCGCTGCCGAGACCGATGAGGATTTCAGGCGTCATACCCTCGTCGACTGCGGCGCGCGAGAATGCCTTGATGGCCATTTCGTGTTCGCCCGCGCGGATCAGTCGGTGGCCGACGATCGCGCCATCGACGGCAGCGCCGGACCGGGATACGCCGGGCGCATAGGGATTGTCGGGCAGATCGCGCTCTGCGCAACCTGCCAGCATCAGAATTCCCAGAACTACTGCGCCCGCTCGTTTCATCAGGCCCCTTGTTTTTATCTTTGGATCAATGCGAACTCATCGAGGTCAATTCCATGATACCAAGAACCGACGGGCCGACAAGAATGATCAACAGTGGGGGAACCGTAAGCATCATCGTGGCCAATGTCATCTTTGTTGGCAGCTTGTTGGCTTTTTCTTCGGCGCGCATCACGCGCTTGTCACGCATTTCGCCAGCATAGACGCGCAACGCGTCTGCGATGGATGTACCAAAGGTCTGCGACTGCACGAGAACGGTGACAAAGCTGGTGATATCCTGCACCCCGCAGCGTTCCGCCATTTCATTGAGAACCGATGCCTTGTCACGACCCGCCTTGATCTGCTGGCTGACAATTTCGAACTCTTCCGCGAGCGCGGGATAGGACGCGCGCATTTCCTCGCTGACGCGAATGATTGACTGGTCCAGAGATTGGCCCGCTTCGATACAAACCAGCATCATGTCCAGACTGTCGGGAAAGCCGTCGGTGATCTCGTCCTGGCGGGTCTGCTGCCGTTTGGTGATCCAGTATTTCGGAAGCATGTATCCGGCACCGCCGGGGCCGAGGATATACAGCAGCATGCTTTTGGTGTCGGTTTCGCCGCCGGATTTGAACGCGACGTAGTAGAGAACGCCCAGCACCAGGAACCCGATCCCGAGAGAGAATTGCGCAAAGTGGAAATAGCGCACCGCGTCGCGATGGCGGTAGCCCGCCTGCATCAGCGTCAGACGCATGGCCGAATAGCTCTTTTCGTCCTGCGGCTCGAGGAAGGTGGCGTATTTGTCCAGCTTTTCGTTGCGACTGCCCGAGCGCAGTTTCTGGGCGCTGGTCTGGCCCGTGGTGGTGGCGGTTTGCGATTTCTTCAGCTTGGTCAGCGGATCGTCGCGCTGGTTCATATAAATCCAAATCGCGATCATGATCAGGAGCACGCCCAGCGTACCAACGGCTATGAGCGGGCCAAAGGGTCCAAGCGTGTCGTGCAGGGTTTCGGTGAGGAATGACATCACATGGCCTCTCAGACTTTGATATTCACAAGGGCGCGCATGACGATCAGGTTCAGCACCAGAAATGCACCGACGGCCAGACAGGCGGGAATGAAGTAGGGGTGATCCAGAACCTTGTCATAGTAGTTCGGATCGATCAGCTGAATCCCGACCAGCGCCAACAAGGGAAAGCCCGACAGGAATTTACCTGACCACTTGGCCTCGGCGGTGATCGCTTTCACGCGGCGGAACAGGCGGAACCGCGCGCGGATCACCTTGGCCAGCCCTGCGAGGATTTCGGCCAGGTTACCACCTGACTGCTGTTGAATGGTCACGGCCACGGCAAGAAAGCGCAAATCCTGCATGTCCAGCCGTTCGGCCATTTCCTTGAGCGCTTCACCGACGTCGCGGCCATAAGCGGCCTCATCGGCGATAATACCAAATTCGGTTGCCAGCGGATCACCGACTTCGCCCGCGACGATCGAGATCGCGGAGGAAAAAGGATGCCCCACACGCAAAGAGCGGACCATCAGCTCGATCGCGTCTGGCAGTTGCTCTTCCAGTAGCGCGGTCCGCTTGCCGGCTTTCATTGAAATCCAGGTAAACACGCCGCCGACGCCCATCGCGACAGCGACGACTGCGCGCACCGGAAAAGAGGTCGTGGTACCCACCGACAGGCCGATAAAGGCCAGAACCGCCAGCCCGCCCATCAGCATGATCAGCTGTTTGGGAGAGAATGCGATTGCGGCCTTCTGCGCCTTTGCCGACAGGATCGAGTAGAGCGGGATGCGCCGTGCCTTGAGATGCTGCTGCATCTCCTTGCGCAGCTTCTCCATCACTTCTTCGCGGTTGCCACCCTTGTCCAGCATTTCCAGCCGGCGGTTAACCCGGCTGTTGAGGCTGATGGATTTGCCGAAGACCGTCAGGTAGATGCCTTCGACAAGGGCCAGAACACCCACGAAGATGAGGGCATAGATAATCAGTTCTACATTAATGCCCATGGGATCACTCCGGTCTTACTGGTTCATAAATCGAGGCGGGCAGGTCATAGCCCCAGAGACGGAAGCGTTCGGAGTAGTTGGAGCGCACGCCGGTGGCAGTGAAATGCCCGATGATCTTGTTTTCCGGTGTCAGGCCGACCCGCTGGAACCGAAAGATTTCCTGCATGGAAATGACTTCGCCCTCCATCCCGGTGATCTCGGTGATCGAGGTCATCCGGCGCGACCCGTCCTGCAAGCGGCTGGCCTGCACGATGAGGTTTACAGCGCTGGCGATCTGGCTGCGAACGGCCTTGAGCGGCATCTCGATACCGGCCATTGCGACCATGTTTTCCAGTCGGCTGATCCCGTCGCGCGGGTTGTTGGCGTGGATCGTGGTCATCGACCCGTCGTGGCCGGTGTTCATTGCCTGCAGCATGTCGATGACTTCCTCGCCGCGGGTCTCGCCGACGATGATACGGTCGGGGCGCATCCGCAGAGCGTTCTTCAGACAGTCGCGCGCGCTGACCTCGCCTTTGCCTTCGACGTTGGGTGGGCGGCTTTCCATCCGGCCCACATGGATCTGTTGCAGCTGAAGCTCGGCCGTGTCCTCGATCGTCAGGATGCGTTCGGCATTGTCGATGAAGGAGCTGAGCGCATTCAGCGTCGTCGTCTTACCCGAGCCGGTTCCGCCCGACACGATGACATTAAGGCGACAGGCAACGGCGGCCTGCAGGTAAGCGGCCATTTCTTCGGAAAAGGCCCCGAAATTGACGAGATCGTCAATCCCCAGCTTGTCCTTCTTAAATTTCCGGATCGACACTAGGCTGCCGTCCACGGCCACCGGTGGCACCATGGCGTTGAACCGCGAACCATCAAGCAGACGGGCGTCCACATACGGGTTCGATTCGTCGACACGGCGGCCCACGGCGCTCACGATCTTGTCGATGATGCGCAGAAGGTGTTTTTCATCCTTGAAGGTGACATCGCTCAGCTCCAGCTTGCCGTCACGTTCGATGAAAATCTGGTGCGGACCGTTCACGAGAATATCGTTCACGGTGTCGTCCTTCAGAAGCGTCTCTAGCGGCCCGAGGCCGCGCACTTCGTCATATAGTTCCTGGGTGAGCGTGCTGCGCTCTTCGCGGTTCAGCACGATGCTGCGCTCTTCCAGCACCTCGGCGGCAATCGCACTGATCTCGGCCCGCAGGTCGGATTCGGTCGCAGTATCGAGCGCGCTGAGGTTCAGGTTGTCCAGCAATGCGCGGTGCAGGTCGAGCTTGATCTCCCCCAACCGTTCCTTGCGCTTGCGTTCCCTGTCCTGCGGCGCTGCTTTGGCGGAGCTGGCGGGCAGGGGGCGGCGCAACGATGTATTCGGTGCGGTGGTTCCGACACGGGCTGCGGGCGCCGCCGCATTTGCGGGTTTCGCACTTTTGGCCGGTGTTTCTTTCTTGGCGGGGGTGGACCCCGATGGCTTTTTGTAGCGTGCAAACATCTACTCGTCCCTTTCCGGCATCACGCCGCTTCGGCGTCGCTTTTGCCCAATTCGTGCAGTGAGGCGGCCAGCTTGGCGATTTCCTTGCGCAACGGGTTCTTGGGCGCGGACTTGGCAAGTGGAAGGCCGTGATCGGCGCCTTGGCTGACGGCCTTGCCACCATCCGGCAGTTGCAATTCGATCCCGATTTCCAGGCTTTCCGCCATCCGCTTGATGCGGGACTTGCCATTCAGATCGGTGAATTTCGGTGCGCGGTTGACACAGAATCGCAGCCGCTCAATCGGCAGATCCTCGGCCTTGAGCGCGCGTTTCAGGCGCAGCGTGTTCTGGGCTGAGCGCATGTCCATCTCGAGCGTAACAAAGTAGATCTGCGCCGCTGTGAGCACGGTTTCGGTCCACATCACCAACGTCGTGGGCATGTCTACGATCACGTAGTCGAAATGCTTGCGCGCCTGGTCAAGAACGCGGCTTACATCTTCGGGTGAAATCAGATCGAGCGGCAGCACCTCGGGCGGTGCCGTCAGGACCCACAGCCGATCTTCGTAGCTGAGCAGCGCCTGCTTGAAAATGTCCTCGTCCATCGCCTCGGTGTCGGTCCACATCTCGTAGATGGCCTCTCGGCGCGGCAGATCGAGAAAGGTCGAAACGGAGCCGAATTGCAGGCTGAAATCCAGGATACAGACCCGCGGTGCGTTTTCCTTGGAAACGGTAGCCAGTTCCCATGCGAGATTGACGGCCAGCGTCGTGGCGCCGGTGCCGCCGGCAAGCCCATGCACCGCCAGCAATACGCCGTCCTCGGCGGTGGCGGTCAGGGTGGATTTGGCGGCGGGTTCCGGATCAGGCGTGCGCAACCGCTCGATGGCGGCCTGGAGCTCGTTCTCGGGCAGGGGGTAGGGGACGAATTCGTCTGCGCCCTCGCGCAGCAACTGGTGCAGCGCAGCGGGGCTGACATCGTCGGCGATCAGGATCACCTTGATCCCGCGGACCCGAGCCATGGTGATGATTTCGCCAATCATTGTCAGATGTGCTTCATCGGTCTGGTCGATCGCTATCGCAACGAATTCGAGCGCTTCGGCCTCTGGCTGTTTCAGATATGAAATGGCCTCCGGAAATCCGAGATCGCCCCAGGCTTCGCCAAGGGCGGTTTCCATGTCTTCAATCAACAGATCGAAGTTGCGCACGTCCCGGCTGATCGTACAGGCCACGATCGGGCTGGAATCTGATTGTTGCATCGCACTGCTCATTGCGTCTCGGTCCTATAATTTACGTGTCACCTGTTTCGGTGCCTCTACGTTGGTCTTTTGGTGAAACATCTGGCGCGTCCCTGTAGCGCGGCACCGTGCGAGTTCTGCATGGTTGATTTCACCCTGTCTGGAAGGTCGCTTAAAATCTGGGCAACAATACGGCTAAAAAGCTCTTTTTGTGCGAAATGGCGGTGAAGCATGCCGGTGCGCACAGGCGTCATGTTGAGGGCCTGGAACCCTCCTGTGTACGCAATGCGGCCCGTGAAGCACCACTTGTGTCAGACAAGAAAAACCCGCTGTCGTTGCAGCGGGTTTTTAGGTGTCCCGGCAAGCCGGGCAGGGAGATAACTCTATCTGGCCCTATTCCTCGGAGGTGGTCGACCCACTGCCTTTTGCAAGGGGCAACTCCGATTCGGGTTTGGCGCTGGTCACGTATTCGCGGAAGACGATTTCGGCGTATTTGCCTTCCATGACGATCGGGTTTGATCGGACAAAGCCGGAAACCTCGGTCACGGTCCGGCGATTGCGCCGTTCGCGGCCCTCGGTCACGATCAGCGGCTGTGTCTCGCCATAGGAAACGACGGCTTCCAGTCGTGACCGGCTGATGCCTTGCGACGACAGGTAGCCGACCACCGCATTGGCACGGGCCAGGCCCAGACGCTTGTTGAACGCATTTGATCCGACGGCGTCGGTATGGCCGTAGACGCGGAACCGTACCTCGGGAAACTGTTTGATCCATGCGGCCTGTTCGCGCAACGTCTCGCGTGCCGCTGCGTCAAGCTGGGCTGAGTTGAAAGCGAAGTTCACGGTGCTGAGGACTTCGGTCGCAAAGCGGCTCGACAGATCATGGACATAGCTTTTCTCGCCATTCATGATCTGCATGTTGTTCATGTTCGCGTTGCCGAAACTACCGTTATCGACCAGCGACCCGGCTTCGTCGAAGTAGGAGCGATATACTTGGCCGGTGTTCTTGGAACATGCCCCAAGAGCGAGAACCGACAGAAATATAATAGTTTTTTTCATCTGTCCCATCCCTGCATCAATCCATCACGTAGCCGTAAGAGCCGCTGAAGTCCTGTTTGGCAACTTCACCGGCGGCACCGGTTGCGGGCCCGACGCTGCGTGCGACTCGGCCGTTGAGGAACAGGTCCGCCTCGGACGGTAGCCGTACACGATCCGTCGGCAGCGCCAGCGCCTCACCCTTGGTGGGGGTCACCAGATGCGCGGTCACGATGATCACCAGTTCGGTTTGCGACCGCTGGTAGTCAGCGCTGCGGAACAAAGCACCCAGAACCGGGATGTCGCCGATCCACGGGACCTGACCGTTGGTATCCTGGAAGTCGTCCTGCAGCAGGCCCGCGATCGCAAAGCTTTCGCCGTCCCGCATGGCAATGGTGGTGGAAGCATCCCGCCGCTTGAACGCTGCGATGGTAAAGGCGCCGGTGTTCAAACCGTTTGACAGGTCCAGTGACGACACGGCTGCCGCAATTTCCAGATTGATCACATTGTCATCCAGCACGCGCGGTACAAAATTCAGCTCTACGCCGAATGGTTTGTATTCAACCGAGATCGTATTGTTGTCCTGTGCAATCGGGATCGGATATTCGCCACCGGCCAGGAACTTGGCCTCTTGACCCGAAAGGGCGGTCAGGTTCGGCTCTGCCAGGGTTCTGATAACGCCCTTTGTTTCAAGCGCTTGTAAGAGAACGCCGATTTGGGCTGACCCGGCGTTGAAGCCAAAGAACATCGCGCCGTTATTGGTTGATCCCGACGAATTCGTCCCCGGAGAGATCGCGCCCGTGACCACACCCTGAGACGAAAGCCCGTTGGTGGCGACCGCACCACCGAGGCCTGCTGCCGAAAGACCGTCCACTGAGAGCGAGGTCGAAAGACTCTTGGCGACCGTTCGCTGCATTTCGGCAAAGCGGACCTTCAGCATCACCTGCTGTTTGCCAGACACTGACATCAGATTCGACACCCGCTCGGGTGCATAGCGTTCTGCCAGATCGAGTGCACGTTGCATGCGCGGTGTGCTTGATACGGTGCCCGACAGCACGATGCCGTCATTGGCTGTGCGCACTTCGATCTGCTCATTGGGTAAGATCTGGCGCAGACGTTCCTTGAACTCCGAAACATCGGCGCTCACGCGCACTTCGACATTGGTGATCAGCCGACCGTTTTCATCAAGCAGGGTCAGCGTCGTTCGCCCAGGCGATTTGCCCAAGACATAAATCGTGCGATCCGACAGCGTCGAGAAGTCTGCGATAGACGGGTTTGCGATGCTCAGTTCCGCAAAAGGCACGTCGCTCTCGACCACAACTGCGCGGTTCATCGAGACATTCAGATCACGACCTGTGCCCTTGCGAACAATATGCAGGTTTTCTGCATGAACTGGCGCTGGGCCTGCACCCGCGCAAATGGCGAAACCCAGCAGGGCCGCCGTGAAAACATTTCTATATTTCATGTGACCTGCCTTTTTTCGATCACGCCTCTGGGTTGGGTCTTTTTGCCCATATTGCGTATCACTGTGAGGCATTTTTTTTATTTTTTCAAGAATCAATGACACTTAGCCAGTTTTTCTCATCCAGCGCGCAAAACAGTTGCACGAATGAAACGGAGCGCCGCGGGGGCGGCGCTCCGATTTTTCGTGTCTTTTCAGAGCGACGGGATCGAAAGTCTATCACGTTCCTCCAGCATTCCAGGGCGATGGAAAAGCCCCAAGTGCCCCAGAGAAGTGTAGCTTTTGGATCACATCGGCCATTCGGGTGCGATGCGGAGCCCTCTAGTTGGTGCAGGGGATCGGGGTAATGATCACCTCGGCGCCACGCCGGGTCCGGATCGAACAGACCTGCTCTTGCGGACGTTCGACCGCAACTGGCGACGCCGCCAGGCCAAGCAATTCGCGCTGATCGATCTCGATCGCGGCGGTGACGGTATCATCCTGGGCTCCGACCAGCGACAGGCTCAGACGACCAGTTGATTGCGCCTGCTGCAGGGCGGCGACCTGCTCGGGGCGAGCGGACACTGTTACGGTGCGCGCGATCTGTGCTTTGACATCGTCGCTGTTGGCAGACTGGTCGACGGCGATCAACTTGATGCCCGCTTCGATCAACTTGGTCACATCGCCGCTGGAATTGCCCTCGGTGCGCATACCGCCACGCCCGACGCTGCCGGTCCAATAGACGTCGACCCGGTCACCGGGCCGCAAGAAACCGGACACACCGGAAGTGCGGTCAACCTCGATGGCAAACGCGCGCATGCCGCGCTCCAGCGCATTGGTGATGCCTGCGTCCTGGCCGGGGTCGGTGACTTTGACTTCCATGATCGCCTCGAATTTCTCCATTGCGCGCAGCACGGTGCGTGGCACCTCGTCGCCTTGGGGAAACAGGGCCTCTTCTGTCGCGTAAACACCTGCGGGCAGCGAATTCTTGGGGAACTTGACCAGCTGAACATCTTTTTTCAGCAGGCGTTGCCCGTATTTCAATGGGGCCTTGGCCACATAGACTTCGACGGTTTCGATTGCAGGAGCTCGCGATTTGCGTTCCTCGGCGAGCTGCGCCTGGTAGCCCTGAATATAAGTTTTTGCCATGTATACGGCGAAGCCTGCAAGGCCGAGCCCCACGACAAGTACCAATCCGAAAACAACACGCATGGCCTATCCTTTCGTCGTTACGTCTCCGATTTTCGCACGGGGTGCGAAACGGATTTACCCAAGGACCAGACTACCCCAAGATTATGGCAAAAGCTGGGAAAGCGGGTGGTTGTTCTGCGGTAAGGCAGGGGCTATTCGCCGTTGCCGATAACATCAACTGCGGACATTCCGGTATTGATGTCTTCGGTCAATGCGTTGGTCGACTCCTGGACTGCAGCCACGCCAGCGACGGCAAGGCCGATGATCGCAGCGCTTAAGACAACCCAATCGACTGTGATTGCGCCGTCTTCGTCCCAGAGAAATTTCGTCGGAAATTTGAGATTTAACATTTAGCACCTCGCAAACGGAAGTTTGAGGAAACTCATCCCGGCAGCGATGAGTGGACATTTGCGCGCGCCGGCGGCTCGTCCCGTTCCCCCGGTGGGGTGCGGTGGTTAGTTATTGGTCTCTCTTACGTCAAAGAGCCGCAAATCGGTGACTTGCGGCTCTTCGTATTAGGAGGTCAAGGCGAGTATTATTCACCGACACCTTCAACAGCCGTCGCTTCAACACCGGTCTGGATGTCGTCTGCCAGGTTGCCAATGCCGGTCGAAACGGTCGACACGCCTGCAACACCAAGGCCAACGACTGCTGCGGTCAGAACGACCCAGTCAACTGTCACGGCACCGTCTTCGTCTTTGCTGAAGTTCTTGAAGAATTTGATCATAGTTTGGTCCCTCCAAAGGATCATAGGTTTACTCAGGTTCGTAACCGTTTCACTATCTGGCCGCCTCTCTCTGTTGGCCGTCTGCTCACCGGTATGGGGAGATATAGCCAGCCAAATCAGGCAGGAATTGGGCGCGATTCGTTCGATTCTTAAGCACGTTAAGTTTTTTGTAATNTACCTAATTAAGTCATTGTTTTTATTTTATTAAATATCGAAGAAAAACNCGATTTATCGTTAAGGTTGTGGAATTTCAGGGCCAGGCTGGGCGCGATTGCCCCCGGTTTCGCACCCAAAGCTGGTAAAATTCGATGATTTTTGCGAAGCTGTGGACAATCAATCAGAGGCAGAGCAGCCCGCCGTGAGGAAAAACATGAAAATTTGCCTACTGGCTGCAGTGCTGGCGATTCCTTGTGCGGATGCTCGCGCTGATGATCCGGCACCTTTTCCCGAGTTCACCTTCAAAATGGGCAAGCCTCCCAAGGCCGGAACGGGCAAGCGGATCACTGTCCAGATCGAGCCGGGCGATCAGGTTGCACCACCTGCCGCTGCCAAACCGGGCGAAACCCCGGACGCCCCGGCGCGCGTGGCGCAGTATGACTGGTTCTGGGATACGATCCCCTCGGGCTATTCGGATGCAAGCGCGCTGCGCTTTGACTCGGCGCTCCTGAAGCTGGCCCAGCCCCCTGCCGGTGTTGCGGTGCCGCGTCCACGCCTGCAGCACCTTCAGCAGATTGCGCTGAGCCACGGGCAGAATATTCTGGTTGCAACAATCGGCACCGATGTGTCGCCGGCGCTGGTGCTGGCGATGATCGCAGTGGAATCCGGTGGGCGCGAGGATGCGCTCAGCGAAAAGGGCGCACAAGGGCTGATGCAGCTGATCCCGGCCACAGCAGAGCGGTTCGGTGTCACTGACAGCCTGTCGCCCGCGCAGAACATCAAGGGCGGCGTGGCGTATCTCGATTGGCTGCTCAAAGAGTTCAAGGGCGATCCGATCCTCGCCGTTGCCGCCTACAATGCCGGCGAAAACGCGGTGAAAGACAACAATGGCGTGCCGCCCTACCCGGAAACCCGAGATTATGTGCCAAAGGTTCTCGCCGCCTATGACGTCGCACGCGGCCTGTGCAAGACACGGCCGCAGTTCCTCTCGGATGGATGCGCGTTGAATTTGGCGCTGAAATAAACCCACCCCAAAACGAAAAAGGGCGGCGCCCTTTCGGCCCCGCCCATAAAAATCGCATTTGTGCGTTGCTCAGACGATGGTCGCCTCGGTGGCGGCGCGCAATTCTTCCTCGGTCACGCCGTCCGCGGTCTCAACGATGCGCAGTCCGCCCGGGACGACATCCAGAACCCCAAGGTTGGTGATGATCCGATCCACCACGCCCTTGCCAGTCAGGGGCAGGGTGCATTCTTTCAGAAGCTTGCTGTCGCCATGCTTGTTGGTGTGGTCCATCACCACGATCACGCGGCCGACGCCCGCGACCAGGTCCATCGCGCCACCCATGCCTTTGACCAGCTTGCCGGGGATCATCCAGTTCGCTAGGTCGCCGTTTTCGGCCACTTCCATCGCGCCAAGGATCGCCGCCGCGATCTTGCCGCCACGGATCATGCCAAAGCTGGTGGCACTGTCGAAATAGGAGGTGCGCGGCAATTCGGTGATCGTTTGCTTGCCGGCGTTGATCAGATCGGGGTCCTCTTCGCCCTCATAGGGGAAGGGGCCCATGCCGAGCATGCCGTTTTCGGATTGCAGGGTGATGTCCTTGTCGCCGGTATAATTGGCCACCAGCGTCGGGATACCGATGCCGAGGTTCACATACATGCCGTCTTCGAGTTCCTCGGCCGCGCGCGCGGCCATCTGATTACGGTCCCAGGGCATTATACGTCCTCCCTTTTGCGCGTCGTGCGTTGTTCGATGCGTTTCTCGTGCGTCCCCTGAACGATCCGGTGCACATAGATGCCGGGCAGGTGGATGCAGTCGGGGTCCAGCGAGCCGCGCGGTACGATCTCTTCAACCTCGGCGACGCAGATCTTGCCACACATCGCCGCAGGCGGGTTGAAGTTGCGCGCGGTCTTGCGGAAGACCAGATTGCCGGTGTCGTCGGCCTTCCACGCCTTGACGATGGAAAGATCGGCGAAGATGCCGCGTTCGAGGATGTATTCCTCCCCGTCGAACACCTTTACTTCCTTGCCCTCGGCGATGACCGTGCCCACACCGGTCTTGGTGTAGAAGCCCGGGATACCACAGCCACCAGCCCGCATCCGTTCGGCCAGCGTGCCCTGCGGGTTGAATTCCAGCTCCAGTTCGCCCGACAGATACTGGCGCATGAATTCGGCATTTTCACCGACATAAGAAGAGAGCATCTTTTTCACCTGCCGCGTCTGCAGCAGGATGCCGATGCCGAAATCGTCGACGCCCGCGTTATTCGAGGCGAATGTCAGATCTTTCGTGCCGGCCTCCTTGATCGCCTGCAGCAGCAGTTCGGGAATACCGCAGAGCCCAAACCCTCCGGCCGCGATGAGCATCCCGTCAAAGAGCACACCATCCAGCGCCTCCTTGGCGGATCCATAGACCTTATTCATCCAAGACCTCCTCGTTGATAACGGTTGGCCCGATATGGGCTGCGCAGGGCGCCAGAGTCAACGCTGCCCGGCGCGCAGGCCGGGCAGGTAGGTGTTAGTACGTATGTCGCTGTGCAGATGTGCAGAGCACGCGATCAGAGAATTAGAACCTGCGTGCCGATCGGNGTGATCGCAAAGAGTTCTTCGATCATCGAGTTATAGAGGCCGATGCAGCCGTCCGAGGACCGGCGCCCGATCTTGCGGGTGTCGTGGGTGCCGTGAATGATATAGGCGGGCCAGCCAAGGTACATCGCATGCGTGCCCAGTGGGTTGTCAGGGCCGGGCGGCATGTATTTGTAATGTGGAAAGCGTTCCATCATCGACGCGGTGGGCGTCCAGTCTGGCCCCACCTTCTTGCGCACGATCTTGGTGTAGCCGCGTTTTGTTAGCTCGTCGGTCATCGGAACCGACGTCGGATAGACGCGGTAATCAGTGCCGTCCGCATTCCAGTAATGCAGCGCGCGCGATGTCGTGTCGGCAATGATCGCGGCTTTGCCCAGCGTATCGAAATGGTCCTGCCAATTCTGGGTGACAAAGCTGGAGGTGTTGCGACGCACCGCCGCCGTCGGTGTGGTGGCCAGTGCCGGGGTGGCGAGGCCGGATGCCGCAACGCCAAGGATCAGGGAGCGACGAGTAAGAAATGAACGTGCCATGACTGCCTCTTGTATCTGAGAAGTTTTTGCGCAGATTGCCCTGCCCATACCAGATAGAGAAGCCACTAAGCGCTCACATTCTCGTCAGCAACGCCGGTATGCCGGGGGCGCATGACAGCGTCCTCCGGCACCGGGGAAATCAGGCTTCGGATGCGGGCTTTTTCTTGGCCGCCGGCTTCTTCTTGGGCGCGGCTTTCTTTTTTGCTGGCTTTTTCGCCGCGGCCTTGCGGCCCTTGCCCGATTTCGCGGCCTTTTCGGCGATCAGGATCACGGCCATGTCCATGGTGACGTCGTCCGGTTCGGTCCCCTTGGGCAGGGTCGCGTTGATCTTGTCCCATTTCACATAGGGGCCGTAGCGCCCGTCCATGATGTTGACCGGTCCACCGCTCTCGGGGTGTTCGCCCAACTCCTTCAGCGGTTTGGCCGCAGTGCGCCCGGCGCCGCGGCTGGCCAGCTTTTGCGCCAGCACTTCGACCGCGCGGTTCATCCCTATGGTAAAGACCTCGTCAACTTCCTTGAGGTTCGCATAGAGCCGCCCATGCTTTACGAATGGGCCATAGCGCCCGATCCCAGCCTCGATCATCTCGCCGTCCTCGGGATGTGGGCCAACCTCGCGTGGCAGGCTGAGCAGTGTCAGCGCCTTTTCCAGATCCATGTCGTCGGGGGACCAGCCTTTGGGCAACGAAGAGCGCGGGGGCTTCTTGTTTTCCTCGGTGACTTCGCCCCGTTGCACATAGGGGCCGAAGCGGCCGGTGCGCAGACTGATCTCGTCGCCCGCATCTTCGCCTAGCACGCGGTCGCCGCCGTCTGCGGCGTCGCCACCGATTGGCCGGGTATAGCGGCATTCGGGATAGCGCCCGCAGCCGACGAAACCACCGGATTTCGATGTCTTGAGGTGTAGTTTCCCCTCGCCACAGAGCGGGCAGACCCGCGGATCGCTCCCGTCCTCGCGTGGCGGATAGAGCGTCGGGGCAAGAGCCGCGTCCAGCACATCAAGCACTTCGGTAATGCGCAATTCGGACGTTTCGGCAATAGCGGCGGAAAAATCATTCCAGAACCGGCCCAGTAGTTCCTTGTAGTCGGCTTCGCCCGCGCTGACATTGTCGAGCTCTTCCTCGAGGTTCGCGGTGAATTCGTAACCCACATATTTGCGAAAGAAGTTGAGCAGGAAGATCGTGACGATCCGGCCCTTGTCCTCGGGGATCAGCCGATTGCCGTCCTTGCGGACATATTCACGGTCCTGAATCGTGGTTACGATGCTGGCATAGGTCGAAGGGCGACCGATCCCCAGTTCTTCCATTCGCTTCACCAGCGTCGCCTCGGTGTAGCGCGGAGGCGGCTGGGTGTGCGATTGCAGCGCCAGCACGGCTTCGTTTTCGCTGAGAATGGCGGCGGCGTGGCTGGTCATGCCCGACGTGCCTGCTGCCTCGACCACATCATCCGATTTATCTGACTTGGTGAATTGCGCGCGCAGCGATCCCTTGGCAAAGGGCGCAGGCTCACCTTGGGTGATCTGCGGCAGGCGTCCATCGTCGTCCTCGGCTGGCTCGTCGCGGCCTTCTTCATAGACCCGCAGAAAACCGTCAAAGAGCACGACCTGCCCGGTGGCGCGCAGGCCGACCTGGCCGTCGTCGCTGCCGATCTCTACCGTGGTCCGCTCCAGCCGGGCGGCTTCCATCTGGCAGGCCAGCGTGCGTTTCCAGATCAGATCATAGAGCCGGGCCTGATCCTTGTCGGTGATCTTCAGCGCGGCTGCGTCCTTGGTCATCTCGGTGGGGCGAATACATTCATGCGCTTCCTGCGCGTTCTTCGCCTTGTTCTTGTACATGCGCGGGCTGGAGGGAACGTATTCCTTGCCGTAACGCTCTGCGATGGCATCGCGCACGGCGTGCACCGCCTCGGGGGCCATGTCGATCCCGTCGGTCCGCATATAAGTAATGTATCCGGCTTCATAGAGTCGCTGCGCGGCACTCATCGTCTGGCGCGCGCCCATGCCGAATTTGCGGCTCGCCTCTTGTTGCAGGGTTGAGGTCATGAATGGGGCAGAGGGGTTGCGGCTACCGGGTTTGGCCTCGACGGACGTGACCTTGAGGTTGCGGCTGGTGACGGCCTGCACGGCCAGTTCGGCCTGCGTGGCATTCTCCAGGTCGAACTTATCCAGCTTCTTGCCCGCAAGCGTGGTCAGNCGCGCTTCGTATTCCTGGCCACGCGGGGTGCTCAGCAGTGCCTTGACCGTCCAGTATTCGCGCGCATCGAACGCCTCGATTTCCATCTCGCGCTCGACGATCAGACGCAGGCAGACCGATTGCACCCGGCCTGCCGACTTGGCGCCGGGTAGCTTGCGCCACAGAACCGGGCTGAGGTTAAAGCCGACAAGGTAATCCAGTGCGCGACGCGCCAGATAGGCCTCGACCAGCGGCGCATCGACCTGGCGGGGGTTTTCCATCGCCTGGGTGACGGCGGATTTGGTGATCGCGTTGAACACTACCCGGCTTACCGGAGTGTCTTTTTTGATTGCCTTGCGTTTGCGCAGTGTCTCTTCGAGGTGCCAGCTGATCGCCTCGCCTTCGCGATCGGGGTCGGTTGCGAGAATCAGTTCGTTGTCATCTTTCAGCGCGTCGGCAATCGCCTTTACATGCTTGCGGCTGTCGTACCCGATCTCCCATTTCATGTCGAAACCGTTGTCTGGATCGACCGATCCGTCCTTGGGTGGCAGGTCGCGGACATGCCCGTAGGACGCCAGAACCGTGTAATTCTTGCCCAGGTATTTGTTGATTGTCTTGGCCTTGGCCGGTGATTCGACGACGACAACAGGCATGGACTTCCTTTCGACTCAGAGATTGGCACCTCATGGCGGCGGACCATGTGGGGTGCCAGAGCAAATTGTCAATGCAGCCGATTTGTCGCGCCATCCAGCGTTGCGCGCACGCTCTGCCCGTTGCTTGTGCCGTTGCCAAAGCAGCCGGGTATGCCTTGCCGGGGCCGTTTGGACAGATCGAGACGGCGCAAGTTGCCGTTGCGCGGTAGGCATCATGGGCTCCGACATGCCGTTTTCTGGCGTCTTTCTCGTCAGTATTCACCAAAGGCGCTGCTGTGGCGCAGCGCGCTTCAATGCCAAAACCGCACCGTTTTAAATGTGCCACACGGCTCGCCATGCTGGGCCGGTTGGTGTGGTGCTGCGCGGCGACCGCGTATGACATGGACGTGTGATGATCAGCCGACGCGCGACAGCAGTCCGCCGGGCTGGCGGCGAATGTGTCCCTCGATTTCCAGATCGACCAGCACTGGGGCAACGTTGCGGGCCGGTGCGCCGATGTCGCGGATCAGTTGACCTTCGGCCAATGGCGACGGTCCTAGCCGGTCGAGGATCACGCTGTGCAGATCGGCGGTTTCGCGCAAGCTGCGTCTATCGGGTGGTGGGTCCGACCCGCATGAGGCGCTTTCGGCATCGGTGCTTTGCCCTGCGCAGTGGGGGTGTCCCCCGCGGCAGACTGGGCAGTGGCGGGTCGGCGTCGGGTTCCTCGGGCAGCGCCTCGATCACGTCGGCGGCGTTGCGCGCGCCTACAATTGCGACCATGGGGCGCGTCAGTACTGCGCTATTTCCCACGGCCCAAAGCATCGGTAGGCGCATCGTGGATACGGCGCAGCATGTCGGGATAGTCGGGATCGGTGATGAATATCTGTCGCGCACCGGTCGCGCGTCCAGCAGCCAGTTCGGCGTGCACTACCCCCAACGGGCAGATTTTGTAATCTTCTACTCCGGCAGCGCGGGCGACGTCGGGCAGCGCGTCCAGCGCTGCTTGTGCTGTGCCATGCTCGGCAAGAAGCCGGTAGAAGGTCGCGATGCCGACACGGCGCGAACGCAATAGGCGAAGCCACGATACCCGATCATCTTCCGTGGTGGGTGGGAGTGGGGGGGGAGTGGAAGGATGTATATCCTCGGTCATTGCAGCTCCGCCTGATTGCAGAATCAGGTTTACCGCGCCCACGGTTAACGCGCGGTAAACCCAGATACGCTTTCACCTCAATCGGTGAAAGCGTCAGGCTGTCGTAAGGCGTCGCCGCTACCAGTCAAATCCGGCAGATACACTATAGAGTCGACATCGCTCTGCGTTATCGAGGGCGGGCCGCGAAGCTGGCCAACTCATGCCGCCGAGCCACCCACGGTCAGACCGCCGATCATCACTGTCGGTTGGCCCACACCGACGGGCACCCATTGGCCCTGTTTGCCGCAATTGCCCATGCCCGGATCAAGGGCCATGTCGTTGCCCAAGGCCCTGATCTGCTTGAGCGCTGTCGCGCCATCGCCGATCAGCGTCGCCCCCTTGACTGGCGCGCCGATCACTCCGTTCTGCACGCGGTAGGCTTCGGTGCAGGAAAACACGAATTTGCCATTGGTGATATCCACCTGCCCGCCGCCGAATCCCACGGCGTAGATCCCATCGCGCAAATCGGCCACGATGTCTTCGGGCGCGGCATCGCCGCCCAGCATGTAGGTGTTGGTCATGCGTGGCATTGGCGCGTGGGCATAGGATTCTCGACGGCCATTCCCGGTGGGGGCCACGCCCATCAGCCTAGCGTTCTGCCGATCCTGCATGAAACCCACCAGAATTCCGTCCTCGATCAGGGTATTCCGGCCCGAGGGCGTGCCCTCGTCATCGAAGCTGATGCTGCCGCGCCGATCGGGTAGCGTCCCGTCATCAAGCACGGTCACGCCCGGCGCTGCGATGCGCTGGCCCATCAGCCCGGCAAAGGCCGAACTGCCCTTGCGATTGAAATCCCCCTCCAGCCCGTGCCCGATCGCCTCGTGCAGCAAGATGCCGGGCCAGCCGGGGCCCAGCACGACATCCATCACGCCGGCGGGGGCGGGCACCGCCTCCAGGTTCACCAGCGCGATGCGCAGCGCCTCGCGGGCCTTGGCCTGCCAATCCTGCGGCGCGATGAGTCCGTCCAGCCCAACCCGTCCGCCGCCGCCCGATGTGCCCTGCTCGCGACGGCCATCCTGTTCGACGATGACCGAAACGTTTACCCGTGTGAGCGGGCGCACATCGCGCAAATGCGTGCCTTCGGGGCGCAGGATCTCGACCTCCTGTAATTCTGCAGTGATCACCGCCGTGACCTGCACCACCCGCGGATCGAGATCGCGCGCAAAGGCGTCGATCTCGCGCAGCACCTCGACCTTGACCGGGAAGCTGGCCCCGGCAATCGGATCGGCATCTGTATAGAGACGGGTATTCGTGGCGACTGGCCCCACGTCGAGCGTGCCGCCGCCCGCGCCCACGGCCAGTTGGGCAGTTTCGACGGCGCGTGCCAGCGCGGATTCGGAAATATCGGTGCTGTGGGCGTAGCCTGCTGCTTCGCCGCGCACGGCCCGCAGGCCGAACCCTTCACTGGCGTCATAGCTGGCGGTGCGCACCCGGCCATCGTCGAAAACCAGCGTCTCGGAACGCTTGCGTTCGAGAAACAGCTCTCCGTCATCGGCGCCAGATGTGGCGGTGCGCAAATGATTCAGCGCGGTGGCCGCATCGAGATGGGTGTCAAATGGTCGAAATAGGGCGTCTTGCATGCGTGTTTTCCTCGCCTGGTGGCGCATAAATTTGATCGAAGTCAAAAAAGCGTCCGTTTGCCGCATTCGTCTTTCTTGTCTGTCCCGGAAGAATATGGTTTTAACGGGCGGTGAAACAACGGGATTCCGCCAATGCGGCGGACACCTGCCGCAAAACGCGATAAACGCTTCAACCGATCAAGGTGTATCATGCGATATTTTTCGAACATGCTGGCTGCGACAGCCGCCCTGACCGCCACGCCAGCACTGGCGCAAGAAAACCTTGAGATCATCGGCAGGCCGACCGATGGCGCCCTGGGCTTCCAACCTGCCGCGACCGAGCTGGCACGGGATCTGCACTGGCTCGACGGTATGGTGCTGGTGATAATCTCGGCGATCAGCCTTTTTGTGGTCGTGTTGCTGATCTATGCGATCCTGCGCTTTAACCGCCGTGCCAACCCGAACCCGGCGAAGTTCACCCACAATTCGCCGATCGAAGTGGCCTGGACGATCATCCCGATCGTGATTCTTGTCTTTATCGGTGCGTTCTCGCTGCCGGTGCTGTTCAAGCAACAGGAAATCCCCGAAGGCGAGGTCAACATCAAGGTGACCGGTTACCAATGGTACTGGGGCTATGAATACACCGACCATGATTTCGGTTTCGAAAGCTTCCTGATCGGTGACGGCAAAGTGCTGAACGACGAGGTTGTGGCAGAATTGGAAGCGGCCGGATACAGCCGGGATGAATTCCTGCTCGCCACCGACACCGCCGTTGTCGTGCCGGTGAACAAGGTTGTGGTGATGCATTTGACCGGCGCGGACGTGATCCACAGCTGGACCATCCCGGCCTTTGGCGTGAAGCAGGATGCGGTGCCCGGACGTCTGGCGCGGCTGTGGTTCAAGGCCGAGAAGGAAGGCGTCTATTTCGGCCAGTGCTCCGAGCTCTGCGGCAAGGACCACGCCTATATGCCGATCACCGTCAAGGTCGTGAGCCAGGAAGCCTATGATGAATGGCTGGCGGGCGCGATTGAAGAGTATGCCGGTACACCTACACAGCAAGGCTTTGACGTCGCCAACGCCGAGTGATGCGCGACGGCCAAGCTGAANTGAAGCCCGGCCTACCTTCTGCGTCGATCGATTGACCAACCCGTTGGCCGGGCACTTGCCCTGCCACGTGATACAGGAATTCGTAGGTTGGGCTCCGGCCCAGACCACAGTTTGGAAAGCACAGACATGAGCGACGCAAGCCTTCATGCCAGCGAGACCGGGACCGGCGATGCCGGTTTCCGCGACTATTTCGCGCTTCTCAAACCTCGGGTGATGAGCCTTGTGGTCTTTACCGCGCTGGTGGGTCTGCTGGCCGCACCGGGCAGCGTGCATCCTATTGTGGGATTTGCCGCGATCCTGTTCATCGCCGTGGGCGGCGGTGCCTCGGGCGCGCTGAACATGTGGTGGGATGCCGATATCGACCGCATCATGAAGAGAACGCAGGGGCGCCCCATTCCGATGGGCAAGATCACCGAAGGCGAAGCATACGCCTTTGGCATCGCTCTGGCTGGGTTCTCGGTGGTCATGCTGGGGCTGGCCACGAACCTGTTTGCGGGCGCGTTGCTGGCCTTTACCATCTTCTTTTACGTCGTCGTCTACTCGATGTGGTTGAAACGCTCGACCCCGCAGAACATCGTGATCGGTGGCGCGGCGGGGGCGTTCCCGCCAATGATCGGCTGGGCGGCGGTGACGGGCGACGTGTCGCTCGAATCCACCCTGATGTTCGCGCTGATCTTCATGTGGACGCCGCCGCATTTCTGGGCGCTCGCGCTGTTCATGAAATCCGACTACCACAAGGCCGATGTGCCGATGCTGACCGTGACGCATGGACGCCGGGCGACCCGCACCCATATTCTGGTCTATACCGTGTTGCTGGCCCCGCTTGCCATCGGCATCGGCTTCACCTCGATCGGCGGGCCGTTCTATCTGGCGGTGGCCGTGGTGCTGAATGCTCTGTTCCTCAAGGGGGCCTGGGATATCTGGCGCCGCGATGAGGCCGTGGCCGAGGCTGACAGCTACCGCATCGAGAAAAAGGTGTTTCGCCTGTCGCTGATCTACCTCTTTGCGCATTTCGCCGCGATCTGGGCGCAGACCATGCTCAACGAGGCCGGGCTAGGGGGCTGGGGATGAGCTTTAGGGAGCCACATGAACTGCACAAGCGCCGGTTCAGCCGCAATCTGGGCCTCGGTCTGGTTCTGGCAGGATTCGTGGCACTGGTCTTTGGGCTGACCATCGCCAAGGTGAGCGACGACGATTTCTCGGTGCCGGCCGAGGTGGGAGGGGCGCAATGATACCGCGTGATCCCAAGACCCGGACATTGGTGCAACTGGTTGGCGTCGTCGTGGTGATGGGCGCGCTGGCTTGGGCGTCGGTGCCGTTCTACAACTGGTTTTGCCGGGTGACCGGTTTCGGTGGCATTCCGGGTGTGGCGCAAGCCGGCTCCCAGACTGTTCTCGACCGGACGATCAAGATCCGCTTTGATGCCAGCAAGGAACGCGGCATGCCGTGGGACTTCAAGCCCGTCGTGCGCGAGATGGAATTGCGCATCGGTGAGACCGGCCTGGCCTTCTACGAGGCGTATAACCCGACCGACCGACCGGTTGCGGGGCAGGCGGCCTATAACGTGACCCCCTACGCGGCTGGCGGCTTCTTCGACAAGATCGACTGCTTTTGCTTTACCGAGCAGATATTGCAGCCGGGCGAGCGGGCCATGATGCCGGTCACATTTTACGTAGATCCGGCAATTGTTGACGATCGGGATGCGAAATACACGCACACGATCACTCTCTCCTACACATTCTACGAGATCGACCTGCCTGAAGCGCAGGCCGCTCTTGCACCGGATGGCAAAACAAGTACAAACCTGAACTGAGCCTCAACAGAGGGATAGAACCGATGGCACATGAAAAAAACCACGATTACCATATTCTGAACCCCTCATGGTGGCCGTTTATCGGCGCGGTGTCCGGGTTCGTCATGCTGTTTGGCGCGGTTCTTATGATCTCGCCGCAAGCTGAATCAAACCAGCCCTGGATGTTCCTGATCGGCCTTGGCGGTGTGCTTTACACCATGTACGGCTGGTGGTCGGACACGATCGCGGAGAACCAGGCGGGCGATCATACGCCGGTCGTGCGGATCGGGCTGCGCTACGGCTTCATCATGTTCATCATGTCCGAGGTCATGTTCTTCTCGGCATGGTTCTGGAGCTTTTTCAAGCATGCCATGTATCCGATGGGGCCGATGTCACCGATCAAGGATGCCGTCTGGCCGCCCGTCGGAATCGAGACTTTCGACCCATGGCACCTGCCGCTGATCAACACCCTGATCCTGCTCTGCTCGGGCGCTGCCGCCACTTGGGCGCACCATGCGCTGGTGCACGAGAACAACCGCAGCGACATGAAATGGGGGCTGATCATCGCAATCGCCCTGGGCGCCCTGTTCACCGTCTTTCAGGTCTATGAATACAGCCATGCGGCCTTTGGCTTCTCCGGCAATATCTATGGCGCGAACTTCTTCATGGCGACGGGCTTTCACGGTTTCCACGTCCTGATCGGAACTATCTTCCTGTTCATTTGCCTGTTGCGGGTGCTGCGTGGCCATTTCACCCCAGATAACCATATCGGTTTCGAAGCGGCGGCCTGGTATTGGCACTTCGTCGACGTGGTGTGGCTGTTCCTCTTTGCCGCAATCTATGTCTGGGGTGGCTGAAGCCTTTAGGCCCAGGTGAGGATATTCCAAGAAACAAGAAGATGCGGGGGGCGCGCCTTCCGCATTTTCAGTTTGAGACGAGGACATGGTGAAACGGCAAATAGCGATACCGTTGGTTTTCGGGGTGATCGGGACTGCCGTCTTGATCAGTCTTGGGATGTGGCAGGTGCAGCGGCTCGCAGAGAAAGAGGCGGGATTGGCCGAGATCGACCGCCGCATCGCGGATGCTCCGGTTTCCCTGCCTGACACGCCCACGGAATCCGATCACAAGTACCTTGCCGTGACAGCAAGCGGCGCGTTTCTGACGCCGGAATTGCATGTTCTCGTTGGGGCGAAGGACCTCGGTGCGGGTTACCGGCTGATACAACCTTTCGAAACCCAAGGAAGGCGTATTCTGGTGGATCGCGGGTTTATCGGCCTTGACGCCAAGGATGCCACCCGGCCGCTGGGAACCGCGCAAGTCACGGGCAATCTGCACTGGCCCGACGAGGTGGACAGCTATACGCCCGCGCCGGACTTGCAACGCGACATCTGGTTCGCGCGCGACGTGCCCGCGATGGCGGAGGCTCTGGAAACCGAGCCTGTCCTGCTGGTGGTGCGGCAGGAAACACCGCAATCTGTCAGCGGACTGACGCCGCTGCCGGTAGACAGTACGAATGTCCCGAACGATCATCTGCAATATGCCATCACTTGGTTCTCTCTGGCGCTGATCTGGGCGGGCATGACTAGCTATTTTGTATGGCGCACCGGGCGCACTGCACGGGCTGCAAAAGGTAAGACAACATGAGATATGTATCGACACGCGGGCAAGCCCCGGTTCTGAGCTTTGAAGAGGCGATGCTGACGGGGCTGGCACGCGATGGCGGGCTCTACCTGCCCGAGACGATCCCGCAGATGGCGCCCGCAGAGATCGCGGCACTGGCCGGACTGAGCTACGAAGAAGCGGCCTTTCGCGTGATGCGCCCCTATATCGGTGATGCGTTCACCGATGCAGAGTTCGAGGCGATCATCGCCCGCGCCTATGCCAATTTCTCGCATGCCGCGCGCGCACCGCTGGTGCAGTTGGGGCCCAATCATCACCTGCTGGAACTGTTCCACGGGCCGACCTTGGCGTTCAAGGATTTCGCGATGCAGCTGATCGGTCAACTGTTCGAGGCTGCTCTCAAGCGCAACGGCAAACGGGTCTGCATCGTGGGCGCCACGAGCGGTGACACCGGATCGGCCGCGATCGAGGCATTTCGCGGGCTGGACGCGGTCGATGTGTTCATTCTCTACCCGCAGGGCCGGGTCAGCGAAGTGCAGCGCCGCCAGATGTCGACACCGTCCGAGGAGAACGTACACGCGCTGGCCGTCGAGGGGCATTTCGACGATTGCCAGGCGCGCGTGAAGGACATGTTCAACGACTTCGAGTTCCGCGATGCGGTGGGGCTGGCAGGTGTGAACAGCATCAACTGGGCGAGAGTGCTGGCGCAGGTGGTCTACTATTTCACTTCAGCCGTATCGCTGGGCGCGCCGCAGCGCGAAGTGAGCTTCACCGTGCCGACGGGCAATTTTGGCGACGTTTTCGCAGGCTACATCGCCAAGCGCATGGGGCTGCCGATCAACCGTNTGGTGGTGGCGACCAACCAGAACGATATCCTGCACCGGTGCCTGTCGAGCGCCGAATACAAGCCCGATGGTGTGATCCCGTCGATCAGCCCGTCGATGGATATTCAGGTCAGTTCCAATTTCGAGCGCGCGCTGTTCGAGGCTTACGGTCGTGACGGCAGTGCAGTGGCACAGTTGATGGACGAACTGAAATCGGGAGGATTTTCCGTCAGCCAGGGCGCGCTGCAGGCGCTGCGCGAAAGCTTTGACAGCGGGCGCTGCGACGAGGATGAGACGCGCGCGGCGATCCGGCGAACCTGGGAAACCACCGGCGAACTGCTTTGCCCGCACAGTGCCGTGGGCGTGCATGTCGCCGAGGCGCATCTGGTGCCGGAGGTGCCGATGATCACGCTGGCAACGGCACATCCGGCGAAATTCCCCGCCGCGGTTGAAGAAGCTAGCGGTCAGCATCCCCCCTTGCCCTCACATATGGCAGACCTGTATGAGCGGTCGGAACGGATCACGGAGGTCGAAAACGATCTCGGGGCCATCCAGCGCATCATCAAAGCGAACCGCACATGACCACAGAGGCTGATTGGGTGGGATGCGCCCGCCCTGTAGAACCGAAGCACGCTTCTCGCGTCTCTTTCACCACCGAAAGCGCCGCGAAGCGGATCATAGAATGGACCGCGTATTGACCGTCAACCTCACGACCCTGCCCAACGGCTTCCGCATCGTCACTGAAAATATGCCGGGCCTGCAATCGGCAGCCATCGGCGTTTGGGTGCTGGCCGGCGCCCGTCACGAGGCCCCCGAGCAGAACGGCATTGCCCACTTCCTCGAACATATGGCCTTCAAGGGCACCAAGAGCCGTACCGCGTTGCAGATCGCCGAGGCGATCGAAGATGTAGGCGGTTACATCAATGCCTATACCAGCCGCGAGGTGACGGCCTATTATGCAAGGGTCCTGAAGGATGATGTGCCGCTGGCGCTGGATGTGGTGGCGGATTTTCTGCGCAACGCCGTTTTTGATCCTGCTGAGATCGAGATCGAGCGCGGCGTGATCTTGCAGGAGATCGGGCAGGCACTGGATACGCCCGACGATATCATTTTTGACTGGCTTCAGGAAAAGGCCTACCCGGATCATCCCCTGGGCCGCACCATTCTGGGGGCCGAGGGCCGTGTGCGCAGCTTTTCGCGCGATGATCTGACGCGGTTTGTCGATCAGCATTACCGGCCCGGCCAGATGATCCTGTCGGCGGCAGGTGCCGTCGATCACGATGCTCTGGTGCGCAGCGCGCAGGCGCTCTTTGGCGACATGGCGCCCGGTGATGCACCTGCAGCCGCTATCGCGCACTTCGCAGGCGGCGAAAGCCGGACCATCAAGGCGCTGGAGCAGGCGCATTTCGCGATGGCCTTCGAGAGCCCCGATTACGGCGATCCGCGCATTCACGCGGCACAGATCTATGCCACCGCCCTGGGGGGCAGCATGTCGAGCCGCCTGTTTCAGGAAGTCCGCGAAAAGCGCGGCCTGTGCTATACGATCTACACGCAGGCCGGGGCCTATTCGGACACTGGCATGATGACTGTCTATGCCGGGACATCAGCCGATCAGATGGCGGGCCTTGCCGAGATCACCATCGATGAGATGAAGCGCGCGGCAGACGATATGCGCGCGGATGAGGTCGAACGCGCCCGCGCGCAGATGAAGGCAGGTTTGCTGATGGGGCTGGAAAGCCCGAGTAATCGGGCCGAACGGTTGGCGCGTATGCTGCAGATTTGGGGACGGATCCCGCCTCTGGAGGAAGTGGTGGAGCGGATCGATGCGGTCACGTTGGGTGATGTGCGCAGCCTGGCGGAAGAGATCGCCTCCCGCGCTCCGGTCGCGATGGCGCTCTACGGTCCAGTCGAGAGCGCGCCGACTCTGGAGGCATTGCAGGAAAGGCGTGCCGCGTGATGTTTCTGCCGCGTCGCAAGGTCCGCATCGAGACCGAGCGGCTAACGCTGCGCCCACCTGTGCTGAGCGATTTTCGCGCCTGGGCCGCGCTTCGGAGATCGAGCGCCGATTTTCTCATTCCGTGGGAGCCTGCCTGGTCCCCCGACCATCTGGCGCGCAAAGGCTTCTCCAATCGGGTCTACTGGGCGCAACGCTCGATCAGGGACGGCTCGGCGCTGCCTTTGTTTCTATTCCGGCGCGAGGATGCGACGCTGCTGGGCGCGATCACTCTGGACAATATCCGGCGTGGCCCGGCGCAGGCCGGGACGGTGGGCTACTGGATCGGTGAGGACTATGCGCGGCGTGGCCATATGCGCGAAGCGATCGAGGCGGTGACCCATTACGCGTTCGAGCGGCTCGATCTCAGCCGTCTGGAGGCTGCCTGCCTGCCGGAGAACGCCGCGTCGCGCGGGCTGCTAGAAAAATGCGGCTTCAAGTATGAAGGCGTTGCGCAAAGTTATCTGCAGATTAACGGCCGCTGGCGAACCCATGTGCTTTATGCCGCGATACGGGCGGATCGGCGCGGGCGGACCGGAACAGGCTGACGGGGACGGCCCTGCCGATATGCGGCGATCCCCCACGCTTCGGGCGGTTCTGATCCAGCGCGCGCGGGCCATCGGCCAGACTGGTTTCGTATGGCGACGGACTCTGATCGAAGTGTTACCTCTGGCCGAGGATTGCGACCGAAATTCTATACGAGGGGCGAAAACGATGCTTTTGAACGCAAGCAAGGTTTCGTAGGACAGGGGATGACATTGAATCCAGCCGATCAGACCTGCGTGGATGCGCTGGCCGCCCTGCTGCCTGCCGCAGCGATGCGCGAAGTTGCCCCGCGATATATCGAAGAGCCACGCGGACGCTGGCGGGGGCAGGCGGGCGCGGTTGTCGCCCCGGCAACTGCCGTCGAAGTATCGCAGATCCTCAAGCTCGCAACTGCGTGCCGAGTGCCAGTAGTCCCCTATTCCGGCGGGACGGGGCTGGTTTGCGGGCAGGTGAGCCCCGATGGACCGCCGCCGATCCTGCTGAGTCTGGAGCGTATGACAGCGGTGCGCGGGATTTATCCCAAAGAAAACGTGATTGTGGTCGAGGCCGGTGCGATCCTGTCGGATGTGCATGATGCGGCGGCAGAGGCGCATCGGCTCTTTCCGCTCAGCATCGCGTCGAAGGGATCGGCACGGATCGGTGGGTTGCTGTCCACCAATGCGGGCGGGGTGAATGTGCTGCGCTACGGCAATGCGCGCGACCTCTGCCTCGGGCTGGAGGCGGTTCTGCCGGATGGAAGCATCTGGCATGGGCTGAAGCGGCTGCGTAAGGACAATACCGGCTATGATCTGCGCAACCTGCTGATCGGGGCCGAAGGGACTTTGGGCGTAATCACCGCCGCCGCGCTCAAGCTGGCGCCGCGACCTGCCGGCGAGGGGACGGCGTTGATGGTGGTCGAAAGCTCGGCAGCCGCGCTCGACCTGTTGGCGCTGGCAAGGGAGCACATGGGCGAGGGGGTCAGCGCGTTCGAGTTGATTCACCGGCAAGGGCTGGAGTTTCTGGCCGAGGCGCTGCCGGATCTGCGGCAGCCCTTTCCTGTAAAGCCCGAATGGTGCGTGCTGATTGATCTGGGCCTCGCGCGTGGGCAGGACCCGGCGGCGGCGCTGGAGAGGCTGTTCGAAGAAGGAGCCGAGGCGGGCCTGGTCACCGACGGTCTGATCGCCCAATCAGAAGCGCAGCGGCAGAGCTTTTGGGAGTTGCGAGAGCAGATCCCCGAGGCGAATCGGCGTATCGGGTCGATCAGTTCACATGATATTTCGCTGCCGCTGGGGGCCGTGCCGGAATTCATCGCAAGGGGTTCGGGCGTGATCGCCGCGCTGGGTGATTTCCGCATCAACTGTTTCGGGCATCTGGGTGACGGTAATCTGCACTACAACGTCTTCCCGCTGCAGGGAGAAAGCCGCGCGATCCATGCCCATCTGAGCGATGATATCAAACGCGCGGTTCATGACCTGGTGCACGCGATGGGCGGGTCTGTCAGCGCCGAGCACGGCATCGGACGGCTGAAAGTGGATGATCTGGAGCGGTACGCCGACCCGACGAAGCTGGCGGCGATGCGGGCGATCAAGGCGGCCCTTGATCCGGTTGGCATCATGAACCCCGGCGCGGTGCTATGCGCAACGCAGTAATAGCGGTGTTTCCCGGAGCACGCAGAGTGCTCCGGGAACAATTTGTTGAGCTTACTGCCACCCGACCTGGTTGAAGATCGCCTGCGCCTTGGCCGCATTGGCGCTGAAGGCGGCCGTCGGTGTGGTCGTATCCGGGATGAAGAAGCCCAGACGCGCCGGCCCTTCGCCGAGCCCGATCCCCGGTACGGCAGGGTATTCGTTATTTTGATCCGCAAAGTGCTGCTGCGCATATTCGCTGGTCAGGAACTCGAGCAACGCCTTGGCCTCGTCAGGGTTGGGCGAGGACGCGGTCATCGCCGCTGCGGTCAGGTTCAGGTGGGCGCCACGGCCAGACTGGTTCGGCCAGACCCAGCCGATATTTTCGATGCCCGAGCTCAGACCTTCGATGTCCTTGTCGAAACCGCGCAGGAAGTAATAGTGGTTGGCCACTGCAATATCGCACTCGCCCGACACGATGGCGCGCAGCTGGTCGGTGTCGCCGCCCTGCGGCGAGCGGGCCATATTGGCGACGATGCCAGCGGCCCATTCTTGCGCTTCCTCGGCCCCGTCTGCCTCGATGATCGAGGCCAGCAGCGACTGGTTGTAGATGTTGCTGGACGAGCGGATGCAGATCCGGCCCTTCCATACCGCGTCGGTCAGTGCCTCGTAGGTTTGTGGCGGATGCTCGACCCGGTCCTTGGCGTAGAAGATGATGCGCGCGCGCTGGCTGACGCCGAACCACAGGTCATCGGGATGGCGCAGATGCGCGGGCACGGCGTTCGTGATCACATCCGAATGCAGTGGCTGGATCACCCCGGCCTCTTCGGCGCGGCCCATGCGGCCGATATCAACGGTGATGAACACATCCGCCGGGCTGTTGTCGCCTTCGGCTGACATTCGGGCGATCAGTTCGTCGGCCTTGCCTTCGATCCGGTTCACGGTGATGCCACTGACCTCGGTAAACTTTTCATAAAGCGCGTCGTCACTATCATAGTGGCGCGAGGAATAGACGTTGACCTCGGCCGCCATGGCGGTCGCGGCAAGCGCACTCAGCGACAGCGCGGCGATCGCGGTGCGGGTGGCGAAACGGAACATCAGAAGGTCCTTCCTGTAGTCTGACTGAATTTATCAGGCATTCGTCGGATTTCTGACTAAAATAGTCAAGTCAAAAAATGCTCCCTTTTCGGTTGCGGCTTTACGCCCTTATGCCGATACCGTCGGCGACAAACGTAGCGTAAAACTTGCGCATTCCTGCGCGGGCACTCATTCTGCGGGAAATATGACGTCACGCGCCAGGGGAGCGGCGTGCAGTTGGGGAGGACGGGCCATGAGTTTTGCTGTGCTGCAGGATGTGCTGGATATCCAAAACGAAGTTCCATGGGAGTCACGCGAGCGGCCCGAGACGCTGATGCAGATGTTGCAGGAAACGGCCACAGCGTTCCCGGACCGGCCCGCGATCAGCTATCAACTATTTTCCGGCGCGACCGACAAGGCAGAGACGCTCAGTTGGGCGGAATATCGCGATCAGGTCTGCCAGGCCGCGAATCTGTTTCGGAGTCTTGGTGTTGGCGAGGCGGATGTGGTCGCGCTGGTGCTGCCAAACTGCATGGAAACTGCCACCGCATTGATCGGCGGGATGGTGGCGGGCATCGTGAATCCGATCAACCCGTTGCTGGAGCCTGAACAGATCAGCGCGATCCTGCGCGAAACGGGCGCCAAGGTCGTGGTCACGCTCAAGGCCTTCCCCAAGACCGACATCGCGCAAAAGACCGCTTTGGCGGTCAAGGACGCGCCGAATGTAAAGACGGTGCTGGAAATCGACCTCAACCGCTATCTTTCGCCGCCAAAAAGCTGGCTGGTGCCGCTTCTGCGCCCAAAGATGCCTGTCACGCACCATGCGGATGTAAAGGATTTCGTCAAGGAAGCGGCCAAGCAAGCCCGGAGCCTGACCTTTGACGATAGCGGGAAGGATCGTGTCGGCGCCTATTTCCACACTGGCGGCACGACGGGCATGCCGAAAGTGGCGCAGCACCGATATTCGGGGATGATCTACAATGGCTGGCTTGGGGACCGGCTGCTCTTTGACGAGCATGACGTGATCATGTGTCCGCTGCCGCTGTTCCACGTGTTCGCGTGTCACGTGATCCTGATGGCAATGATCAAGTCCGGCGCGCATGTGGTTTTCCCGACGCCTGCAGGCTATCGCGGCGACGGCGTGTTCGACAATTTCTGGAAGCTCTGCGAGCGCTGGAAGATCAGCTTTGTCATCACCGTGCCGACCGCCGTATCGGCGCTGATGCAGCGCAAGGTGGATGCCGATATCTCGACGGTCAAGAACGCGTTTTCCGGCTCTGCCCCGATGCCGCTGGAACTGTTCAACCGGTTCGAGAGCGCGACCGGCATGACCGTGATCGAGGGCTACGGGTTGACGGAAGCGACATGCCTGGTGTCCTGTAACCCACCCGCCGGGGCCAAAAAGGTTGGGTCAGTCGGCGTACCGTTGCCTTATACCAACGTCAAGATATTCAAGGCAGGCGGGCAGGGCGGCGTGGAATGCGGAACTGACGAGGTCGGTGAAATCTGTATCGACAATCCGGGCGTCTATGTCGGGCACACCTATACCGAGGCGGCCAAGAATGCAGACCTCTACTATCACGACAAGTATCTGCGCACCGGCGATCTGGGCCGGATAGATGCGGACGGCTATCTGTGGATCACCGGGCGGGCCAAGGATCTGATCATTCGGGGCGGGCACAATATCGACCCGGCCGAGATTGAAGAGGCGTTGATGGGGCACCCGGCAGTGGCGATGGCGGGCGCGATCGGCCAACCCGATGCGCATGCGGGCGAGATTCCTTGCGCCTATGTCGAACTTGTCGATGGCGCCAGCGTGACCGGTGAAGAACTGCGCGAGTTCTGCAAGGAACACGTGCACGAGCGTGCCGCGCAGCCAAGATATATCGAGGTTCTGCCCGAGTTGCCGAAAACTGCCGTTGGCAAGGTGTTCAAACCCGACCTGCGCAAACGCGCTATCACCCGTATCTATAACGCCGCCCTGCAAGAGGCTGGCGTCGCGGCACAGGTGAGCGAGGTGGTCGATGACAAGAAACTCGGTCTCGTTGCGCGATTGACCAAGACGGGAGAGGTCGAAGATGCGACGGTTTCCCATGTGCTGGGGCAGTTCGTACGGCCCTGGGAATGGGCGGGGTAATCCCGCAGTCAGGAGAGCGACATGACGACTGGCCGTTTTGGCATTGATCCTAACCCCGAGATGGGACCCTCCGATATCAACGGACCCGATGTCTTTACCTCCGAGGACCACACGGAGCTGAACCACACGCATTTTGCCACCGATGACGAAAGCGTTACGGCGGGCACATGGGAATGCGCCCCCTGCCGCGAAGTGATCGAAGCCTATCCGGTGCATGAGATGATGACCGTGGTTTCAGGGGCGATTACGCTGGGTCACAAGGACGGGAGCAGCGAGAGTTTCGGCCCCGGCGATACGTTCTACATCGCCAAGGGGCAATATGTGGACTGGGAGATCACCGAAACCCTGCGCAAGATCTACATGATCGTGGAATAGGCTGCGGGTGTTTTAGAAATTAGCGAATTTTCTTGGATCAGATTTTTCGCCGAAAAACCTTGGCCCCGGGGCACGGTTGAGTAACCCCCGGGGCCAGCTTGCATCAGGTCAGGTCCTTGTAGCTGACCTCGGGCGTGTCGCCACCTGATTTGTCGCGGCGCACGCGCAGCCGGTTGAGCGCGTTGATATAGGCCAGGGCCGAGGCGACGACCGTATCGGTATCGGCCGATTGACCGGTGGCGATCAGCCCGTCCTCTTCCAGCCGCACGCTGACCGTGGCCTGTGCGTCGGTGCCCTCGGTCACGGCGTTCACCTGGTAGAGCTGCAACCGCGCGTCGTTGGGATAGATCGCACGCACGGCCTTGAAGGTGGCGTCAACCGGGCCATCGCCGTGGCAGGTGGCGGATTTCTCTTCCCCGCCCACTTCCATCTCCAGCGAAGCCTCGGCAGGGGCGGTGCCACAGATGACCTTGAGATTGATCAGCGCCAGATAATCCTCGCCTTCGCCGGTGGTGCTGACCAGCGCGAGGATGTCGTCGTCAAATACTTCCTTCTTGCGATCGGCAAGATCCTTGAACCGGACAAAGATGTCCTTGAGCTGGTTGTCCCCGGCGTCGATCCCGAGCTCCTTGAGCTTGGCGCGCAATGCGGCCCGACCGGAGTGCTTGCCCAAGGGCATCGACGTGCCCGACAGGCCCACATCCTCTGGCCGCATGATTTCGAACGTCTCGGAGTTCTTGAGCATGCCATCCTGGTGGATGCCGCTTTCGTGGGCAAAGGCGTTCTTGCCGACGATCGCCTTGTTGAACTGCACGGCGAAACCGCTCACTGCCGCGACCCGACGTGAAAGGTTCATGATTTTGGTCGTGTCGATGCCGGTGGTGTAGGGCATGATGTCGCCGCGGACCTTCATCGCCATCACCACCTCTTCGAGTGCGGTGTTGCCGGCCCGTTCGCCCAGACCATTGATGGTGCATTCGATCTGACGCGCGCCGCCCGCGACGGCAGCGAGGCTGTTGGCAGTCGCCATGCCCAGATCGTTGTGGCAATGCGTGGCAAAGACCACATCCTCCGCGCCCGGTACTTCGGCAATCAGGCGGCGGATCAGGTCGGCGCTTTCGACAGGTGCGGTGTAGCCGACGGTATCGGGGATGTTGATCGTGCTGGCCCCTGCTTTGATCGCGATCTCGACCACTCGGCAGAGATAATCCCATTCGGTGCGCGTGGCATCCATTGGCGACCATTGGACGTTGTCGCAATAGTTGCGGGCATGCGTCACGGTCTCGTGGATGCGGTCGGCCATCTCGTCCATCGTAAGATTGGGGATGGCGCGGTGCAGCGGCGATGTGCCGATGAATGTATGGATGCGGGGGCGTTTGGCGTGTTTCACAGCCTCCCAGCAGCGGTCGATATCCTTGATTTGCGCGCGCGCAAGGCCGCAGATCACTGCGTTTTGCGCGTTCTTGGCAATCTCGCTCACCGCGTTGAAATCACCCTGAGAGGCGATGGGAAAGCCCGCCTCGATGATATCGACACCCATCTCGTCCAGAAGGCCGGCGATCTCGAGCTTTTCGGCATGGGTCATGGTGGCACCCGGCGATTGCTCGCCATCGCGCAATGTCGTGTCGAAGATCACGACGCGGTTCTTGTCCGTGGTATTCATATTGAGTCTCTTTATTCTGAAAATCCTAAGCCATGTGGCGCGCGCAGGCACATCCTCTGAGCGGGCGCGCCGGAGGGCACGCTCAGAGGCGGCTTAGGTCTAGCAGTAGGGCATGGGTGCGGGCACCGGTAATGCGGTCCGCGATCATCGTGATATGCCCATTGGTTTTCATGCCCACCACCATAGGCGCGGCGAAAAAGAATGAAAAGGCCAGAATCGCGCCTTGGCTCTGGTTGATCATTTCTCAGGCCGCGCGGAGGGGCTGAAACGTGACATCGGGATCACGTCGGTATTGCATCGGTATTCGGTCGGTGCCCGTGCCTGGGGCTGGCAACTGGGTGGAATCTGCGCGCGCTATGGACCGCAGGCCAGCATTCGGTCTGGGAATACATGACCGCAGCCCGTCTCCGGGGGGTTACTCAGCTGGCGCTGCCTCTTCGGACGCAGGCTCGGTCGTTTCACCTTCCGCGGGAGGCGCGACGCCGGTGATTTCGGCTGAACCGGCCTTGAGCGCGCCTTCCAGCCATTCGCCCGTGGCCTGACCGCCGCCGGCATAGCGCATGGTGCCTTTGCCCTGGCGTTTGCCATCCTTGAATGTGCCTTCGTAGACATCGCCGTTGACGTAGGTGGCGATGCCCTGACCGCTGATCTCGCCCTCGTTCCAGTCGCCTTCGTAGGTAAAGCCGTCGGGCATCACGATCTTGCCAGTGCCGTGGCGCTGGCCGTCCTTGAAACTGCCCACATAGACGGTGCCATCAGGATAGGTGGCGGTGCCTTCGCCCTGACGCTGGCCTTCGACCCAGTCACCTTCGTAACGATAGCCGTCGGCATAGGTCATGATTCCGTAGCCGTGGTTGCGGGCCGATTTGAAGCCGCCCTCGTAGACGAGGCCGTTGGGATATGTCGCACGCCCCTGACCGTCGATCACGCCATCGACCCAATCGCCCTCGTAGGTGGAACCGTCGGTATAGGTGATCTTGCCTTCTCCGTTGGCCAGATCATCGCGGAATTCGCCTTCGTAGACCGACCCATCGGGGTAGGTGACCTTGCCCAGACCCGCGATCTGGCCCGCGACCCAGCTGCCCTCGTAGACATAGCCATCGGTGCCGGTGAATTTGCCCTGACCGTGGCGCTTGTCGTCCTTGAACGTGCCTTCGTAGATGTCACCATTGGCATAGGTCACGCGGCCCGTTCCCTCGCGCCGTCCACTGACCAGCGCGCCTTCGTAGATGTCGCCGTTGGGTTGGGTCAGCTTGCCCTTGCCGTCAATCTGGCCGTCTTTCCACAGGCCCGCATAGATCAGCCCGTCGGGCATGGTCAGTGTGCCCTGACCGTGGCGCGCACCGCGCAGCACCTGGCCTTCGTAGACCGCGCCGTCAGGATAGGTGATCTTGGCGCGCCCGTCCTTGACGCCGTTTACCCATGTGCCGTCATAGACATAGCCGCCCGGGCTCTCCATCGTGCCGCGCCCGTGATGCATCGCGTTCAGGAATTCGCCTTCGTAGCGGACGCCATTGGCATAGACCGCGACGCCGCGGCCGGTAATCTTGCCCGCCTTCCAGGTGCCTTCGTAGGTGCCGCCATCGGTAAAGACGATCTTGCCGACACCGTTGGGTTTGCCCTCGGCAAACTCGCCTTCGTAGATCGACCCGTTGGGAAAGCGCGCAACGCCCTGGCCCTTGATCTCGCCATCGACCCACTGGCCGGAATATTCATAGCCGTTGGGCAGGGTATAGGTTCCGGTGCCATGTTGCAGCCCGTCCCGGAAGCTGCCCTCATAGACCCCGCCATCATCATATTGCTTGATCTGGACGTTGCCATCCTGTGCCGCTGCCAGCCCTGCCAGACACAAAGCCACGCCTAGAACAGTCCGTTTCGCCCAAGTGAATGCCATGCCCTCGCCCCGATGTCTTCAAATGTCTGCGGATGCCCAATGTCCCCGCATTCCCCTGTGCGGGTTCCAGAAATCTAGAGGACGCATGCCCGACTGACAACGGCTTTTGCTCAATTCGGCTTTCACTTGCGCGTCGTTCTGCTAAATCATCCCCCCAACGCTCAGGAAAGGCAGCATCATGGCCGACCGGTTTCGCCTCACGCTCGCACAACTGAACCCCACGGTGGGCGATATCGCGGGCAATGCCGCGCTGGCACGAGACGCGTGGCGACAAGCCGCCGACGCCGGGGCAGACATGCTGGCGCTGCCCGAGATGTTCATCACCGGCTACAATACGCAGGATCTGGTGATGAAGCCGGTGTTTCACCAGGCCGCGATTGCTGCGATTCACCAACTGGCCGCGGATTGCGCCGATGGCCCGGCCATCGCCATCGGTGGCCCCGCGCTGAATGGTGCCAGCCTGCACAATGCCTATTACGTGCTCAGGCAGGGCAAGGTCACCGCGACGGTGCTCAAACATCATCTGCCCAACGAGACCGTGTTCGACGAAGTCCGCCTATATGACTCTGCCGAAGTGGGCGGCCCCTATGTGGTGGATGGCGTCCGCATCGGCAGCCCCATCTGCGAGGATGCCTGGCACGAGGATGTTGCCGAAACACTGGAGGAAACCGGCGCTGAATTTCTGCTGGTGCCAAATGGCTCGCCCTATTACCGCGACAAGATGGGCGTGCGTCAGACATTGATGGTCAGCCGCGTGATCGAGACGGGATTGCCGCTGATCTATCTCAACCTCGTGGGCGGGCAGGACGATCAGGTGTTTGACGGCGGCTCGTTCGTGCTGAACCCCGGTGGCGCGCTGGCGTTGCAGATGCCGGTATTCGAGGAATCGCTGGCGCATCTCGATCTGCGGCGCACCGCCGATGGATGGCGCGCGGAACAGGGCGATCTGGCCCATCTGCCGGATGCCTACGAGCAGGATTATCACGCAATGGTCCTCAGCCTGCGGGACTATTTCCGCAAGACCGGGTTCAAAAAGGCGCTGCTGGGCCTGTCGGGGGGGATCGATTCGGCGATTGTTGCCACCATCGCTGCCGATGCGCTGGGGCCGGAAAATGTGCGCTGCGTGATGCTGCCGTCGGAATACACGTCGCAGCATTCGCTGGATGATGCCGAGGAAGTCGCGCAGAACCTCGGCTGTCGCTATGATTTCGTCCCGATCAAGGACGGGCGGGCGGCGATCACCCAAACGCTGGCACCGCTGTTCGAGGGCACGGAGCCGGATGTGACCGAAGAAAACATCCAGTCCCGCCTGCGCGGTCTGCTGCTTATGGCGCTGAGCAACAAGTTTGGCGAGATGCTGCTGACCACCGGCAACAAGTCCGAGGTTGCGGTGGGCTATGCCACGATCTATGGCGATATGGCGGGGGGCCATAATCCGATCAAGGATATGTACAAGACCCGCGTTTTCGAGACCTGTCGCTGGCGCAATGGCAATCACCGGGCATGGATGATGGGCCCGGAGGGCGAGGTGATCCCCGAGCGGGTGATCAACAAGCCACCCAGCGCCGAGTTGCGCGCCGAACAGAAGGACAGTGATTCTCTGCCCGATTATCCGGTGCTGGACGGAATCCTGCAGATTCTGGTGGATGAAGATGGCAGCATTGCCGATTGCGTCGCAGCCGGCTTCAACCGGGCCGATGCGAAGAAGGTCGAGCATCTGATATATATCAGCGAATACAAACGCTTTCAGTCCGCGCCGGGGACACGCCTGAGCAAGGCGGCGTTCTGGCTCGACCGGCGTTATCCCATTGTGAACCGCTGGCGCGATGAGGGCGGCGCGGCCTAGATTTTTCGCGAAAAATCTTGGTGGGTGGGGTCATTCCCACCAGCGGTCGATCGTGCTGATGTCTTCATCCGACCAGCCGAAATGATGCGCGAATTCATGCACGGTCACATGGGCGACCAGTTCGGCCAGCGTGACGCCGTCGCGCTCGTCCAGCTCGGTCAGGATCGGCCCGGCGAAGAGCCAGACCGTATCGGGGAAGGGGGCCGGGTCGGAGACGGATTTTTCCGTCATCGGGATGCCCTCGTAAAGGCCGGTCAGGCTGGCCGGATCATCAATACCCAGGTCGCGCAACATCTGTGGAGTGGGCCATGGCTCGACCCGCAGCAGCACCTGATCGGCGGCGGGGCGGAAGGCGACAGGCAGCGCCGCGATGGTTTCAAGGGCGATGGTCTCGATTTCGGTCAGGTCTGCGGCGGAAGGGTCCATGACGCTGATATGGCGTGGCACCCGGCCAAAGGGAAGGTCGAGCGCCGCGAAGCGGTGGATATTGCTCAGAGCCGCAACTGGTAGCTTTCCGGAATGTAGCGGAACCCATCGCCGCGCGCCTCGACATAGCCGATTGCCGGGAAGGGCATGTGATAGCCGATAAAGGGGATGCGCTCCGCCGAGAGCATGTCGAGCAGGCGGCGGCGCGTGGCGGCGGCGGCGGATTTGTCCATGTCGAACTTCACCTCCCAATCGGGGTAGCCCAGCGAGAAGATATAGTGGTTGGCAAAGTCGACAGCGAGCAGCAGCGAGGCGCCTTCGCTTTCGAGCATGTAGGCCATATGGCCCGGCGTGTGTCCGAACGCCTCCACGGCTGTGATCCCCGAGGTGACGGTCTGGCCCGGCGTGATCATCGTGGTCTTCTCGGCCAGTGGGCGCATCTTGGTCTCGAACGCATCGCTCTGCATTCCGGCCCAGGCGTCAAATTCGCGCGCGCCGGTGACGTAGCGGGCATTGGGGAATGTCGCGGTTTCGTCCACACGCAGCCCGCCAATATGGTCGCCGTGCATATGGGTGATCACCACCACGTCGATCTGGTCGGGCGTATAGCCTGCTGCCGCGAGCGCGGCGGTGATGCCCTCGGCATTGAGGCCGGTGTCAAACAGCACGAGCTCGGTGCCGGTGTTCACGATGGTTGGCGTGAAGAAAAACTGCGCCATGTCCACCGGCAGCAGCGCTGCCTCGGCGACGGTTCGGAAAGCCGTATCATCCACGTTGAGGCCAAAGATGCTGTGCGGATCGGGGCGGGCTGCGCTGGCGGCCAGAAGCGTCGTGACTTCGAATGCGCCGAGTTTGACCCTTCGGTGCAGTGCGCCGGATGCGCCCAGCATCGGGGCGGCGGCCCCGGCGGCGTGGGCCAGCGGCAGCGCTACGGCGGCAGTCAAGAGCGTGCGGCGTGTCAGATGAGGCATGGTGTCTCTCCGTTTCTGGGTTTGCGGTGAGTCTAGCGCGGAACGTCGGCTGCGCATACGCTTTCACATAAATGTGTAGCCCTGATGGAACGGCGATGAACTGTTACGGGTGCGATCACTACATAGCGAAGAAAATTCGCGAATTTTCCTGGGCAAGATTTTTCGCCGAAAAATCTGGGGACGATGCGGCTGGGGGCTGGGCTGAAAACTGGACAATCGGGCGCGGCTGTGACACATCCCGCTCGACCTCAGGAGCGTCCCATATGACCACCACTCGATTTGCCCCATCGCCCACCGGCTACATTCATGTCGGCAATCTGCGTACTGCGCTGATGAACTTCATGATCGCGCGCAAGGCAGGTGGCACGTTCATCCTGCGGATTGATGACACGGACCCCGAGCGCAGCAAAGAGACTTATGTCGATGCGCTGAAGGAAGACCTGGAGTGGTTGGGCCTGACCTGGGATCGGGTCGAGCGGCAATCGCTGCGGCTGGATCGCTATGAGGCCGCGGCCGAAAAACTGCGCGAGATGGGCCGGTTCTATGAGGCGTTCGAGACGCCGACCGAATTGGACCTGAAGCGCAAGAAACAACTGAACATGGGGCGTCCGCCGGTCTATGATCGCGCGGCACTGGCGTTGAGCGAGGCCGAGAAGGACGCACTGCGCGCCGAGCGCGGGCCGGGCGTGTGGCGCTTCAAGCTGGATCAGAGCCGGATCGAATGGCGCGACGGCGTTCTGGGCGACATCAGCATTGATGCGGCATCGGTGAGCGACCCTGTGCTGATACGGGGCGACGGTCAGATCCTCTACACTTTGGCGTCGGTGGTGGATGATACCGAGATGGGCGTGACCCATGTGGTGCGCGGATCTGATCACGTGACCAACACCGCGACGCAGATTCAGATCATCGAGGCGCTGGGCGGCACGGTTCCGTCGTTTGCACATCATTCATTGCTGACCGGGCCGCAGGGCGAGTCGCTTTCCAAGCGTCTGGGCGTGTTGAGCCTGCGTGATCTGCGCGAGCAAGGGGTGGAGCCGATGGCGCTGCTGAGCCTGATGGCGCGGCTGGGATCGGCTGACCCGGTGGAATTGCGCAAGGACATGGCGGAACTGATCGAGGGTTTCGATCTGGACCGCTTCGGCTCATCACCGACCAAATTCGATGTGGCTGACCTCTTTCCGTTGACCGCGCATTATCTGCAATCTCTGGATTACACCGCCGTCGCGCCGACAATCGCCGCGATCGGTGTGCCGGATGATCTGGCCGAACGGTTCTGGGCGGTGACGCAGGATAACATCACGACGTTGCATGACCTCAAGGGCTGGTGGGAGCTGTTCCGCGACGGGGCGGAGCCTGACATCGCCGATGAGGATCGCGCGTTTATTGCCGAGGCGATGGCACTGCTGCCCGACGGGCCACTGGACGAGACCAGCTGGGGCACATGGACGACCGCCGTCAAGGAGCAGACCGGGCGCAAGGGGCGCGGGCTTTTCATGCCGCTGCGCAAGGCGCTGACGGGGCAGGCCCATGGGCCGGAGATGGCGCAGGTGTTGCCGCTGTTGCAGGTGATCCGCGCCCGCGGATGATGTGCGTGGGCGCAGGGTGCGCCCTATCTCGATCGCGGCTTGGCTTGTTAGCGCACATCTGATTGGTTGGCGTGCAGTCCATTGGAGGCGCGTGCGTGGCCGACACCCAAGCGAAATTCCTGAGCGGGAATCTGTTCCGCCATGTCAGCGTGATGTCCCTGACCGCGTCGGTCGGGTTGATGGCGATCTTTTTCGTCGATTTCGTCGACATGATCTTTATCGCGATGCTGGGCAAGGCCGAGCTGGCGGCGGCGGTGGGCTATGCCGGCGCGATCCTGTTTTTCACCACGTCCTTTGGCATCGGCATGGCGATTTCCGCAGGTGCGCTGGTGGCGCGTGCGCTGGGGGCCGGAGAGCGCGCATTGGCCAAGGACCGCGCCACCAATGCGCTGATCTACGGGGTGGTTTTCGGCGCGGTGTTCGCGGGCGTTGTCTGGCTCTGGCTGGCCGAGCTTGTGACGCTGCTGGGGGCCACGGGGGAGACGGCGGCACTGGCGGTGCATTACCTGCAGATCATCGTGCCGAGCCTGCCCTTGCTGATCATCGGCATGGTCGGGGGGGCGATCCTGCGGGCGCATGGCGATGCGCGCCGCGCGATGTATGCGACTCTCTATGGTGGTACGCTCAACGCGGTCCTCGACCCGATCCTGATCTTCGGCCTTGATCTGGAACTGACCGGCGCGGCACTGGCATCGGTCGCGGCACGGGTGGCGATCGCGGCCACATCGTTGCTGCCGATCCTGAAACATTACGGCGGGT
>JGI24723J26617_10000351_pt1 | contig 45993 bp, 40 predicted proteins | sample Cruoilmetagenom6_FD_26617 | JGI IMG/M metagenome (IMG submission 26617) | reverse complement strand
AAAGAATTAATAACCAAGGGTCGGGCACCCTACAAATTAATGTGATATGCCAGTTAGAATTAGATTACAAAGACACGGAAAAAAAGGAAAACCTTTTTATTGGGTAGTAGCTGCGGATTCCCGCGCCAAAAGAGATGGTAAATACTTGGAAAAATTAGGTATCTACAATCCAAATACCAACCCTGCAACCATAGAATTGGATGTTGACAGTTCCGTAAAATGGCTACAGAACGGTGCACAGCCTTCTGAAACTGCAAAAAGAATTTTATCATACAAAGGAGTACTTTTAAAGCACCATTTATTAGGCGGTGTTCGTAAAGGCGCCTTGACCGAAGAGCAAGTTGAAGAAAAATTCAATGCTTGGTTGGAAGAAAAAGCAAATATTGTTGGTTCCAAGGTAGATAGTTTGGCCAAGGCGGAAGCCGACGCTAGAGCTAAGGCTTTAAAAGCTGAAAAAGAGGTGAACGAAAAACGTATCGCCGCTGCTGCCGAAGCTGAGGCACCTGCAGCTGAAGAAGTCATTGAAGAAGCTGCTCCCATAGTGGAAGAAGTTGCCGAAGCGGCCGCTCCTGAAGAAACGGCTGCACCTGCAGAAGCTCCTGAAGAGACTAAAGAAAAAGAATAGCTAATTATAAACGATGACAAAGGAAGAATGTTTCTACCTCGGTAAAATCGTTTCCAAACATAGCTTTAAGGGTGAGGTACTCATTAAATTGGATACCGATGAACCCGAATTGTACGAAAAACTGGAATCAGTATTCGTTTCCCTCGGAAACAATCTGGTTCCTTTTTTTATTGAAAAAAGCCAACTTCACAAATCCAGTCTCTTACGAGTGCGATTTGAGGAGGTTGCCGATGAATCGGACGCAGACAAGGTAATGGGCTCCGAAATATATCTTCCCCTTGAATTTTTGCCCAAATTAAAAGGCAATAAATTTTATTACCACGAAGTAATTGGCTTTACCGTTGAAGACAAGGTCCATGGTAATATAGGAATCATTCAAAGTATAAACGACACCACTGCCCAAGCTCTTTTTGAACTTGAAAAAGACGGCAAACATTTGCTTATTCCAGTAAGGGATGAGATAATTGTTAAGGTGGNCCGTGAAAACAAAACTATTTTTGTTGACACACCTGAGGGGTTGGTAGACCTTTACTTGTCCTAACCCCCCATCTTTTTAATTTTTACCCCCTTATAAAACGGATGGTAATTTTACCTATCTTTCTTTATTGCATTTCTTATTGATCGGGTCGGATCCAAATAATTTTTCCACCTCATTTTGGTTAGGAAAATTGCTTGTAAAAGGGAACTGTCCAAAGTAATGCAAAACTTAGATTGAAATAACTATTCAGTATTCACGTAATTATTTTATACCTTAAAATGATTCATCCTAAAACAGAATTACAATTCATCAATAGGGAGATCGGCTATGGTGTAGTAGCCACAGAATTTATTCCTGCAGGAACCATAACCTGGGTATTAGACAAGTTGGACCGCCAATTCACCCCTGCCGAACTTGAATCCCTGGAACCACTTTATCAGTCCATATTGGACATCTATACCTTTAGGGACAATAAGGGAAGGTTTATACTTTGTTGGGACAATGCGAGATACGTTAACCACAGTTTTAACTCCAATTGCCTTACCACCGCCTATGATTTTGAAGTGGCCATTCGCGATATACATATTGGGGAACAACTAACGGACGACTATGGATATCTAAACATCCCACAACCCTTCAGGGGAATTGATGAAGGCACAAAACGAAAGGTTGTATATCCAGATGACCTACTGAAATATTACAAAATATGGGACAAAAAATTACAACTCGTATTTCCAAAAATCCCAAAGTTGGAACAACCCTTAAAACCTTTGATTACAGAAAATATTTGGAATTTGGTAAGGGCCATTTCCGAAGGTGAAAAAATAATGGATTCCATTAAAAACAACTATTACAACGGGGCTTAACAAGAACAACAACCTCTCCTAGGGGTGCACTACAAAATTTTTGGCTATAGCACTTTCGGCCATTGGAGCATAACATTTCAAAATATTATTTTAGCTTTATCAAATTCCCTAATAGGGACTTACATCAAAAACTAAAATAATGTTCAGAAATCTACGCTTGCTTTTCCTTTCATTGGTTTTATTTTCCTGCGTGGAAAAGAAAAAAGAATCAAAGCCCGAAATTCCACCCAATGTAATTTTAATTTTTACCGATGATCAGGGGTATCAGGATGTAGGTACTTTTGGCGCTCCCAATATTGAAACCCCCCATTTGGACCAAATGGCAAAAGAGGGGCTAAAACTCACCAGTTTTTATTCTGCCCAACCTATTTGTTCCGCTTCAAGGGCAGGTATACTTACCGGCTGCTACCCCAACCGAATTGGCATTCACAATGCCTTGGGGCCGGGTAGCCCTACAGGAATAAATGCATCGGAGATGACCATAGCGGAGATGCTAAAAAATATTGGTTATAAAACCGCCATCTATGGAAAATGGCATTTAGGCGATAGTCCACAGTTCTTACCAACGAGACATGGTTTTGACGAATTCTTTGGCATCCCCTACTCCAATGATATGTGGCCCTACCACCCCCAACAGGGTTCGGTATTCAATTTTGGCCCCTTGCCACTTTATGAAAATGAAACGGTCCTGGATACGCTTACGGAGCAATCCCAACTTACCACCCAAATAACGGAAAGGAGTGTTGATTTTATCAACAGGAACAAAAACAATCCTTTCTTTCTATATGTACCCCATCCACAGCCCCACGTACCACTCTTTGTATCGGATAAATTTAAAGGAAAATCAAAAAGAGGTCTATACGGGGATGTTATCATGGAGATCGACTGGTCCGTAGGTGAAATATTGGCTGCTTTGAAAAAGAACGGCCTGGAAGACAATACAGTGGTTATCTTTACTTCGGACAATGGACCNTGGCTTTCCTATGGCAACCACGCGGGCAGTGCCCTGCCCTTTANGGAAGGCAAGGGAACTGCTTGGGAGGGGGCACAGCGCGAGCCCTTCATTATGAGATACCCCAACAAGATAACCCCTGGAAAAACCATAGACATACCAGTCATGGCCATAGATATTTTGCCTACCATCGCTGAAATAACAGGAGCTCGCTTGCCCAACTTAACTATCGATGGAAAAAGCGCCTTGTCCCTGCTCACCGGGGAAAGCCAAGAAAGCCCACAGCAAGCTTATTTCTTTTACTATAGAATAAACGAACTCATGGGCGTACGTTATGGAAAATGGAAAATGTACTTCCCCCATACTTACAGGACCATGGACGGACAAGAGCCTGGTAGGGATGGGCTACCAGGGAAATACCGTATGGTTGAAATGGAGGAAATAGAACTTTATGATGTTACAACAGATGCAAGTGAGACCAACGACCTGGCCGAAGAATACCCGGAAGTGGTAGACCAAATAAAAATCCTGGCAAATGAGATGCGCCATGAACTGGGNGATNCCCTACTGGAGTTGGAAGGTACCAACAACAGGGAGGCAGGAAAAGTGGAGTAGGCAAAGCTATCTCCNATAATCAAAAGCTGGATTTACCATGAGCAAACCCTTCCAATTTAAACAATTCCAAATACATCAGGATCGCTGTGCCATGAAAATTGGTACCGATGGTGTTTTATTGGGAGCCTGGACCTCTTTGGAGCACCAACCCTTTTCCATCATGGATATTGGGGCGGGAACGGGAGTTGTGGCTTTAATGTTGGCACAAAGAAGCCATGCAGAAAGTATAGACGGCATAGAAATAGATGAAAATGCCTATGAGCAATGTGTCGAGAATTTTGAAGCTTCCAATTGGGCCGATCGTTTATTCTGTTACCATGCTTCCCTAAATGAATTTGTATCCGAAATAGACGATAAATACGATCTTATTGTATCCAATCCACCATTTTACGCTGAAATGGTACCCAGTGGAAATGAATCCAGGGATATCGCAAGACAGAGTCGGTCCCTTCCCTTTGAGGAACTTTTGACCGGCGTTGTGAAACTCTTGGCGAAAAATGGCACCTTTTCCACCATCATCCCGTTTAAGGAAGAGGCAAGATTTTTGGATTTGGCAGCTGCAATCAACCTTTATCCCAGGCGGCTTTTGCGCATTAAAGGAAATCCCAATTCCGGGATTAAGCGAAGCATGTTGGAATTACAATTTGGAAAGACTTCTGTTGAAATTGAAAATCTGACCATAGAGTTGGCCCGACACCAATATACCGAGGAATACGTAGAACTGACAAGGGATTACTATTTAAANATGTAACAATCATACTTTCTTGTGTTATATTTTTAAACAAATCCTTAATTTGTTTATTTTTGATTCTAAAATTAATGCTATGCGACCCGATTTGTTTGAAGCTCCTGATTATTACAATTTAGACGATCTTTTATCCGAAGAACATAAATTGGTGCGCGATGCTGCCCGGCAGTGGGTAAAACGGGATATCTCGCCTATCATAGAAGAATATGCCCAAAAAGCAGAGTTTCCAAAACAAATCATCAAAGGCCTCTCTGAGATTGGGGCCTTTGGGCCCTATATCCCTCAGGAATACGGAGGGGCAGGTCTGGATCAGATTAGCTACGGGTTAATAATGCAGGAAATAGAACGGGGCGATAGCGGGGTCCGCTCCACCGCCTCGGTACAATCCTCTTTGGTAATGTATCCAATTTATGCCTACGGCAATGAGGAGCAACGAAAAAAATACTTGCCCAAATTGGCCTCTGGCGAATTTATGGGCTGTTTTGGATTAACGGAACCCAATCATGGATCCAACCCCAGTGGCATGGAAACAAAGTTTAAGGATAAAGGGGATCATTTTCTATTAAACGGCGCCAAACTTTGGATTTCCAACTCTCCTTTTGCCGATATAGCAGTGGTCTGGGCCAAGAACGAAGAAGGACGTATCCATGGACTTATAGTAGAACGGGNCATGGAAGGTTTTACAACGCCGGAGACCCATAACAAATGGTCATTACGCGCCTCGGCCACAGGCGAATTNATTTTTGATAACGTAAAGGTACCCAAAGAAAATCTACTGCCGGGTAAAAACGGACTGGGAGCACCCTTGGGCTGTTTGGATTCCGCCCGCTATGGAATTGCCTGGGGTGCCATAGGCGCTGCAATGGATTGTTATGATACCGCCTTGAGATATGCCAAGGAACGCATCCAATTTGGAAAACCAATAGCTGCTACCCAACTACAACAAAAAAAACTGGCGGAGATGATTACAGAAATCACCAAAGCACAATTATTGGCCTTCCGATTGGGGCAATTGAAAAACGAAGGAAGGGCCACTACGGCGCAAATTTCTATGGCCAAGCGGAATAATGTTGACATGGCGATCAAAATAGCCCGGGAGGCCAGACAGGTTTTGGGAGGAATGGGCATCACTGGAGAATACAGTATTATGCGCCATATGATGAATCTTGAAAGCGTTATCACCTATGAAGGCACCCATGACATCCATCTACTGATAACCGGTGCGGACATTACAGGGCTTCCTGCTTTTCAGTAGGTGAATACAAACCAAATGTAATAGGCAAACTTTGAAACGTCTTAAAGCTGGCTTCTCAAAGATCGCCCTAACAGCACTTCTTATTCCCCGTCATTTCGTTGGCGCAGGCTTGGACCTTTTCTTCCGCACCAAGCTATCCGCAGGATAATTGGCCTTTAAATAGGCCATTTGGGCCTTGGACCAATCCATAATTTTGTCCCGTTGCTCTTGGGTAAGGTTAGCTTCCGAATGAAGTCCTAAATAGGTATAGGAAGGTATTGGCATTTCCTTTTCTTCCACCATTTCCACAACCTCTTCAAATTTGTGGTATTGTATGGCCAATGGCAACTTGGTGAAATTGGAAAAATTCAGATGCCTTTTACCGTCCACAACATGATTGTTCAAGAACCAGGCCACCGGCTGCACGTTGGAATACCAAGGGTATTCCGTCTTATTGGAATGACAGTCATTACAGGAAACTTTCAACAAATGGTTTACATCCTCAGGAACATTATATTTCGTTGAAATGTCGTCCGTATTTTCGTCGGATTCATTTTTTTCGGGTCGGAAAAACTGGATCAGGATCAATACTACACCCAAGCCTAACAAAATTTTTTTTAGCATAATAAAAATATTGGTTAATGATAAATACAGCGAATTATACCTTATCGGCCGTATACTAAGGTACTATATTTTTAGTTTTGATACTCATTTTTAAAAATGGTCTAATAATTAATAGCGCACTAACCAATGGATTATCCTAAGGTAACATTGGAAACAACCCCAAAGTATATATTTACGGTAACCAAACAATGGATACGTTCTTATAATACAATTTGAGTCAGCTACCCCAAACCGATGCTACCATCGGTTTTTTTAATTATAAAATTGAGCCCTTTTATTTGTTCATAAGACTCCGTGCAGCCTTGAGTCCCCTTCCACAAAAATGAAGCCGTACAAAACCATTCAAAGAGTACTTTTAAAACTCTCACTTCCTGTTGCCTAAAAATTGGCTGTACCATTGTCCCGAAGACTTTATAATTCGTTGCTGATTTTCAAAATCCACATATACCAAACCAAATCTAGGGTTATACCCTTCCGCCCATTCAAAATTGTCGGTAAATGTCCATACAAAATACCCATCCACCTTTAGTCCTTCCATTTTCGCCCTATGAACCTGCTTTAAATAGGCCTGCAAATAGGAAAGCCTTTCCTTATCCATTACCCTGCCTTCATAGATTTCGTCTGCAAAGGCCGCTCCGTTTTCCGTAATTATTATTTTTTTTACCCCCTCGTAGCCATTAAATCTTTCTATCATCTTAAAAATACTGGGAGGATATACTTCCCAATCCATTAGGGTAGCCCTAACCTTGCGTTTACTTGCCCTTACTATTTTGGCCCTTATATGGGGTACGAGATAGGAATGCTTTACTTTTTCCCGCGTATAATTTTGGATCCCCACAAAATCGAAATCAAAAACAGAGTTCTCGGCGTCCCCTGGCAATATATAGGATTGCATTCGTTTAAGAACGGGCATTGTCTCCCAAGGGTATCCCATTCCCAAGGAAGGCTCAATAAAGAGTCGGTTAAGCATGGCATCCACCCTTTCTGCAGCCTTAAGGTCCTTGGGATTGTTCATATATGGTGATATTTGGGAACAGGAAAAGGTGGTGCCAATATGGGCATTGGCCACCAGATTGCGCAAAATCCTACCTCCAGCGGCCTGGCACAATACCGCGTGGTGCACTGAGGGCAAAAAATTTTTCAAACCTCTCCTTCCTGGGGCATGTACCCCTAGAAAATAACCCGCACCCGTAAAAACCATGGGTTCGTTCAATACCATCCAATTCTTGACCCTATCCCCAAAATTAGTGGCACAAACTGTTACATATTCCTGGAACCATTCCACGATTTCCCGATTGGCCCACCCTCCTTTTTCTTCCAGTGCCAGGGGCAGGTCCCAGTGATATAATGTCACCCAAGGCGTTATACCGCATTCCAGACAAAAATTGATTACATCATTGTAAAATCCAATTCCTCTGTTGTTTATAGCACCTGTTCCATTTGGTAATATCCGGGGCCAGGACAGGGAGAGCCTAAAGTGATCAATATTCATTTTCTTCATCAAGAGGATATCTTCTTGAAACCTATGATAAAATTCACAGGCATGGTTACCATGCTGATTTTGGTAAGTATTTCCCTTTTTTGAGGTAAATTCATCCCAAATGGAGGGCCCTTTATCGTGCCTATCGTGTGCCCCTTCAATCTGGTAGGCCGCCGTAGATACGCCCCAAACAAAATTCTCCCCAAAATCATCTGCTTGCAAATTGAAATAATCCAAATTTTTCGACATACCAACAAAGATTGTTTAGTCNAGAACGGCCTCCTCAAGCAACTGGTCAATAATCTGTTTTGTGATATCGGGATAGTGTATCTCCATTTTGGTTTCACTATCTACCCATTGTCTTAATTTTTCCAAATGCTTATTTTTTAGGGATTTGATTACAGGAACCCCCAATTCTCTCAATGCGGCGGAATTGCATTGTTGTTCGTACTGTCCTTTCATGGGGATTACCATCAACTTCTTACCCAGGTGCAAAGCCTCGGCAGGGGTTTCAAAACCCGCGCCGCACAATATCCCCTTGGCAGTGACCATACTTTGCACGAATGCTTCATTGGTTATTGGCCTAATACTGATATTCTTGCCAAAAAACTCCGTTTTATTGTGTTTGGAAAAAACTTCCCACTTAATATTGGGTACCTCTGAAAGGGTTTTCAAAATCCTGCCATCGCTATAGGACGGCAGATACACGGTATAATGATTCCCTTCCTTAACCTCAGCCGTTCTAATGTCCTTTCGGATGATAGGCGTATAAATTTTATCCGAGTAGGCTCTAAAATGCAGGCCAAACTGTAGCGTGGTGGGCGCATAGTTCTTTAAAATAAATTTACCCATAAGGTCGTTTTTGTCCGGTTTTGGGGAATTGGGGGAAAGCACTGCCGCCTGATGGCTAAAACTTATGGAAGGCTTATTTTTTAGTTTACATGCCCAGGCAGAAACGGGTTCAAAATCATTGATGATCAAGTCATAATCTTCTATGGGTATACTTTTTATCTCCTTCTGAAATCTAGCGGCATTGGACTTCAGATAAGTCCTCCATACATCAACATTACCTTGCTTTCCAAAAATAAAACTAAGTCCTTTTAACTGATACTTGACAGGGTGGGGAATCCGAATATCCGCCTGTATTCCGCTTACAAGTATATCCAATTCCACTCCCTTTTTCTGTAGTGCCGGAATAACATCGCGCGCCCTACTAAGATGACCATTGCCAGTTCCCTGAATGGCATAAAGTATTTTCATATTATCCGAGTTTTAAGAGATCAAAAGGAAAAGAAAGGTCATTCATTCCCTGCAGAGGTCAAAAACTGAAATTCCCTCACCAAATTCTGAAAAAGTTGGTTTTTATCGGGAATCTCCATTGGCTCCATAATGTTTTCGTCATCATTGATAATCATAACATCCTCCATATAGTGGTATAATCTCCATGCCCCATTATTGTATTCCAAACTAGTTAAATTCTCTATCCAATCCCCGGAATTAAGATACATGACCGACCCTTTGGAAGTAGCTATTTCTCTCATTTCGGGTTGGTGAATATGCCCACAAACCACATAATCATATCCATTTTCTATTGCGATATCAGCAGCAATCTGTTCAAAATCATTAATGAATTTAATCGCCGATTTAACACTGCTTTTTATCTTCTTGGACATGGAAACCGGGCCTTTTCCCATTTTTTTACTGCAATAATTTATGGCACTGTTCAACAAAATAAGCATGTCGTAACCCGTAGCTCCCAGTCTTGCAATCCATTTGGAATGTTGCATGGTAACATCAAAAACATCCCCATGGAACATCCAGGCCTTGCTACCATTTATTTCCAAGACCACTTTATTGACAATACTAAAGGATCCCAATTTAAACCCTAAAAACTTCCTTAACATTTCATCATGGTTGCCGGCCACATAGTGCACGGGGATTCCTTCCGCCACCCATTGCATAATTATTTTTACCACCTTCATGTGCGATTTTGGCCAGTAACGCTTACTAAATTGCCATATATCAATAATATCGCCGTTTAAAACCACTTCTTTGGGTATTATCGATTTTAGATATTTGACTAATTCTTTGGCATGGCATCCGTAGGTACCTAAATGTACATCGGATAAAACCACTAATTCCACAGGTCTTTTTTTCATGGAGCAATATTTGATCGGTTTATGATATATAATTGGTAGGGAGCGCAAATGGACCTTGATCCTGGATTTAAAAATTTGACCATTGTGGTCAATATTGAATTGGCAATAATTTTCATGCACAGAAAATCGATATATATTCAAAGATTGCCATTTCAGACTGACAATAAGCCAATTATGAGTTTAAAATTAGGTTATATGATTGTTAACAGACTGTTTTCAACGCTGGCAATGGTAGGGTCCAGCATCATATCCACACAAGAAAAGTCGTAATATGGGCACTTAATAGAAGTGGAAACACCTAAGGTTCAAGAATGGAAAAATGCCCCTTGCCGCAGATATTGGGGTCCAATCAGCCTATGTACGAACAAGATACTTGGATAAATTCTGTCTAAGTTTATCAAAGGTAATCGGTTTGGTAAAATAATCGTTCATTCCAACCTCTTTGGCACCTTGAATAGTTTCCTTGGTTACATCTGCCGAGAAGCCAATAATAATCAAGTCTTTCTGGGTTTTTCTAATTTCCACGGTAGCCTCATATCCGTCCATTTCCGGCATATGGATATCCATAAAGACCAGGTCGTATTGGTTTTCGGCCACTGCCTTTACCGCTTCTTTTCCGTTCCCTACCCAATAGGTCTTTATGCCAAATGCATCCAAGGTCTTTTTGAGTACCACTACATTTACCTTATTGTCGTCCACGATCAAAACCTTAAACCCGGTCAAATCTATCCCATTGGAAATGGGAGCTTTAACATCTGGTTTCATCTCTGTAATAGGAAACTTTATTGAAATCTTAAATTCCGTGCCAATATTTTCTGAACTTTCCACCTCAATATGACCTTCCAACAATTCTATCAACAAATAGGTTATATACAATCCCAGCCCACTACCTTCATGCCTTTTGGTAATACCCGAATCTATTTGTGTAAACCTATCAAAAATGGTTTTAAGTTTACTTTTTGGTATTCCGATTCCCGTATCCTTAATGGCGATACTAATATTTAGGTCACTTTGGATTATGTCTTCGTCGTACGTAATATCTATTCCTCCGGCGTCCGTGAACTTTAGGGCATTCCTCAAAAGATTGGTGAGTATCTGGCCAAATTTTCCTATGTCCGCAATAACATGGGTTTTGGAATCCGAGACCACATCCAAATTTACGTAAAGCCCCTTGGCCTCAATACTAGGTCTATAAATACTTATAATATTCCGTAACTCGTCCGATGGGGAAAAGATATCCTTTTTAAAACTTATTTGGCCAGATTCTATTTTATCTATTTCCAGAATATCGTTCACCAATAAAAGTAATTTTTTGGAAGAGACGTCCATCAAAGAAAGATATTCCTGTAGGGAACTATCCAATTTGGACTCCTTAAGGACCTCGATAAAACCCATAATTGCATTTAAAGGGGTTCTAATTTCATGGCTCATATTGGATACAAACTCGGTTTTTGCCTTGGAGGCTTTTTCCGCCTTGGTTCGCTCTTCCCTCAAACTTCTATTGGCTACCCGAAGCTTAATATTTAAATCCCTAAAACGTTTGTTTTCATTTCTAGAAGATTGATAAAAATAGGTCAACAAACTCATAAGTAGGGATATTAGGACCCCAAAAATTAAAATGCTGGAAGAAGACTTATTCCTTTCGGCCAAAACGTTTTTATTACGGGGCATTAAATAAAAGGTCCACACCTGTTTATCATCCTCGTCAACCTCATATGACCTAACATAGACCAAATCATCGCCAAAATCGCTTGGCGTAGGGTCATTGAGTTTATAAAAAGTGGTTCCCTTATCGTCCTTTATTTCAATGGCATAATTGTCCATTCCAGCGGACAACGTATCAAAAGTATCCGTAAAATCCATACCAGCGGTTATGGTTCCCTGGAATTTACCCCCAAAAAAAACAGGAACATCGATCAATATGGAATGCCCTCCCTGTATTAAAGGTATCCAGGAGGTTAAGTTAGTTGTGGAATCCCTCACATGACGCAACCATTCTTCACGACGCGGGTGGTTGAATAAATTCATGCCAACCACGGCCTCGTTCCCCTTATACGGAACAACCCTCCTGATAACCAAGGAGCTATCGATCCATTCTACGAATTTAAAAGATTGGTCTTCCTTTAGAATAAGTCTGGCATCCTCTTCCCAATACTCAAAATAATCTCCATTGGTCATTTCAAGCCTCTCCATAAGATTCTCAAGGACAATAATACTTTTTTGGCCAGAGGACAAAAATCCTTGGGACTGGATATGTCCATTGGTCTCAATTTCTTTCTTGAGCAGCTCCCTGTTGGAATCCAAAGAGCTCTTCCAAAGCGCAACTACCACAATCATCAATAGCACAAAAACAGAAAAAGGGTAAATTATTTCTTTCTTGGGAATTTTAAGGGACATATTAGGGGCGCTCTAAAGCTGAATTAGTTCAATTAGTGGTTGCTTTAGCCAAAGATATCACAATAAATAAAAAACTCCTCTTTTTTATTCGGCTTATAATACTGGGACAATACAATCACGGTTCCCCCATTAAACAATCCATTATTCCCTTGGCCCCATGACCATAACCTTAGGGAAGAAACCCCCTGTGAAATAATTTAAGAAATTTATAAATAAACTTTTCTAAAAATTTATCTTTGCCCCAAATAAAAATCATGAATATGTCTTATGTAGATTTATATAGTAGTGGAACGCACAGAAGAAATTTGGCGCATTTTGCCTCCATTGCTACTTTGGCCGCCATTGACGGCGAAATAAACTCTCAGGAAAAGGAATTATTGGACCGTTTTGCCAATAANCTTGATATTACGGAGGACGAGTATAAGGAGGTTATGAAATCGGATAATAAGTATCCCATAAATCCACCTGCCAGTTCCGAAGAGCGTTTGGAAAGATTATTCGATTTGTTCAGAATTATTTTTGTTGACAATGTAATTGATGAAGAGGAAAGAGCCCTTATTACCAAATATGCCATAGGTTTGGGGTACAGGTCTGAAAGTGCCAATCTGATCATTAAAAGATCTATAGATATTTTTTCCGGAAGAATAGATTTTGAGGACTATCTGTACCTTTTAAAACACTAGTATTCCGTGTAGTTATGATTTAGAAAAGGAGCTTGGGGCTCCTTTTCTTATTTTGTGGCCTGCATAAACTCCTCGGCCTTTTCCACCATTTTTCTGCTACCACAAAAGAAGGGCACCCTTTGGTGCAATTCCGTGGGTTTTATATCCAGGATAGGCCCATACCCATTGCTCGCTTTCCCATTGGCTTGTTCCGCTATAAATGCCATGGGGTTGCACTCGTACAACAGTCTCAATTTGCCTTCTGCCGCAACACTACTCTTGGGATATAGATAAATACCGCCCTTGATCATATTTCTATGAAAATCCGACACCAAAGAACCTATATATCTTGAGGTATAGGGCCGATCCCCTTCCTCCTTCTGACAATATTTAATATAATCCTTTACACCTTGGGGAAAGTGTACATAATTACCTTCGTTTACCGAGTATATTTTGCCCGTTTCAGGAAACTCCATATTGGGATGCGAAAGATAAAAGGTCCCCAGGGCCGGATTTAGGGTAAATCCGTTTACCCCATCACCTGTAGTATATACCAACATGGTTGAAGTACCATAAACAATATAACCGGCCGCTATTTGAGCCCTGCCAGGTTGTAAAAAGTCCTCCATACCCACTGGGGTACCAATAGGGGTAACCCTTCTATAGATAGAAAATATGGTTCCTACCGAAACATTTACATCTATATTGGAAGATCCATCCAAGGGGTCTATCAACACAACGTATTTATTTTGATGCTGGTTATCACTACTATTTATACTGATAAAATCATCTTCTTCCTCCGAGGNGATCCCGCAGACTATTTCCCTATTTATTAAGGTCTGAATGAACTTTTCGTTGGCCAAAACATCCAATTTTTGTTGGTCCTCACCTTGGATATTGGTATCCCCGGCCGCTCCAATAATATCTACCAAACCCGCCTTATTAACCTCGTGGTTTACTACTTTTGCCGCCAATCTAATGGCGTTGATAAGTTTCGAAAGTTCTCCGGAGGAATATTGGAATGACGATTGGTTTTCAATTATGAATTCACCTAGGGTCGTATTTTTTCTATACATCGCGAAAGCTTTGTTTATTTGAGCACAAATATCGGTTAATTTGTGAAACTACAACGTTTTCGTAAAATATTGATTTTTTAAATTTATAACTTTGTGTTTTATTTGTAACAATTATGGGATATAATATTCGAGATGCCGAGGCCAAGGATATGGCCCAAGTACATAAACTGATAAAGGAGTTGGCCGTTTTCGAAAAGGAGGACAACGCCGTAGAGGTGACGGAAGAGGATTTAAAGAGGGATGGATTTGGCTCCGACAAATTATTTCATTGTTATGTAGCTGAGGCAAATGACATGGTGGTTGGGATGGCACTACTGTACAACAGGTATTCCACTTGGAAAGGTCCTATTATACACCTTGAAGATTTGATCGTAACTGAATCCATGAGGGGCAGCGGCCTTGGTGCCGCCCTGTTGGAAAAAGTAATTGAACACGGATACCGCCTGGGGGTTAAACGCATTAGCTGGGAGGTGTTGGACTGGAACGAACCGGCTATTTTATTTTATGAAAGTAGAGGTGCCAATGTTTTGAGGGATTGGAATGTTGTGCATTTGGACGAAAAAGGAATTAAAACATTTTTAAATAAGTTATGAGGGTTTTTAAATTTGGGGGTGCATCTGTAAAAGATGCAAGCGGTGTAAAGAACGTTGTTAAGGTTTTAGAGGAAGTTGGTCACAATAACACCCTATTGGTAGTCTCGGCCATGGGAAAAACGACCAATGCCATGGAAGATATTGTAAATGCGTATTTCAAGGATAAATCCTTATTAACCTCTGTAGTTCATGAAGTGATCCAATACCACGACCATATTCTTAATGACTTGTTTTCCAATGACAAGCACCCTGTTTTTGCACGGGTAAAAACTCTTTTTGATGAAGTACAAGGGTTTTTGGTCTGGAACAAATCGCCTAAATACGGATTTGTTTATGACCAAGTTGTGGGTTATGGTGAATTGGTTTCCACGACCATTCTCAGTGCCTATTTAAATGAAATTGGAATCCCCAACCAATGGTTGGACGTCCGCTCCCTGATCAAGACCAACGATGATTATCGTGATGCCATTGTAAATTGGGAGAAGACGCAAAAAAACGTTACTGAAAAAGTGGACAAGCGCAAGCTTAATATTACCCAAGGCTTTTTGGGCAGTGACGACAACAACTTTACCACAACTTTGGGCCGCGAGGGTTCGGATTACACCGCTGCCATTTTGGCCTATTGTCTAAATGCCGAGGAGGTTACTATATGGAAGGATGTTCCCGGGGTTTTGAACGCGGATCCCAGATATTTTGAAAAAACGGAATTGTTGAACAAAATCTCATATAGAGAAGCTATTGAATTGGCCTTTTACGGGGCTTCCGTTATTCACCCAAAAACTTTGCAACCTCTGCAAAGAAAGGAAATACCCTTACACGTTAAGTCCTTTATCAATCCCAAGGACAAAGGTACCACCGTTGGAAAAGGTATAGGAATTGAACCTAAGGTCCCCTGTTTTATTGTAAAGAAGAACCTTGTTCTCATGAAACTGTCCTCCCTGGATTTTTCATTTATTGTGGAAGACAGCATCAGTGAACTCTTTAAATTATTGCACGATCATCAGATGAAAGTAGATCTGATCCAAAATTCCGCCATTAGTTTTTCTGTATGCGTCGATAATAAATTTGACAAATTGGAAGAGCTTTTAAACCTATTGAAAAGTAGGTTCAAAGTAGTGCATCAAGAGGGTGTTTCCCTATATACCATTAGACATTTTGATACGGAAGCCATAACAAGTCTACAAAAAGGCAAGGAAATCCTGCTTGAACAACGCGGGAAGGAAACCGTACAATTGGTGGTTCAATAGGCAATGAAATAATTTGTTGGAAAGTATATATAAGGATAGCTGTAGTGATTTTCCTATCTTAGCGTCTACCAAATTACACTAAGGTATGGGTTTAGTAACCGCAAAGGAAGTAGCCAAGGCTATCAACCTGGATAAATACGGCTTTCTGGGAACGTTTATTGGATGGGTACTCATGAAAGTAACCAAAATTTCCAGCATTAACCAATTTTACGACCAACATAAGCATTTGAACGGGACGGACTTTCTGGATGCCATTTTGGAACATTATGAAATAAAATTTGAAATTCCAGAGGAGGATTTTAAACGCTTGCCCAAACAGGGTTGCTATATTACCATTTCCAATCATCCACTTGGTGGGATAGATGGGGTACTCCTTTTAAAATTACTTTTAAAACATAGGTCCGATTTTAAGATAATCGCCAACTTCCTACTGAACAGGATAGAACCTATGTCCCCCTATATACTACCCGTAAATCCTTTTGAGACCCATAAGGATGCCAAGAGCAGTATTTCCGGGTTTAAAAATGCCATGAAGCATTTGCAGGACGGCCACCCCTTGGGAATTTTTCCAGCGGGGGAAGTTTCAACCTACAGGGATGGGAAATTAATTGTGGACAGGCCTTGGGAAGAGGCCGCCTTAAAATTAATACGACGGGCAGAGGTACCCGTAGTTCCCATCTATTTTCACGCTAAAAACAGTCGGTTGTTTTATCGTCTCTCCAAGATAAGCGATGTATTCCGCACGGCCAAACTACCTTCTGAGGTAACCACGCAAAAAAACAGGATTATCAAGGTGCGCATTGGGCAACCCATTTCCGTACAAACACAGAACGAACAGGAAAATTTAGCAGAATTTGCGGATCTTTTAAGACGAAAGACCTATATGTTGTCCAATGCCTATGANAAAGAAAGGTTATTGGACCAGATTCCAACAAGTTTAAAAATACCGAAAGCCCCGCGAAAAATAGCCACAGCGGTACGCACAGAGGTCATACAGGAAGAAATAGAACGTCTAAGGGAAAAAGACTGTAGGCTGTTGCAGAGCAAAAATTATGAGGTCTTTTTGGCCAAGGCTGCAGATATGCCCTTTATTTTAAAGGAAATAGGCAGACAGCGCGAAGTTACTTTTAGGGCCATAGGCGAGGGCACCAATAATGCCATTGATCTGGATAAGTTTGATAATTATTACCGACACCTCTTCCTGTGGGACGACGAGGACAAAGTAATCGTTGGGGCCTACCGGATGGGCATGGGTTCGGAAATATTTGAAGAATACGGAATAGACGGGTTTTACTTACAGGACCTGTTTAGATTTGAACCAGAACTGTACGGTATGATGTCCAAATCCATTGAAATGGGTAGGGCCTACATCATCAAGGAATACCAACAAAAGCCTATGCCACTATTCCTCTTGTGGAAAGGCATTGTACATACTACCCTAAGATTCCCGGACCACAAATTTTTAATCGGAGGGGTTAGCATAAGCAATCAGTTTTCCAACTTTTCAAAATCCTTAATGATAGAATTTATGAAAAGTAATTATTGGGATCCCTATGTGGCCCAATANATCAGGCCAAAAAAGGAGTTTAAGGTGAAACTAAACGATGCCGANAAGGATTTTATATTTGATGAAACCGAGGCCGATCTCAATAAATTTGACAAACTAATTGAGGAAGTGGAACCAGGTAGTTTAAGACTACCCGTTTTGATCAAAAAATACATAAAGCAAAATGCCAAAGTGGTGGCCTTTAATGTGGATCCCTTATTCAACAACTCAGTGGACGGCTTAATGTACATTAAAATAGCCGACTTACCAGAAAGTACAGTGAAGCCGGTAATGGAAGAATTTCAGGCAGAATTGGAACGGAAGTTGGCCGAGGGGCAACAGGATGATGGAAACCCTGCTTAGGATTTTCTCCCGCGGCAGTCCTTAAAGCACTCCTAGCGGACTAATCCACACCTATAATGGTACTTCTCCTTTCAAAAAGAAGATTATCCTTCCAGACATTGTCCCGCTTGCCCACGCGCTCCCTTTTGCCAATAAATCGGAATCCCATTTTACGATGTAATTCCACGCTACCCTTATTTTCGGGAAATATTCCCGATTGCAAAGTCCATAAACCCGCTTTTTCACTTTCCACAATCAACTGCTGCATAAGCAATTTTCCCACTCCCTGGCCTCTACTGCCCTGCCCAATATAAACACTCACTTCTGCTACCCCACCATAAACACATCTGCTCGATACCGGGGAAAGGGCAGCCCAACCCAGTATAGTTTCTCCTTTTGCCGCCACCAATCTTCCTGCCTCAAGATGAGCTGCATCCCAAACCTCAAAGGAAGGGACCACTTTCTCGAAGGTGGCAAAACCAGTATCCATTCCCTGCCGGTATATTTCGGCAACCGATGGCCAATCGCTATTTTTCATTTTCCGTATCTCCATGAATATACTTTTTAGNACAAACCTCAGTGGTATACAGACCCTTGGATTACCGTTTCNATTNATCGTNATATTACGATAAATATTGATAAAAATAAAGTCGGATCAAAAGAACCCGACTTTATAGTTTTTTTAGAACCAAGGTTTCTTTCCTACCTGATAGGTATTGTAAAATTCCTCATCCGATTTGGTCAAATAAATAATACCTTCTATAAGGCCTATAATTGCGGTAGCCATTACAATAAAAGTCCCGATAAAGAGGCACATGGTAGCGTAGCCAACTACTGTAGCCACCAACATGATGATACCCTCTTTTTGATAACCCAGTATAAACTTATGTACTCCCAATTGACCAAAAACAATGGCAAGGACCCCCGCTAGAATCTTCTTGTTATCCCCTCCTGCATTTGCCAATCCTTCTTTGAATTCATTCGCAGTTTTTTTGGCTTCCTCTCCAAAATCCTTGGCGGCCTCTTTGGTTTCATCAGCAAATTCCTTAGCCGATTCCTTGGCGTCATTGGCAAACTCTTTTGCGGATTCCTTGGCCCCTTTTGCAGCATCTTCGGCCTTATCGCCCAAATCTTTATTCTCTTCTGACATGGTTGTATTTTAGTTGATTAATAATGGTTCTAAATGTAACAATTATTTTCTAATCAAAGAAACGCTTTATCATTGGGTTCCCACAATTCCAACTTGTTGCCATCCGGGTCCAAAATCCAGCCGAATTTACCGTAATTGTATTTCTCAATTTCCCCAATAACGGTAACCCCTTCTTCCTTTAGAACTTCCAACAGTTCCTCCAAATTTTCTACCCGGAAGTTCATCATAAAAGGGGAATTGCTAGGTTTAAAGTAATTGCTATCCTCTTTCATGGGGCTCCATTGGGTTGAGCAGTCCTGTCCTTCCTTGTCCTTCCACCAAAAAGTACAGCCATATTGATCGGTATTAAGTCCGAGATGTTTATTGTACCATTGTTTAATGGCATTGGGATCTTTGGTCTTAAAGAAAAACCCACCAAGTCCTGTAACTCTATTTTTCATGATCTTCTATTTTAATTATCTCAACTTTGAAGGGCGAATGCCCAATACAATAGCAAAATGACCCTATACTTTAAAAGATCAAAATCCGAGGTTACAGGCCGTGTTTAGCAGAATTTTTCTTCGATCTTGTCTACCACCGTCTGTGCCAATTTTATTTTACTCTCCACGGTCCATCCTGCTACGTGGGGAGTAAGAAGTACGTTATTGGCATTGATCAAATAGGTAAAGGCCTCTGGTAATTCCGACCCGCTGAACATATCTTCAAAGGATTTTTTTTCATATTCAAGGACATCCAAACCAGCTCCGAGCACCTTGCCCTCTTTCATTGCGGCCACAAGATCTTCTGTTACCACACATTTCCCCCTTGCGGTATTGATCAGCCATAACGGATTCTTGAAATCTTTTAGAAAATCGGCATTGATCATATTTTTGGTAAGGTCTGTCTGCGGCACATGAAGACTAAGTACCTCTGCCTTTTGCTTTAATTCCATTATCCCTACNTGNCTAGCGTTTTCATCGCCTACACCCCCAACAATATCGTAACAAATAACTTCTACATCAAAGCCCCTTAGCTTTTTGGCGAAGGCCTTGCCCATATTGCCATAACCAACAATACCCACGGTTCTACCATCCAATTCTATTCCACGGTTACCTTCCCGGTCCCATTTTCCGTTTCTTACCTCCTGGTCGGCCTTGTTCAATTTATTGAAGAGAGACAATAACATTCCCAAGGCGTGTTCCCCAACAGCATTCCGATTCCCCTCTGGGGCAGCAGCCAAAAAAATTCCCAGTCGCTTGGCATAATCGGTATCTATGTTTTCCAAACCGGCTCCCAAGCGCCCTATAAACTTTAGGTTGACGGCCTTATCCAAAAATGCAGCATCAATAGTAAACCTACTTCTGATGATAATACCATCATAATTGGCAATTTTCTTTTCTATTTCCTCCTTAGTGGAGGTATAATCTTCGTCATTTTGAAACCCCAGGGCATTAAACTGCTCAATGATCAGTGGGTGATTTACATCTAAATGGAGAACTTTCATAAACTAAATATTAAATGGCAAAGATACACGACCGCGCTGCTATTGGAAACAAGAAACCGGACTATTTTGAGGTGCAAACACAAATTTAGGGATGTATGTGCACTAGGGATTGCAGCTAGCTACCGTGTAGCGCGGAAAGCCCGCCGCCGCCGAAGAAGGCGGAGTGCCCTAAATACCCAAAATAACCTTGGCGATGGAAAAATAGATCAAAATTCCGAATATATCGTTGCTTGTGGTAATAAACGGTCCCGTAGCTATGGCGGGATCTATGCCCCTTTTGTGCAGAAACAGCGGTATAAAGGTTCCTATGATTCCTGCCACCACGGTTACGGTGATCAAGGAGATGGAAATGGCCAGGGAGGTAAGAAAACTGCCTTTCCAAAGCCAGGTAAAAAATAATAGTATGGACGCCAAAACGGTCCCATTTAGCAAGGCCAACAACATTTCCTTTATAAGTCGCCCACTAATACTCCCCTTAAGATCGTCATTGGCCAATCCCTGTACCATTATAGCACTGGATTGCACCCCAACATTGCCGGCCATTGCCGCTATTAGCGGGGTAAAAAAGAACAGCACCCCATAATCGCTCATAAGGGTCTCGAAACCTCCCATGATGGCCGCAGCCCCTACGCCTCCCAAAAGGCCCAGAAACAACCAGGGCAATCTTGCACGGGTCAGGTCCCAAATACTGTCATCTGCCTCTACATCCTGGGAAATACCGGCCGCCAATTGATAATCCTTTTCCGCCTCTTCCCTAATAACATCCACAATATCGTCTATGGTAATACGGCCTACCAGCCTGCCAATTTCATCGACCACCGGAATGGCTTCCAAATCGTATTTGGACATAATCTTGGCCACTTCCTCTGGCTTTTCGTTTACGTTTACAGCGTCTACCTTGGGGATATATACTTCACTGATATGGGTCTTGGTGGAGGTGGTAAGCAAATCCTTTAGGGAAAGTCGCCCCTTCAGTTTACCTTCATCATCCACCACATAAATGGAATGCACCCTGGTAACATTTTCCGCCTGTGCCCTCATTTCCTTTACGCAGGTGAGTACGTTCCAATTTTCATTGACCTTTACCAGCTCTTTGGCCATAAGTCCGCCCGCAGAATTTTCATCATATCGCAACAGGTCCACAATATGCTTGGCATGCTCCCTATCTTCCAATTCGGAGATAACCTCTTGGACCATATTTTTGGGTAGTTCCCCTATAATATCNGCGGCATCATCGGTATCCAGCTCGTCNAATTCTTCGGCAATTTCCTTGGCGGAAAGATTGGCAAGGATGGCCTCCCTAACATCTACATCAAGCTCGGTAAGGGTTTCCGATGTTTTTTCGCTGTCCAGAAGTTTAATTAGATAGGTAGCGTGGTCCTCATCCAATTCGTTGATGATCTCTGCCACATCCGCATAATGCACCTCAGCCAAGAGCGCGGACAATTGCCCGTCCTGTTGGTTGTCTATTAGCTGTTCTATTTCAGCTAAATATTCCTCAGTGAGTTTAAATGGTATCATTTGCTATCTTCTGTGTCAACGAAATGAAGTCCTCAACGCTCAATTGCTCCGGACGCAGGCCAAATATAGCATCTTCTTTGAGAACATCTGAAAGATTGAATGTTTTTAAACTGTTACGAATGGTCTTTCTGCGCTGGTTGAACGCCGCCTTTACCACCTGTTTGAACAGCCTTTCATCCACGTCCAAATGGAAATTTTCCTTTCTGGTGAGTCGCAACACTCCGGACTGCACTTTGGGAGGCGGATCAAAAACCTGGGGCGAAACCGTAAATAAATATTCCGCATCGTAAAATGCCTGTACCAAGACGGATAGAATTCCATAGGCCTTGCTCCCTTCCTTTTCACAAATCCTTTCGGCCACTTCTTTTTGGAACATTCCGGAGAATTCGGGAATCCGGTCCTTGAATTCCAACATCTTAAAAACAATCTGGGTGGAAATATTATAGGGAAAATTCCCGGTAATGGCAAACTGCTCTTCCCCAAAAAGTGTCCATAGGTCGTACTTCAAAAAATCGGCCTCCAAAACCTTGAATACGCCTTTGCGCTGCATTAGGGTATTGTGTTCCAAAGGGAAACTGTGTTTGAGGTAAATAATGGATTCCTCATCCAGGTCCATGGCCACCAAATCGATATCCTTTTCCAACAAATATTTAGTGAGCACCCCGGTACCAGGCCCTATTTCCAAAACATTGCGATAGCCGTTAAATCTTAANGTTTCGCCAATCTGACGGGCAACAGATTCATCTTTTAAAAAATGCTGGCCCAAATGTTTTTTTGCCTTAACGGGGCTTTCCTCCTGCCAAGTTCTATTGAACTTTTCCTTCTTGGTCTGAAAGGCCTTTTTCCCTTTTTTGCTCATGGCGCTGCGTTATTTAATTAATGTTCGCTTATAATCGCCAACTCTGTCCTAAAGGCGACGAACTTGCCCGCAAAGAGCTCCATCACTTTTTTGCGCATTCTTTCTGCATCTTGGTCATAATATTTTTGAAGGGTTTCTTTGGAATCTGTGGTGTATTGTATGGAATATGTAATACCTCCCATCTCCTCCTCCACCAATACTTTGGTCATCAAGGCCTTGGTAAACTTACCAGATTTTAACATCTCGGGGATATGCACCTCCTTCATCCAGGACAGCCACTGTTCTTGGATAGATTCTTCAATATTCATGGTAACATTGTAAATATACATGCTGTTTCTTTACTTTCCCGAATGGGAATATTTATATTCATTTTTGGACAGGCCAAGGTGTTGGGCACTAATTGATACTGTCTCCCCGTAACATCCTGAAATTCCTTCTTGCCAGTGGAAAAAAGTAACTATCCTGATAGTTATAGATAATTTTCTCGTAATGCCTCTTGGCCTTTTCCGGTTGGTTCAGGACATTCCGATACAATTCCGCCAGGGCAAAATTGGCATCATCGGCCAAAATATCGCTGGCATAGAATTCCACTATTTTAAGGTAATTAAATTCCGCCTTTTCATAATCCTTTAATTCCATTAATATTTCGGCCTGTTTCAAAAGTGCCTCATCCTCTATTTTTTCCCCTTTATGATTTTGAAGGATATCCTCCAAAAGATCCACTGCGTCCTTTTTTTTGTTTTGATAGTCCAAAAAATCGGCACGGGCATATTTTTTTAGGGCGGTTTGGGTGGAATCTTCCAATGAATTATCGGATATCAACAGGCTTAATTGCATGGCGTCATTGGCAATCAATTGAGAGGTAGATCCTCTTAGTATCTTTAATTGCGTTAATGCCCAATCGAAATCCCCCTTATAAAAACTAGTTTGTGCCACCTTAAAACGGGCATCCTGCCCAAGGACATCATTTTTTAAATCTTTCTGAATCTGCGAAAAATAGATCAGGGCTTGATTAAACTGCCGATCATATACTAAAATATCGCCCAAAGTACTTTTAATATAGGATTTGCCATAATTATTCAAGGGCAGCTCCAAACTTCGGCGTAATATCCCAATGGCGGGTTCGGGTTTATTCTTATTGAAGGTTAAAAATTTGGCGTAGGCTATCTGTAGCTGCAAGGTCTCGGTTTTGTAGCCGTGAATACTTAGTAAGTCATCAAATTTCTTTTGGACCTTCTCCAAAACCTTTTCATCGGTTTCCAATAAATCCATTTCAATAAGATTTAGTTGGGCATCCAAGGCCACTACATCGTCGGCACTATTTTCCGATATATATATAAATACTTCCTTAGCCGTATCCAAGTCCTGTTCCTCCATGGCAAATTTCCCCAATCCCTGCAAACGCTGCAAAGAGGTTTCCCCGCTCCTTTTGTAAATGGCCTTTTCCTGGTTAAAGGCACTCTTAAATTGTTTTTGTTGAACAAAAAGCCAACTCAACAATTCGTTCCAAAGGATATCCGGGCTTCTTTGTGCATTCTGTAGCAATACCTTTTTGAACTTAATGTTATTAGGGTTCTCGGCTTCCGAGCTAATAAAATCGTTAATATTTCTAAGAACATTTGCCTGTGAAGCCTTGCCTTCACTTATTAATTTTAAATAGGATTCGTACATCTCCTCTATATTCCCCTGTTCCCCGTAAATCCTGGCTTTTTGAAAATTATAATCCAATTTTGGATTTAGCTCCATGGCTGTGGAATACGCCTTTATGGCATAATCCAACAAGGCATATTTCTGAAACCTATAACCCAGACCATAGCCAAAATTAGGGTTCTCATTTATTTTTTGGAGTGCTTTATCGTAATATTCAATTGCCTTTTCCGGTTGGTCCTGTAACGTATAATTATATCCCAGCTCAATGAGCATGGTAGGATAGATATTTTTCCCATTGACCACCTTCAACAAAAATTCTTCGGCCTTATCATACTGTTCCAATTGTTGGTAGCAGGCCACTAGGCCTTCGCCATAATCTGTCCGCATCGGATTTTTGGCGACCAACTTTTCATAGAACACCAGGGCCTTATCAAAAGCACCATCCTCAAAATACTGTTTCGCCAAAAAGTCTTCCTGGGAAAAAAGCAGTTGGCAACAAGAAAATATAAATATGAAGATAGATAGTCGCAACGATTCTTTTTTTTTCAAAGATACGCAGAATGTCCAAAGTGGGAGTCAAGGCCAATATAAAGAATTATAAGTAGGCCTAACTTTAAATTAAGCTTAGATTTAAGATGTAACTTTGTATATATTCCAAGTTGATGAAACTATTAATTGCAGAAGACGAAATTTCCCTACAACAATCCATTATAAGTTATTTGGAAACCGATGGAAATGTATGCGAATCGGCTTCCAACTATGAGGACGCCATTTACAAGGTATCCCTGTACGATTACGATATAGTAATCCTGGACATTAATTTGATTACCGGCAGCGGTCTGGAAGTCCTAAAACAATTAAAAAAGGAAAAGAAAAAAGCGGGCGTGATCATTATTTCTGCCAATAATTCCCTGAACGACAAACTTGAAGGACTGGATTTGGGGGCAGACGATTATTTAACAAAGCCCTTTCATTTGGCAGAGCTCAATTCCCGTATAAAAGCCGTTTTGAGAAGGGGCAAATTTGGTGGTGACGAAAACATCGTATTTAATGAAATACGCGTAGATACCGGAGCAAGATCGGCCTACATACAAGAAAAACCCATGACCTTGACCAGGAAGGAATACGATTTATTGCTTTTCTTTATTACCAATAAGAATAGGGTCCTATCCAAGGAAATAATTGCGGAACATCTTTGGGGCGACCATAGTGATCTGGCAGATAATTTCGATTTTATATATGTCCATATCAACAACCTACGGAAAAAATTAACGTCTGAAGGAGCAAAATACATCAAGACCGCCTACGGAAGTGGTTATAAATTTACAGAAGAGTAAGACTTGGCCAAAAAGAATATTAAAATACCATTATTGCGAAAAGCGTCCAAATCATATCTTTGGGCAAGCATGTTATTGATGGTCCTTAGTACCATTGCCCTATTCTTTTATGTACGATGGTTGCTTAAACAGGAAGTAGAAGAGGAGTTATTTTCGGCAGAAGCTAGAATTGAAAGTGCTATCAAGGCCGGGCAACATCCCGGTTCATTGTCCCCCATAATAGAGGTAAATGAGGTAGACGAATTAAAAACAGCTTTTACCAAGGACACGGTTATCTACGACCCTTCCCAGGATGAAATGGAATTATTCAGGGAATTCTCTACCTACAAAAATATCAACAATAAATCGTATAAGATTTCCGTGCGCGTTCTTGTGGTGGAAACCAACCAAATATTATGGGCTATAATTCTTTCCTATATATTCATAATATTCTTGGTCTTTGTTTTCCAATTCTACCTCAACAAATCCAATAACAAAAAAATATGGAATCCGTTCTTTTACAATTTGGAACAAATGAAAAAGTTTTCATTGTTGTCCAAAGAACCGATACAGCTATTGGACAGTGAAATTCTGGAATTTTCCGAATTAAACAAAGAAATTGCCTTGCTATCAGGCAAAGTTCGTGATGATTATGAAAACTTAAAACAATATACAGAGGATGTTTCCCACGAACTACAGACCCCTTTGGCCATTATACAGGCCAAAATTGAAAATATAATCAACGGCCCATCGGTAAGCGAGGTACAATTTAACCAATTGGCATCCATACAAAAAGATATTCAGCGATTAACACAATTGAATAAACGGTTGGCATTATTGACCAAGTTGGAGAACCATCAATATACGCACAGGGAGAATATTGACATCACCGACCTAACAGCCCAAATCATTGCCAATTTCAATGAGATATCCACCATTAGCTTAACCTTCGAAAAAACGAACAACATAATTGCCAAAATGGATCCCTATTTGGCAGAAATATTGTGCAACAACATCATTTCCAATGCTATTAAACACAGCACCCATAAAAAACCCATAAACATAGAAGCAAGAAACACACTTCTTTCCGTGTCTAATTTTGGCCTTATGCCAATTGCCAATCCACAACAACTATTTACACGATTCTACAGGGAAACAAATGAATTTAAATCCACCGGATTGGGTCTCGCCATAGTCAAAAAAATATGTGACCTATACGGTTACAATATCTCCTACAACTATATAAAAGACCATCACTGCTTTTTAATAGATTTTGCCCCCCCCGAGGCAGCAAGGAAATAAACCGCTCTAGTTAGTGGAGCTTTAAATTCTCTTTAGATTATTCCCCTACTTTTCGGTCAAAATTGAATTCCATCTGCCAAAATGAACAAGAATACTACCCACTTACTAGTATTAATACTTTTTAGCCTTTCCACTGTTTCTGCCCAAAAATCCATAAGTATCACCGGACTATTGGTAGAATCCTCCACCAACGACCCATTGCCATTTGCAAATGTGGCTGTCACCCAATTTCCGAACAACTCTTTGGTAACCGGAGGTATATCGGAAGATAATGGGAAATTTTTTATTGAAAACATCCCTGTTGGAACTTACACCATTCATTTTACCTATTTAGGATACGCCCCTACCTCACAAAAAATTACGACTAGTGGCCTCAACAACGTTTTCGATCTGGGACGGATAGAATTATCCCCGGATGCTGAAATGTTGAAGGAAATAAAAGTTACGGGAAAACAGGCCACCACCAATTCCGAATTGAATAAAAAATCCTTCAATCTAAGTAATAATATTGCCCAATCAGGGGGGTCTGTACTTGATGCCATGAAAACTATACCCGGGGTAACCTTTGACCAGGAAGGTAAGGTAATACTTAGGGGAAGTGACAAGGTCGTTATACTAATAGACGGAAAACAATCCAGTCTCACAGGATTTGGCAATCAGAAGGGATTGGGCAATATCCCCGCGGCCAACATTGAAAAAATAGAAATAATCAACAATCCATCGGCCAAATACGATGCCAACGGTTTCGCAGGAATCGTCAATATCATTTATAAAAAGGAAAAAAAGACCGGATTTAATGGTGATGCCGGACTTTCCTTTGGCGTAGGGGCCTTAGGCAGAAAAAAGGAAGATACCAGAACCGCCCTTGGATCCTATACCCATAACCCTAAAGTAATCCCCAGCTTAAATTTCAATTACAAGACCAATAGATCAAACTATTTTTTACTGTCCGAACTTATTTTGCAGGAAGCCCTGCCCAACAACGAATTTACCACCAGACACTATGACGACGGCAAAAACACCATCTCGCAGGTACCGGAAAACCGCAGGCAGTTCCGTTCCATTATTAACGGGGGCATAGATTGGGAACTAAATGAAAATAATGCCCTAACGGTTTCGGGCATGTACGACCGTGAAAAGCACATAGACACTTCACAGGTTGCTTTTATAAATTTGAACAACAATAGCCGGGAAAGGTATTACAATTGGCAGGAGGAAGAAATAACAAATCATATAAATATCGCCGTAAATTACCGACATAAATTTTCTAAGATTGGCCATAGCTTAAATGCAAATGCCCAATACACAAGGGGGCTGGAAGATGAAAGCTATTTCCTGAACGACAGTTCCTCCATAAGGGTGGGGCGGGATGCCACCAATATTTTGGCCATTGAGCATACAACAAGTCTATCTGCAGATTACTCCAAGGCCCTTAAGCATGGGAAAATAGAATTGGGGTCCAAAGTAAGAATTAGAAGGTTGCCTGTAGAATATACTATAACCCCAGGGATCAACAGTATTATTTACCCCAATATGGGTACGTATTCCGACTGGGGGGAAAACCTCTACGCCCTTTATACCAACTATTTGCTAGAGAAGGAAAAATTTGATATTGAAGCAGGTCTTCGGGCAGAACAGACCGATGTATTTTATGACATAGACCCGGCAAACAGCTATTACAAGAACAATGACGCCTATAATTATTTTGAACTTTTCCCCAGCTTGCGTTTTACCTATAAATTAAATGATTACAATAGGCTATCCATGTTTTACAATAGACGGGTAGACAGACCAGGCGAACCCGAACTGCGTATTTTTCCCAAATATGATGATCCCGAACTTTTAAAGGTGGGCAATCCGTATTTACGTCCGCAATTTACGGATGCCGTGGAGCTGGCCCATAAATACGGCTGGGGGACCGGTTCCCTTTTTTCTGCCCTTTATCACAGAATGACAAAAGATCAATATATGCGTATTTTTAGTTTGGACGATTCCAATCCTGACTATGATATTGTAAACAAAATATATCAGAATACAGGTAATGCTACCAATACCGGTATTGAATTACTGATGAGTCAGGATATTACCAGAAATTGGAAACTATCCGCAAGTATAAATTGGTATGTGAACAGCATAGACAATTATACCGGCACTTTGTTATTCCCTTATGTACGGCCATTTTATATTGAAAAATCATCGGATAATGCAGGCGATTTTAAAATTAACAATGAAATCACCTTACCCGCCAATTGGGCTCTGCAGCTTACGGGACTATATTACTCCGACAAGAATATTCCACAAGGCAAGCAATTATCGCGGTCCTCGGTTGATGCCGGTATAAAGAAAATCGTTTGGGATGGCCATGGAGAGTTTACCCTCTCCGCCTCGGACATTTTTAACACCTTTGGCCTGCGGCAAGAAGTTGTAAGTGACGGCTTTACCGCTATGTATGAAAACTATTTTGAAACGCAGATAATAAGGGCCGGACTGAAGTATAAGTTTTAATTAGTACAAAGACCCAAGTCCTTGATACTTTAAAATTTCTTTAGAATGTTATCCTAATATTGCTTCATATTTAAAGATTCCAAAAATGTGGCAAAAATTGTTCCCCGACCGCTTTACATTGCTAAAAACCTTTATCGGCATTTTCCTTATACTGTCCTTTTTAGTGAGAATCGTATTCTTATTTTGGAGCTTTGGAGAAATTGACACCTCGCCGGCAACACTACTATCCACCTTTGGTATCGGGTTTTTATTTGATGCAGGCACCGTTTCCTTCTTTGCGCTGCCCTACGCCTTATATTTACTGCTGATGCCCCAAAAATTTTACGGAAGTATCGTAGACAAATCAATTTCCTATTTTGCTTATACCATAGGCCTAATAATATTCCTGTTTTCCTTCTTTGCAGAAATCACTTTTTGGGACGAATTTAAAAATAGGTTCAATTTTATTGCGGTAGATTATTTGGTCTATACCTACGAGGTGGTCAAAAACATAAACGAATCCTACCCCATCCCCTATTTGGTCGGCCTGATTTTAATCGCAGTTGGAATATTGATATTTATTACCTACAAAAAAGCGGCATTCAACAAAACATTTAAAAGCACCACCCCCTTTAAAGCCAAGTTATTACCCTTCCTTGCCGTTCTTTTTATTGCTATTCTTTCTGGATTATTTATTAAGAACAAACAGGCAGAACAGTTTGCCAACAGGTACAACAACGAATTGTCCAAGGCCGGAATTTATTCCTTTTTTGCCGCCTTTAGGAACAACGAACTTTCTTTCGATGATTTTTATAAGACCATAAAAATCGATAAGGCCTTTGAACTGGTAAAGGAATCCTACCAAAATGAAAGGGCCACTTTTCTATACCCCGATGAACCATCCATCCTCAGAAAGATTCGCCATACGGATTCTATTGCCAAGCCCCTTAAGCCCAACGTAATTTTTATCTGCATCGAGAGTTTGAGTGGCAAATATTTAAACACATTGGGTGGGGATTATAACATTACCCCAACCTTGGATAGTTTGGCCAATAGCAGCATATTTTTCACCAATTTGTATGCCACTGGCACAAGAACCGTCCGTGGCATGGAAGCCATAACCCTATCCATTCCTCCTACACAGGGAAGAAGTATAGTGAAAAGAACCAAAAATATGGGACTGTTTACCATTGGAGAAGTCTTTAAGAATAAGGGATACAGCAGTAATTTCTTTTACGGGGGGGATGGTTATTTCGATAATATGAACACCTACTTTGGTGGCAACGGATTTAATATCGTAGACCGTGGCAGAGGTTTTCTACTGGACAAGGAAATAAAAACCACAAGAACCAACATTGAGGATAACGAAATAACATTTGAAAATGCCTGGGGTGTCTGTGATGAGGATATTTATAAGAAGGTTATCAAGGAGGCCGATATGGCCCACCAAAACAACAAACCCTTTTTCGATTTTGTAATGACCACCTCCAATCACAAACCCTATACCTATCCAGAAGGAAAAATAGACATTCCATCTGGAACTAGCAGACAAGGGGCTGTAAAGTATACCGATTATGCCATAGCCCAATTCTTGAAAATTGCTAGAAGAAGGCCATGGTTTAAGAACACAGTCCTGGTTATTATGAGCGATCATTGTGCCAGCAGCGCAGGAAGGGGTGAACTGGACATCAACAATTACCACATTCCGGCCATGATCTGCAATCTAAAGGATATTCCGGCACAAAAAATAAATAAGCTTTGCTCCCAAATAGATATGTTTCCAACAGTATTTTCGTTATTAAACTGGGATTACACAAGTAATTTGTTCGGAAAAAATATCTTTACCATGAAACAGGAGGACGAAAGGGCGTTTATTGGCAATTACAGGAAATTGGGGCTTTTAAAAGGAAATAAAGTAATGGTTTTGGGAGATCAGAAGAAGGCCAACTTTTACGAATGGAATTCCAACAACAATAACCTAACCCTAATTCCCACAGACAAGAATTATTTGGATACCACCATAGCATTTTATCAGGCGGCCAATTATTTGTACGCCCACAACGGGCTAATGACACAGCAATAAATATTTTGAGAAATATTCATTTTATAATCAATCCAAAGGCCGGTTCCGGTAACAATTTTTTGGAAAAGGAATTCCTTAGATCTTACTTTAAGGAAACTGAATATCTCCTTTCCGTTAAATACTCAAAATATAAAAAACAGGCTATTTCACTTACCAAAGATTCCATCAAAGAAGGTGCCCAAACCATTGTAGCTTGTGGAGGGGACGGTACCATCAATGAGGTTGCCTCTTGTCTGGTTGGCACAAATATAATGCTGGGAATTATTCCTATAGGATCGGGAAACGGACTGGCCTCCAATCTTATGATTCCCCATGTTATTGAAAAAGCCATTGAGGTAATTAAAAGGAATGAAATTGTGACTATTGACGTTGGAAGAATAAATGAACAATATTTTTTCAGCAATACAGGAATGGGCTTTGATGCCAACGTCATAAAGAACTATGAAGCCCTACAAAAAAGAACCATTTTAGGGTACCTAAAGGCCTCGCTCAGATCTTTTAAGGAATATAAAAGAGAAAGGGATGTGAGGATAATCATAGATGGGGGCCACACCATAAGCAACCCATTTTTAGTATTCATTTCCAACTCCAATGAACTAGGGTTCAAAATTAGTTTAACCCCAAAAGCATCATTAATGGATGGCCAATTGGACGTGATAATAGTTCCCGAACTAAGTAGGATAAAAATGTTGCTGTTCGGCGTATTAATGTTGACCCGTAGGTACCATTGGTTAAAGGAAGTCAAAACCTATCAAACAAAAACACTACAAATCAATAGGAAGGGAAGGCCATTCTTGGAATCGCAAATAGACGGGGAATTCCACAAGGTGGAAGACACAAATATTCATATTTCGGTCTTGGAGAAATCCTTGGGCATTCTTGCTCCAAAGAATGTTGAACCACAGCTTTAGTTTATCTTTAGATTCATTTATTTTATTTGGCTCTCCAATTTACCCTTCAAAAGGTATTCTTTTTAACGCTTATAAAATATGGCTTTCAACTTAGGTCCTAGGGCAATAAAATTCCACCCCAACATTATAGCCTTGATATTGTTACTGACAATACTATTCAGCAACGTACTGAAGGCCCAGGACCAAACCCTTTCCACAATAGGGGATGTTTTGATATTTGCTATGCCGGCCACGGCCTTGAGCTCTACTATAATCACTGGAGATGAAAAGGGAACTTGGCAATTTACCAAAGCGTTCGTCGTAAACCAAGCGCTGACGATAGGATTAAAAATGGCCATAGATAAGCCCAGACCGGATTTAAGCAACAATGCTTCCTTTCCTTCCGGTCATAGTTCGACCACCTTCCAAAGTGCTGCCTTCATTCAAAAACGCTATGGTTGGAAATACGGTACTGCGGCCTATGCGCTGGCCGGCTTTACAGCTTATTCCAGAATACAGGCCGATAAACACGATGGTTGGGATGTTTTGGCAGGCGCCATAATAGGTGTTGGCAGTTCGTACATTATCACCACCCAATATCAAAAAGAACATTTGGAAATCACCTTTAACAGTAGTGATGACAACTATCTTCTAGGCTTTAAATACAAGTTTTAGTCTACCCAGTTTTAGCTAATTTTATCAAACCCGGTATAAGGGATAAGGACCTCGGGAATTTGGATTCCATCCTCGGTCTGATAATTTTCCAATATTCCGGCCAAAACCCTGGGCAAAGCCAACGAGCTGCCATTTAAGGTATGTGCCAATTGACTTTTACCATTTTCGTCCTTATAGCGCAATTTCAATCTATTTGCCTGAAAGGTTTCAAAATTGGAAATCGAACTAATTTCCAACCAACGGTCCTGGGCCGTTGAAAAGACCTCAAAATCATAGGTAAGGGCAGAGGTAAAGCCCAAATCCCCACCACAGAGGCGTAAGATCCTATAAGGCAATTTTAGTTCCCTAAGGATATTCTTCACATGCTCTACCATATCATCCAAGGCTTCGTATGATTTAGCGGGATGCTCCACCCGTACTATTTCAACCTTATCAAATTGATGCAAGCGGTTCAGTCCGCGCACATGGGCTCCGTAACTCCCTGCTTCCCTCCTGAAACATGGCGTATATGCCGTATGCGTAATAGGGAAATCGGCCTCATTGAGAATCACATCCCTAAAAATATTGGTTACCGGTACCTCGGCCGTAGGGATCAAGTAAAGATCATCCTCCCCTACGTGATACATTTGCCCTTCTTTATCGGGCAACTGTCCGGTACCATAACCTGAAGCTTCATTTACCAAATGTGGCACTTGAATTTCATTATATCCAGCGGCTGAATTTCTATCCAAAAAATAGGAAATCAAGGCCCTTTGCAATCGGGCTCCCTTACCCTTGTACACCGGAAATCCGGCACCAGCTATTTTTACCCCAAGTTCAAAATCTATAATATCAAATTTCTTTGCCAATTCCCAATGCGGAAGTGCACCCTCCGTTAGCGCAGGAATTTCCCCTTCCCGGAACACCTCTTCATTATCCTCCTCTGTGCTACCAGCAGGTACTGATGTATGTGGAACATTGGGAATTTGGTACAGTAAATTTTGAAGTTCGGTTGACGTTGCCGCCAAAACCTCGCCCAATTCCTTGGACTCCTCCTTTAAACTACCTGTTCTTTCCTTTAAAGCGTTGGCTTCCGTTGCCTTACCGCTTTTATATAGAAGGCCGATTTCTTTTGAAATACTATTGGATTCTGCAAGTGTATTATCCAGGCGTGTCTGTAGGGACCGTCGCTTTTCATCCAATTGAAGTACGCTTTCAATAAGTGGACGGGCTTCGATATTACGTTTTTTTAAAGCCTCAACAATTTGTTCCTTGTCTTCACGAATAGCCTGTAACTGCAACATTTTTTTTAATTTTTATCGTGCAAATTTAACCTAATCTTCGGATTTTCGGCATAAATTTAGCCTAGATATAAAACGTAATTCTAAAAAATATGATTTTTGAACACCTCGCCCTGAACGTAAAAAACATTGAGGACATTAAGGATTGGTATGTTGCCAATTTGGGATTAAAAGTAGTTTTTGAACAAACCGAAGCTCCTTTCATGACCTTTTTTGAGGATTCATCCGGACGTGTAATTTTGGAACTTTACCATAGACCAGATGAAGAAATTACAGATTTTGGAACCAAGCACCCTCTTACCTTTCATTTGGCCTTTGTTTCCCCAAATGCTGAAAAAGATAAGATTAGGCTATTGGAGAAGGGCGCTAGTTTTATAGAGGAAATAAGAAAGGAAGACGGCAGCCATTTGGTAATGCTTCGGGACCCCTGGGGCATGCCATTGCAACTTTGCCACAGGGCCAAACCGTTTTAGGGAGCCTTACGGCATTCCTGTGCCCTTAATTTTTGGACGGGGAAGGCAAGATCCAATCATTATGTCCAAAGTAGTTCCAGGACACACTGCCAAGGTCTATTTTGGGATCTATAAATTCTTGGTACGGTCTACCGTTTACACTGACCCTGGAATTCACAAAAACCGAGATATCCTCCCCTTTTTCCTTATATTCCCGTTTTAAGCGTTGGGCAAACTGCCACATAAAATCCGGATAGGATTTAATTTTACTTTTCTGTCCCCTTGTTAAATAATCGTCCAAATTTACCAGATACGAATTGCCATTGGTATGGTTTACTATTTTAAACGTTGTAATTCCGGTCCTACTCCGTAACATCATTCTCCAACTCAGCCTATGCCCCTCCTCTGTCCACAACACATCGTCCTTTATAAAATAATGTCGGACCGGCAAGGCCAATTGGATCAAAAAATACAGGGACAACAGACCCAAAACCCATTCTCTTCGGGGTGGTACAACAAGGGCATCCCCTTTATAGGGCTCCTTTTTCTTAAAAAACAATTTCCTAATGACTTCAGGCTCAAAAAAGAAGACTGTAAAAGCCAAGGCCAAATAGGGAAAAATGCCAATCTGAAAAACAATGGAATTAAACAAATGAAAGAACAGGGAAGCCACAAAAGCCAATTTTCTAGTAGGTTTCCACAAGAGGGCAGGTACAATCAACAAATCGAACAGTATACCCGAAATCCCAACCACTTTATGAACCAAAGGTTCCTGGAGAAGACCACCAATGATAGGGTAGGATTTTTTATTCTTGAAAAGAATCTCGATAATACTAAAATCCAACCAGTCCCCGTACAACTTGGCCAAGGAGGCATAGGAATAGACTATAAACAATTGCAAGATAATTGCCCATCTTAAATAGGAGGACATATGATTGGTCCTTATGGAAGGATTTCTCTTGGCATCCAGCGAATAATTCCTATTAGCAGGCATCAGAGCCATTATCATCGCAATCAAAATCAACAGGTAATAATGATTGTTATATGCGGTTTTTTGCATAAGGTAAACTGCCGTCCAAAGTATGGCAAAGGCAGCGGCGCTAAATCGGTACCTATATCCCAGGGCAATACAAATTCCCAAGGTGCCCATGGCAATGAAATACAAATACATTCCTATACCGGGCAAAGGCTGCAACCAGTCGAAACCAATAAAATTAAAAGTAAATTCCGGATCTATCAGGTTTTTTTTGACCCAACCCGTGGCAATGGCCCCATAGCATTCAAGGCTTACCAAAATACCAAAAAATATCCTGAAAATTAGGAGCGGACTATTATCGATTTGCTTAAAAAGAAACCGATCCAACATCTACTTGGAGATTATGGAAAGGGAAGTTTCCCTATCTTTTTTTAATTGCGCCTGTAAGCCTTCTAGGGAATTGAACTTTTTTTCATCCCTTAAACGATCAATAATATCGATCTGAATTTTTTTCCCATAAAGATCCTGATCAAAATCGAAGAAATTAATTTCGATGCTTTTTGTCTTGCCCTCCACGGTAGGATTAAAACCGATATTCATCATTCCAAATACAGTATTGCCATCCAATACACTGCTCACTACATAAACTCCATTCTTAGGGATAAGTTTGTATTCTTCAGGGATGGAAATATTGGCCGTAGGGAAGTTCAACGTACGTCCCANNCCCTTTCCTTTCACAACCTCCCCAGTAAGCATATATTTATACCCCAAATACAAATTGGCCGTTTTCATATCCCCCTCATCCAAGGCTTTCCTAATTTTGGTGGAACTAACGGAAACGTCATCCACTTCTTGTGCCGATATTTCTTCCACCTCAAAGTCCAACGCATTTCCAAAAGCCATCAAGTCATTTATATTGGCATTCCTATTTCTGCCAAACCTATGATCATAGCCAATAATGATTTTTTTCGTCTTTAAATCATTCACCAAAATGTCCCTCACGAACTGTGTTGCCGATAAGCGCGAAAATTCTTTGGTAAAGGGGTGTACAATTAAATAATCGATACCTATTTGCTCCAAAATTTTGATCTTTTCATCAATGGTATTCAAAAGCTTTATAGAGACATCTTTTTGAAGCACCATTCTGGGATGGGGAAAAAAAGTAAGTACCGTAGATTTCAATTCGAGCACTTTGGCATTATTTATGAGACGTTCCAATATTTTACGGTGACCAATATGTACCCCATCAAAAGTGCCAATAGTAATGGCAGTAGGGTGCGCTTTATCGTAATTGGAGATGCTTTGAACTGTTATCACAAATTGGAATAATAAAAAAACTTATCTTTGAGTTTGTACAAATACCCGCTTGATGGTTGTAAAATTACGTCTTGTTTTTTCAATATCCATATTTTTTCTTTGCTTTTGCGGATTCGGGCAAACCAAGTATTGGCAAAAAGCCGATTCTAGGAGCANGAATTCCCAAAGACAAACNGCGGAGTTGAAGGTAAATAACGGCCTTACCTTTTCTTTGCAAAAGGAAGCTTTTTTCAATGAACTAAAGGCCACCCATATCCAAAAGTCATCCAAAACTATAAGTTTTCCTAACGAAGATGGGGAATTGATACCTTTTGCTGTTCATGAAGCCTCCGTACTGTCTCCAGAACTTTCCAAGAAATATCCCCAGATAAAGTCATATGTGGGCAGAAGTTTAAATAACAAAAAGGACAGGGTAAGATTTAGTGTTTCCCAAAATGGCATACAAAGCATGATCGTATACGGTGAAAGCAAAAATGCCACCTTTATGCAAAAAGTATCGGATTCGGACAATGAATATGTAGTGTACAATAGGAAGGACGCCTATATGATGAACACCAACTTCATTTGCGAAACCACTTCCCTGATAGAAAAGGACAAAGGACCTTCCGCTTTAAAGTTGGTGGACGGCCAAGTATTAAGAAAATTCAGGGTGGCCATCTCGGCAACAGGGGAGTATACGGAGTTCCACGGAGGAACCGTACCTGATGCACTAGCCGCCATAAATGCTACCATTACCCGGGTAAATGAAGTTTTCGAAACCGATTTGGGAATCAGTTTGGAGATTGTGGCCAATACCGATCAGGTAATCTACACGGATAAGAATTCTGATCCCTATGGAACAAATCTTAATTCTGAAGTACAAAATACCTTGACTACGGTTATTGGNGCCGAAAACTACGATGTAGGCCATTTGTTCCAAAAGGATGAAAATGGAGGGAATGCCGGATTTATTGCTTCTGTATGTATAGATTCCCGAAAAGGAAGTGCCTATTCTTCGGCCTTAATTCCACAAGGGGACATTTTTGACCTGGATTTTGTGGCACATGAAATGGGACATCAGTTTGGTGCCAACCACACATGGTCCTTTGAATCTGAAGGCACTCTGGTACAGGCCGAACCAGGAAGCGGAACAACCATAATGGGATATGCCGGCATTTCCGGCAACAATAATGTGGCCCTGAACGGAGATGATTATTTTCACTATTACAGTATTTTTCAAATATTGGAATATATCAAAACAACGAGTTGTGCCCAGGAGATCTCCTTGCTGAACAATCCACCAGAAATAGTGCCCACTGGTAACTATACCATTCCAAAATCCACTGCCTTTAGGTTAAAAGGCAATGCAACGGATGTGGATGAAGATGATATACTTACATACAATTGGGAACAAATAAATGATGGTATCGTTACCCATAACACCTTTGGGCCAACAAATCTAAGTGGGGCCAATTTCAGATCCCTTAAACCTACGGTAGCACCTTCCAGATATTTCCCAAAACTAAGCAGTATTGTATCGGGCAATCTTACCCAAACCAATCCCAATGTCAACACTACATGGGAGACCGTTTCCGATGTAGAACGGGAACTTGAATTTGCACTTACTGTCAGGGACAACGCTCTAGGGGGGGGACAGGTTACATCGGACTTGGTCAAGGTTATGGTCATAGACAATGCAGGGCCCTTTGTTATCACTTCCCAATCTACCAATGAGACTTATGCTGCCGGCACACGGCAACAGGTTGTCTGGGATGTGGCAAAAACCAATCAAGGCCCAGTAAACACTCAAAAAGTAGACATCTTTTTTTCCGCCAATGGCGGAGCTTCCTTTCCCATAAAATTAGCCGATAGCGTGCCCAATGATGGCCAACAGGATATATTGATCCCTGGATTTGCCACTCCTACGGGCCGAATAATGGTCAGCGCACACGACAATATCTTTTTAGCGGTAAACGCTTCCAATTTTACCATTACACCATCGGACATAGTGCTTAATTTTACCCAATTGCAGCACGAAGTTTGCCAAGGCAATGATTTAATTGTGCCCTTTACCTACCAAACTTATAATGGGTTTACGGAGGAAGCCACCTTTTCCGCAACCGGTATGCCCCCGGGATTGTCTGTTGATTTTTCTCCCACCTCTACAGCGGTGAACGACACTACGGTGAACGTTACCTTTTCCAATACAGATTTGGTAAATCCTGGCAATTACCCCATAAACATAGTGGCCACTACAGAAAATGTCACCAAGGAAGTTGTCATAGATGTAAAAATATTGGAAACTGCATTTACGGATGTGGTCCTGCAATTACCGACCAATGGCGCTACATCTGCACGTATAGCATCGCAACTGGAATGGGAATCCAATACATCCTATACCTCCTATGATGTTGAGATTGCCGATGATGCGGCCTTTACCAATATTATTGAGACTGCGAGCGTTATTTTCAACTCCTATATAACTACCGATCTGGTAGAGGAAACTACTTATTATTGGCGCGTTAAACCCAAGAATAGTTGTGGAGAGGGAACTTTTGGCCCTGCTTTTAGCTTTACCACCCTGGAATTGAACTGTGCCTTGGAAGCTGCCAAGGATCTACCCATAGACATATCAACTACCGGGGCACCCACAATTACTTCTAAAATCACCCTTTTGAACGATCTACCGGTGGCGGACATAAATGTTAATTTAGACCTTAGCCATAGCTTTCTTGCCGATTTGGAAGTAACCCTTATATCACCTGCTGGAACCAGGGTAATTCTCGTATCCAATTCCTGTGGAGGAAATCAGGATATACTGGCAACTTTTGATGATAGCGCAGAAGGATTTATATGCGGAACAACTCCAGCTATTATGGGCACGGTAAGACCACTAGGCTCCTTGGCGGCGTTTAACGGGGAATCTACTTATGGGGATTGGATATTGGAAGTCAAGGATATAGCAGCTTCGGACGGAGGAACATTAAATGCCTTTTCCATGGACATTTGTGTAGAAGGCACCTTTAGGGCGGATGAGGATAAAGATGGTGTTTTTGATGATGGGGATGACCTCTGCCTCAACACTCCCATGGGCGCCACGGTTGATTTAAACGGATGTGCCGTTTATATTTTTCCCATAGACAATTTTGAGGTAGAAATCAACAGTGAATCCTGTAGCAATCAAAATGACGGCTCCTTACGTATCGTAGCCAACGTTAATATGGACTACGAAATTACCCTTAGCGGTAACGGAATAAATGAGGACATTAACTTTACCAATTTCTTTTTTAGGGAAGGCCTTTCGGCGGGCACTTATGAAATATGCATTGTAGGTACCGAAGATGACATGGTATACGAGCCCTATTGTTTTAAGGCCATCATTACACAACCCCCACCCTTATCGGTTACCTCAAAGCTATCGGCTTCGGGGAATCAGACCATATTGAACCTGGAAGGGGGCGACTTGTACAATGTTGAATTAAATGGTATTGTTACGCAAACAAAATCATCCAGTATTACATTGGAGCTTAAACAAGGAATCAACCAAATTAAGGTATCAACCAACCTACCATGTCAAGGTGTCTACGAGAATCAATTGTTACTCATGGACAAACCCGTGGTATTCCCCAACCCATTTGAGGAGGAAGTTACCATTTTAATCAACAACGGACCGGATATCGTAAACACCCAAATTTTTAATTATGCAGGCCAATTGGTGGGCAATAAGGACTACACCCTACATGGCAATGAAATTAAGGTTAATTTCACAGGCCTGTCCCAGGGTATGTATATCCTGAAGGTAAAAGGAGAGGGTGTGAATAGTAATTTTAAGGTCGTAAAAAAATAGAAGGATGAAACCAACAGCCATAATTTTATGCTTTTTGGCCCTAGTGGGATGTGGAGGTAAAGATTCTCCCAAGCCCCCCTTGTCTACCCAGCTGGTCTTTCCCTTAAAAAACTCGGAATGCACAACGGGCCAGAACGTAACAGGAACCAATAATTCCATCGTGGAATTTAGATGGCAAACTTCGGACCATACGGAATCCTATGAACTTAGGGCCACCAACTTAAACACCAACACCACCGAAACTATTGTGGTAAAAGGCACCTCGGCTAATTTAACTATTGAAAGAGGAGCCCCATTTTCTTGGTTGGTAGTTTCCAAAAACACCAAAGTTTCAGAAACGGCCCGCAGTGAAACTTGGCGGTTTTTCAATGCAGGTGCGGAAACCACCCACGCGCCTTTTCCTGCAGAAGTTATATNTCCCAAAACTGGAACCAATATNTCCAAAGACCTNAATAATGAAGTTCTTTTGGAATGGGAAGGTGCAGATGTGGATAATGATCTGGAAGGATACGAGGTATATTTTTCAACTGAAACCCCACCAACTACTTTGATAAGCACCTTAACATCTGGTAAATCCGATCTAAAGGTCAGTGTTGAAGCCAATACTGTTTATTACTGGAGAATAACTACTATGGACAGGGAAGGAAATACAGCCACCAATAGTATTTCAGAATTTAAAGTTCGCTAAAGCCAGCTTTATTATTAGGTGCCATTGTATTCGTTCATTGTTCTATTGACACCAGAAAGCACAAATGATCGAATTAGGGCATTGACTCTTTCATATCGTTCATTCAGGNCATCCTTTTCCTCTTGGCTCCATTCACCCANGACATAATCAATTTGTTTACCTTTCCCAAAATCGGATCCAACACCAAACCTCAATCTATTGTAATTGGTAGTAAGAAGATAGTGCTGAACATCCTTCAACCCATTATGTCCTCCATCACTACCTTTGGTCTTTAAACGGATGGTTCCGAAAGAAAGATTGATATCATCTGTGATGATCAGAACATTTTCAAGAGGGATCTTCTCCTTGTCCATCCAATATTTTACGGCTTTTCCACTTCTGTTCATATAGGTAGATGGCTTAAGGCATAATATACTTCTACCCTTGACCTTAAAGGTACCCACATCCCCCAACTTAACCGTTTCAAAGGTAAAATCCTCTTCTACGGATAGGGAATCCAATATTTTAAACCCAATATTATGTCGGGTGTCGGCGTATTCCTCCCCAATATTGCCAAGCCCCACAACTAAAAATTTCTTCATGCCGTCTTTTTCGTCCAACCACGCCCCCTTCAATTTAAAAAACCAATTTAAAAACTGGAACATAGCCCTATTTTTGAAACTCATAAAAATACAAAAGCATCCCGCAGTTACGGGATGCTTTTACATTTTTTTTGGATAAAATCTATTCGTTACCGCCTTCAGCTGATGCNTCTGCAGCAGCTTCNGCTCCTTCTGCTCCCTCTGCTCCTTCTTCATCCTCTTCATCGGTCAAGANAGCATTACGTGCAGCTTTAACCTGAACGACCACGGTATTTTCAGGGTGAAGGATGGTAAACTCATCTTTCAACAATGTGGAAACGGAAATATTTCCACCGATTTTCAATTTAGAAATATCNACATCGAAGAAATCTGGTAAATTGTCCGGTAACGCCTTAATGGCAAGTTTTCTTTTTCTAAACAATAACCTACCACCATTTCTAACCCCTGGAGAGTTACCCAACAACCTTACAGGAATATCCATAGTAACTTCCTTATCCTTGAACAACTGATAAAAATCTACATGTAAAATGCTATCGGTAACGGGATGAAATTGGATATCCTGCATAACAGCATCAAACTTTTTACCATCTTCCAGATCAACCACAACAGTATGTGCGTTTGGAGTGTACACTAAATCTTTGAACGCTAGTTCGTCTGCTGCAAAGTGTAATGGTTTTTCCCCTCCGTAAATAACGCAAGGAACCTTTCCAGCATTACGTAAGGCTTTTGTTGCTTTTTTGCCTACGCTTTCTCTTTCTGATCCTTTAATTGTAATTGACTTCATTGTATGTATTAAATATTAATTAATTTACTCTTTTATTCGGTATTACTTACATAAGAAACTTAGAACTTATGGAAGTATTGTGGTGCACTCTGTGCATTACATCCGCAAACAACTCTGCGCAGCTTATAACCCTTATTTTTTTACTTTCCTTCTTAAGTGGGATGGAATCGGTAACAATAAGTTCCGACAAATTCGAATTTTCAATTTTCTCATATGCATCACCTGAAAGAAGTGCATGGGTAGTAATGGCCCTGACACTTAGAGCTCCCCGTTCCATCATTAAATCAGCTGCTTTTGTCAAGGTTCCCGCCGTATCTACCATATCATCTACCAAAACCACATTTTTCCCTTGCACATCACCAATAAGTTCCATGTGCGAAATAACGTTGGCCTGTGCCCTTTGTTTGTAACATATAACCACATCGCAATTAAGTGCCTTGGAATAGGCATAGGCTCTTTTGGAGCCGCCCATATCTGGCGAAGCAATAGTAAGATTACTCAAATTTAGACTATTCAAATAGGGCAAAAACAGCGTAGAGGCAAATAAATGATCCACCGGTTTTTCAAAAAAACCTTGTATTTGATCCGCATGAAGGTCCATGGTAATAATCCGTGTAGCGCCTGCGGCCTCCAACATTTTAGCTACCAATTTGGCGGCTATAGGAACCCTGGGCTTGTCCTTCCTATCCTGTCTGGCCCACCCAAAATAAGGCATTACTGCGGTTATGTGCCTGGCAGATGCCCTTTTTGCGGCATCCAACATCAACAACATTTCCATCAAGTTTTCAGAACTAGGATTTGTAGAACCTATAATAAATACGCGCATTCCACGTATGGATTCCTCAAAGGATGGTTGAAACTCCCCATCGCTATATCTAGAAAAAATAACATTGCCTAAATTGGAACCAAAGTGTTCGGCTATCTTTTCAGATAGCTTTGTACTTTGGGTACAGGTAAAAATTTTAGGCTCTGGCACTTGATATGGCATTGTTAACGTATTGTTTATTAGTTTATTGGCACTCCTTTTTATAAGGAGGTGCAAATTTAGAAATTAATTTGGGTTGCTAAAGTATAATTGTTGTTATTTTTTTGGTGTTATAAAGAAAATATTTTTTAGTTTTGCAGTCTCAAATGAATCAGGGGTTAAAAGAACAGCTGAGAAAATTGAAATTTAAAAAATAGTAATTTGCTCGAGTGCCTGCCTGCGGTAGGCAGGGCGGAACTGGTAGACCTGTCTGCCGACAGGCAGGCGCGCTGGGAATGAAATTTTGAAGATGGTTTGGATTTATGCCATATCTAGTTTGACTTCTAACTATATTTACGTGGGGATGACTACGGATCTGAAGGAAAGAATAGCAAGGCATAATAGCGGTAGGGAAAAGACGACCAAGCCGTATTCACCTTTTGAATTGATTTTCACGGAATCTCGGGAAAATTGGACGGAAGGCAGAAAAAGAGAAAAGTATTGGAAATCGGGTGTTGGAAAAGAACAGCTGAGAAAATTGAAATTTAAAAAATAGTAATTTGCTCGAGTGGCGGAACTGGTAGACGCGCTGGATTCAAAATCCAGTTCTTCGGAGTGTGGGTTCGATTCCCACCTCGAGTACGATTTGAATATCAAATTCAATCAAAACCCTGTAAATGTCAATATTTACAGGGTTTTTNATTTTATTAAACCCCATTTAATATCATTTAATACCATCCAAAAAGTGTCCCATTCGGTGGCACCAACAGAACATAATTTAGTGCCACCGAATTAACCATAAATATCTTATATACAGTGTGTTACATCGTGTTCTTTTGTTTTTAATTTACTATATTTAAATGGTGAAAAAAATCAAAAATTATGCAAGATTTACTGTCAATTCTGTTTTATATCCGAAAAAAGGGGGTGAGCGACCCCTCCCAAGCCATCATTTACCTACGAATAACTTACAACGGCAAAAGATCTGAAGTTAGCACCATGAGAAAAGTTGCTATATCCAAATGGGATGCCAAGGCCAACAAGGTTATAGGCTACACCCAAGAAGCCAAACAGACCAACCGACAACTTGATATTATTAAAAATCGAATATATGAGATTTATCAAAAGTTTTTGGACGATGATAATTATTATATATCGGCAAAAGGAATAAGGGATGAATTTATAGGGGCAAACACCAATAAAAAATTGATTTTGGAAATGTTTGCCGAGCATAACCAAAGAATGGAAAAACTGGTGGGCAGGGAGTTCTCCTTTAGGACGCTTCAACGCTATAAGACCACCAAGAAACACCTCCAAAAATTTATAATTTCAAACTATAATTCCGAGGACCTCTTTCTAAATAAGATAGATGTTAAGTTCATCAATAGCTTCATTTACTATCTAAAAGCCAATCTTGAACTTTCACATAATTCTGCCTTAAAATACATAGCCTATTTAAAGAAAATAATACGTCAGGCCTACGCCAATGGATGGATCGATAAAGACCCTTTTTACAACTTTAAGCTTCGACCAAAATCCATTGATAAGGAATATTTAAACAAAGAAGAAATAAATATCCTAATTGAAAAACAATTCTCGATTTCAAGACTGGAACAGGTAAGGGATGTTTTCATTTTTAGTTGCTACACTGGTTTGGCCTACGTTGATGTTGCCAAGCTCAGTGTAAACGATATTGTAATCGGGATAGATGGGAAACGATGGATCAAAGTGAAGCGAACCAAGACCAAATCCTTGAGTAGTATTCCGCTATTGCCAATTGCCGAAAGAATCATCTCCAAGTATTCCTCTTTACCTTGTGACAAGGATCAATTATTACCAGTATATAGCAATCAAAAAACAAACGGCTATCTTAAAGAAATAGCAGACCTAACTGGAATAAACAAGAATTTAACCTTTCATGTTGCAAGGCATACCTTTGCCACTACCGTAACTCTAGCAAACGGTGTGCCTATTGAATCCGTGAGCAAAATGCTGGGACACAAGTCTTTAAAGACAACCCAGCATTACGCCAAAATACTGGATACCAAACTTGCCGAGGATATGAACA
>JGI24723J26617_10000344_pt1 | contig 46211 bp, 46 predicted proteins | sample Cruoilmetagenom6_FD_26617 | JGI IMG/M metagenome (IMG submission 26617) | reverse complement strand
TTTTGTTGGGAGTGCTATTGATGTCGTCAGAGTCTGCTCTCGCGCAGGACGATGGAGGGGCAACGATAAACATAAATTGTGGGAATTGCGACACAACAGATCCAACCATCGCACAAGACGCTTCCGATACATTCAATGGGGAGTGGGGTGATTACGTCCAAGTCCGAAACCTCACTACGGGCCAAACATCAGTTTACAGCGTAGATACCAACGGAAACGTGCAACGCACAGCAACGATAAACGGTTCTACCACACCATTGTCTTGGGGTGGTGGTGGATCCGGCTCCTCCGGGATGAGTTTGCCACCATTGCAAGCAGGCAATTTTTCAAGTTCAGGCAGCTTGATGNGCTACAATCCATCTGAAACACCACTCTGTCTTTCGGCGTTTCCCTGTACATCGGATACGATGCCTGGCGATCCATAGTTGAGATTGATCCGCTAGTTATTCCTAGATAGCTCGCCAAGGATACGCGGAATCCGAACGTATCCTTGGCGAGGATAGTGGGTGCGTCGACTAAGACTGATCCGTATTTGAGCCAGCTGTTCGTGAGGCACTGGTCGTCTCGCGTATCGCATGGTACGCACATCGACTCCTGAAGGCCGTCCTTAGCAAGTTCTCCTGCCCGGAGCGGACAGTCGCCCCGGCGTCAATATGGGGGATAGAACGACCATGGGCTCTTGTATCCCGACTGGGCTTCCCAGCGGCAATGCTTAAGAACTTGTTCTTTGTGTTGATCGAAGTCCTCTCGAATCTCGAACAGCGAGATCAGAAGAGCTAGGGTGAGTAGAGTGCCGCCGATAGTCTGAAAGTTAGTGGTGCCATGCAACGACTGGTTTCTCCAGCTGTAAATGACGTCAAACGGATCCTGCGAACAATCAAGTGCGGCGATGTGATTTCTGAAGCCGTTCACCAAGGATTTAAGTGCAGGTTCGGCAACGTGAAGATGGTGGAGAAGCAGTAGATCGCGCACGCTACTGCATCGTGATCGGCCGCGTGAACCCCGGGGGCCATACGGCCGAGGATCACCTTGTAGGTCTTCCACTGTGAATGCCGAAACGACCTGACCATCAAATGAGACAAAAGATTTGCAGGCTCGCTTTAGGACAGCTTCCAGCAGTGGTAATGCCATGTATGCGAGCACGAGTGTAGCCTCCCTTAGAAGTTGTTTCGCATGATGTGGCTGCATCTCCGTGATCTGGTTTTGCAATTCCCATTCTTCCTTTGAATCAGTTGGCTTACGGCAGTGCGCTAACGCAGCGTGTATCGTGGTCTCGAAGAGAGACTTAATTTCCTGCTGTTCGATCGAAAACAGATTTGTACTAGGACCTAGCAGGAGTTCGCCACACCACGACCAAGCACCAAAATGATCATGATCCACAATTGTGTTGAGCCCAGGACGAAGAAGCACCTTGGATAGGCCGAGTAGAGCAGCACACAGCGCGTCGAAGCCAAGCTCGTGGAATACAATACCGTTGGCGAGTAGCCTGAACTTCTCGGTCTTGGGGCCGATCGCTAGTCCGCCGTCCGGGGTCGCTGTGGCGGCGCACCAATCGTCACACAGTTTGGCTATCTGAGCGGCATCATGTTGAGGCATCTTTCGAACCGAATTCTGGAGAACGCTAATCTACGTGTTTGGACACGGACCGTCGGTATGGGAAGTCTCCAACCGATCTGAATTCTATCACTTGGCCAGCTGTTCGCGGGCGAACAGTGCCGTTCGAGGCGATTGGTATTGCACGTGTCTGACATGGGCGGAGGCCGTCCCTGGCCTCGCTGGGACTGCTAGGTCCGCTACTCCGGCCTCATATCGAGACTAGGGCCCTCGGTCTCTTTGAGGCGCTCGCTTAGGACGCGCTCCGCCCCCTGGAGCTTCTGCAGAGCGTAAGCGTCGTTCATGACGTCGCCTTCGGGCTTTGCTCCGGAGACGCGATTTCGTTCGGACAGGAACTGTCGGACATCAAGAATAGCGGCGAGCGAGTAAGTGAGATCGATATAGGAAATCTCTGCTGTCTGGACATGCTTGCCCATTGTCATGTTCCGATAGTCTCGGAGCTTTGTCAGCGCCTCTTCAAGCATGAATTCAAGTGCGTAGCCGGCAGCATTCACGTTGGCATCATCCTTGTCACATGTAGCAATCAGATCAGCGACGGCTCGCGCATGTCCGATCTTCGTATCGAGATTTTCATAGGCTTCGTCGAGCGAGTGCGCTGTAGTAGCATTATGAGCATCCATGTTGACCTCCAGTTAGGTTGGCGTGGTTAGGGCCGTCGAGGTGTATCAGCACCTCTTCGGTCCGTCTATGCTGCGACTGGAATTCGCTGGCTGTCAAATTCATGTAACAGCATTGCGTGAAGAAATGGGACAATTTTGGGCCACGCGCAGCCAAAAACAGCCACAATAAGTAAGGTCTATCAGCAGCAAGGAATTGTCAGAATTGGCAACCGCATCAGTCGCTTGCATATCAATTCAGAGCAAGTGAGAGACACCCAGAATCAGCGCAGGTCCGACTTAAAATCTCCTGTCCGAAAGGACGTGCCGGTTCGAGTCCGGCCCTGGGCACCACACGACCAGAAGTCGACACGTTTCACATCGAAAACCACGACTGGTTAACACTTTTGACATAATTATGTTGCCGTTGCTGGCCACGGCTGCCGGCCAATGCCAAAACAGGACTTCGTTTTCGGAGAGCTGTTTTGGCTGCCACTGCAAGAAACAACGTGAGCTATCGATTGCTGAATCGCCTCAGCAACCTGGTCATATGCAGTAGCTGCTTGCGCTCGGGCGTCGTAACCCCGGTGCCGCAGGTTATCTCGGGCCGCCATTCACTGACGAACGAGTGTGTCGAATGCCGGGCCAAACACCCTGAACGCCAGGGTCATCGTCGAAAGATCGCCAAGCTCCTGACCCTGGATCGCTAAACTTGCGTCACGGGTGATGCATCCACAGCAGGTCGGTGCGACAATGCGCGCCCATGGCAAAACTGTATTTCTATTACTCTTCAATGAACGCTGGCAAGTCCACCAACTTGCTGCAGTCCAGCTACAACTACAGAGAACGCGGTATGAGCACGCTGGTACTTGCACCGGCGTTTGATGATCGCTTTGGAGAGGGCAAAGTCACGTCGCGAATTGGCATAGAGACAGATGCGACGACCTTCACCAAAGACACGAATCTGCTCGACGTCGTTACCGCCTCACACGCGAAGGAGCCAGTTCACTGCGTACTGATCGACGAAGCCCAGTTCCTGACACGCGACCAGGTGTTCGAGCTCAGCGAACTCACCGACAAGCTGAATATTCCAGTGCTGGCTTACGGCTTGCGTACCGACTTCCAGGGTGAGCCGTTCGAGGGCAGTAAGTACCTACTGGCGTGGTCCGACAATCTCAAGGAGATAAAGGCCATTTGCCACTGTGGTCGCAAAGCGATCATGGTCCTGCGCATGGACGCGGAAGGTAACGCTGTTACCGAAGGTTCACAGGTAGAAATTGGTGGAAATGACCGTTACGTATCGATGTGCCGGAGGCACTTCAAGGAAGCGTTCTTCGAGTAGGAATCTCAGGTCTTAAGCGTGGGCAGGTCTTCGCTCGCGGTCGGCAGTAACTCCGTGTTCTCCTGGGCCAGCAGGCTGCGCATGTCCTCGAGTGTCTTCATGATCGCCGTGTCGGCGAAATCCTCGCCTTCGAGATTGCCACGCGTCGTAGCAAACGGGTCGCTGAACTTGATTCGGTGATGTCCGACGGTAATCACATCGTCATGTAGCAACACGTGATTGGACACACGCTTGGCATTCACAAACGTCCCGTTGGTGCTGTTCAGGTCCATAAGAAAAGTTGTGCTGCCGTGCCGCACCAGCAACGCATGGTGACGACTGATGAAGCGGCTGCCGATTGCGATGTCATTATGTTCCGATCGCCCAACCAGTAGGCGTGTCTTTTCCAGCGTCAGTTGCTGGATGACGCTCCCGTTGTTTGTGACAACCAGCTGGGGCGGTGCTGCAGGCATTGCCGTAGCGGTTTCCTCGGCGACGTTGCCGTCCTCGCTCCACGTGCCGCCAGGCACGGCCGGATGCTCGACGATGTCTGCTGCAACAGGCAGGCAGCTGGCTTTGGCCAGGGCCAGCAAGGCAATGCGGTCAATGATCCCGGGCCAGCCCCCTGATGCTTGCCACAACTCGTCACAAGTGGCTTTCGGAAAAACAAAAGCCGGAAACTCTGCACCTGCCGCTATGAGTTTCTCGTGTACGTAGTCGAGTGTTTCCTCACGCGTCATCGGATGCAGATGAAAATCATGGAGGATACGCTTCGCCATGGGCTGCATGGCCGGTGCGTCCATGATCGTGTTCAGCGAACGATTGCTCACGAGCACGATTTTGATTGCGCTTTGCTGGCGCACCCGCAGTTCTGCCAGCTCGCACAAGGCACGCAGGGCGCTGGGGTTGAGTTCGTGGGAATTTTCGATGATCAGCAACGGCGCTTCACCGGACGCTGCCTGTTGCTGTGCAAATACGCGCACGAGGCCCAGCAGTTCATTAGCCGAACTCAGGTCGATTTCGTAGCCGAATTGCCGCAGTACCGCGAGCAGGAGCTTCGTTGTGTTTAATCCTTTGCCATCGACGAGCGCAACAGCGCAATCCGGGTCGATAGAATCCATGAAGCTGCGGATCAGGATCGATTTGCCGGACAGCGTTGGCCCTTGAATGAGCGATAGCCCCGTGGGGTGCTCATGCGTCTCCTTGAGCACTTCCAATGCCGCACGCTGCGCGCAATACGTTATGATCGCCAGCGGTTTCCCGTGCGTGGGGAAGGGTTGTTCGTGCAGGCCAGCAGCCCCGAGATCCATAGGTATAAACTCGCAATCGTTAAGTTGCGGAAATATTGGTATTGTCCGGTTCCGGCTGGTTTCTACTAATAATGGTCAACCGGGCCGATCAGTCTACGGTCGGTCTCAGGTTTTTGTAAACTGGTATTTGACGAATCCTTGTAGATCAAGGAGTCGCACACGATTATTTGAAATAAGCTTAGGTAACAGCTTTTACTAGCTGATTAACAAGGATGTTTATCCGTGATAAATGAACCGTCGACTATCGACGACAGAGCGTAAGGCATTGACTCATAAGTTATCGGGCGACAACCTGACTTTGATCCGTGGNGAACGCTGTCTTTTCCAGGACCTTTCATTTGCGCTGGAGAGCGGCAGCCTGCTGATTCTCGAGGGCCGAAATGGCTGTGGCAAGACGAGCTTGATGCGCGCAATCGCAGGCATGCTGAGCCTCGAAACGGGCCAGATCTCCTGGGACGACACCCCCGTTGAAAAGCAGCGGCAGATCTTTCACGGGTCGCTTGTGTGGCTCGCCCACCGGACCGGTCTTAAGGGTGACCTGACGCTGGTCGAGAATCTCGGCTTTGAGCGATCGCTACGCGCACAGTCCGGTCGGGATATCGAAGAGATCTATGAGCGTCTCGGGATTTCCCGGCTGAAAAAACTCATCCTGCGGTCCCTGTCGGCCGGACAGCAACGACGAGTTGCACTGGCGCGCATGTTGCTCGCGGATGTCCCGCTCTGGCTCATGGACGAACCGTTTACCAACCTTGACCGGGAAGGGCGCAAGCTCGTCATGGAACTGGTTGAGGAACATCTCGCTGAGGGCGGTATGTGTGTCATGGCCGCGCACCAGGATGTCGAGATCAACGCACCGGTCACGAAGGTGCTGATTCAATGAGCCAGGTTGATANGNCTGAGGCGCAGAGAGAGATCCCCGGCATACTGACTGGCCTGGCCGCGACGGCGAAACGCGACCTGCTGCTTGCCTGGAAGCGACCCGGCGACGTCCTGAATCCGCTGTTCTTCTTTGCGATGGTTTGCACGCTGTTTCCGCTTGCTGTTGGCCCGAGCGCCGAGCAACTCGAATTGAGTGGCCCAGGCGTCTTGTGGGTTGCAGCCCTGTTGTCCACGCTGTTGTCGTTGAATTCATTGTTCTTGTCAGACTATGAAGACGGCAGCCTTGACCAGCTACTGGTCAGCCCGCAGCCGTTGCCGGTGCTGGTGCTCGGCAAGACGCTGGCGCACTGGATGACGAGCGGCTTACCGCTGGTGTTTGTGTCGCCAATACTGGCCATCACTTACAGCATGCCCATGTCGGTTGTAGGCGTCATGATGCTGACGCTGGCTCTTGGCACGATCAGCCTGAGCCTGCTCGGCTCGATTGGCGCCGCATTGACTGTGGGCTTGCACCGCGGGACAGCTTTGCTTAGCCTGCTGATCCTGCCGCTGGCCATGCCCGTCATGCTGCTGGGCGCCAACGCGGTCGCGCTGGCCGCGAACAATGATGTATATACAACCGGTATTTGGGCGCTCGCCGCCTATGCGATCGGGTCCCTGAGCCTTGCACCCTATGCAACGGCTGCCGCTTTACGAATCAGTAACGAATAGAATCTGTCTAACGAGTAGAATTCGCCTATGTGGAAATGGTTTCATAAGCTGGCTTCACCGCCACACTTTTATCGGATATCCGCCATCCTGTCCCCGTGGCTGCTTGTGCCCGGGCTCATCCTGATCGGTTACGGCGTGTATGCCGGGCTATTCCTGGCGCCCATGGACTATCAGCAGGGCGATGCCTTTCGCATCATCTATGTGCATGTGCCATCGGCCTACCTGTCGATGATGGCCTACATGATCATGGCGTCGGCCGGGGCCATTGGCCTCATCTGGCGCATCAAGCTGTCACATGCCGTGGCCGCTGCCGCCGCACCCCTGGGTGCTGCATTTACGTTCCTGGCCCTGTGCACGGGTTCCATCTGGGGCCGGCCGATGTGGGGAACCTGGTGGGAGTGGGGCGATCCAAGACTTACGTCTGAACTGATCCTGTTGTTCCTGTACTTCGGCTACATGGCGCTGCGCAGTGCGATTGACGACACACCTAAGGCCGACAAGGCCAGCGCCGTGCTCGCTCTCGTCGGCATCGTCAATGTGGTCATCGTGCATTTCTCCGTCGAATGGTGGAGTTCGTTACACCAGGGCCAGACCGTGTTTAAGAAAGGCACAATGAGCGCCGATATGCGTATTCCGCTATTTGCGATGCTCATCGGTTTCACATTGCTGTTCGGTTCCCTATTATTGCGGCGAATCCGTACGGAGGTGCTGTACCGTGAACGCCGCACCAAGTGGGTGAAAGAGATGATTCTCTCCCCGGAAGGAGGCGCGTAATGGACAGTTTAGCGATGGGAGACTACGGCGCTTACGTATGGAGTTGCTTTGCGTTGGCCTTTGTAATCGTGGTGTTCTCAGACTGGCGTGCGCGCCTCAGGCACAAACGCGTTTATCGTGATATTGAAGTGCGCCTCAAGGCGCTAGAGGATCGAGAATGAAACCAAGACAGCAACGCATGTTGGCCGTAGGACTGGCCGCGCTTGGCATCGCAATTGCTGCTGGACTGACGCTCCGGGCCTTCCAGGACAACATGATGTTCTTTGTGGAGATCTCGGACGTAGTTAAAGGCAATCACCCGACCGAGCGGAATTTCCGCATTGGCGGCCTCGTCGTTGGCGGCAGTATGCAACGCGAAGAAGGCTCGCTCGATATTAATTTTGAAGTGACCGATACGGCCTGCACGGTGCCCGTCAGGTACTCCGGCGTGCTCCCTGACCTGTTCCGCGAGGGGCAGGGCGTGGTCGCTCATGGCCGCTTGGATGGCGATGGTGTATTCGTCGCCGAGAAGATCATGGCCAAGCATGACGAAGACTACATGGCGCCAGAAGTCGCTGACTCGTTGTCCAAGCACCAGAAGGACATACAGGATGCAGCGGTCAAAGGCGCATCCGAGTGCGGTTCCAGTGCTTCCTGAGGTTGGGCAATTTGCCCTGATACTGGCGCTGTCGCTGGCAGTCTGCCAGACGGTGCTGCCGCTCGTTGGTGCACACCGCGGCGATACCGCGATGATGGGTGTTGCGCGAACAGCAGCGTTGGGACATTTCTTGTTCGTTGCAGTCGCGTTCGGGTGCCTGACCTACGCATTTCTATCGGACGATTTTTCTGTCCTGTATGTCGCGAATCATTCTCAGCTGTCATTGCCGACCTTATATAAGGTCTCGGCCGTGTGGGGCGCACATGAAGGTTCGTTGCTCATGTGGATCCTGATACTGGCGGGCTGGACCCTGGCCGTTTCACGTTTCAGTTCGGGTTTGCCCGATGCATTTGCGGCACGCGTGATCGGTGTGCTTGGATTCCTGTCGATCGGTTTTCTGCTGTTTGCATTGCTGACGTCGAATCCGTTCGACCGACTGATACCGGCGGCCGCAGACGGCGGTGACCTGAATCCGCTATTGCAGGACCCGGGCCTCGCGATTCATCCACCGCTGCTGTATATCGGTTACGTAGGCTTTTCCGTGGCGTTTGCCTTTGCTATTGCTGCCATGATCAGTGGTGACCTCGATCAGAAATGGGCCAAGTGGACGCGTCCCTGGACGACCGTCGCGTGGCTCTTCCTGACACTGGGTATTGCGCTTGGCAGCTGGTGGGCCTACTACGAACTTGGCTGGGGCGGTTGGTGGTTTTGGGATGCTGTTGAGAATGCTTCGTTCATGCCATGGCTGATCGGCACGGCACTCATACATTCGCTGGCAGTGACGGAGAAACGCGGCTTGTTCAAGAGCTGGACGCTGCTGCTCGCAATCTCGGCGTTTTCGCTGAGCCTGCTGGGTACGTTCCTGGTACGTTCCGGTATCATCGTGTCAGTCCATGCGTTTGCGACGGACCCGACACGTGGCTTCTTTATTCTCACGTTCCTCGCGATTGTCGTGATCGGCGCCCTGGTGTTGTTTGCTTGGCGCGCGCCGTCTCTGGATTCGGATGTAGGCTTCGGTTTGCTTTCCCGCGAGACCTTCCTGCTGCTCAACAATGTCCTGCTCGTCGTGGCCACCGCGCTTGTGCTTATCGGCACGTTGTCGCCGCTGGTCATCGAGATGGCGACGGGGGGCAAGATTTCGATAGGTCCGCCCTGGTTCAATGTTGCCTTCCTCGTACCGATGTTGCCGTTGGTCATTTTGCTTGGCATGGGAATGCACACAGCATGGCGTATACAGGACGCGAGTTCCTGGTGGCGAGTGCTGCGGATTCCGGCGCTTGTCGCGATTGTCGCGGGCATCCTTATTCCGCTGGCGATCTATGGCCGCATCAGTGTCCTCTTGGTCGTTGGTAGCGCAGCCGCCGTCTGGATCGTTGTGTCATCGCTTATCCAGCCGCTCCGGTCGCTGCGTCGGGAGAAGGGCGCCGCCGGTATAACACGTTCGGCGCTCGGCATGTGCGTTGCGCATCTGGGTATGGGGCTGTTCGTCCTGGGTGTGACGATCGTATCCGCGTTTGGCGTCGAGTCGGACCAGGCTTTGCAGCCCGGTGAGTCGATCGAGGTCGCAGGTTATGAGTTCCACATGGTTGGGCTTAGCAATGTGCAGGGGCCGAACTTCTCGGCCATCGAAGCGGAAATCGAAATTCGCGATGGCGCCGATATTGTGGCAACTATCCGGCCGCAAAAGCGCCAGTATCTCGTGCAGAGGAGTCCGATGACCGAGGCTGGCATTCGTGCCGGGCTGGACAAGGATTTATTTGTGGCGCTTGGCGATCAGTTGGGTAACAACACGTGGAGTGTGCGCGTGCAGTACAAGCCACTGATCCGTCTCATCTGGCTGGGCGCACTGATCATGGCCTTGGGCGGCTTGATCGCTATAAGCGATCGACGCTATCGCTCAGACAAACGTAAGGCGACGGCGCCAGCGCCCAAAGCAGCGGAGGCGACCGCATGAATCGCTATGTATGGCTCCTGGTTGCGGTCGGCGGGCTGCTCGTTTTTCTCGTTATGGGTTTGCTGCACGGTGATCCGCGCGCGCTGCCATCGCCGTTTATCGGTAAGCCCGCACCGCAGTTCGAATTGCCGACACTCAAGAATCCGGAAGTAAACATCGGCACGAAGACTATGGCCGGTGACTATGCGCTCGTGAACGTGTGGGCGACATGGTGCGTCATGTGCAAGGTGGAGCACCCGTTCCTGCTAGAGCTTGCCGCGAATAAGGCAATTCCGATATACGCCATTAACTGGCGTGATTCACGCGTTGCGGCAATTCGCTGGCTCGATGACCTGGGTGATCCTTACATTGCGTCGGCCTACGATGAGGACGGTCGCGTGGGTATCGACTGGGGTGTATATGCTGCCCCGGAGACATTTCTTGTCGATCCCGAAGGTACCGTGATTTACAAACACCTGGGTCCGCTGGACCCGGTCGTGTGGCAGCGCGAGTTCGTGTCTCGCATGTCCACTGGAGTTCAGCCGCAATGAAACGTCTCCTGGTAATTATCGCAAGCACATTACTCGTGTCGTCGGCACTGGCCATCGATGAGGGCAAAAAGTTCGACGATCCGGAGATGCAGGCGCGCTATGAGAAGCTGATTTCCGAGGTGCGTTGCCTGCAATGCCAGAACCAAAGCATCAAGGATTCGAATGTCACGCTTGCAGCTGACCTGCGACGCGAAATTGCGCGCATGATTGGGGAAGGTCAAACAGACGACGAGATCGCCGACTTCCTGGTTGTGCGTTACGGGGAGTTCGCGCTGTACCGCCCCCGAACGACCGGCAAGACGCTGGTCCTGTGGCTGGCACCGTTTCTTCTCGTCCTGTTCGGCGGCGCTGCGCTAGTGCGGGTTGTGAAACACCGGATGTCGTTACCGATTGACGTCGATTCCGAAAACAGAGGTGAAGAGTGACCTTTTGGACCGTACTCGTATTGTTGTGCCTGGTGGCTGTCGTATTTGCCGCATGGCCGCTGTATCGCAACTCACACCGTCTCACGCCCATGGTGGCATCGGTTATCGTGTTTGTCGTTGCGATGTCGGCGATCATGTACGACCAGATCGGTCGCCCCGGCGTCCCGTCGGGACGTAGTGGTGCCGCCGCTGCGGACAGCGGTGATCTGCCAGGAATGAACGAGGCAGTTGCCTCGCTGCGGCAACGACTCGACGCCAATCCCGATGACATCGATGGCTGGAAGATGCTGGGTCGTACCCAGATAGCCATGCAGGAATTCGCCGCTGCCGCGGATACCTATGAGCACGTCATGGGCATGGAAGAGGGCAAGGACGCACAGACACTTGTCGACCTTGCAGTCGCACTCCTTAACCGGGATAGAACGCCGATCGAGGGGCGCCCGGCGAGCTTGCTCAACAGCGCGCTTGCGCTGGATCCGAATAACCCGGGTGCACTTTTCTACGTCGGCCTCGCTGCCGCCAATAGCGGTGATACGACGACGGCGACGGCGCACTGGGAATTGCTGCTTGGTTTGAGCCCGCCTGAGAACATTCGGGCCATACTGGAACAGCGCCTGGCTGAATGGCGAGGCGAACCGATGCCGTCACACCCTGCCGTAACCGAGCAGGCTGTGGACGATGGATCTGCTCCGGACGACGCCGTGATCTCGGCCAGAGTCGCTCTCTCCGCGGAAGCGATGGCCGCCCTGACGTCGGATGCGAATGTATTCGTTATCGCACGCGATCCGTCTGCGCCATCACCGCCCATTGCCGTGTCCCGTCACCGGGTTAGTGAATTGCCGGCACTTGTATCCCTGACCGACGCACAATCGATGGTCGAGGGCCGCAACCTGTCGGCTTTTGCCGAGATTGAACTTCTGGCACGGGTGTCTTTGGCAGGAAGTCCCGCAGCTGCATCGGGCGACTGGTTCGGCTCGATGATCGTGCGGCCAGCCGAAGAAGCGTCGGTGTTCCTGACTATCGACCAGCGAGTCCCCTGACGCGTTGGCAGTTGAGGCGAATCCATCGGAACGCATGTGCTTTGCCTGCGGCAAGGACAACCCGATTGGTTTGCATATCGTCTATCACACGGATGGCGATACCTGTACAGCCGAGTTCACCCCGAACGAAAACCACCTGAGCTGGGAAGACACCGTGCACGGTGGCATCATCTATTCCGCGCTGGATGACGTCACGGGCAACATTCCGTACCAACAGGGCCTGAAAGCGCATACGGGGCGTTGTGAAATACGCTACCGGCAGCCGCTGCGTGAAGGGGAAACCGTCCTGCTCAGGGGGTGGACTGAAAAACGCAAAAGCCGCCTCATGATTATTCGCGGCGAGGCGCGGCGGAAATCCGACAATGAACTGATCGCCGAGTGCACGGCGAGTTTTCTCGTGGAGCAATAAATGGCGTTACCTTCCTTACTTGCCGGCAAGCTGCGGCTGCCCCTGATTGGCGCGCCAATGTTTATCGTGTCCGGACCGGAGCTTGTGGCTGCACAGTGCAAGGCAGGTATTGTCGGCTCGTTTCCGGCGCTAAACGCCAGGCCACAGGAGACGCTTGTGGAATGGATAAGCCAGATCAAAGCCGATCTCGCGGACCATGCAAGAGCGAATCCCCATGAACCAGTGGCGCCGTTTGCCGTCAATCAGATTGTGCATCCAAGCAATCCACGTTTGCTTGCTGATATGGAAGTGTGTGTTGCCGAGCAGGTGCCAATAATCATCACCAGCCTGAGCCCGCCCAGCGAAATCGTGCAAGCCGTTCACGCATACGGCGGCCTCGTCTTCCACGACGTTATCAACCTGCGACATGCCCGCAAGGCTATAGCACAGGGTGTCGATGGCGTAATCGCTGTGTGCGCTGGCGCTGGCGGACATGCGGGTCCGCTGAGCCCGTTCGCACTGGTCGGTGAGTTGCGCAAGGAATTTGATGGCGTCGTGATCTTGTCCGGTGCCGTATCCCGCGGCGACGATGTGCTTGCCGCAACGGCCATGGGTGCGGATCTCGCGTACAGTGGTACGCGCTTTATTGCGACCGAGGAGGCCCGGGCCGTCCCCGGCTACAAAGAAATGATTGTTGACAGTGCCGCCAGCGACGTTATCTATTCGTCACTATTCACTGGCGTGAAAGGCAATTACCTCGGCGGTAGCATCGCGAATGCCGGCATGGACCCGGCCAACCTGCCCGAAGGCAGCAAAGACGACATGGACTTTGGCAAGATCGCCGACAGCGGTGCCAAGGCCTGGAAAGATATCTGGGGTGCAGGGCAGGGGGTCGGCAATATTCACGACATACCACCGGCCCGCGATGTTGTTCTGCGCATGGAGCGCGAGTATCGCGATGCCCTTGTTCGAGTCGGCGCGGCGTAAGTATGCACCCGATATTCTGGTCTTATATGTTTGTGGCCCTGGGCGGTGCGCTTGGGGCAATGGCTCGTTTTTCCCTGAATGTTTTCCTGCAGCGCGATGTGGCGTTTCCCTGGGGCACGCTGGGTGCGAACCTGATTGGTTGCCTGGTCATGGGTATGCTCGCCCACCTGATAGCACACTCGACCTGGTTCAATGAGGCCGGCATCATTCCCGATCAGTACCGACTGCTCTTTGCCATCGGTTTCTGCGGCAGCTTCACGACCTTGTCGACAATGGTCATGGAATTGAACACGATGCTGCAACGCAACGAGTTGTTCTACTCGTTTACCTACCTGTTCACGACACTCGTCGGTGGCTTCGCCTGCTTTTACCTGGGCTTTGCTATCGTGCGCTCGCTTCGAGCAGCGCTGTAATACGTTCCACCCATTCCTCGTGCTCGGGCTTCATGAGCACCGAGCGCAAGCACGTGACCATATCTGAGTCTATCGCGATCTCCGGTGCGTACGTTGCAACCAGGTCCGCCGGTAGTTCCATGAGTGCAAGATGCAATTCACGATCCGCCGCAGCGTCGAACACCTCACGGGCACGCTTTGACGCCGCAGTTGTCGTCGAAGCATTCACTGCATAGACGACAATATCGAGTTCCGGGCTCATTAGTGGTGTGAACGTGCTGCTGTTGTGCAGATCATTCCAGAATTGTCGTGCTGCTCTCAGGCTCGCATCCAGACCGTTCGCAAACTCTCCGGAGGGCACGGGTGGAAGGAGCCGATGGGTGGCCCACAATGCAACTGCCGCAGCGCCCGGTCGGGAGCATTCGAGGCTGATTTCGCCCAGGTGCAGTTCGGCGGAACTGAAGTACGTGTAAGGCGAGCCGTGTTTGTACAGCGCCCCAACGGACGGGTCACGAAAAAGTACGCAACCGCAGCCATACGGCTGCAGTCCATGTTTGTGCGGATCGATGACGATCGAGTCCACCTCCGACAGTTTGTCGAAAGTACTGCGCGCATTGGTCCCAAGTCCGTCGGTCAGGCCGAAGTAACCACCGTAAGCGGCGTCTGCATGCAGGCGGAAATNGTATCGCTCGCGTAACGCAAGAATGTCGCCCAGCGGNTCTACGGCGCCAATGCCCGTATTGCCTATGGTCACCACGANCGTGCCAACGTCACCTTCGGCCAGTCGTTTCTCTACAACGTCAACGTCCATTCGACCGTTTGCGTCGACCCCGACAGATGCAAACGGTATCCCGAGTACTTCGGTGATGCGGCTGTGCGTGTAGTGTGCCTGCTCGGACGCAATGACCCGTTTTCCCGGGTGCAGACGGCCCGCGACCCACAACGCCTCCAGGTTAGCCATAGTGCCGCCGCCGGTGAGGTGACCCAGCGGTTCATTCCAGCCGAACATCTGCCCAAGGTCGACAACGCACTCCTTTTCCATCGCCGAACTGGCGCGCCCCCCATCCAGTGCATGATTATTCGGGTTAACCCAGAGTGACAACGCGTACGCGATACGCGCAATCGGGTGGGGCGGTTTCAACATTTGCCCGGCGTACTGCGGATGGAAGTACGGGTAGTTATCGTGCATGCGCCTGGCGACTTCTGTCAGTACGTCGGCCGCGCTCTCCGTATCGAACGCCGGTGCAAAATCGGGAAGGCCGGCTGCGCCTTCCTCAAGCGTCGCCAGCGCATCGCGCAAGAGATCAAGTTCCTGCTTGTTGATCATCGGATTTCCTGTTCCTCAAGCCACGCAGCTTACCGTAAACTGCGAAGATGGACCTGATTGCACTGGCTGTTCCGTTTTTCCTCGTGGCGCTTATTATTGAGCTGCTCGTCGACTGGCGAAAGAAGACGGGGTACTACCGCAGCAACGACGCCATCAACAGTATTAGCGCTGGCATGCTCGACACAACCCTCGGCTATTTCACTAAGATTCTGCCGTTGCTGGGCTGGGGATTTGCCATGCGGCACCTGGCTGTCATCGACATACCTTTAGAGTGGTTCAACGGCTCGGTGCGAGGAATCGCCCTATGGGTCCTCGCGGCCGTGGCATGGGATTTTTGTTACTACTGGTTCCATCGGTTCAGCCACGAGATTTCGATTCTCTGGGCGGCGCACGCGGTGCATCACCAGAGTGAGGACTACAACCTGTCGACGGCCCTGCGCCAGACGAGTACCGGCTTCCTGTTCGGCTGGATTTTTTACCTGCCGTTATTCATCGTCGGTTTCCCGCTGGAAGTACTGCTGACCGTTAACGCGGTCAACCTCATTTACCAGTTCTGGGTACACACGCAGCTGATCGGGCGGCTCGGTCCGTTGGAGGCGGTGCTCATGACACCGTCACACCACCGTGTTCATCATGCGCAGAACGAGTGCTACATAGACAGGAACTACGGCGGCATGTTTATCGTTTGGGACCGCTTGTTCGGCAGCTACGAACCTGAGCGCGACGAAGAGCCTGTAACTTTCGGTGTGCGCAAGCCGTTGGCGAGCTGGAACCCGTTCTGGGCGAACGTGCAGGTCTATGATTACCTGCTGTTCGATGCGCGCAAGGCAAAAAGCTGGCGCGACAAGGTCGCCGTCTGGTTTCGGCGCACCGGGTGGCGCCCGTCGGACGTAGAGGCGCGTTACCCTAAGCCGCGGGCCGACCTGGCGCATTTCGAGAAATTCGATCCACCGATCGATCCAGCGATACGGCACTACACGGTCGCCCAGTTCGCGGTGGCGATTGCCGCTGTGATGTGGATCGGCGAAGTATTCGCCTCGAGCGGCGCCGGTGCTGTTTTAATACCTTGTGTCGGCCTTTGGGCGCTGCTCCTTTCGCTGGGGTGGTTGAACCAGGGGAAACCATCGGCGCGTCGAGTGGAGTTGTTGCGCCTGTTCCTCGTAACGCCGGGCCTGCTGATGGTTGGCGTTCAGTCGGGTGTATCCCTGACACCGGTAATCTGGGGCAGTGCGGTGTTCTACATCGTTGGCTCCAGTTTATGGCTACTGAGTTCACGTGAATTGAGAGAGACCGTATGAGTAAGCGATTGAATATCAGTACCGGCGCACCGTGGGAGTCAATCGTCGGGTACTGCCGGGCGGTTCGCGTTGGCCCTCATGTTGCCGTGTCCGGCACGGCGCCTGTTGGTGACGATGGCGAGGTGGTCAGCCCCGGGGATGCTTACCTCCAGGCCAAACGCTGCATCGAAATCATTGAGAAAGCGCTGGAGGAAGCCGGTGGTGGTCTGGCGGATGTGGTTCGGACGCGCATGTTTGTGACGGACATCAGCCAGTGGGAGGCCATTGGGCGGGCGCATGGCGAGGCATTCGCCGATATTCGGCCGGCAACGTCCATGGTTGAGGTTTCGCAACTGATCGACCCGGACATGCTCGTCGAAATCGAGGCGGATGCGATCATTGGCGATTAGCAGGTCTCGGAGAAGCAATGTCTCGGCCGCTGAGGCGCGACGCATTGCGCTCGCAGCTCAGGGCTTTGACAGGGCCAGGCCAAACTCGCCCGACGATGCCCGCCACTATCGGCGCGCCCTGCACCAGGTGGGCGTGTTGCAACTCGATTTCGTCAATGTGCTGATTCCGGCACATTTCCTGGTTCTCTGGTCGAGGCTCGGCAACTACAACCGGCAACGCCTCGAGAAATATCTGTACAACTCGGGCGAATTTACCGAGCAGTGGGCGCACGAAGCGTCGATCGTACGCATCAGCGACTGGCCCTTGCTTGAGTATCGACGCCGTGCATGGACACCCTGGAAGCGTGATCCGTTGAAGTCGCTCGGGGATTCGGAGGGCTACCTGCGGGACATTCTCGAGCAGGTTGACAGGGACGGCGCCGTGACCGCGAATGACCTGCCCGCGGCAAAGAGTCCGGCCAGGGGTAAACCCGGGGACTGGCATCGCCCGGTCCAGCGATGGGCCCTTGAACACCATTTCGGTCGTGGCGATTTGGTAGTGCGCAGGCGCCTGGGAAATTTCCAGCGGGTATACGATTTGCCGAAACGCCTTGTCGACCGCCCATACCGTGAACGACGCGTCGGGCAACAGGACGCAGAACGACAACTACTGCGTCAGTCTGCGGAGTCGCTGGGTGTGGCAACGCTACAAGACCTTGCTGATTACTACCGGATGACACCCACACACGTGGCCCCGCGTATTGACGAACTGGTTGAGGAGGGTGTGCTGACGCCCGTGTGTGTGGAGGGCTGGAAGGATCAGGCCTACCTTTCGGACAAGGCGTCTTTTCCGCGCTCCATTGGAGGTGCGTCGCTGTTATCGCCATTCGATCCGGTTGTGTGGTTCCGTCCCAGGGCAGAACGCCTGTTCGATTTCGAGTACCGCATCGAGATTTATGTGCCTGAGGCGAAGCGCCGCTGGGGCTATTACGTGCTCCCGTTTCGTATGGGCGATCGTATCGTCGCGCGCGTGGACCTGAAGGCAGACCGGCCTGCGAAGACGCTCCTCGTAAAGGCACTACATCACGAGCCTGGTGCCAACACCGAAAAAACCGAGTCCGCCCTGAAGGACGAACTCGGCACATTGGCAGAGTGGCTTGGGCTGGAGTCGGTCAGTTACTGCTGACGTCGCCTGCGCTCGCCGCGTTCGCCGCGCTTGGCCCGTTTATCTTGCATTTGTTGACGTGCAGCGGCCTTCTCTTCGTCCGACATGTTGTTCCAGGTCTCGCGCCGCTGTTGTTTCTGTTCGCGGTATTTGTCTCGTGCAGCCGCTCTTTCTTCGTCAGACATGGAGTTCCATTGCTCACGCATGGCACCGCGGCGCTCACCGCGGCGTTCCGACCTCTGCTGGCGCGCTGCAGCCTTTTCCTCATCGGACATGGCATCGTACTCGGCACGACGTTGCTCGCGCATCGCCTGGCGCTCCTCATCGGATAGCCCCCGGACATGCTCGCGACGTTGCTCAGGGGTCATTTCCCTGAGGTCGTCCGTTGACTGCGTATAACCGACAGTCGGTAGCAACAGCGCGAGCGCGGACGCTGCAACGATCAAGCGAAGGTTCATCATTTCAATCTCCTTGGGTTCAACTTCTCGCCGTACATCCGGCGTCTATGTTAACTAACGCCATTACCGAGGTAGGCGTTGACACCGTAATGTGGAAAACTAGGGCCATGAACAGACTCTTCCCCTTGTTGAGCATTGTGGTGATCGCCTTGTTGGCTGCTGGATGTGCCGGGCGTCCCGAGTTACCTGCGCGCGGCGCTGCAAACACAGTGGGCACGGATCTGTCCGGGCTTTGGGTCCTGCGCGGCTCGGCTGGCGAAAAACTCGTCCGCCCGGCCGAGCGCGACGAGAGCATTCGTTTGCCGCCGAAATCAAATTCGAAGCGTCGCGCCCAGGACCCGAGGCGAGTGGNCAGCGGCAGGCGTACGAAGGGCCCCTCAGTGCATGTGTTCATCGAGAATGGTCGCTCTCTAAAGATCACACAAACAGACCACGGCCTGTTTGTCAGCTTCGATCGCGCTGTGGTTGAAGAATATACCTTTGGTGAGAACCGCATCGTGTCCCTGGGACCGATCGAAGCACAACGGGTGTCGGGCTGGGAAGGGTCGGTGTTTATCGTGGAAACGATGGACGAGCGTGGTGCCACGCTGACGGAAACATGGGCGCTGGGAAAAGAGGGGAGTGAGCTGGTAAGGCAAATCGCGATCGTGTCGAACGAAGAGCAGCTGTTTTCGACCAGGGAAATTTTTGACCGGAGCTAAAGAGGGCGGCGGCTCGTTGGTCAGCCCGGCGGGAAGGAAAGGCCTTCCTCAGAGCCACCACCCAGGAAACGGCTAGTCGTTCATCTCGAAGCGGAAGCGATAATCGATGCCGGCAGCCACCTGAGGCACTCCGTCCACAACCGGGGCGCGGAAGCGAAATTTCTGGGCGGCACGAATCGCAGCTTTCTCAAAGACCCTGTTGCTCGACTCAATCACCTCAATATTGACCACCTGGCCATTGGTCATGACGTCGAAGCGGACATCCACCCAGCCTTCGAGGCCCTTGGCCTCGGCCGAGGCAGGGTAGGTGGGTTGGACCCGGACGATGGCAATCAGTGGGCCATCGGGGTCACGAATGCGATCAAGACGGGTATCAACAGGGGGCGGGTTTGCCGAGCGCACGGGAATGCGGAAGCCTGTTCCAGGCTCTCCCTTTGGCGTTCCCGTCGGTGGTACGACGGTCTTGGTCAGGTCTTCTTTGGTGAATTCCTGGGGCGGTGGGAGCGGCGGCGTCCGTCTCGGCACTATGATCCAGTCGAGCTGAGTTCTCTCACGAACCTCACTTTGAGCGCCGGGTTGGAGGGCGATCAGGCCCTGCATGGCGTAAAGCAGCGCGAAGGTCACAAAGGTCCCCGTGGTAACGGCCGATGCGTATCTGGCAATCATGGTGTGGCTCCTGTCAGGATCCCGCCTGGTTGGATGCCTCGAATCACAAGGTATATGATACATACCTAGAACTACAAAGTAAGTCTTGTTATACCTTTTAGTTCAAGGTATTCTCAAGGGATGGCCAAGAGCAACCCTCCCTTCATGAGCGGTGTCCCCGAGCTACTGCTGCTGCGGCTTCTGGACAATCGCGAGATGTACGGCTACGAGCTCGTTCGCTCGATCAAGGAAGTCACCGGGCAGGCAATTTCGCTGGGCGAAGGCGTCATCTACCCGGTTCTACACAGCCTGGAGCGGAACGGCTCACTCAAAGCACGTCGCAAACCCGTTGGCGGACGTACCCGCGTTTACTATTCTGTGACGAAACAGGGTCGCGGCCGCTTGCAGGACTTGCAGGAAGACTGGCGCCGCATTCAAAACGGTATCGAGACAGCATTGGAGAACCCCGGCCATGCGTGAACCCGATTTCAACGAACTGGCTTCACAGCTTCGAAAAAGCGGCATAGCGCCGCGATATGCGCAGCGGACCGTCAGCGAGATTCGTGATCACTACGAAGACCTGGTTGATGCGGCCGTCGACACGGGTGCCTCGAGGCGCGAAGCGCGCCTTGCAGCGACCCGGGAACTGGGAAGGATGGACGACCTGGTATCCCATATGAGCGCACGCCGAGAACTGAAGACCTGGGCCTTTCGCTATCCACGCGCGGCGATTGTTGTTTATCCGCTGGCCTGCCTTGCGGTGCTACCGGCCATGCCGGTCAATGCAGGAATTGCGAATGCACCTTTGCTGGCACGCTGGGGCGCGGCATTGCTGGCGGCCGGTCTGTTTACGGGGACTTTACTGCTGCTGTTGCAGCTTTCGATCCTGTTCGGTTAGACCGACATCGCTCACATCGGGCTGTAGCTGGTCAGCGTTGCCCGAAAGTTCAATTTGCCCTTGCGATGCTGCTCGATGACGACGGGTAGATAGTCCAGTCCCGGTGCACACCACAGCGTAGTGACCCGGGACGAGCCTTCTTTCTGGTGCTGGATGCCAATCGCCTCGTAGTTTCCCGCCTTGGTTCTGATCTCGCGGGTACCGACATTGCGGACGTTTGCGACGCGCATCTTGTCCACGTCAAACAGCACATAGGTCTCACTCGGGTCGCCGTTGAGCAGATCGTGCATCAGCTCGTATTGAATCGAGACATTGTCATGTGACACGCCATCGAGCTGCAGCAGTACGTCCTCAGTGCCTACGGTGCCGCTGGCCTGGTTCGTCGACCAGTCGAACTGGATGCGCGTTTCAGGATCATCGCGAATGGTATCGACTTCATGGAACCTGACGGGCCTGACGCCGTCCGCGGCCGACGTAAACTCGGAACGGACATTCATCTGGCCGCCGCGTAGTCTCGCGATGCCCTTGGGCTTGATGACATGAGTAGCGACGTAGCCGTTATCGGTGGCGCGCAGCTCGGTGTTCAGTTGCCCGGACAGCACACTGATCTTCACCTTGTACTGGGCCCTGTGTGGCGTCAGCTCGGTCGCACCGGCTGCGGACACGGCGAAAAGGCCCGCAAGGGCAAGCGCGAGCGTTATGTGGGACAGAATCCTCAGGACGGCCTCCTATGGTCGTTTTAAAGCGTTCTCAGAGTCTCTCATAAGGGACATGACTGCTTCCTGAACGCGCTCCCTGACTGGCTCGAGGTTGTCCAGGGCAATGTCCCGCGATACGGGAATTGGCTCGCCTACGGCAATAACGATGCGTGAAAAGGGCTTGGGGATCATGAAATCGTCCCAGCGAGTCAGGTACCAGGCTCGCTCCGCAGCGCAGCCGATGGGTACGATTGGGACGCCTGCAATGCGGGCCATGAGTATCGTGCCGGCCTTGAATTCGTACTTGGGTCCTCGTGGGCCATCTGCCGTGGTAACGATCGAGTAGCCATTCTTCATCATGCGCTGCTGGTCCCGCAGGGCCAGGGCACCGCTTTGGTTCGCCGAACCCCGTATGACCTCGGCACCCCAGGCACGGGCTACGCGCTCCGGCACGTCGCCGTCCACGGAACCCGAGACGAGGAAACAGGCCTTGAAGCCTCGGCGGATCCAGGAGCGAATCAACGTCGATCCAATCACATGGTGCTGGTGCCAGTAAGCGGGGGCACAGACGGCTTCATCGTCAATGAACGGCTCGATATGGTCGGCCCCGATGATCAGCTCGAAGCGATAGCTCGAAGTCAGGAGTCGAACCAGCCCGCGAAGGACCGGCAGGCCGAGGAAATAGTACAGTCGGCGCGCGGGCGTCAGCCGACGACGCGACGACGTGCTGCGGCGGGACTCGACAGAGTCGAAATGATTTGGTGATTTGTCGTTCAAGCTCCGGAGTTTGCAGTATCGAATCTCCGCGGGTCAATGTAATATTGCGCCTGCTTTTCGCTGCTATTCCTGTCGTTCCAACAATCCCATGACCCAACCCCAGCCAGACCACAGGCGGCCACCAGGGCCCGATCAGCCAGTTTCTCTCGGCATCGATGCCGAGACGCTCGCAACCCTGCAGGGCCTGCAGAGTGAGTACGGCGATATTGTGAGTATGGTCAAACCCAATGGCGGGCTGGCCTACTTTGTCAACGACGCGTTTGAGGTTCGCAAGATCCTCGCCCGGCGTCACAGCAGGTATCACAAGGGGCCGGGATTCGAGCGGGTCAAGATGCTGCTGGGGAACGGTCTTATTGTCAGCGACGGCGATGTCTGGCGCCGCTCCAGGACGATGATCCAGCCGGCATTCAGCCGGCAGAATGTGCATCGCCTGATGACCGTGATGGTCGAGTACACCGATCGCCGTGCCGCCCGTTGGGCCAAAGCGGCGGACAGCGGCCAGACCCTCAATATCACCGAGGAGACCAGTGACTTTGCCCTGGAGCTAATCCTGGTGTGCATTTTCGGCGACGACTACGAAAACCGCATCCTGACAGAGGGTGAGAATCCGTTCGCGTTCCTGAGCCGGGATTCCACGCGAGACCTCAGTGTCGTAATGAAGGTGAGGCACTTGCGCGAGCTCCTCAAGAGTATCATTAGCGATAGACGTGCAGGAAAGGGCAGCCAGCACTTCGATTTCCTGTCCATGTATCTCGGTGCCACAGACAAGCAAGGCAATCATTTCGCCGATGCTGAACTGCTCGACGAGTTGATGACACTGATCGTCGCCGGTTTTGAAACCTCGGCTAACACGCTCAACTGGGTCTGGTACCTGATCGCGAGACATCCTGATGTCGAGGCGAAACTGATCGACGAAGCCCATCGGCTGATGCCGAACGTCTCCGCTGTAAACGCCGAGAATCTGGCCGCGATGCAGTACACCCAGCAGATGCTGGAAGAGGCACTACGGCTGTACCCGCCGGTTTGGTTGTTTACACGCCGTTCTCATACCGAGGATGACCTTAACGACTACGACGTGCCACCGGGCATCGATATCTACCTGTCGCCGTATATCCTGCACCGGACCGAGCGCTACTGGCCGGATTCCAGGCGCTTTGATCCCGATCGCTTCATGCCATCGGACATGCCAAAGAAAGACTTGCCATATTTCCCATTTTCACTCGGGCCGCGGCGCTGCCTCGGCGAGTATTTTTCTTTTCTTGAAATGAAAGTGCACCTGGGACTGTTGCTGCCGCGTTTTCGCATGCAACTGGTCGATGACGCTGTGCCGGAACTCGAACTGGCGATCAACTTGCGTTCGGCCAAAGACATCCAGATGCAGCCTTCCACACGCTAAGGAACCCATGAAGCTCTACGACACTATGATCGACCTGCTGGCCGACGTTAAAGGTCTCGGCAGGGAGATCCGTTTAATCGACGGCGAGAACGACGAGACCGTCCTCAGCTTCTCCGGGCTGTGGGAAGAAGCCCTCGCCATGCTGGGTGCATTGCAGCAACGCGGCATGAAGCCGGGCGACGAACTGATCATCTTCAGCAAATCCAACAAGAGCTTCGTTGTCGCGTTTTGGGCCGCCATGCTCGGCGGCATCGTGCCGGTTCCGGTCGCGGTGGGCATCAGCGATGAGCACAAGCTCAAGCTGTTCCGAATCCTGTCACAACTTGAGAATGTCACGCTGTTCACGGAAATGGACCTGCTGCAGCGCCTGCTCGACTTCGCCAGGGAACGGGAGTTGCCTGACCTCACCGNTCTNCTNGAGACGCATGCCGTGTTGATGAGTGACGTAGAACCCGGCACACACGGTGACCTCTACGCTGCAACGCCGGACGATACCGCGTTTATCCAGTATTCCTCGGGGTCAACCAGCGACCCGAAAGGCGTGGTGCTGACGCATCGCAACCTGTGNGTGAATATCCGCGCCATCGTTGAGGGGGCGGACTGGCGGGACCACGACCAGGCGCTTAGCTGGATGCCGTTGACGCACGACATGGGCCTGATCGGCTTCCACCTGAGTGTACTTGCGGCGGGTATGAACCATGCTGTCATGGACACCAGCTTGTTCGTACGGCGGCCGTTGTTGTGGATGAGCAAGGCCAGTGAGCTGCGCGCGACGCAATTGTGTTCGCCAAACTTCGGCTACAAGCACTTCCTGAAGTTGTTTGTCCGGAAAGGACTCCCGGATATCGACCTGTCGTCGGTCAAACGTATCCTCAACGGCGCGGAACCCATTTCCTGGGACCTGTGTGAGGAGTTTCTCACGGCGCTGGCGCCGCATGGCCTGAAACGCAACACGATGTTGCCGGTATACGGCCTGGCGGAAGCGACCGTTGGTGTGTCGTTCTCCGAGCTTGGCCCGGAATATGGGCGCGTCATTATGGACCGCCACAGCTTGCAAATCGGCGAGACGTTCCGACCCGTAGAGGAAGCCGACAGCGATGCGGTCAGTTTCGTGACGGTAGGCAAGGCCATTCGTGATGTCGACATTCGCATCAGCGATGACAATGATGAACCGCTGTCCGCGGGCCACATCGGCCACATCCATCTCTACGGTGACAGCATGGCCGAACGGATTTACGGCGACCCGGATGCCACGGCAGAGCTTTTCACGGCGGACGGCTGGCTGCGGACGGGCGATTGCGGTGTGTTTGTCGACGACAAGCTTGTCATTACGGGGCGCCAGAAAGACCTCATCATCGTCAACGGGCAGAACTACTACCCACACGATATCGAGGAAATTGTCGCGAGGATTGACGGCCTGGACCTCAACAAGGTCGTGGTGGCCGGTGCCACACCCAAAGGCGGGCAAACGGAAGAGCTGATTGCCTTCGTACTGTACCGCCAGGACATTGATGCGTTCAGGCCGCTGATCGATGCCGTGCGTGATGTTGTCGGCGAGCAAACGGGTATCGCCGTTGATACGGTCATTCCTGTCCCGCGAATTCCGAAAACCACAAGCGGCAAGGTACAACGCGGGAAGTTGCTCGAGGCTTATTTCGACGGCGAATTCGATGCCGTCCTGGGTGAATTGAGGCCGGCGGAGGATGTAGAAGAGTCAATCGATTCGGACCCGCTCGTGGCCGAACTCGAGCAAATCTGTCGCGAGGTCGCCAAGGACCGCAAGATCAGCGCAGATGACAACCTGTTCGAAGTCGGTGTAAGTTCGTTAACGCTAACCGAGGTCGTATTGGCAATTGACGAGAAGTACCCGGGCAAGCTCGATATCAGCGATTTGTTCGACTACCCGACGCTGCGTGAGATCGCGGCGTTCCTGAAGAGGGACACCTGATGACGTATGCACGTATCGCCGGAATTGGCAGCTATCTGCCCGAAAAGGTCGTGAGCAACAAAGACCTCGAGAAAATGATGGAAACCTCGGACGAGTGGATTCGTGAACGCACGGGCATCAAGCGCCGTCATGTCGCAGGTGACGATGAAACGACGGGTTCAATGGGTCTCGAAGCCGCCAGGCGGGCGATGGAAATGGCGGGAGTTACCGCGGATGAAATTGACCTCATCATTCTGGGTACGGCCACACCGGACAAGGTATTCCCGTCTACTGCGTGCATCATCCAGCGGAGGCTCGGTGCCATAGGTGGTGCGGCTTTTGACGTACATGCAGCCTGCAGTGGCTTCATATACGGCCTGGACGTCGCAAACCGCTACATCAGAACCGGAGGCGCGAAGAAGGCCCTGGTCATAGGTTCAGAGACGCTGTCGCGCATAACCAACTGGGAAGACCGAGGGACGGCCGTGCTGTTTGGTGACGGGGCAGGGGCAGTAGTTCTGGAGGCCTGCGACGAACCCGGCATCTTGGCCACGCACATCCACGCAAATGGTGAGTACGAGGAGCTGCTGCACGTTCCGCAGGGCGTCTCGGTCGGCTTCGACGTCACCCGCAAGGGTGAGGCGTACATTGAAATGAACGGCAATGCCGTGTTCAAACGTGCAGTAGGGGCGTTCGACAGCATTGCTCGGGAGACCATTGCCGATCTGGACGGGCACCTCGATGATATCGACTGGTTTGTTCCGCACCAGGCCAACATGCGCATCATCAAGGCGGCCGCCAAAAAGATTGGCCTCCCCATGGAGCGTGTCATTGCCACTGTTGATGAGCATGCGAATACGTCGGGTGCGTCGATTCCCCTGGCACTTGACCAGGCAGTTCGCGATGGCCGTATCAAACGCGGTGATACGCTCCTGATGGCGGCGTTCGGGGCCGGTTTTACCTGGGGTTCGGCAATGATCAAATTCTGATGTAGAACATTAACTGTCACTTATAACTTGCGAAATTTTATAATGATATCCAGATCTATATTGACAAAGGTCGCCCTGCGGGGCGGCCTTTTTTGTATCCTCATGCTGGCCGGGCTGGCGGCTGGTGAAGAACGACCGGATCGACTTGGCGCCGGGCAAATACGCGATATGGTGCGGAGTAATGGGTTGGATGCCATTGCGCTGTACCGCGATTTCCTGTCTCTGCCAAATGACGCCATTTACGCGGAACAGATAGGCGAGCTCAATATTTGGATTCGCCAGGCTTTCGAGTCACGGGGCTTCAGGACGCAGCTCATACCCACCAATGGCAGCCCGTCGATCTATGCAGAGCGTGTCTCCGAAGGTGCGAGCAAGACGGTGCTGATCTACCTGCAGGCCGACGGCCAGCCCGTGGATCCTTCTGCATGGCAACAGCCGAACCCGTACAAGGCGGTGCTCAAGGCGCGGAATGACGACGGTGCGTGGGAGATCATCGGTTGGGATGAATTGAAAACAGCAATGAATCCTGACTGGCGAATCTTTGCTCGCTCAGCATCGGATTCGAAAGGGCCGATGACGCAATTCCTGATGGCCGTTAGTCTGCTGACCAGCGTGAAGGCTGACCTTGGTTACGATCTCAAGGTCCTGATTGATACAGAAGAAGAGCTCGGTTCTCCAAACCTGGCTGCAGCGGTCCGGGCGCACAGCGAATTACTGGCCGCTGACATGCTGCTGATCTTCGATGGCCCACCCCATGCTTCGAACCGCCCGACCGTGTCACTCGGCGCGCGCGGAATAGCAACCGTCACGTTGACCACTTACGGTCCGCGCGTCGCCCAGCACAGTGGTCACTACGGCAATTTTGTGCCGAATCCTGCATTCGATCTGGCACAGATTCTTGCGTCCATGAAAACCACGGACGGGGTGGTCGCGATCGAGGGTTTCTACGACGGGGTTACAATCGACGAGGAAATGCGCGCGATGCTGGAGGCGGTCCCCGACGACGAGAAAGCCATCCTGGCATCGATGGGCCTGACTCGATCCGATGCGGTCGCGGATAGCCTGCAGGAGTCGATACAGTACCCGTCACTGAATATCCGCGGCCTGTCCGCCGGGTGGACCGGTGCAGCATCACGGACGATCATACCGCCGAGCGCGGTGGCCGAGATCGACATTCGACTCGTACTGGAGTCCGATCCGGTACACCTGGTTGGCCTGGTTCAGGCGCATATCGAGGACCTGGGCTACACAGTTCTTGATCACGCTCCGACCGACGATGAGCGCATGGCTTATCCGCGTATCGTCAGCATGAATCACAATATTTCCTACGGCGCGTTTCGCACCGATCCCGACGCGCCACCAGCGCGCATGGCGAGGGAAGGGATGCGGCACTTGTTCGGCGAGGAGCCGATAGTGGTAGTGACGATGGGTGGCTCTATTCCGATTGCGCCAATCATTGACGCGCTGGGTTTGCCAGCAGCATCCGTGCCTACGGTGAATATCGATAACAACCAGCACAGTCCTAACGAGAACCTGCGGCTCGGTAACTTCCTCGAAGGCATCGAGATCCTGATATCCGTTTTGCAGCAAAGCCCACCCTGAGGCGAGTCCCTACTGCGTGTGACGGCAAGGCTTAGTCGACTTCAACCTCGTTCATATGCCCGATCGCCTCGACGGCTGCATCGGCTGCGTCGCTGGCCTCGTCAGGTGCCACAGCGTGGATCACCGACTGCAGCAAGCTTAGCTTGAATGACTCGGAGTGCTGGAAACGGATCGTCGTGTTGCCAAAACCGCCCTCGAAACCCTCGCTGACCGAACGCAGGAAGTTGCCGACCATTTCGAAGAATCCGCTCATCGCATCTGCCGGAATTGCAGGCGTCTCAGCGGCCACCTCGTCGTCTACCGGTGCTACGTCAGCAACAGGCGTTTCTACGGCAGCCACGTCGTCCGCGACTGGAGCGACCGATTCGCTGGCCTGTGCCGGCTTGGGAGTGCTATCGACAGTGACTGCTGGACCGATCGGCGGAGCTGTATCGTCGGGCAGCGCGGAACGGGTGACAGTCTCGGCATAGGAGATGCTTGCGACCTGGCGCATCCGGAAGCGCATGTTGACGTTGGCCAGTTGTTCACTATCAAACTCGAAAGCGCCGGCGGTCTCGAATGCGGCTCCTATGTCACCGCCGAAGAAAGTATCGGCCATTTGCTGAGCTTGTTCGATCACGGCTTCGATAGCGCCAAGTTCGGCTTCGTTCAGATCGCCACGCACCTTCATTACCATGCGCGAACGGCTGGAGAACTCGATCTCAGACTCAGTGGCCGCCGAATCGCCGTCGATGGACTGGCTGCTCGACGCAGAAAACTCGCTTACCTGCCTCATCGACAGCTTGATGATGTCGCCTTCCTGAGTGCGGATCTTGATACTCGAGCGCTGCTTGGTGCGCATGTCGACGTCCAATACGGATGATGAGGACTCCTTCGTTGCAGCGGCTTTCTCTTCCATTTCGGCGAGGCCCTTGTCGACCTTTGCGACAGCGTGGTCCACGTCAGCCATGTCGTCCTGTTCGCTGACCGTGCTCCTGGCCACGTCGAGCGACTGTTGTACGTTAGCGCGGAATGAGATTAGAGACTTTGCAGCTCTTGCCGGCGACCGGGCAACGATCTGTTTCGCAGCGCCCAGTGCCTCGTCGGCGACGTCGCCTGGACCTGCAGGTTCCTGATTCGCGGCATAGGCGCTTTGGCTTTGGCCAAACTCCGCCCGAAACTGCATCTTCAGGCTCATACGAAGCTCCTGGCGGAAGACCTGTAATGCAGCGCCCCGGCCAAGCTTGTGACCAGCGTGACTAGGGTGACGATGATGGCGTGGGACATCGTGACTCTTGCGAGTGCCGTCTACCTTATCGTTGCCGTCATCTAACGGACGGACTTGCAGCATATTGGAGCTGCTGATTGATGCTGATATTCCCGTGGTATCCATATCCAGAACTCCCGCCGGCCTGGTTTCGACTCGCTCGTCGCATGTTCCGGCACGTGTTTATGTCAAGTATCTTCAGGGAACTGTATCGACGTTGGCAGGATTTACTTTAGGCGCCACCATACGACCGGCGCAGTTGCACCCTGATTTTTACATAAAGTGCTCATAAAGCCGTTATTTGGCCAGTATTGTGTGATCTCCTTCACACTTTGCCGGAGGAGGCGTCTCTATACTGCGACACAGTAGCCTGTCGCTAAACAGAGACATACATGGAAGTGGACGAAAAGATGCGAAAGGATTTCAACGATATACCGCTCTCGGAGTCGAATGTATCGCTTAAGCTCGCCGATATTCAACGGCGGTGCTCTGAGTTGATGCATGCGTCCGGCGACGAGCTCGAGCTGACGCTCGAAGAGCCGGTGGCTACCACTGAAGGTGGCAATCCGTACAACCGCGGCTAGGCTATCGCTCCGAGCCCTGAACGGCATCCTCATGCATGCGTTGCATAAGATGCAGGCGCCATATCCAGATAGAGGCAATCATGATCGCGGCAATTGGCAGTGCCGCGACCGGGTAGCTCAGTACCATGAAATCGTAAAGCCCATGTAGTCCCGCAGCCAGCAGGAATCCCTTAAGGCCAGGCATGACGATGGATGCCTTTCTCAACCAGGCCCGAGTTATCCAGTGCGCCCAGATCGACGCGAACAGGATATGAATAACCGGGCCGGCAAATCCCCTTGCAATGGATTCGAGGCCTGTTAGGAAATCCAGGTAGTGGTAGTTCTCGACAGCCGCGTAGCCAAGGGCGATGAATGACGCATAGATGATTCCATCCAGTGGTTCGTCGAATGCACGCAAGCGAATGACGACCACGAGAAAAGGCAGCATCTTCGCGAGCTCTTCGATGGGCCCGATGGCCAGCATTGCGTACGCGAACAGGGCCGGCACGTTTTCATTCGCAAGCGCAACGGCGTCATAGCGCAGTCCGAGTGGTTCCAGCCCAACGTACATGCCTTTCGAAATTGCGGCGGCCAGAATTCCGAGTGTGAAGCAAAGGAGGAGGTTGCCGGGCGGCTCGGGCAGGTGCCTGTCCTTGTGATAGTGGTACGCGGCCCAGAACAATACGGGCATGACGACCGGCAATATGAGAAGTCCGTGTTGCATCTGGTTATGATCCGCGTATGGGCATGAGTAATACCTTTCTCTACGTCGTCACGGTACTGATCTGGGGCTCGACGTGGCTGGCTATTGAATATCAACTGGGCGTGGTCGAGCCGGAGGTATCGATCGTATACCGCTATGCGTTGGCTTCTATCGTCCTATTTATCTGGTGTAAAATAAAGGGCTTACCTCTCTATTTTAAGGTAAAAGATCACCTCTGGTTTGCGGTTTTGGGGCTGCTGCTTTTTTGTCTCAACTACATTCTTACCTATCGCGCGCAGGTGTACATCACGTCGGCACTGGCTGCGATCGCGTTTTCAATGATGCTGTGGATCAATATCGTACTGTCCCGGCTGATTTTCGGAACACGCATCGGTCGCAGGGTACTCGCGGGGGCACTGCTGGGTATCGTCGGAATTGTGACCCTGTTTGCACCGCGAGTTCAGTCGGTATCACTCGATGATGGGGTGTTCTTTGGCTTCCTGCTGGCGTTCACGGGTGCCGTATCGGCATCAGGCGGCAACATGGTGTCTCAGGCCGCACAGAAGCGCGCTTTGCCGGTGCTTCAGGGTAACGCCTGGGGCATGTTCTACGGTGCGACGATCACCGGCGTAGTCGCCGTCGTCAGTGGTCATGAGTTCAATTTCGACGCGACTTTTACGTACATCGCCTCCCTGGTCTATTTGGCAATATTCGGTTCCGTCGTCGCGTTTGGTGCATACCTGACGCTGCTTGGCAGGATAGGCGCCCACAAGGCCGGGTACGCAACGGTCATGTTTCCAGTGGTCGCCCTCGTGCTGTCGATGGCGTTTGAAGGATTGCAACTCGACCTGCCGATCATTGCAGGCACTTCGCTGGTCCTGCTGGGCAATCTGCTGGTTCTTAAAAAAGGCTCCTGATTCCCCAGCAGCCGGTTTGGTTTACAGGGAGAACAATCATGCGTGGCCGAAACCCAATTGAGGATCTGGCTCACCTGCGTCACGAGTTTGGTGAGCACGGCGGCGTTAACATGTCGGTTGAAGCCAGTTCGACGTTTACCGTTATTGATCCGGAAACGATGCCGGACCTGTTCCAGGGGCGGGCCGGTCCCGACAAGGGCTGTTATCTCTACGGGCGGCATTTCAACCCGACTGTCTTCAACCTCGGCAGGCAGATGGCCGCATTGGCCGGCACCGAGGCGGCGTACTGCACGGCAAGCGGCATGGCTGCCATATCCGGCGTGGTCATGTGCCTGTGTAACGCGGGCGACGAGGTGGTGGCGTCCAATACCATCTACGGCGGCTCTTACGCACTTCTACATGATTTCCTGCCCGCGAAATGCGGGATTACCACGCATTTTGTGGACGTTACCGACGTCGACGCCGTGGCAGATGCCATTACCGACAAGACGCGTCTGATATTCACTGAAAGCGTGGCCAATCCGACATTGCGACTGGCGGATATTCCCCGGCTGTCGACGATAGCGAAACAAAAGGACATCGCTCTGGTTGTGGATAACACGTTCAGCCCGTTAATTCTGAGTCCTGCGGATCTCGGCGCCGACGTGGTCGTGCACAGCCTCACGAAATTCATCAGCGGCGCGTCCGACGTCATTGCAGGTGCAATCTGTGGTACCGAGGAATTCATCGGTGAACTCATGGATCTGCATATGGGACCACTCATGCTCCTGGGTCCGACGATGGACCCGAATATTGCGGCCAGCGTCAGCCTGCGGATTCCGCATCTGCCTTTGCGAATGACCGCGCACAGTGAGCGAGCGCTTGCCATGAGTACGAGGCTCGAGGAGCTGGGTCTGGACGTTTGCTACCCCGGATTGCCAGATCATCCGGATCATGCGCTGTTCGAGGAACTTCATTGCGACGAGTACGGCTATGGCGGGGTTTTTACGCTGGATGCTGGCGACGAAGAGACTGCAAATGCACTCATGAGATGCCTGCAAAACGAGCAGCGCTTCGGCTACCTGGCCGTGAGTCTTGGGTATTTTGATACGTTGATGTCCTGCTCCGGGTCGAGTACCTCGAGCGAGATGACCGACGAGGACAAAGGTTCGGCTGGCATTTCACCAGGGTTGCTGCGAATCTCGATTGGCTACACTGGCACGCTTGAGCAACGTTGGTCCCAGCTCCTGGCTGCATTACGGCAAACGGGCCTGTTACACGAATAGGCCGGAACGCGGAACATCAGGCCCCGGTTGCGGTCAGCACTAACACTGCGTGCTTTTGGGGAGAACCAGAATGACAAGGCCGCTTGCAGCGCTACTCGTACTTGTATTCCTGACGTCCTGTGGAGGCGAGGGCGCGGGCGCGCCCGCCCCGCAGCCGCCAACCGGTCCGACACTTGCCGAGCAGCTGGCAGCGGACCTGGATGGCCTCACGCTCGATGCGTTCTACGACCAATCGTACGAAGCGCTCGTGTACCGGTCGCCGGAATCAATTATCTGGCAGGCCCTCACGAGTATTTATCCCCTCGATGACGTCACGCTGGATGATCTCTCCGACGACTATCGGCGTGAGACCGTCACGCTTTACCAGGTTGTGCTTGACGCACTACGGGCCTATGACACGAGTGCCTTGTCCGGCGCCGACAAACTGACCTACGACTTCTATGAGTGGTTCCTGCAGGATTACACTGAATCGCTGGACTTCATCTATTACGACTTTGCGGCGACGTATAATTTCAATGGCGTACAGAACGGGACCGAGCGTTTCTTCACTGATATTCACCCGGTCACATCCCTGGACGATGCCAACGAGTACATAGCTCGCTTGAACGAGGTGCTCAGGAAGTTTCGCGATGTTGTCGATTACCTGACGCTGCAGAGCGGTGCAGGCATCATCGAACCTCAAATTACGATGGACGCCGCCATTTTCGGCCTGGGCCGCATAGCCGATGCGACGCCGGCCAATGTGTCGTACTACACGGCGTTCAGCGACAAACTCGATTCGATTGGCTCGATCAACGATGGCCAGCGGCAGGCTCTGCGTGACAATGCGCTCGCGGCGGTTCGAGACAGCGTCATACCGGCGTATGGGGAGCTGCGTGCGAAACTGCAAAGCCTTCGAAACATCGCTCCGACGAGCATCGGAGTAGGGCAATACTCCCGGGGCTCCCAGTACTACACAAACCGCTTGCGTCATCACACCACGACAGACCTGACCGCGGCCGAGATTCACCAGCTTGGGCTGGACCACCTGCAGCGTATTCATGCATCGATGCGGGTGATCTTCGATCAATTGGGTTATCCGCAGAATGAGACGCTGCAGCAACTCTACTCACGAGTGTCGGCGGACGGCGGTGTAATCCCGGCTGCAAATGTGAAATCCACGTACGAGGCTATCATTCAGGCTGCTGAACAGAGTCTCGACCCGGCCTTCGATATTTTTCCGTCAGCGGACGTCATTGTCGCAGAGGATCTGTACGGTGGCTTCTATATAGCGCCAAGTTTCGATGGCAGTCGGCCGGGTGCTTTCTACGCGGGGACACTGAACGACCAGCCCTGGTACGAAATGCCATCGTTGACATACCACGAAGCCATTCCGGGTCATCACACCCAGATTGCGATTGCCATGGACCAGGACGGACCCGCCTTTCGCAAGACAGAACGCTTCACGGCATTTGTTGAAGGATGGGCGCTCTACGCCGAGCGCCTCGCCTACGAGCTGGACTGGTACAACAACGACCCCTACGGCGATCTCGGCAGGCTCAAGTTTGAGGCGCTCAGGGCAGCACGACTCGTAATCGATACCGGGATTCACAGCATGGGCTGGTCCTTCGAACAAGCCGTGCAGTTCAACATGGATAACCTGGGCGCCAGCCGTGGTTCGTCAGAAGGTGCCGCAGGTCGTTACAGTGTCGTGCCGGGGCAGGCCACAGCCTACATGATCGGCATGCTGCATATTCTGGATGCCCGTCAGCGAGCGCAGGACCAGTTGGGGGCGCAATTCGACCTGAGGGAGTTTCATCGCGTGCTCTTGACCAGTGGTGGCATCCCGCTGGCATTGCTCGACAACGTTGTGGATGACTGGATCTCGGAGAAACTCGCAGCGCAATAAAGGGCTTCTCACGAGCTACGAGTTCAGAGTAGAGTGACGCGCATCTCTACTCGGCGGATTTCGATCCAGACCCGATGCGGTCTGCCGGAGAGGCGGTCAATGGAATGGAATTGTCAGATGCAGACGGCGAACCCGCATCATCATCTTATGGCCGAGTACCAGGTGATCCTCCTGTGGAACGGTGATTAAGGGGCATGTCAATGAACACAAACAGTCTCGGACTCTACGAGCGATTGCACATGCGCCATCGGCGCTGGCGTTACGCGTACAAATCGGAAAAGCCGAGCATTGCGTTTCTGCAAAGCCTGGACCTTGAAGGCAGGAACCTGATCGACATCGGCGCGAACCGGGGTGTGTACTCGTGGATCATGTCGGAGTGCGCTGGGCCAGCGGGCAACGTACTCGCTTTCGAACCGCAACCTGAACTGAACACGCATCTACAGAGCTTGCGCGAGGCATTTGGTTTGCAGAACCTGACGATCAAATGTGCCGGCCTGTCAGCGGCGAGCGGCACGCTGCAATTGCAGCGCCCAAGGGTGGGGGCCGGTCAAGCGGGCGTGAATCTCCCAGCCGGAACGTTCGATGATGTCATAGACGTACCGGTCGTGACGCTCGATGAGTATCTTGCGGATGCGAGTTTTGGCTCTGTCGATTTCATCAAGACGGACGTTGAGGGGCACGAATACGAGGTATTCAAGGGAGGTGAGCAAACGCTCGCCAAACATCGCCCAGTAATGCTGTTCGAGCTCTACGATCGCGAAGCTGATCGAGGCGACATTTTCGATCTGATGTCCACACTTGGATATGAGGGATGGTTCTTTAAGGTCGAGCCCGATGACCACAAGAACCTGCTACGCAATGGTCGGGGGACTTTTGTCGAGTACAGCAAATACAAGGACCACGAAAACGTTCGCGAGGGCGTCACTCTGCGAAATTACTTTTTCGCTCACAAAGACAGCACGGTCTGTTCCCAAATCCAGCGATTGGCGGGCCGACAGCTCGCGTCGGCTGGGGTGTGTAAGACCTAGGCAATTAATGCGGCACACTCCCTCGCCGCATCGTGACTTTCCGAACGACTTTGGAATGAGTCTAATTTCCTGCTAGATTAGCCGTGCTGAAATCTGAGGGGAGATGAATGTGGAACCCGGTGACCTTGAAGAAAAGCGCCTGATAGCGCTGCGCCGTTATGGCTTGCTGGATACGTTGCCGGAGGCAATATTCGACGGGATAACGGCGGCAATCGCCAATATATGTGATGTGCCAATCGCGCTAATCAGCCTCGTCGATCATGATCGGCAATGGTTCAAGTCTGCGCATGGTTTGCAGGCGAAGGAAACGCCACGTGACGTGGCTTTTTGCGCGCACGCCATTGAGCGGCCAGAAAGCCTGATGGTGGTGGAAGACGCCGCTGCTGATGCACGATTTCATGACAACCCATTGGTCCTGACGGAACCCTACATCCGCTTCTACGCAGGAAAACCCATTGTCGACGCCGACGGATTTGCGCTGGGTACATTGTGCGTAATCGATCGTAAGCCCAGGCAGCTTCTTACCCATCAACTGGATGCCCTCGACGCGCTTACCAGGACCGTAGCGGCAATCCTCGAAGAGCGGCACCGTTTGCAAAAGACAGCCATTGACCGAGACGGCGTGGAAGAATTTGTCCGCGACAATGCAATGCAGTACCGGCAATGCTACGAGGAAGCGGAATCGAGACTGGTTGGCGTGCTGGAGAAGCTACCGAGTGCGGCAATGATCCTGAACCAGCAGGGCGTAATCGTGTCATTCAATCATGCCTGGAGCCGGTACTCGAACCAGGTCGGGTGGCAAAAAACGCTGGCTGGAGAGAGTTTCGCACATGCGTGTTCACACGCTTCGGCGCCGTTCGATGACCGAAAGACGTTGGCGCGGTCCGGACTGAGTGATGTGCTGTCTGGTTCCAGCGAGCATTATCGATTCGAATACTCCGACGTTGCTGGTCGAAGTATTCTGGACATAGCTTCGTTGCCGCCGACCGAAAAGGGCGCCATCGTCCAGCGCTTTCCGACTGACCCGCAATAGCGGTTAGGCCGCTTCCGCCGCCGCGTAACGAAACTTCACAGTGATTTCCGTGTTGTCACCAATGTTCATCTTAATGGGGCATAGTTCGGCTGCGTTCTCGATCCGTCGAATATCGACCGCCGAGAACTGTCGTGGAATGTCGATGACGTAATGAATGACGGCAACGTGCGGAAAGGGTTTGGCAACCTCTTTGAAACGGACACTGACAGTCGTGCCACTCAGGTCCAGTTTCGCGCGCTGCGCCACCGTTCCGATCGACAGCAGCATGCAACTGCCCAAGCTTATGCTTAGCAGGTTCGCCGGTGAAAATTCCTCGCCGTCGCCTGTGTAAGGGCAGTCGACCCCAACGATCTTGTGCTGGGGCTCTTTATGTGCGGTGACGTGGTGATCTGAATCGTAGGTTAGTTTGACTGTATCCATGACGTCCTCCGAACTCACCCAACGATTAATCTGCGCCCGTTGTAGTGCCCGGTCAATTCGGAGTTGCCGAAGGGGCGAGTTGTCTCATGCTAGCTTCTCTCGAAGGCTTGAGTAATCGGAATCTCTGCACGTTCGATATCGCAAAGAAGTTCGGCCGGATCGCAGGAAAGCCCCATCAGGTGAATACCCGGTTGAATTCTCTTCTGGAGTATCTGTTTGATCATCGCAACGGTCGGGACGGCCGTTAGTACGTAGGCGTCCTCATTGAACAGGGATAGCCGAAAACGGACTGGTTTGCCGTCGCTCTGACCATGCGCATCGACTTGTACGATAGTGCCATACGGTGGCTTCGCAAATTTCTTTGTAGACCAGCTCAGCAGACGCCCTAGCGTGGCCGTGGTTGCTCGTGGAGCGATGCGGGAGCCAAGCATGGCCAGCGGTGTAACCAGGTAGTCGGCGAACCAATTGAACCCGGCAACAAAGAAACCAATGTCCTTCAGGTCTGGCAGCAGCCCCGGAAGGAGGCGCAACTCGGGCATTTCCACGGGATAGGCCCTCAGGTCTCCGAAGCTATGCCCAAATTCTATGCTCGGATAGTCCGCATACTTCAGTTTCTGCCAGCGGCCGTCTTTATACATCTCGCTTTTGTAGTCGCGGAATGACTCGACAAGTTCAGTGACTCCCGACGTAAAGGCCAGGCCGGCTCTGTCACGAATTGCGCTGCCGACAATGGCGCTGTCCATAGTGTTCATCTGCTGAGCCGCGAAGCGCACCAACGTCGCGATGACTCCGGGATGAAACCCGGCCTGTATGACAAAGCAGCAGCCCGCGTGCTCGATCTTTTCCTGTAGTTCAGGCGACGGATGGAGTAACTCATTGGTCATCTGCATATCGATATAGTCAGCCTGATGCTCCAGGCAGGCCTGGATCAGCGAGGCATTGTGGGCCCCATCGGCAGTGGCATTGACCAGTAGATCGAACTCGGGCACGACGCCCATATCGATCTCCGATGCATCCAGTTGGACTGATTCAGTACGATTTTCGGGGAAGCGTCCGTGAAGGCCAGACTGTAGTTCGTCGAGTTTCCCGCTGTTTCTGGCACTCAGGATGACCCTGGCTTCTGTATCCGTCAGCAGATAATGGGCGAGATTTCGGCCTGCGTAGCCGGTTGCTCCCACCAACAGGATGCGTTTCGGGGACACTACAGCACGAACGGCACGAAGCGGCGTGTCCGCTTCTTGTATTCCTGGAATTCCTGACCAACCAGAATAAGAGAACGAAACGTCACCGACTTCTCATGTCCTGCGAACGACGACTATCTGGGTGACCGAGCGGACACCCGTGCCAGTACGCTGAATCGATCTCGCGTGTGGCAAGCAATGCCAGGTTGAGCAGATACAGGCGCGAAGCGTGTTGGGAAGCCATGATCCCAGTCCCAGGTACCTTGCAGAATTCTAGGATCTTCGCCTTGCCCGAGCATCGCGGCTTATACGTAGCTCTTCGGTCGGACTATTTCCGGATGAACCGCCTGAACGCCCAGATGGCGATCGCGAAACAGATCAATGAACCAGACCCGAAGGCTACCCGGGCAATAGTGACATTCGAGTCGTAGGACACGAAGGGCAGGCCGCCCGAAAAACCCTCGTTTGGACTAAGGAGCGCGACCCACGCACCTATCAGGGCGAATGCCAGGCAAAGAATCCCGGCGAGGAGGTCGTTTGCCCTCGAACCAGTGCCCAGAAAGGCCATGCAGCCCGCGACGAAAAATACCAGGCCTGCCAAGGCGATGATGGAGTTCGGCGCGTCGCTGGACTGCCGTTGGAGCCCTGGAATTAGCTCCGACGCGAGGAGTAGCAAAAAAACACCGATTCCGACGCAGAGGAGGGAGATGGCGAGTCGTTGAGAACGGGTTGGCTGCATAATGCGATCCTAGCATCTAAAGAAAAGAATTATGTTTCAAAGACTTAGATAGCCTATCTCCGGTTGCTTCACATTATGTTTAATCCGGCATACACTGATCTCATAAGTACAACAAACAGAATTCAAGAAGAACCCATGACCGCCTGCTGCAGACAGGCGAAGTGAGGTCGAGAAAATGAGCGTTCAACCTTCCGTTCAAGATGCCGCTCCAGATGTGGATGACGCGGGCGCGGCTACAGCATTGATGCGCCGACATCGCCGGGCCCAGTCGAAGCTTGAAAGGGCTTTCGAAAAAGGGGACCCGGTCGTTCTGATGGTCGGCGCGGACAGCTCTGAACTCGGACGTGTCATAGGAACGTTTGTCGATGATCTCGACAAACGAACAATGCCTGTGCGCCTCAGGCAACCGCAGGAAGACGCGTTGGCAGCGCTCGGGGAAATCAACCGCGTGATCGGGTTCGACCCGATGGACCTCACGCTCTCAGACCTGCAAAACGTTCTGACACTGTTTCTCGAGCACCAATGCAAGCACCGCCGCCGGACGGTCCTGTGCGTCGAGCAAGCGGATCTGCAGTCCATGTGGCTGCTGGACTGCGTAGCCCGCCTGGTCAAGTCGACCGAATCGTCACAGATTGGGCGCGGTCTGATGGTTGTTCTGTCTGGCTCCGCACGGTTAACCAGTGTGCTGCGAAACCCGGCGTTCGATGCGATTCGCCAGAGGGCAGGCTTGCCGATACGGTTGGCACCGTTTTCCATTTTTGAGACCAAGGCGTTCTTACGCCAAGTTAGCGAATCGGCAGGCCATGGCGATATCCAGAACATGTTTGAATTTGACGCCGTAGAACGACTGCACAGGGTCAGTGGTGGCATCCCGTACAAGGTTGCCGAGCTATTCCGGGAATGCGTCGCGATCGTTAAAAAGAACGGTGGTCGTACCGTAACGCCCAACGTTGTTGCGGCGGCGGCAAGAAGTTTACGCACTGATCTCGTGATTGATCGAGATAGCTCGACGCCAAAGCCTGCCCTTGTCCGACAATCTGTTGCCTCTGCTCGACGCTTACACATCAGGTGCCCAGAGCTTCCGCCACGAGTATTTCCTCTCAGGGCAGGTCGTTACATGGTCGGACGAGCGAAAACAGCAGATATTCGGTTGCTGAGCCAATGCGTCAGTCGGCGACATGCGTTGCTCATCGACACGGGTGACGCAGTCCAGATACTGGACCTCGGCGGCGTGAACGGCACAATGGCAGGTACCGAGCGCATTTCAGAATGCACGCTTACTCCCGGAACGACACTGACATTGGGTGATTGCGAGATCGAATACTCGGTCGATTGAATCGACAAGCCGTGTTCCCTGTTTAGTCCAGGCTGACCAAAGTCTCTTCGTCCACGACTATCGTTGCGGTGTTTCCGACTCCGGTACTGCTGCGCAGCCGTACCTTGTAATCGCCGACGGGTAGAGAGACGGCACCGCTGTTAGCTGTTCCGGTAGCGACTATGTCGCCGCCGGTACCAAGAACCTCAAACGGCGAATTAACAGCGTGGCCGATCGCGTCCTGCAGGTCGTCTGCATTCTGGGCATCCAGGTAAGTTCCATTGCCCAACTGCGCCCAGCGTTCAAACGTTTTTTGCAATGCGTACTCGTCGATAGCAAAACCGACGATGTTTACTCGCACGTCAATACCCGATGCGGCCAGTTGTCGGATCGCGGCTTCCGGGTCACCGTCGCAGGTCTCCTCGCCATCGGTCACAAGGACGACGACGCGCTCGCCGGTGACGCCACCCAAATCCTCACCCACTTTGGTGAGTGAAGCGGCTATCGGTGTTTTGCTCAACTCCTGAGGTTCGACGGCATTAATTGTACTGACAGCGGCTGCGCTGTTGAGTGGGGCAAGCGGTATCTCCAGGTCGGTACGACACGAACGCGCCTCTTTTTGCCCGAACGCCCTGAGGGCGAATGGTGTACCCGCAGGAATTGTCTCGGACACGAGGTTCACCAACGCTTCGCGTGCAATTTCAATCCGAAAACGATCCCCGAGTTTCTGCCACATCGAACCGGATGCATCGAGTATCACCAGGACGCCGGAGTTTGGTCCAAGCTTCGCAGTATTCGACGACACCACGCGCAGAGTGCCATAGCGAGCACCGGGCGTTACCCTGAGGGTCTCGCGTGCCAGTTCGCGCTTGTTCATCATGTAGATCACGGGGTATTCGCCCGGTTCGTCGGGTGCTTTTAGTGTGACCGGGTTGCCGCGACGGGTGTACGCGTAGCTGCTCGATACACCGTCGACTTCGACCTCGATGTAATCGCGCGCGTTGTCCGGACCCTCCCACCCCACATTGAATTCGCTGCGCGCAACGACCGACTCCGGAATGGTGAGCGACGCCGCAATCGGCGTGACATTCAGCGACACCGTGGCAAGAATTACGTCCGGGTTGCCTTGCTGAATATAACGAATTGCGTACTCGCCCTCGGTGTCGGGTGCCGTCAGCACAACCGGCTTGTCACGGGCGCTCTGGTAGCCGTATTGGTAGTCGATGCCCTCTGCTTCGACGTCACCGATAGCGACATAGCCCCGGCTGCCTTCGGGTTTTGTGAATGCGACTTCAAACGTGGCACCGGCAACAACTGTTGTCGGTGCGTCGAGCGTCGCACCAACGCTGCCCACCACGATGCTCGCCTCGGCCAGGTCGCGGTTTCTCTGTCCTGCCACCTGACCTTGCATTACGTAACGCACAAGGTATTCGCCAGGCGTGGTTGGTGCGGTGAGCATGGCGGGATTTCCATTGCGCGTGTACACGTAACCGTACGTGTAAGAGTAGGGCGCGCCATCGATGTCCGTCAGTGCAATAAAGTCCTGCATCGAGTCAGGTCCGTCCCAGTCGACGTTAAACTGCGCGCCGGCTTCGATCGGTTCTGTTGGCGGCTGTACCGTGGCACCTACGTCAGTCACTGTGAACGTTGTCGCGGCCAGTTTTCGATCGCGCGGCTTACCATTGAGCATGTAACGCAAGCCGTATTCGCCGGCAACAATCGGCGCCATGAATTTTAGGTCGCCTGTCGCGTTGGCTTTGCGCGTGTATTCGTAGCCGTATTTGTAGTTGTTGTCATCGGCGTCCGGGTCTGTCATGGCGACGTAGTCAAGCTGGTGCATTGGTCCGGAAGTGTGCACCTTGAAATCACTGCCAGCGACCACGCTAACGGGTGCCGAGATCTCCGCGCTAACGTCGGTGACAACGAAGGTCTCCTCGGCAACAATCTCCGGCGGTCGACTGTCCGAAACATAGCGGATCGCATACGTACCTGGCGTCACCAGCGCCTGTAACTTGACAGGGCTTCTTTTGGTCGCCTTGAAATAGCCATGCTTGTAGCTGCTCGGATCGGCGCCGACGTCTGTGTAGTAGATAAAGCCCGTGTCCGGGTTGTCTGTGGTGAATTTCACGTTGAATGCGCCGCCGGCCTCGACTTCGGCTGGCACCTCAAGCGTTACGTCCTGTGCTTCGACCGATACCAACCACAGGGCGGTGAGGGCGGTAACTATGACGATTCCTGGTGTCTTCAGCATGGCTGTTTCTCCGGATTATTCTTTTCAGGGAGTCTACAACGTCTTTGCGGGTGATGATGGATCGGATCTCCTGCTTAATCTCCGCTAAATATTCGGCGTTCTCTGCCGATTAATCTCAAGGAATCAATCCTTTTTGGAGAACGGAATAATGTCTGCTGAAGCTATGCAGACCGCGGCAGGCTTTGTACAGCAGCTCGCGGGCGATTTGAACAGTGGCGATCTCGAGCTTCCCATGTTCTCGGGTACAGCCGTGCGAATTCAAAAGGCGTTTCAGGTCGACGCCGTCGATATCGATGAGGTCGTGCGGCTCATCAGTTCGGATCCTGCTATTGCGGCGCGCGTTCTGGAGCTCGCAAACTCCGCTGCCGTGCGTGGCACAAGGCAAATTACTGACCTTCGGCAAGCCGTGATTCGGATGGGAGACAAACTCGTTCAGAGTTCCGTCATGACCTTCGCGCTTCGCCAGGTCGAACGAAACGAGGATCTGTCAGAAGGATCCAGGACCGCATTGCGGGCAATATGGATAGAAAGCGTTGAACTCGCGGCGCGATGTTATGTGATCGCCAAGGAGTTCACGAAACTCAGTGCAAACGAGGCGCTGTTGACGGGCCTGCTGAGCGTCATTGGTCGACTGTATATCCTGCTGAAGTCGCAAGAGTGCGGAATCGAGGACGACGAAGACCTGGAACAGGTGCTTGCGGAATGGCATCCCACGATCAGCAAGGCGATTGCAGAAAGCTGGAACATGTCAGAGGATCTAATCGGGGCGCTTGAAATGCAGTTGGAGACGGATCCACCGCTGCAACAGCAAGCGACGCTGACCGAGGTTCTGTGTGTGGCGAGGCTGTTTCACCAGTACGAATCCTCAGGCGAACCCATGCTTGCGAGCGACTATCCGCTCCTTCAACGTCTGGGCATTGCAGACTATGATGAGACGTCGGTTACGCTGGCCGACCATGCAGAGGGACTGGATAGCATACGGCAGGGGCTGCGGTCGTAGGATGACAGCGGCGACCAGGCGATTTTTTCGCCCTCGTGATATTACATAGTCCGGCTCCCGTGCTCTCAATCTTTCAGGGAGCCTGCCGATATCGTCTATGCAGACAAAAAGGGAAGTCATGACCGCGCAGAGGTTGAAATGGCGTTAAGTTTTAGCGAGGAGCAGTATCGCACCCTCGTCGAGTGCGCGCCTGAAGCGATAGTCGTGCTGAGCGTGGAGAACGGTCGCTTTGTCGCAGTGAATCTGCTCGCCGAGAAAATGTTCGGCATGGAACGCGCGCGTTTATTGGAGTACGGGCCGGCTACGATGAGTCCCCCGACCCAGCCGGACGGTCGCCCGTCGACAGTAGCGGCGGCGCGATTTGTGCAGGAGGCAATGACCGGCGGTACAGCGACCTTTGACTGGATACACATTAATGCCAAGGGCGAAGAGATCCCCTGTGAGGTTCGACTGGTCCGGCTGCCAGATCCAGACATCGGATTGGTACGCGCATCCATCATCGACATCACCGCGCGCAAAAAGGCGGAGGAGCTGCAAGAACGGCTGGGCCGGATCCTCGATAACTCATCCAACGAAATCTATGTTTTTGACGCGGAAACGCTCCTTTTTACCCAGGTCAACAAGGGAGCGCGCGACAACCTCGGATACTCGATGCAGGACCTGGTGACAATCACTCCGGTCGATATCAAGCCAGAGTTCACAGAACAGCAATTCAGAGATACATTGGTGCCGCTACTTGACGGACACGAGAAGCGACTGACGTTCAAGACCGAACACCAGCGCAAGGATGGCACCACCTATCCCGTGGAAATCCAGGTGCATTTGTCACACGAGGAAACGCCACCCGTATTCGTTGCCATCGTTCAAGACATTACCAAACGGAATGCCGCAGACCAGGCGTTGCATGACAGTGAGCATTTCAACCGCATGCTGTTCAGGGAATCCACGATTGGTCTTGCACTGTGCCGTAAGAATGGAGAAATGATCGACGTCAATCCTGCCTTCGCGTCCATTCTTGGGCTGAAAGTGGACCCGGCACTGGAACTGAACTTCTGGAATATCACGTCCGGAAAGCATGCAGCTGAGGAGGGGCGGCAGCTGGACCAGCTCAAACAGACGGGTCGTTACGGACCGTATGAAAGTGAATACGTCCGTGCAGACGGACAAACGGTACCGGTTCGGCTGGCAGGGCTGATGTTGGACAGGGGCGGAGAGGAAGTTATCTGGTCGAGGGTCGAAGACATCACCGATCACAAGCGAGCCCGTGCGAGGATCGATCATCTGGCCTTCCACGACAGATTGACAGACCTGCCGAATCGCGCATTGATGCATGATCGTCTCGAGCATGCAGTCAACGTCGCGAATCGAGGCGGAAGCAGTGTCGGCATCCTGTTCCTGGATATTGATCGCTTCAAGGCTATCAACGACACACTGGGCCACAGAATCGGCGACCAATTGCTCCAGGAAGTCTCGGCTCGACTGGTCGCGACGGTCCGCAAATCGGACACAGTTGCGCGATTTGGTGGAGATGAATTCGTTATCATTTCGGAGCAAATCGACGGCCGTGACGCGGCCAACGAACTCGCCGATAAAATTCTCGCCACCTTAAGAGAGCCATTCCAGGTCAACGCGAACGAGTTGTTCGTCACTGCTTCGATCGGTGTCGCGGTATCTCCCGACGATGGAACGGATGTCGACAAGCTCATTGGCCGGGCAGACATCGCGATGTACCAGGTCAAAGAGTCCGGGCGCAACAATTATCAAGTGTATTCAAAGCGGGTGGCGGAACGCGTCATTAAGCGGACGAACATGGAGAATGATCTGAGGCGCGCGCTCGAACGCGATGAGCTGTTGCCTCACTACCAACCTATCTTGGATTTGAAGACGGGACGGACAGAGTCCATAGAAGCGCTGATGCGCTGGCGACACCCCGTAAGAGGCTTGGTAAGTCCAAGCGAATTCGTACCGATCCTCGAAGAGGCAGGCATGATCCTGCCCGCCACACGCTGGATGCTCAGGACGGCGTGCCAGCAGTGCCGAATAATTAATCAGGAAGTGGAGACCGACATTTCGATTGCGGTCAATTTCTCGGCACGCTGCTTTCACGGGGAGGGGATCGCAGACTTTATGCGTCGTACTCTCGAATCGAATGGTCTCGAGCCGCGTCATCTGATAATGGAGATCACCGAAAGTTCGTTGTTCCAGGAACCCGTGCGTGTGCGTACCGTACTGGAAGAACTGCAAGCCACAGGTATCAGGATAGCCCTCGACGACTTCGGCACCGGGCAGTCGTCCCTCAGCCACCTGCGCGAATTCCCGATAGATATCGTCAAGATCGATCGTGACTTCGTTAAGGATGTCCCCGGCGACGGGAACGATTGTGAGCTGGTAGCAGCAATTATTGCCATGGCTCACAATCTCAACAAAATAGTTGTCGCCGAAGGCGTAGAAAGCCAGGAGCAGCTGGATTTCTTGAGTCGACAGGGCTGCGACTCGGTACAAGGCTATTTGTTCAGCCGACCGTTGCCGGGCGACGAAATTCACACCAACCTGATTTCCGAAACACAGCTTGCGCAGTCAGGCTTTTTCTACACCGGCGGAAGGGCGAGTATACTGCGGAGTTGATCGACTCCGAGTCCGATCAGGTGGAGCGCTATAGGAAAATGGCCTATGACCCAGCGTGCTGATAAGGAACTTTTGGGCGCCGTCCTCGAGCCGAGAAAGCAGGGCGCTCTTCAGAAGATCGCCGATGCTGTAAACGCCGGAGCAGACTCGAACGCGCTATGTCCTGGGTGCAGCACGGCAGCCGGTCCTGTGAGAGCAGGCAGCACACTTCTCACCCATTCTGTTCATGA